>Ga0179593_1481532_pt1 | contig 14533 bp, 15 predicted proteins | sample CZODoug2_1_08_16_FD_185931 | JGI IMG/M metagenome (GOLD analysis project Ga0179593, IMG submission 185931) | Vadose zone soil fungal communities from Angelo Coast Range Reserve, California, USA - CZODoug2_1_08_16fungal (PacBio error correction) | ecosystem: Environmental > Terrestrial > Soil >...
GAGGAAGAAGAGACGAAGTTCACTCTACAATTAAGGAGGACTTATTATCAAACTAGTTTGGCTGAAGAGGCAAGAACACAAAAACTTAGGAACCGTTCTCTAATATTACAAGAAAAAAAAAAAAATACTGGCAAGTATGGGGCCTTCCTTATTAGGGAGACCTTTCCGCGGTATTGAGGGAGTTCCTATTGAGTAAAGAAGGAGCATCATCACAGAGAAGGAAAAGCTGCAATGAAAAAAGACGCTACTATGACGTGAAGTTAAGGGAGGGAGGGCCGTCAACAACGCATGCTGAAAGGAAAAAGATCCACAAAAAAATTGGAAACCAAATAGTGCTGCTTGGAAACAAACCATGACACATAACTGACGCTATCTCGAGGGCGCTAGTCTGCCAAGCGAAGAAGTCAAACTCAAAACAATAAAAAGTCAGGGGGAAAAGTAGCTGAGTGGCAACCAATTTCAACCAGACACCTGCCTAAGGGTTTTATGACGATTGGAGGGGGGGGGGGGGGGGATTCAGGTATCTTTTCAGTGTCGTGGGCTCTTCATGTGGACTGCATGCGAGAAAATTCCTACCGTACACTAAGATCTCCGGGATACTCAGTATTGGGGCATAAAGAAGGCTTTGGTAGGAAGAGCTGCGCCGGACAAGGGATGCGCAAAAAAATTGCAAGACGCCTTCGCGCAGGGGAAAGGGCCAAACCAGCGAAAGTGGTTGAACAGTTGGGGGATGAGGGGAAAAAAAAAGCTTCAGGGGGGGTTAATCCCAGCAAAAAGGGGACGTTAATAAGAATATGGAATAGGGTAATTATGAAAGTTAGTAATCATCAAGGGAAAGCAAAAAATGATTTAGGAAGCCACAGACCCAAAAACTGAAGAAGGCAAAACACCTCTACAATCGGCCGACAAACAGGGGAGATTCCTAAAGTAGGTGTATTTACAAATAAATAATTAAGCAAGTTCGGAGGGGTGCCCACACAAACTGGTTCCCGTTTTGGGGCGGGGGGGAGCTGATTACCAACCTGAGATAAAAAAAAGTGAATAGACCGGATCTGGCGAATTACGACAGTGGTGAATGGGTAGGGTTCCTTTCCAAAAAGTGGTAAAGAGAGACTAACCACGTCTTAAAGGGAAATAACTGACTACTTCCTCTATCGAGATTAATAATAAGTTAAAAACTCTGGACGGGCATTCAAAAGAGGTACTAACAAGAGAAGGAGGTTATCGGCCGGGGAAAAAAGGCGAAAAGATCACCGGGTTACAAAACATTGATTTTTGGCAAATACTACTACATACGCCAACGGTAAAAGCCCGATCAAAGGGAACCGCCCCAAAGTTACGAAAAAATGCTTAAAAGAGTCCAAAGCGCAAAAGGAATAAGAATAGCCGTAAGCAGAATCAAAAACTGAAGAGAAAGCACGAGTGAAAGAAAAAGATCAGAGAGCCTTGGACCGGGGCGAAGAAACATCAAACAAAGTGAAAAAGAAGAAGTCAAGAATATACAAGAATCGGATCCAAGGCTATCTCTAAAAAAACCCCACAGTAAAAACGCCAGCGCCAAACGGACAAAAAAGCGTCTACTGGTGAGAGCGGAAGAGGCTGCGTCAGAACGTGTACCGCAGCGAGAAAATTGGGGAGAGGGTGGCGTAGCAAGAGTGGGAGTGACCCTCATTTGGGGGGTTAGCCCAGCCGGCCTGCAGGATCCAAGACGCAGGCCCTAAAGGTGTGCGAATAGGGGGGATCGCTGGGCCCGACCGTGGGGGGAAGTCTAAGGGGGTATTCAAGCAAAAACGCGGTGGGTAATATAAAGTTTACCCAGGGTGAATGACACCCTCGGTTCGATGCTCGGCAAAAAGGGGGGTGGGGGTGCGTGAAACCGATAAGGGGCATAAGGGGCGGTGGGGGGTCTCGACGGAGGGATGAGGAAGGTGGGGGCTAATGGCGATAGAGTCAGGGTTTTTGGCGAAGGGTGAGAATTACGTGGGGGTCGCGGCCAAGACATCGGTGAACCGACAATGAGGCGCGCGGTCGAAGCCACTGGTGGGGCAGTCAGCAAAAAAAGAGAAACGCCGCTCCTTGGCGCCCTTGAGATACTATTCCCTTAATGACCCACCGGACGAACAAATAAGCCAGTCTGGACCAAAGGAAGCGCGAAACATAAGCGGAAATGAATAAGCTCTGAGCTCGGGACCATCTTGCAAAAATCGGAAAAAGACTCCTGACGGACCTCAGGGGAAAGAAAGACAAACTACTTGACAGCCGGAACAAAAAAAGAGGGTCGCCAGGAGTTTCCATTCAAGGATGGAAACTTCACTAGAGGGGGCTTGCCAGTTCAGAAAGAACGAAATCCGGAGATTCTTAAGCGGCAAGTTCGACAGGATAAGAACGAACAAGCTGCACGGGGGAAGCATCCACAACACAAGTATGAGAGGGGGCGGGGCTTGGCTTCTCGTCTTCAAATCCCTGTGCGACTTCCCGCAAGAGGGGGAGGACACGGATTGTCTCTTCAAGTCTCGCAAAAGGGCAAAACGCTCCGCGGAGTGGAAAGACGCGGAAACCCCTGGGTGACCAAAAGCGGATTTGGGTGTAAAGTATTGGGGATTCTTCTCGGGTCACGTCCCCAAGGAGCGGGGCTTAGAAAGTTCGAAAAGAAAGGCAAGAACTTCCTCTAGCTCAGGCGCGGGGATGGTAACCGCTACTAGTTGCGATCAGATATGAGGGGGGGGATCGGAGTGGGAAAGGAAATTCATTCCGGGGAAGCGCCACAGGCCATGGAAAAACAACCACTCGAGCCCGGAGAGGTGATGGGGTTAGAAAGCAAACGCTGCGGTTGCACCAGGCTACAATTTGTTTCGAAAAGGGGAGCTACGGGAGCCGCAGTAAGTTCGAGAAAAGGGGACACTAAATGGGCGAATGATTAGGGACCGGCACCGAACTGTCTTGCAGAAGAAAGGTGATGACAGAGAGGAAGGCAGCCGCGTTGTCACCTAGGTCAGCAGGGTGAAACGAAGCCACGCGTTTCCGAAATACGACGAAAAAAGAAGCGGGAGACACAACCAAGGGGTCGATCGGGGAAACAGCCAAGGGCTTTGGAGTAATTTGGGGGGCGGCAGAATACGCGGCCAAGGAAGGAAAAACCACGTCTGTCGACTCACAGCCGGCCTTACCGAAAAGCTCCATAGCTGCCGCCGGGGCGGCCTGAAATTAATCTCTCAATATAGGAGCCAACCCTATCACCGAGCCGGTGTGTCCGTACTGGAAGCAAAGAAAGGGAATGGTTTTGTTTGGCTGTCGGAGCAAAATTTTGCGATTCTTTGGGATTTGGAGGGCTGTGTGGGCACCCGAGATAAAGTGAAAAAGGCTCTGATTCCTTACCACGTGGGTGAAAGGGCTTGGGAGGAAAAGTGGGGGTTTATCAGCGGAGGAGCTGAAAGGATTCTGCAGTGTGCAGTCATGAGTCCCGGAAATATGGACTCGGGGAAAGAGTGCCCTAGTGACTGGGAAACGTCGTGGGGAAGTGGAAGACGTTATCAAGTCTGCGAGGGTGAAATAAAAGGGGACTACAGAAAAGGAAAAGGAATCCATGCCGTATCCACAATCAGAGGATGGAAAGAATACTCGGCAGGGGGGGAACTACATGTAGGGGGGGGGTTGGCGTTAAGATCTAAAATCTAGGGGAACAGGGCTCGCGACTCTCCGAGGGAGGTCTCGATGAATTCGGTTGAAAATAAAACAACCTTTTGAAAAGTAAAGCAGTCGGGAACCGGACGCATCGCCGGGGCGGATATGCCCGGAAGGTGTATCGGGGTTGTTGGGGGGGACCCACCTGCACCACCAAAAAGAAACCGTTAAGGGGGGGGGGGGATACACTACCGAAAGGGGAGGGAGATTTGGCTACAGAAAGCCGGACAGACAACTTGTGTCGTAGAAAAGAGAAAAAGGGGGGGGACGCGAGCTACTGCTGGTACTGCGACTAAATCAAGGAAAGGAACAGAGCTTCACCTTAAAATTAGGTACAAGGGCAGCTTATAAAAAAGGAACTCTTTTGCTGATGAACCAAAAGGAAGAAACCCGCCTAAACGGGGAAAAAATAACTTTCGACTAAGTCCCGGAAAGACGGAATCGCTGCTAGGGGTTCACGAAAAGAAAGAAAGCGGCGCACCGGACATTGACGAAAAGAAGAGAAGGAAAAAACAAAATGTAGCCGCCAACCTACTCATTAAGGGGAAGGGTCCAATGGGGGCGCAAATAACAATAGCCACATTCACTAAACGTGAAAAAGGCTGATGAGACAGACCAGAACATAAGCGCGATCTGTGTGAGGGCGCGCTGCAGTCCGTCAAGTCGAAGCAGAGATAAAGGGGAAGGATGCTTCGGGGGTACAGAATGCACAGAGCGCTAAAGGAGGGATGGAAGGGGGATTGCAGAGCGGGGGTAACACAATGGTATTATGTGGGAGAAAAGGGGAAGGGAATGCCGGTGACGAAGACCGTTTGCCTACTTAATGATACTAAGGGGCTACATTGTTGTGGTTCATGGCTGATGGTTGATGTACCGGGACAATTCTGAACCAGGATCAGCGGGATTCTTTGGAAGGGACCAAAAGTAGAAAGTGTTAGAAAGTTTAGCAGTCAGGGTGGGCGGTTCTTTTGGGTAATAAAATTTATAAGCCCTGATCTGAAAGGATGGGGATGGAAGCATAGTCCGCCGTTCACACCGGGGAGTCGGCAAAAAACGGACCCCAGAGAGCAGAAAAAGAGTTCAAACAACTCTAAGTAAGGGATCACAGAAAAAGTCACTCCCCTAATGGTGTCCTTGGAAAGACAAAAATTAACCAGTTCGTATCGGGGAATCACAGAGAGTTCCGTTTTTGGGGCGGGGCTTGGCTTACACGAGGACCAGCGATCAAAAGGACCTCTTGTCAAGGGGAAAAGCCGGCTCCTGGTCCCGGGGGGAAGGGTCTGGGGTTGAGGAGGGGAAGTCAACTCTCAAGTTCCCACAAGGAGAGTCTGGAAGAAGCCGCTAGTCGAGATTCTCGGGAACTAACATGACGAGAGCATCCAAAAGGCATAAGTCATCCCTGGAAAAAAAATAAAAAAAAAAAGTGGATAGAGGCCTGGACGGCGAAAGACTTGACCTTCATGTTGTTGGGAGAAAACGAAAAAACCGGGGCTAGAAGAAAAAACCCCGGCTACTCATGGCGAAAACGCCACTAGGAAAGAAAAACACATGAGCTGGGGACGAAGGGGGGCACTCCGCTCGTAAAGGAAAGCGCAGAATCCGTAAAGCGAATAGCAAACGGGTGGGGAAAAACTGAACGGGGCACACCACACGTGAGCACCGGGCGTAAAGGGGCCCAGAACAAACAGCCGAGCAAAACGAATCGGCTCAGGGCAAAATGGTTGGCAACGCAACACCACAAAAAAAGATCGCCCGGATGGTCCGCGCGCTGCCGGTGCGATGGGAAAAAATGCACAGAATTTGGAAAGAAATCCGGCGAAAGGAGGGAAGGTTCGGTAGAAAGGCAAGGAGGGGGTAGACCTTGGGAGTGGGTTCCTCCAGCTGGCGTCCGAAGGCTTTCAAGGGAAAGGCATACTCTTCCCGAGAAAAAAAGGCGTGGCGGGGCGCGGCCCGACTGTTGTTTACGAGGTCGGAGGGAAGGGGAACTCAAATTAGATAGGGCCCAGCTTGACCATATACAAACTAGAGGGCGAAAAAGGAAGAGCTTCCTAAAGCGACACTCGTAGAAAGAAAAAAAAGGGTTAAAGCTGAGCACGCAGCCAATACGTGGGGCGTTCGGTGAACTTACTACCGGGCAAGCGGACCTTTGTATAGCCCGAACGCTTCCAAAAGTGAGCCGAAGAACCGGAAGCCACTGATACCGCCGCACCTCACATAACGCTCGCGTGGCGGGGGCCCAGCGGAGGACTGTAGGTATCCCGGTTAAATACGAAGAAAGAATCGTAGGAAAGATGATCGAAAAAAAATCACGGGCCGAAACATCGCCGAAACACGAGCAAGGGAAAGACAGATCTGCGAAAAACGCATAGGAAGGAAAAGCCTCTAGCGAGGAAGAAGCCAACTACTTAACAACGGAGACAGGATTGGTTATCCAGGCAGGACTCACTAACGTCTGAGCTATCGGGGTGGTCGAAAAAAGGAAGAGACGAAAGGGACAAGCTAACGGTAGCGGCGGAATTCAACATGAGGAAGACGACAAACTTGGGAACGAAAAAAAACAAGGAGAGGAAAAGAGAGATCTTAGGTATTTAGGAAACGAAACTAGACTTCGCCACAGACACGGCTAAGGATTGTTAGGGAGGACGTATTCTTCATCTGAGGGTAAAAAAAAAGAGAAGCAAAAGTGGAAGCCGAAAATTCCCGGCCGACACCTGTTTGGGGGCTGGGGGGAAAGGGAAATGGGTGAGTAGTTTGGCTGGGCCAGGAGCTGCGTGCTCCGATTCGGAGGCAGGAGAAGGCTCTTCCTCGGCTGGCTACGTTTGGACGGAAGGCAAAAACCGAAAAGGCCCTCCTCGGTATCGAGGGGGGGTGAGGGTATACCTTCTCGTGGACAGCGCCAGCCGCATCGGGGGGGACAACAACGCTTCTAAAAGGAAAGTGGGCAGCAACACGTGGGGGGGAGGTCTTGAAGGAGAAAGGGGGGGGAAATCGCTCTAAAAAGCCGCCTGAAGGGAAAGGGTGCGAGCAAACCAAATTTGGCGGTGAGGAGAAATTGACCGTCTATTCAGTGGAGCAGATGTTGAAATGGAGGAGGGAACGCCCGGATTGTATAGGCTCCAGCGGTGAAAAAGTAGAAACAACCAGTTGAAAAAGGCGGCCGGACCTCTGAGGAACCAAAAAAAAAGGTGAGAGCGACTGCAAAATGGAAATTCTACCGACGCGTTGACGAAGGAAGGGGCTGGGGGGGGGGGGGGGGGCGGGGGGGGGCGGGGGGGGGGGGGGGGGGGGGGGGGGGGGGGGGGTGGGGGGGGGGGGGGGGGGGGGGGGGGGGGGGGGGGGGGGGGGGGGGGGGGGGGGGGGGGGGGGGGGGGGGGGGGTGAGAAGCGTCCCACAACCCAAACTGGTCTTCACCCAAGGACCCCGGATAAAGGAAACCTCTGGAAAACTTCAAGAGATCAGAGAAGTTCTTTCACTATATCCCTCCGAGATCTCGGGCCACCATATAAACGAAAGAAGGACGAAGCCGGCTAGGGCTGTTACTGGTTTGGGTTTTTGAAAAAGAAAATGTTCTTCTAAGGAAGGGGGGGTGAAGGCGGGACGTTCTTCGGGAAAATGGGGGGTTGTTTTTCTACACAGTGGGAGATTCTCGGATTTTCCTTTGGGTTGAAACAGCGTGGGGCTGAGATACCGTGGTATTCTTGCTGGAACTATTCTTTCGAAAATTCACCTTGGCCAAGGAATGAAAAAATGAACTCGAGTGCTTGGAAAAGGGGGCTTCGAAAGATGATGATGCCGGGGGACGTGACCGGGACGTTATACGGGGGAAGGAGGAGGGTATAAACTGTACGACATAAAGTAGCCGGCCAGAAAAGATCCAAAAAAAATTTACGAATAGACTGCATGCCATGGGGAAAAAAAGGGTCTGCGGGCCATGAGAACTTTTCAAACGGGTAAATCGCGACGAGCCGTTTCCAGTATCGCGAAGCGACCAGAGTGTTATGAGCTACAAAAGAAAAGAACTTAAGAAAAAAGGACACCCAAAGTCAAAAGACGCCATGCGCCGCGTGTCTAAGGTGGGTGTGAACAGGAAAGCAACAAAAAAAACCGGAAACAGTTCCGCTGGAAAAAAAAACGACAACTGGGCGTGACGAAAATATTTGTAACATACTACGAAAGTAGGGAAGCGGGGGGGCTCGTAAAAGGGAGAGGGGGGTGAAGAAAAGATGCAGGTAGCTACGAGAGCCAAATCCGGAAAAAAGGCGGAAGAGTTCCCAAGTAAAAACAGGTCATAGAGCTGAAACGAATCTGTTGCTGACGGCCGTCAAAGGCTTAAACTTAACCGAATGGAACTTTCTACTTGGGTGAGGAAAAAAAAGAAGCGCGAGAGGCCTGGGAACGACCTGGGAAGGACGCAAGGGACATTCACAAAAAGACATAAAAAACATGTACGAGAACAAAGGGAAAAGAGGGCAGGTATGCCGTAAAAACGGCCATTCGCCGACAAAAGGACGTGGGGGGAAACAAGCGCTGCTGCACTAAAAGGAAGAAATCTGGGTGGGGGGGGGGGGGGGGGGGGGGGAGGGGGGGGGGGTGTGGGGGGGAGTTGCGCGCTGTGCATCCGGTCAAGTCGAAAGGAACCAAACACCGGCGGATTAAAAAAAAGGCGAGAGGGAAAATGTTTCCAAATGCTGAAACAGGGCTGCAGGAATTTGGGTTCGCTGGAGGGAAGAGAGTTGGACCGAGTGACTGGTCGGCCGGTCGCTGCCGGAAAAAACGTTATTCTGATCCGGTTTCTAGTTGGGGGGTGGCATGCGATCAGGTGGGATAATGTCGGGAAGATCGTCACTGGGTCTTGAAAGTAAGCAAACATTCACGGTGTTTCAAAAGGGAAGGAGAATAGAAAAAAGTTAGATTGGGGGGAGGAATGAAGGGTTTTCATAGTCCGTTTGGGGCCGTCAGTTCAGGGTCATGAAGCGGAATATGTTAATTGGAAATCTCGGGGAGACCGGGGAGAGTCGGCGAGACCATCCTAACGAAGAAAGGTCAAACCGGCAGTACCTACGAAAACACGGAAGTTACCTAAGGGAACTTGATTACAATCCTTCTTACAAAGGGCGTACGGACGGACAACGCCGACGGGCCGGTTTGGTCGGGGGGGGAGTCTTACAACCCCGTCTATCACAAAAGCGGGGCAGCGCTAGTGAGACTGTGTAAAGAGGTTACGGACGGTTTCTATGTCCAAAGGGGTGTCATCAAAAGGGAGGTTTCCCAAAGCGAGAGTGATACTGGAGGGCGCGGAGGATTTATAAAAGAAATAAGGGAACCTAGCGGCAAGCATCTAGGCATAGTCACCCAAGTCTAAAAAAGAGTCAGGATATCGGCCTGGACGAGAAAACGCGGAAACTGTAAGAGGGATGGGTTAAATCTCGGGAAAGAATGCACGGCCACTGTCACGAAACAAAACACGCCGAAAAAAATGCAACACACGATTTACGAAACAGCGCTAGGAAAACTTAATGGAAAAAATAGAGAAGCGCCGAATCCCTATCCGTCTCATCATCAATAAAAAAGGGACTATCCCATTCCCCCAACGTGGCGATCCCTTCTCCCTTGCAACGACGTTTCCCGCCAACACAGTTAAGAAGAAGCAACGATCGGCTTCCTCGTTTGAAAAAAGGAAAAAAAGCGCTAAGAACACCACACCCCTACCGGCCACTCGCTGAAGTCGAGCGCTGACGGTGATCTTGTGGGAGGGGTCGAGGGACGGCAGAAGCGACGGGGTCAGAGGACGTTTGGACCGGGCGGCAGTGGGGCTGTCAAGCAATGGGTGGGGTGCAAGTCCAGAAAAATCGCGAATATTCCTCCAAACGCTGTCCCAACCTATGGTGTCATCTTGATCGCTCCGGCCTACCTAATTTTGGTGTGGGAGGAAGGCGTCCACGTATGGGGGTCGAAACAATGTACAGCGTGGGCCCCCGGATGAAAGACAAGGCGCACTCAACGCGCAATTTAAAGGACTCTGCCTCCAAACACGGACGAAGGAAGTCTGTTGCAAGGAATCACTCTAAAGCGCCACGGGAAGGGAACTTACTTGGGAGAGGGCTCCGGGGGGGAGCCGAAAAAATTCACCACGTGGTCAAAAAGGAGGCCCACCGGTTGCTTGTCAAAAAAAAAACGAGGCGCTCGCGGAGGGGTTGCAAAAGACCTGGCTAAGCTTGAAAGGAATCAGGACCTAACAGAGCAGAATAAATGGAGCGCCATCAAATCAAGAAAAACCGAGCAGAGAATATGAGCGCTAAGCTTAACAGAGGCAAGCGTGGGGAACATCAGCGAGGAGAAGAAAAAGAGTGACAACACCCCCAAAGAATCCACATGCTTTTGGGAGGTGAAGAGTACATCCGCGAGGAAAGACACTTCGCGAGTCCGAAATAGAAGAAGAAATCCTTAAGAACGTGGACGTGCGGAAAGCAGAACGGAGTTCAGCCTCCCCGCCTCCTTGCAAACGACTCTCACCCCCACCTATTCTTATAAAAACATGATCTCGGGCATGGGTATTCGTCGTCGGAATACTTTTCGAATTCCAGGCCGGGAATTCGTCGGGATTTTTCCAAAAGCTTACTCTCTTCTGAAAAGCCTACTCCGGCAGTAAGCCGAGGGTCCAAATCATTTGTCTTCAGACGCCTGGGGGGGGTTGGGACTATGAGTTCCTCCTAATGACAGGAAAACCGGATAGATGCTGAGCCAGATCTAAGACCTATGCGGTTGAGGGTCGCACTGAGGGTTGCAAGATCCGCGTCGAGATGTCGGTTGGGGGGCTTGGAGTCTAGAAAAGTCCGGAGGACAAAAAGACGCTGAAACCTCACGAGAGAAAATAGTGCAGGAAGGTGTCTGAAACAGAAAAAAGCTTTGGGGGTCGTAAACGTGGGTTGACGTTCTGGGTCATAAAGACGCTTCAGAGTTCAGCCCTTGAGTAAAAAAGAAGATTGTGTTGGTGAAAAGTGTGGGGGAACTGTGGGGGGGGAGGGGAAAGATAAAGGGAGGAAGAGGGGTGTGTGGAAGTAGGAAGGGGGTCGGGGGCGAGGGTCGGGGAATTTGACAGGAAGTAGCGTGGTGGTGGAGGGAAGGGGATAAAGTAGGGGTAGGGGATTGGTAGTAGGATGGAGAAAAGTGGTGGGAGGAGATACTAGGTGGAGGAAGGAGTGGGATGGGGGTGGGTGGGGGGGGGGAGGGGGGGGGGGGATGAGGGAGCTGGGTTGAGGGGTTTGATGGAGGGGGGGAGCGATAAAGAGGGAGGAGCGCAGAGGAGAAGATCAGTAAGGAGGGATAGGAGAGAAGGAGGAAGGGAGGGGAGTGGAGGGTAGTATGAGGGGGAGGGGGGAGATAATATGGAAAAGTTGATCCCCCGCGGGAGGGGTTGGCGAGTTAAAAGAACGGGCATTCCGTCTATTCGATGGGAAGGGTGGAAGTGCGAAGAATCTCCTTGTCTATGCACACCCGGGACCAAATATATGAGGGGCGGGTAACAGAACGGTCAGAAAAGAGGACCACAAGGTCGGGGCCTGGGATTTGCAAGCCATAGGAACAACCCGGTCCTTGGGGGGTCAGAGGTAGGGGGGGGTACTGGAGTATCGAGGGAAGTGGCCTTAAGGGAACGGGGGGGGGACCAACCCAGGTCTTTCACAAGGTGGTCTTCTGCTAACGTTCCACCGTCAGTAAAAATCGCACGATTCACGTCGCAAATGGTTCGGGGGGGAATCTCTTCTAAACAAACACACAAAAAAAAACAAAAAAAAAAAAACTCTCGCTTCCAAAAAGAAATCCGCTTAATCCTTATGGGAGCTTCCTTTTTGTTTTTATCTGCTTCCCCCTTTGTCTTATCACTATGTTGAATCGTGAAAGGGAACTTCGGATAAATGTGACCCCGAAGCCCTCGCCCTATTTCTACCAAGGGGGGAAAAGGGGCTTGCGATTCACAGGGGGGGGAGTCGTCCGGACGGGGGATTCTGCGGAGGCCGACTTCTTCCGCGTGGGGGGGATGTCAAAAGAGCCGCTGTGCGAACGTCGTGGGCCAGGAGTGAAAGGCGTGGGGGTTCGTGCCCGGGCCGGGGGAGGAGGAGTTGGAAACACCCCACGAAGTACGAAAGCGTGTAGCGCAAAAGCCGACTGCATGAAAAGGGGGAAAAACGTAGGGGGGGGGGGAACTACCTGTGGGTAGATGTCCGAAAAGGGGCTAATTAAGGTGTCCCGTTTCTAATAAATCAGGAAGTGGCCAAAGGAACGAGACTCAAAAAAAGCGGGGGGAAGTCGCGCTTAAAGTGTGGGAAAGGAAAACTCACGTTCACCGTCAGACCAAGTCGGAACGGACGAAGGAAGTCTCAAGAGGGTCTTTGGGGGGGGATCGGGACGGGTTTGTGGAAGACCAGCCCTGCAACGCAAAAAATTTGAAAAGGAGGGTGGGACCGGAACGCATAAAGCTCCTTTCGTAATTTCATGTGAAACAAAGGAATACACAAAGGGGAAGTGGGGGGTCGTAGCCTCGGGGAGGAGTTGTTTTGAGAAAAGAAAGAGGAGAAGCATGAACGATGATGGGAGTACGGACCGACAAATCCGCGGCACGGCGGAAAATGTCACTGAAAGATGAAGACGGCAGTAACTAACTCTTGGACGGCGGGTCCCAAAAGATCCTGAAAACTAACTTGTTCGAAAAAAGGAGAATGAGAGGGCCAATCCGTAATCGCAGGAAAAAGGAAAACTTGGGGTGTGACCTAATTGGAAGCGGCGAGCAGGAAAAGCTATGAAAAAAAAAAGGGTGCAAAAAGCCCACCCTTCAGCTCAATTAATGGGGGGGGGTATTAGGTCAAGCATTGCTCAAGGAAACCATAGCCACATTCACTACGGGTAACCACAGAGGAACCTTCACATGCAAGAGGTCTATCGAGGGGAATTCAAGCTAATGCATCTTAGAAACAACAACACGGGGGGAACGATACTCGAACGGTTAGAATGCACAGCGCTGCGAAGAGCGCAGAATGGACTTGGGGTCATGGGGGGGATGTTGAGCCCGCAGCAGGAGAATTTGGAGGGGATTGGAGAAAGGAAAGTCATACCTTTTGGGTAAGGAAACATGGCTCGGCTAGTGTGCATGGCGAGATTTGGGGGATGAATGTCAAAGGGGGCCGCTGAGGGGTCAATTAGGTGCGGGACAAGACGCAGTCGATTCCGGATTTCCGGGGGTAAAAGGGGGTTTAGAAGGGGCATTCATTGTTTCATGGAGCTTTGGGAAGGGCCAGCAAAGTTCGTGTATATGAAGCTGAATGAAATTTTAAGTGAGGACAGCATCTTCCAAGATACCAGCGGGGAGTCGGAAAGCAGGTAAGCTCACAGAGTGAAACGAAAACACGAGGAAACCCACTGGTTCAGGGGTGGATTCCCAAATCCTTAATTACTCAGTTCACGGGGATAAAAAAGACCGGCAAAGGGAAGGTTTCAGGTTTGGGGGGAGGGGGTTGTGCAGGGCTTTGGGAATAAAACAAGGAGTCAAAAAGACCGCTTGTAGCCCCGAGGCTATCCGGAGTGGGGGGGGGACGGTAAAAGGGGGTTCATGTCCAAAAATTGGTAAGGCGACGACAAGCGAAGGGAATAAGCCAGACTAGTAAGATTGTAGCGACGGGAAAAGAATGGAATCCCTCGAGCATACTACGGGCAAGAGGAAAGCCAGGGGGGGGGGAGAGACGGCGCTGCTACGCTTTCCTTTACTAATGTTTTTTGGAAAAGCGAAGAACGAGGCCAGGAAAAAAAAAAGCCGGCAGTCACGAAACATGTTATAAAAAACCGAGTTACACATCGGGCTTAGGAACACGAATGAAAAGACAGGTCCGAAAGCATATCCTTAAGCTAAAAAGGATAAAAAGGGGAGTTCAACCAAAGGCAAAACCACGGGGGTGAATATCAGAGCGAAGAAACCTTAGGGACTACTGTTAAAAACGTGAATAAGAACAAGCCCGAGATCTGTCTAAAAAATGTGAGCCGCTCAAACCCAAACCCATTACCGTAAACTTCTTCAGGGCGCTTGCCGTTCTAGGGGTGTCAGCTATAAAGCTGAGAGGGAACAGAAATTTCGCTACGTGGTGTACCGCGGTGTGCGTATCCTTTTCCTTTTCGGGGCTCAGCGGTGGGTGGGTAAGTAAAAGCGGGGGAAGCGTAATTCTTCAAAATCAACGTCAAAAGACTCTTCCAAGAGTGGAGAGGAACTCTGCCCCGACCTTTTGGGGTGATACTGCGGCCGTAGGTTATGGGGAAGAAGTGAGGGGGTCCCCCTTCTTTACAGAACAATCGCGGCGAAGGGACTCCACTTTCACGGCAAGCATACATCGAGGACGGAGAACCTTTTCTTGGGTCAAAGCTCTCACTCTCCAAATATCAGCTCGGTAATTAAAATCGGCTCCAGGTGACCGAACAGGGGAACAGGAGAGAGGACACCGAAGAACACGGGGGGGAAGTTTAAGAAAATGGAGCGACCGCGCCGCGGCGGCCAGGGGGGATGTGGAGGACATCCCATGATTAATCGAAACACGAAAAAAGCCATCCGTAGCAGGAATCAGAATTTTAGGCGCTTACAGAGAAATAGAAGGAAGAGTAGAAACGAAACAGAATAAAAATCGGAAAAGAGTACTTACCTCATCTATTAGAATCCAATACGTTCCAACACAAGCCGGAATACGGACGGGGGATTTGGGGAGGAAAGAAGTGAACTCCTCACGGATTCTCCGGCGAGAGGATAAGAGAAAGAGGAAAAATAAGGAGAAACTTCTGCTTCTTAATTCGAAAGGATTGAAGAAACGAACAGCTGCAG
>Ga0179593_1492301_pt1 | contig 14533 bp, 18 predicted proteins | sample CZODoug2_1_08_16_FD_185931 | JGI IMG/M metagenome (GOLD analysis project Ga0179593, IMG submission 185931) | Vadose zone soil fungal communities from Angelo Coast Range Reserve, California, USA - CZODoug2_1_08_16fungal (PacBio error correction) | ecosystem: Environmental > Terrestrial > Soil >...
GGGGGGAACGAAAAAAAAACAACGGAAATGTGAGGAGGCTGGGGCTAGTCGTCGTCAGAAAGGCGCCTGTTGTCTGGCCGTAGGAAAACCAAAAAAAAATCGTCAGAAGAAGCAGTAAGGGGAAGGGAGAGAGTCTTGTAAAAGGGAAAAGGGTCAAAAGAAAATGGATTGTGGCTAGGTCCGGGGGTAGAACGGCAATTGTGTAGAAGATAAAATCGAGGCGTGGAACCCCTCTTTGAAAAGGGAAAACCTTCCTCGGCGCTTCAGCCCAAAAAGCCCTTTGGTGGGTAGTAAAAAGGAAAGGAACAAGGGGGCTTGTGGGTGATAACCTTTCCACCTGCTGGAAGGGGGGGTTTTGAAAAAAAACCGTATTGCCTCCCGCACGGCCTGGAATCCGCGAAGGGACCCCACAGAGGGGCACTTCAGGGTCTTAAGGTAAGAAAAGGATCGGGAAAACGCACCGAAATTCTCCCAACCCTTGTCGTCCGGGCTGGGAGCAAAAACAAAAGTGCAAGCGGAAACATACGTTATCACATGCGGTGCGGAAAGAGTCGAAGAGAGACGGGACCCGGCTTGGGAGAGGCGAGGGGATCGAAAAAGGGGCTGGCACGAGAAACACGCTTCCAAATTAACGATCCTTTCGCCGGAGCCAAACATGAAAGTGCTGGCGGAGGTGCAGGCGCGGGGCCCGGGGAGGCCCGAGGGGGGCTTGAGAAGAAGGCGACCATAGATCTCTCTCGCAGGAGGGAAAGAGAGAGATAAGACATGATGATTAGTTGTCGAGAATGCGCCAGCTCAGCAACCTACGGTCCGAATTCCGAACCCCGCCAGCAGTTGCGAATGGAGAAACAACGCCCCGCGCGGAAAGGATCGCTGTTAATGAGGAGTTTTGAGGGCGTAGAAAAAACGGGGATCTACAAGGGACAGACAGCGCCACGGCGACTCCGTCAACATCTTTTTCAGGATTACCTGCTAAAACAGTTGACCCAACACTTAGGAGGGAGCAAGCGCCCCGGAACACGTGGAGGGTTAGTTCGGATGCGCCCGTACGTTGATCTTCAAGAAAACCGTTATCATGCGGCCGGAGGCGGAGGAAGCGGCAGGAGAACCATGGAGACTTCCAAATTACGTGGGGCAACCAGCCAGAAGGTGGGTACGGTTACAAACCGCACGGACGGGTCGAATCGCCACACCCCAAAGGCCGCTGTCATTTTGCGGGATCGGGCTCGACTCGGTCAGCTTAGGGGGGAATGACCCGCGGCTGAAGCCACTGGCGTAGTATCGAGAAAACCTGACGTGGTCAGATAACAAATCTCTCTTTAGACCCCATATTGACGGAATCTTGACATCAGCCCGTCTTCCACGACCAGTCCGGCAGGAACGTCCTGACGCAAGAATTTAAAACAAAACTGCCGGATAGAAAACCGGGGGCAGGGGTCAAAAAGGCTGCCGACCTCTACAAAAATGCGCACACGCGCTCATCATAGAACTGCAACGGGGACCAACGTCTGGGAGACTCAAAGGAAAATAAGTGTAGTTGATTCCCTGAAGAACTGTTAAACAAACAGAAGAAATTGGGGGAAAAGGAAAAGGGCGCAAAAAAAATCACAGTGACTGAAAACGAAAATCACAGGGAGGGAAATAGTCGGGACCCTGGAGGGGGAAGACAATGTTGAAAAATCACGGGAAAACAATGATCGGGGGGAAGGAGAGACAGCTGGCAATTCACCCGGTTCCAAGAGTAATCCCTCTACTTTAGGCCCTTTTCAGGCGAAGAAAAGAACAAAACAAAAAATACTGTCAAAGCTGGCAGGGCAAAAACACAGGAGGGAAATCAATGCTAAAAAAAACGGCATCAAAAGGAAACGGGAAAAAAGCACGGCGATCTGGGAAATTCGAGACCGCCAACATGAGAACGTCACACACTTCGGTCAAACTTGAAACGAATAAAAGGGGCAAACAGATTCGAAAAGAAAAAGACCAGGAACTCATCAAGGGAAATTCAGTTTTCGCAGCTGGAGGAGAAAAAGGAAAGTCCGAAGGGAGACAAAAAATAAATGACTGCGACGGCCGAGCAACGTGGCCTCGACGGGGCAAAATTCGGGGAGCGAAGGAAAATGGGAGGGGGGGGCCTTATACTTATCAACCAAAGGGGAGAGGGGGGGGGGAAAAAAGTAGATTGGAAGGTCTCTACTTTCGGGGAGGAAATTGCCAATGGAAAAACCACAGAAGAGGAGATCTAATATGCGAGGGCTCACTAATAGAGGGGGGGAAAAACAAGGGGGCCGAGGAAGAAAGGGAAAGTCGAGGGATTGGGACCTTCGAGAATCTGGAGGGGGAGAAGGAACTATCTCAACGACTGGACCATGTGGAGAGAAGTGGGAGAAAAGGGAAAGACCGAGGTAAAGGAAAACGGAAGACATTAAAAAAAGAGAGTAAAGGACAAACGCGGGAGGGCAATCGCAAAAGGGAGTTCCGATTCTAGTGAAAAAAGTTGGGGAAAATTTGTTTGCAACGGCTGGAGAGGGGCGGAAAGAGAGAGGAAGAAGGAGAAGAGGTCAAGAAAAAGACGACTGGGGAAGGAGCCATTCACGAAAAACCTAGGATATTTGGTGGGGGGTCCGCTGCTGAATTTCATATCACAGCCCAGCGCGTCGGATGTGACCGAGAAGAGGGTCAAAGGAGAGTGAGAATCGCCAATGCCCGCCACAAAAGGTCAAAAAGACGTCGATAAGCAGCGTTCAGGCGGCACGTTGACGAAGGCGGGGGACGCAAGAATGTCCGGCCAAACCAATTTTCGAAAAAAGAAAAAGGGGGGGTGAAAAAAACGAAGGCCAAGACAATGCTCAAGTCTTGAGAGGGGGCGCCATAAATCTTATAGAACAGAAACGAGATCTGGAGGTCGCGAGCGGGTCTGCGGACAAATTTGCGGGCCGAAAGAGTCTGAAATGGGAGGCATCCCTCGAGGGGCCGGGGGGGAAAAGCAGAACGCAAGATAGGTCATTTGGGACGGGCTGCAAAAAGAAACAGAAGGATGCAAACTCGAGACATAGATTTCCCTTCCAACTTTTCCAATAAATTGAACGTAGACGGGAGTGGCCCAGCACATTACCAGAATGATGCTGAAAGACCGGGAGCAACTTAAGCCCTCGTCCAGCAGATGGGGGGGTAAAAAAAATCACTGCGGCTCTCTGACTAAAGGTCACAGAGCGCGGGGCATCCTCGAAAATCAAAGAGGGACGCCCGTCAATCCAGCAGGATGCAGCGAAGAAGGATAGTGCTGAATCTGCCTCGTATCGTAAACACAACAAGACGCTTCAAGAGGCCCATGGGGGGAGGAAAATCGCTCCTGCACTCTTCTACATGCACTAGCGGGGGGGCTGCCGCAAAAAATCGACACATTCCTTTAAAATCTAAGGAAAGAGAAGATTACGCTCTCTTCCCACTACGCTCCCTGCCCCGAATCTGAGTCAACCAACTGAACGCGCAAAACCATCAAAAAAAAAAGGGTGAAAAGGAGAGATTGTGTGATTGCCGTGGGTTGGACCGAGAAGCGGTGAAAGAGTCGTGGTCAAGAGCGGGGAGAGGCCATGCGACGCCCGAAGGGAGGGAAAGGGGTGGATCTGAAGGAGCCCGCTCTCTATCCGGGAGTGGTTGCGCAGAATCAGGCGCGTAGTCACCTAAAGCGCTTGAAGCTGTTCCTGGATTTCGCAAGGCGGAGAAATCACGAGTACGGCAATCGGGGATTTGGGAGGAACAGACGCGGATGCACGCGGCATGTTAAAGCTCTGATTGAAGAACGAATCCGCCAAGTGGAACCGCCGAGTGAAGTTCATTAAGGGAGACTTGTGCCGAATTAGCGGCAAACGCGCGGGGGCTGGCTGGAAACGGGCGAAGAATTTCGCAGGGGTACGCTGGAGAGTGGTACTGAGCAAAAAAAAAAAAAAAAAAGTATGCAATGTACTCTCAGCGGCTGCTTTGAACGATCGAGGAATAGAAGAAGCACCGGTCTGAAAGGGATGGAACCGAATCATTTGGAGAACGCAGGTCCGAGAATAAATGGAGGATGGGAACGGGGGTCTCAGGACCGTAGCACTTGGTTCAAACGCGTGACATGGCGGCACGAGTCTGAGAGAAATACTACGCCGGGCCGGGCGAAATGCGAAGAAACTTGGTCCTGCGGCAGAGTCCCCGATCATCTGCCCAGATAACGGCCGAAACCGTCGATGGAGGGGGGAAAAGGCACATTCCGAGAGGAACCTAAAGACAAGCTACTGGGTGAAATTGACGGAAACGGGGAGCTTTGATGGCGCTTCACGATACTTACGAAGCCAACGCGCGCCCAACAACGGCTAAAAGGACAATAGAAAAGCGATGAAGCACGTTGCATGGAGGCCGAAGTTCCTTTTCGGCGTCACCGCCGGCGTGCCAGACCAAACGGAGTACAAAACCGGTTAAGTGGGGGGGGGGGGGGTATTATAAGGTCCAGAGAGGTCGAAGCGGTCAGACATCGTGCCCGCTGATTGCCTCTTTGCCCGCACGGCAAGATGGCGATGAGTGTAGCAGTTAGAGGACCGGGCAGCGGCAAACGTCCAGGGGGGGGCGAAATGTTGGCAAAAATCAGCTCCAATATAGCCCACCAGTCAAACGATACGCATCGCGATTTGGTCCACTATTTTTTTAGCCGTACACGCCTTCTAACAGTCGGAGACTGGGCGCGCGGCCAGAAATAAAAGGGTCCATTCGAAGTGCCTTGATCTATACGGCGCAACCAACAACGGTGATGCGGCTTGAGGAGGAGAAATCTGGCCCCGTGGTGGCCAAGGGAATGACTGGGTGGGAACGAGTATGGTGAGGGAGCGAGGCCTAATCGTCCAAAGGGGGCCGTTCGCGTTTGATGGTTGCAGGCATCGGCAGAAAAAGGAGTTCTCGGTGTACACAATGGGGGATCGGGGGTAATGGGTGTGGTGTTCTGTTATCCTGGTCTCCGATTAAGCGGGTGATGTCACTCTTTGCGCCAAGGTTTTCAGTGCAATTAGAGGAGAATAGATAGAAATCCTTCTTGGGGTGACGGACTTGGTCAAACCAAGGGTCCAGAATAACCGCCTCAGGGAAGCTGGGCTCAGACGGGGGAGTTTGATAGGCCGAACAATCTCGATAAAGAGGGAAAAAGGAATAAACCTATTGTCGGCACCGACCGCAGTCCGAGGCCCGGTGCAGGCAGAGATAGAAAGAGAAGTGAACAGGCCGGGGTTGGGCATCAGTAAGGATCAGTTGAATCAACACTCCACTCCTGAGCAAGGGGGTCAGAGAGGCCGTGGTTGCGCAGGGGGCCGTTCCTACCGGACGGCTGGAAAAAGGGAAAGGGGTCAACAATTTTTAGAAGAAAATGGGACAGAGACGGGGAACGCAACGTCCCATGGTTGAGAAAAATCAGATGAAGGAGGCTGTTCAGGTCATTCAAATAAAAGTAATGCGCCGAAAGTCTCAGCCAGCGCATTTTAGGGGGTGTATTTCAACTGAAAGGACCACCGTGCTGGTGTTGAGAACACCTTGACAAAAAAAACGTCATTTTGCCCCACCTGTCTGGGCCGAATCCATGGTATCCTGGAAGAAGAGAAAAACCGCGGCTGGGCTATGGTACGAACAGAAAAATCACGTTGGGTGCTTTACAACGTAGGAGGCGCTCCAGGGAAATTCGCCCTCGACCTTGGTCGTCCGGTCGCGTGTTATCAAGGAACCGCGGGAAGATAAATCCTGGGATAACCCGGGTTGTTCAGGAGAAAGGGGGGAATGGACAAGGGCTTTGCGCTGCCAGGCGGGAGCGACGCGTTTCTTAAGAAGGACCCAACAACTTACCGAATTAACGCGCGAAGGTACCGTATAAAAAGAAGGGGGCGGGATTGCTGGGACGCACTTGGGCAGAACAACTGCGGCCAGTTCGATGGCGCATGGATGCAAAAAAAGGAAAAGAAAAGATCTACTAAAAAAACAAAAAAAACAGGGAAAGGAAAGAGGAGAGATGCACGTTGCGCTCAAACCTGCTATCATGCAACCGAGGGCCGCAGTCCGAAAAGGGCAAGCGCGCCTTACAAGCAGGCGAAAACTGGGTGGGATGCCTGGAGGGGATACCGGTTAAAGGGGGGACCTTGGGGATTCAAAATTCTTCAGAGGCTAAGGCAACGCATCCAGTCACTCCTGCTATCTTAAAACATCTTTTCCGGGATTAAGGGGAGAAAAAACATTGGTGTTGAAAATTTCCTCGAAGAAGCGGGGGGGAAGGCGTGAGAAAAAATCGCCACGCGAAAATCAATGGAGAGGGGGGGCAATTTCGGGGGGGGGGGGAAAGGGACCGATACGTGACCTGCCCTACAGTGGGGAATCGGGAGGGGGATCAAAGGAGGATTAAAAAACGGGGGAAGGGAATGGAAGTCTTAAAAACGTTGGGTCAACCAAAGTAACCAAGTGAACGGGGATCAAACGGCCACGGGGCCTGATAGGGGCAAAGCGAAAAAGAACCCCACAAGAAGGCGGGAAGGGGGAAAATCGTACTATGTCAATTGAGTAAGAAGGACACACAACGCGGAAGGGGGAATGGAAGACTGATCACCATGGAAGGGGGTTTTCCTCGAAAACTCCGCCCATTTCTTAGGGAGCAGCCTTCTCGCATCAAAGTGCCCAGGCAGGAAGGCCTGAGGAAGGAAGGAAACTGACGTCAAAATTGTGGAGGGAGGGGGAAGATAGAAAACCTAGTCCCCCGGACAAAAATAGAATATGGCCAGAAACAAAGAAGGTAAAAAGAAAAAGAGTGACCCACGGAAGAAGAGTCGAAAGTAAAACGGCAGGAGGATTATTCCCTTTCCAATTAGAGAGGGGTCCGAAGGAAGGGGACTTCCCCCAAAGCAATAACCGGAGGGGGAGGAAAACCTAAAAGAACGAGCTGGAAGGACACCAGGAAAGGGGGTGAACAGCATTTTGCCGGAACAGAGGTGGGGAGAGGGAGGACAAAAGGGGGATAAAAAAAAACACAATACACTGGGCCGCAACATTTCGGCAAAAATGGCCCGGTGGAAGGAGAAAACAAAAACTAACAAAAAAAAAAAGGCAACAATAAAAGGGAGAAGAAGAGTATTACCACATGGGGTTGCCCTCTCACTCTTTAGCAACGGTGATCAACACTCTAAAGCAAGAAGGGACGAGGAGATATTTCGTTAGAAAGGAGGGTAGGGTGAAAACAAAATCCAGGGGGGCGAACGGTCTTGGCCAGCGTCTAGAGGGGAAAATAGAAGTCACAATGTCCTTAAAAAGTGGAAGGGAAGCGGGGAAAAAGGTAACGCATAAAGAATAAGCAAAGAACTGTCTGTCAACCGAGCATCGGGAAAGCGGGACCCGAAAAGCGGCGGAGAAGGTAAAAGAAATTTCCTGAAATCAAGTTTCAAAGTTAAAAATCACTTTACGGGGGCCAGGTTGTGTGAAGAGGGTTTGGGGTCAAAAAGGGCGGAAAGAAAGTGGAAAATGTGTATCACAACCTAAATGCTCTATCGTAGGAGAATTATTACATAGAAATCAGGCAAAAAGAATTGTCCAGAAATCTGCGGACCTAGCGAGGTCCGAGGTGAAGGGGAAAGGGGTATTTCAATTGGGAGTGGGGGGTCTTTGAGAAGGAGAATTTCTTGTTCTCGCGTCTCCTCCCTGATGCAAGGGAAGTCCGGGAAGCGGTTTGGCGTGGAGCATTAGACAATAATACTACCACATTACCTTGTTCGGCCCAAAGGGTGTTTGTTGGGGGGAACCTTGTTATGTGCACAATGAGGTTAACAGCTAACTCTTTCGAGACTCCGAAAGAGGTGATCCAATGTCCGTTAGTGGTCATTAGCGTGGGTCAACAGGGGCAACCCAGGGGAAAACAGTGTGAGCGGGGGATCGTAAGGGAGTCGGACGGGCACGGGGTCAGTTGGTATGTCGTCGTGACCACTGTGTTCCTCCTCAAATGGAAATGGTTTTATGGCAGTCCGAAGATGACGGGGGCCATTCTTAGGGGAGAATCGGTAAGGGGGAAAAAAAACGTTGGGAAAAAAGACCACGCTCACTCGGTGGCCGGTATCAAAATCCACGAAACCACAAGAGGGCGGTTGGTGGGAAGAACCGAGGGAGACGCACTCGTGGGCCATCACCAAGCATCGTAACTTCGGCTGGAAGGGGAGACGGAAGATGATGGAGAATCGGGGAAAAGGAAAGGAAAGAACACGGTAGAGGAAAAAAGACTCTCTGGTGGAAATCAACGGCGCATGGGGGAGGTAAGGAAATTGCTCGATGCCGGGGAAACTAAAAAAATTTTGAGGGGAAAAAAAAAAAAATGACAGGGTAGGTCGGCCAAAAAGTCGCAAGGGGCAAGTTCAACGGGAAACAAGAAATCTCGGACACAAAGAGAAAACTGTCGAGAGAAAACGAGAAGAAAGAGCAGGGGTGAGGCCAAAAGCTTACTGAAAAAGAATCAAATAGTTTGACACAGCCCGGAGGAAAAGGATCGAAAAAGGGGAGAAAAATGGGCGTTGAAGGGAGAAAACCCAGAGGAAAGGGAAAAAAAAAGCCAGAGAGGGAAACGTTGTTCCAAAGGAAAGGAACGCGCCGCTCGTTAGGGCAGGGGAGGAAAGAATTGAGGGACGGCCTCCTAAAAGGGGGAGAAAAAAAGTAAGAGTCCAAGAAAAGGCCGGAGCACTAAAGAGGGCGACTTGCGGGAAAGCAAGAAAATCAGCGGGAAAAAAAAGAGGAAGCAAGCAGGGAAAAAACACAGAACAACAGTTTGCATTCGAATCAGTTCTTCTAGTAGAAGTCATAAGCCAAAAGGAGGAGGAAACTCATTCCAGGGGGAGAGACACGAAAAAAAAGGACTGTCCGGGGGAGTCTAGTTCGACCTGCGTCCCCCCCCAATATAGCGAAGGGCAAAGGCAAAGAGGAAAGAAAAAAAGGACAGGAGAGCAGGAATCCGGAAATCATAAAAGAGTCAACAAAGAAAGCGTCCACAAAGCTTAGGGACTGCACAAAAAAAATCGAAAAAAAAAGAGAGAGAAAAAAAAAAGGAAAGTTTCCTGTTTTTGGAAAAAAAAAAAAAACGCATAAAATTGGGGAAGAAATCTTAGGGGGGGAAAGCCTTGTATCTGAAGAAAGGGAAGTCAACTGAATGGGTCATTGGAACGAGGGGGGAATAAGCAACGGGATACTCTCTCTTGTTGGGGAAAAAGCGAAGAGGGGCGCAGGAGAATCCGAGGGGGGAAAAAAGAAGGACGCTTGAGAAGTGTTCACAATTATAATAAGGCGCAGCTCAAACGGAAAAGCAGCCAGGACGGGGGATTAAAGAAGGGGAGGGCGCGACTAAGGTCAAAGTTGGAACCCCGGCAGAAGGGAAGAAGTCGAATCAAAAGATCCTGACGGGGGAAAGATTCGTGAGAAAGTCTCTGAATGCTTGAAGAGGGAGGAAAGTTAATCCGCGTTCCTGGAAAAAAAACGTAAGCAATACCTGCGAGGGTAGAATCAGGCTTGGAAGTTAACGAAAGAAGCCAAAGGGGGGACGATCATGGGAAGGGGAGGCTTCGTTGTGTGGGGGGGGGGGGGGGGGGGGGGGGGGGGGGGGGGGGGGGGGGAACTAGAAAAGCCATACTTCAAATTTCAAGTCCTCAAATATTACAGATTTCCGACTTCCTCCATTGTTGGAAGAAGAGACTTTGTCTTTCTTAAAAGATTGGGGGGGGTGGCAAGGCGAAGGTTTTGGGGAAGGTCAGTACAATGGAAAAACTCATTTTTTAAAAAAAAACTCTTTACTGGCAGGGAAGCCGAAAAGGAACTTGGAACAGAGAAAGGGAAAAGAAAATGAAAACTCACTGAAAATAGGTGGAACTTCGGCAACGGAAGGTCGAACAATCTTCCATCGAACTAAAGAAGAATTGGGCTGGTTATGCACCGGGAAGAAGATTCATACTGCACACACAAGAAAGCGAGGTTTTGAGTGAATTTGACAAACAACTCTGAAGTGGATTGGAAAAGGTCAAGGAACGGGAAGCTGGGTCATCAGGAGAACCGCCACGCCAAAAAAACTTGAAGTAAAAAAAAAGAAAAAAGAAAAATAGAACTAAGGACGAAAAAATGGCCTCACGAGGGGACAGTTGCAGCTCTTAATGGAAAGGATTCTTCTACAGGCGGTGACAAATGGGCCAAAAACCGGAAAACAAAGAACGAGGAATAATTGAAAGAAAAAGAGATGCATCGAAGGCTACATCCATCCAGGGGAACCGGGAAACTCTGACGAATGACCGCAGCTCCAATAGTAAAGGAGTAAGGGAGTCCCTCCAAGAATATTAGCACCGCGGAGGGGACTCCATTGGGCAAGGGCGACCTCAACGCAATAGAAGGAAACCCACCGGGGCCAATATCCCGGTGGAGGGACATCTCGCAAAGTGCGTAAGGAAAAAACTGGCCGGTTGGAAGGACTGAACGAAGTCGTTCCCGGGCCAAAGAGAGGAAGAAAAAAACCTTATGTGGGAAGGTGGAAGGGACAGTTGCTGAAATGAAATGCAAAAAAGAAAAGGGGAAGGTGATGCTGCTGAATAGGGCGGGGAGAAACACCGGGCCCCGGATTTTAAAGGAGGAATAAGTTTGTTGAAGACGACTAAAAGGTAGATTAATTGGGGGAGAAATCTGACCCGGAGATGGGGGAGGGGAGGGGGGCCGGGGCTGATTCTGACTAGGGAGCAAAAACTCTTCGTTTAAAAGACTATCTGAGCGGGGGGCAATTGGGTTGGTGGGACGTTGTTCGGGGGAAAACACTTTAAGCAAAATTGGAGGGGGGAAAGGTCGGGGCCCAAAACTTGGGGGGAAAACTTCCAGGGAATGAAAGGAAGGACGAGACGCAATAATAAGCATTTCGAAAACAATATGGGGTATGAACCATGGGCACGCTCCGTTAGTTGAGGAGAAAACTGGTGGTTTGGGGGACGTACCAGGAAAACTCTGAAAAGGATCAAAGATTAAAGGGGGGGGATGAAAAAACAAGTAGGTTGGGAAGACCCAGAAGTGGGCCCGTGGGAAGAACCCCAGGCACGAGGTCGGCGAGCATACTTGACAGAACAAGGTTTGCAGAATGGAGCATGTTCTAAACCGAAAGAGGGCCTGGATCCAGCGTTAAGGCGAAGAGGGTTCCAAACCGGACGGAGCCTGGGGGGATGAAGGGTAAATAATGTTAATTGAGCTGCAGAGAGGTCGGGGGGCGAACAACCCTGTTGAAAGAATCAGCAGGAGTACGTCCGACGTTAGGCAAACCTGCCTCAACAAAGACTGGGCCTAGACGGAAAGGAAAAGCAAACAATGAATCGAATTGTGGGGAAGGGGTGAGATGCCACCTAAGCCTGTGACCCCAGGGCGTTGTTGAAGAACCAGGGGGGGGTCCCACCCAAAGCCACGTGGTGTGAAAAACACCCTTAGGGGTCCTGTCAGAAGAAAGGGTCTCCCCTGCAGGGGAAATACGCGCTGCTGGGTCCCAAAGATCAACCCAGTATCGGGTAATATAAAGAACTCATATATCAAAGGAAACCCGGGGCAGCGAACCGTAATTGGCGGTGAAAGAATAAAAAGAGAAGACAAGAACTGCGGGTGTAGGTAGAATAAAGATCGGCTGAAGCGAGGAAGAGCATATTTGGGGAGAGACGTGGATATAAAGGGAGGAAGCACGACGGCCAGGCGGGTCCCTGAGAAAAAGGGATCCAGGAAGGGGGGGGGGGGGGAGGGACCATCCTGGGGAGGGGAAGGGGAGAGGGGGGGTCAGGCAACGGAACTAGGTGACCCTTACGGCGGGAAAAGGCGGGTGCTTACCCTAAAGGGGGGGGGGGGGAAAAAGAATGGACTATCAGAAAAAAAAAAAAAGGAGAGGAGGAAAAGAGTAAGAGGTTCAATTTGACAAGAAGAGCGGCAAACACAGGAAAAGGGAAGTCAATGAGCACCGTGGCCTCACCAGGCCCCCACGCCCCATGCTGGCTCAAAGGTAAAGGGATAGAGGTCCACTTAGGTTGCGGAGGCAGGGGAACTATAGAAAAGAAAAACGCCAAGTCCGCACCTTCTAAGAGGAATACTATGTTCCGGGAACGGAGAAAAACGCTGAAAACGGAGGGGTATATCGGAGACTCTTACTAAAGCGCCACGGACGAAAATCATTAGGGGGAGGGGTTGGGAGAACTGGGCGGATGGCAAAAAAAGGTACTTCATGACCTAAAGGAGAACGGGGGGGGAGCTAAACGCTGGAGCCAGCTAGAAGGACCATTCTGCAGATACCATGGGAGGAAGAAAAGAAAGGGGGGGGGACCGAAAGAAGTTGTAAAATCGAAACAGACAGGCCGGGGCGGCAATCCCCCAACCAAAAATCTCGGGGGGGCATTGCTCGATCACGAGATGGTCTGCCGTAGGGCTAGATGATAAACCGCTCGGAAAGGGGCGAGCTTCCGGCTGCCAAAAACAGGGAAAGTGGTTCAAGAAAAACTAAAAAAAACTATAAGTGAAAGGGGAAAATTTCACCGCCAGCCCCTTACAAGAAAAAGGCCAGGAGCCTGTAATTCTGGATAGGGACTGGGGAGGGGAGTTTGGAGAGAAAGGGAAAAATGCACTGCAAATCACGCTGACGCTCCTTAGAAAAACGAGGCACGATCCGAGAAGGCCGCCACGGAAAAAACTGCGTGAACAAGGGTAAAGGGGAAAGTTACTTTAAGAGGACGCAGGGAAGGGAGGACAGTCACAGAAAAAGCACATCAAAACAATGCAGAAAGGAGGGGGAGGGAAAGGGAGACAAGGGGGAGTGAAACTGTTTCCAACGCCCGAAGGGTCGGGGAAAAGAGAGACGCCTAGGGGCACGAACAAGGAACGGGCGCAAGAAGTGCCTCAAGCTTAAATAAAAAACTGCCCGGGGCAGCGAACGAAGGCCCAAACCCTGCCCACAAGAACTAAGACGTTAAAAAACAACAACCGAACCGCGCATTCCGCGCCCTCAATGAATAAAAAAACGTCGAAACGGCTAAACTGAGACGGTCTATTGAAAGACCAGAGAAGAGGCAAAACCATCCATGAACTTGGAAATTCCTACGGGCCAGACCCGAGCTCAAAAAGAGCCAAGACGCTCGCTGGCGGGAGCATTGACTCAAGCAATGACCTTCCGAATAAAAACACACACCGGCTGAATCCGAGAACGGGGAACCGCGGCGGGCAAAGGGTTGGGGGAAGGATCAAGGAAATTAAGGTTTCAAGCAAGGTTCTAGAAAGGGGGTAGCAAAGGGTGGCCCCAGGTGTCTTTTGAGGGAGGGCGGGGGGCGGGAGAATGCAGCTCCAAAAAAAAAGAGGAGAACTAGATAGGCGGGAAAGTAGACTGACAGAACATAGGCAACGCGGCCAGAGTACTGGGGACCCTGCGTCGATTGTACTAGAGACCATATAGTGATTTCCAGGAGAACACTCGGTCAGTAAGCACGTTGACTCCTCTTCTGGAAGAAGGCCCGCAAGGAAATTAATGGCAAATTGAAACGAGGGGAAGGCATCTCTCCGTCTTGGCGAGGAAGTCTTACAACTGTGTTAAAGGGAAAATTCGTAGCGTGGGTATCGAAGGGAGCATCGCGTAGAGTCCCCATCCACAGGACGAAAGGGTCATCCATCAAAGGCCAACGCTGTGATGGGTTGTTAAATTCCGCTGAAACGAAAGTCAAAGGGGCCATCCCAAAATCACTGTCGGTAGGTTGACAAGGAAGAAGAGTTATGGGAAATAGGGTCCGCATCCAAATGGTTCTTCGATGTCAGAGGGTCGCGCCAGTGCGAGGGGACGGAAAGGATGTTTCTCTCTTCAGGGTACGCCGGCAAATTGTTGTAACACGAATTCTCCGCGACGGGCGGATCTCCAGGAAAGCATCCTTCCGAGTTAACACCGTCCAAGAAAAGCGGTCGCTCAAAGGCGCGCTGGCCAGTCCTTGGTGCGGCCGCACCGGTGGCGTCTGAAATTCCCCGAAGTAGAAGAAAATCCAAATATCGTTCCATAGGTTGATTTTCTTGGAGGGAAGGGACCATAAGCGCGCGATTCCCCCTCGACGCTGTGTGGAAGCTGTTAAATTGGCAAAGGACCGAAGGGACACGACGAAGGAAGGAGGCCGACGAAAAGGGGGAAACTAAGCTTTATCCCGAGCACTGACGCGTCTCACTCACAGCGAAGGGTCAAAGGACGTCTGGAAATCCAGAGAGACGCATCGGTGGGAAAAAACTAAAAGCCACGGGAGGGACAGGGAGATATCTGTTCGGCTGCGCTTCTTAAAAAAAAAAAATTTCCCGGGAGCAGCTAAGGAGGGAGCCGATTGGAATGAGCACTAAAACATATATAGAAGAGATGAGTGAATTTCCCAGTGGAAAACCACTCAATAAGACAAACATTGATGGATTCTCCTTCAACGGAGAAGATGAACTCTTCCTACACTTCTGAAACCTGGGATGTCTGCAAAAAAATAATCGTGGGACTAGC
>Ga0179593_1315876_pt1 | contig 14532 bp, 21 predicted proteins | sample CZODoug2_1_08_16_FD_185931 | JGI IMG/M metagenome (GOLD analysis project Ga0179593, IMG submission 185931) | Vadose zone soil fungal communities from Angelo Coast Range Reserve, California, USA - CZODoug2_1_08_16fungal (PacBio error correction) | ecosystem: Environmental > Terrestrial > Soil >...
AGGTTACAACCAGGGGCGGAATATCGCGTTTCCGAGGGTAGCGTAGATGGTCACTGGTAGATACAAAAAAAGAGAGTGGGGTATAGGACCGGTTGTCGGGGCAGCAGCTCACTTAAAAAAAATGACTGATCGGCGCAAAGTTCTAACTTGGGAGGGGGTTGGGATCGGCGGTGATTCGCGAAAGTGCGAGAACAAAAAAAGTGGAGGCAAGAGAGTCAGTATGCTGGTGGGGACAGGGGATCTCCTCCTGATCCTATATAAATGATCGCGTCTTGGAGACGCTGCTGACGGGAATCCTCTCGAGAACGAGCATAGGAACGTGGTCTAAGGACAGGACCGGGGTGGGGGGCAGCGATGGAATCACAAAAAAAAAAACACAGAAGAAACAGTACGGCGGGCAGAAATCACGCGGGTGTCTTAGATGGGAAGAGACAGGGTGGGACAATGGAAACAGAAAACAATAAGGACCGTCAAAAGGGTGACGACATGTGAGCTGCCGGCATCGGACAGGTCCGGAGGGTCCTGAAGACGCTGAGTCTCGGGTTCACAGCGAAAAATACCTCGGCAATTTTGGGGGCGATGGGAAAGTAGCAGGGGAAAATACGCAATCACAGGAATGATGCAAGACGCGCGGAGGAATGGAATATCTGGGTTTTGGGGGGGGGTGGGTAAGGACATGCACCGACCAATGGGGAGCCTATAGAAACCATAAATGGGGAAGTGCGCGCCTGCACAGAGACCAGGAGCTGACTTGCCCGCTGTCGACCAAGGAGAGATACCCAAATCAAGATTCCTGTGGGGACCATAGGGCATGGTCCGGTACTTCAATTACCGTACACGAGAAAGACCGTCTAAAACCCGAAAAAAAAGAAGCATCTGGTAGTCCGAAGATACGGAGACTGAGACGATCCACGGTGTATCAAGTCAAACAAATTTGGGTCGGCCGGGGCATGGGGGAGGCAATTAAGCGCAGGAGCCAAACTATAGCGTTATGAAGTTGCAGGGAAGTAGCAGAAAAGACAAGAGGCCCACCTACAGAGAGTAAGCAATGGTACACAAAAAAAAAAAAAAAAAAAAAAAAGAATCAGAAGGTCTCTAGAGGGGATCTAAGGAGGCAACAAAGGCTAAGTGTCAGCGACGGTCCGCGGTTCGGGGTCCAGTCGGGGCGCTGGAAACACAAGATCGGTTTGGCGGGTCAGAAAAAAAACACGGTCCGCTCCGTCGGAAGCGGTTAAAGGAGGAAGTGCATGGGGGGGAGAGCCAAAGGCAAACGGCAATGCTTGAAAGGCGTTAGCCATATTAAGGGTAAATGAAGAACTCGTGAGAATATCACGGGGGAGGACCTGGTAATGTACGGAGGAAGCAGGGCCCTAATTAAGGTATGGAAGAGCTGGGGGTAATAATTGGAGTATCTTCTCGAAGGAAGGTTTAAAGTAAGAGAGCGGGCAAGGAACGCCGTATATTGTAGGAAAGGAAATCTAGTCTCTCTATACAAGAAAAATAAGTGAGGGGAGGCTCACATAGGGTTGAAAGATTTTCAATAGTAGGCGTGGACTAAATGTTGAGGTTATCTAAGGACTATAGAATGATAGAGGTCGTCAGTGTGAGAAAAACCGTTATAGGTAAGGTAGGGAGGAATGGACCATGGGAGGAGCAGGAGGGGGGCCTGGGGTAAACGAGAAGAAACCGTATTCATGAGAGACCGCAAAAGAACGGGATAAAAGCTGTAGCGGTACCGGCAATTAAAATTGGAGTTAAAAGAAACCTGCATGGTCTTGCTAACGAATCTGTTAAATAGTAAAACAACAGGGTCTGGACTTATGAGGGGGTGGGGTCAGTCACGCCGTGTGAAACATTTCATAGCGGGAGTCTTATCGCATGGTAAGAGGGGGCAGTCGGGCACGGTAGTCGATCGAGTAATGAATAGGCAGGAAAGGAGATCTAAGGAAGGAAAGTCCTGCAACAAAAATGAGTGGGAAAAGAAAGACTTGGGTCGGGGAAAAGGCGTCGGCCAGCAAATGCCATTATCATCGTGGGACGAAACATTTACTTACCAAAGCCAGGCAATCTCTGCCCAGCTGGAATTCAGGGGACAGTCCAGCGGAGGAGAAGTAAAAAAACGCTGTGGAGAGACAGCTATTGGCGATAATACAGTAAACCACAGGCAACACATAAAGGTTAAAGGGGAAAAGAAGTGAAAAGGGACCTCGATATCGTATTCCCCAACAGCTCTCTTGCGACCGAAAGATCCTAAGTCAGATTTCCGGAACCAGATCTTACCCGGAGGGGAGGGGAGAAAAGACACGGGTGGATGAGCGTAACATTGGGGGGGAAGAAATATGAAGAAGGGACCTCATCCAAAAAGGTACACTACTGCTCGAGGACTGTAGCTTCTCAAGAGGGCAAAAGGCTGGGGAGCCAAAACGTAATGCGTCAAATGTGACTCGTAATGTATGTCTGAGGACTGGGGGGGGGGGCTATTGCCAGTAAATCGAAAAACTTCTCCTATCCGTGGCAAAGAGCAGCAAGGCAAAGCGGAATGCTGCTGAAAGAACAGACGCACCGCAAGAAAAATGAAAGAAGGAAAAACGACGGAACGGGACTCCATGAAAGAGAAGGCGTTCAGAAAGGAGAAAACAGCCGAAAAGGGAGAAAAACGTATCCTGGTCGATGCTTTAGAAAAATAGACTACAAGATGATTTATCGCCGGGGAGGGGGACCACGAACGAAAATAACAGAGGAGAGGAATCAAGTTGAACAGCTCCTATACACGACTTAAATCAGAAGCTACGGGACGCAACATTCAACACGCGGCAAAAGCAAGGTAAGGCGGGGTGGATCCGGAAGGAAGTAAGTAAGACATAAGGCTCGAAGGTTTCATACGCGACCGAACAACTGGTGAGGTGAGACGGAAGTAGACCTCCGAAATGAGTAAGGCATCAAAAAACAAAAAGACCGGCGGTGACTGGAAAAATGTCAACGAATCCTTAGTGGTGGCGACGGCGGGACGAAAATCAAGTAGAGTAGGGACCACCAGGGCCGGATGTCTCGAGTTAATGCCGGGTACTCTTTGACTAGCCAAGATTGGGAGGGTACCATTTCTAAGCGCTACAATTCTTGCATGGGGCTGTCCCAGACACCCAGCGGAGCGCTGAAACGAAAAAAGGAGAGAGGCAGGCAAGGAAGGGGAAAGTAGGGAAAGCTTCCACGTTCTCTGGACGAGTGTCCTCCGCGAGGGGTAGGGAAGACGCCAGGCGACGGGGCAGGACCCGACACTGTGGTTGAGGACAAGGGAAAAGGAGGATGCAATCGGGCGACAATCGGAGAAACAAAACCGATCAGGACATGAGAGAATCAGAATTCCGCCTTGATACTACGAAGGACACGAAGCAGGAAATAGGGAGGATGACGGGGAGGCGAAGTCTCCCGGCGTGAGCCGACAAGAACTACCATCAAAGCAGAGACAGTATAGGGAGAGTGGGGTGCGGGAAAGAAGAAAATCACCTGCAAGATAAAGGAACACTGTGAAGATGAATGTATCCGCGGTGTACGGGCTAAAAAAGTCAGTCTGTGGGACTTTACTACAGGGAGGGACCCGCACGGAATTCGGGATTCTACGTGCAAGTCAAAAACACAATAAGGAAGGAGCGCGGTAGGAGCGATAAAAGTTTCGACTTTGGCGGCTCGAGGAGAAGTGCGTAGATGCCGGCAACCGTGCCAAAAAATAGTGCTCATAAAAAGGGGGGACGATCATCAGCAACGATCAAAACAAAGCGAAGGAAAGCACATTCGGAGAAGACAGCCCATCGCCGGCGCAACAGACGCTAGCGGTGACCCAGGAAAGGGGCAAGACGCTCTTGGCGTAAAAAGGAAGGATATCCGGCAACGGGAAGGGTTCGCTAGGAAACTGCCTATGCGATGAAAGGCCGACAGCATGCCTAAGCACCGTAGGAGACCGATACAAAACCAAGAAATGACTAGGGAACGTCCCCCTGCCACAGAGGAAGGCAGTGAGAGGAAGGTAGAAGCATGCGCCACGCGAAAACTGAAGAGGGAAGAAGCTACAACACAAGGAACAGCGCAAACGGGTGTATGGACGACGTTAAAAAAGACAGGCAAAAACGGCGAGCGCCAACAGTCAGGAGAAACAAAAAAACACAGGGAAGAAAAGAACGCCCTAAGCACGGCAACATGGGAGAAATCCTTCTGACACACACAAGAAAACTGATACGTGTGCTGCTCTCTAAAAAAAAACCACGGAAAGGGAGGAGGAAAAATAAAAAAAGAAGAAAGATAGTGGATCCAAACTTAACTTGGAGGGAAGGGTGTGGAAAGCGAGCTAGAAACATGTTGCTATAAACCCCTTCGTTTGGGAGGGGTTGAGGGTTCTTGACGTACCTGGTGTCAGTTAAAATGAGAAAAAGGGATGGGGGCAAGGGGGAGAGCAAGCGCTCGGGGGGGTACCGGGTCGTACGAGCAACAGAACGCCACAAGCTTGTGAAGAAATTTCCGTGGGGGACCGGCTGAGGTAGAGGATAAAAGGAAGGGTTGTCCTCTGATGGGCGGGACGGTCTCTGGAGCAAAGTAAATCACTCGGACGCCAGTCTGGAACGAGGGCGGCAAGGAAAGGGGGGGGTGTGTCGGCCAGGTGGAATCATCACAGGAGCGGGAGACAAAAAGATAGGAAGGCGAGGTGTTCGCAAGAAGAGGGAAAAAAAGGAACAGGTCCAGGGGAAAAGAAAGAGCCTTAAAGGAACACAAGTCGATATCGCACAAGGGGGTCAGTGAAAAAAAAGCGGTGGAAAGCCGGCCGAGAGATCCTCGTACGAAAACTCCTGATGGCGCACAAAAGAGGCCTCGTAGATTATAAGAGATGAAAGGGGCACTACTAAAAGATGGGGAAAAAAAAGGCGAGACGACACTAACTCACAGCCAAAGTCACAGAAAGGAGGAAATCGAAGAAACAGCGCAAATTTGGGGCTGGGAAGGACACAATATTCGTCATGGATTCCGTATAAGAAGGGGGGGATTCCAGAAAGTAAAAAGGTGATGATGGGGGTCGCAGACAAGAACGGACTCATGTCACTCGAGAGGGCTATGGACGGAGAGAAAGTGGAAGCAACACGAACGAAGGAACATGAAAAATTAAGCGGAGAGCTCGGGGCGAGGAAAGCTGAGAGAGGATATGTAAAGAAAGGATATGGTTTTGTGGAGAGGTAATAAACTGCTCGTAACGCAGAGCGTTAGATGCAGTCGCCTGAGGGGTGGACGAACGAGTGGTGAAGGGGGTTGGCCATCAACAGTCGGGGGGTAGACTCTAGGGGAAGAGAGGGGATTCAATAAGAACGAGAAAGGCCGGACGAGAAAAACGGTGAAGAGGGAAAAAAAAAAAGCCGGGCGGCGTCAAATGCCGGAAAAGACGATCTCGATATAGGGGCGGGAGGGGAAGTATCGATTGGTCGAAAACTCAAGGTAGGACTACATTTGGCCAAAGAAAAAAAACTACTGTGGGAAAAAAGAGTCTCGGGGAGAGGCAGCATGAGAGGTCGTAAAAGAAAAAAAACAAGAGGATGGCAACGGTCCCGGGTCAGGGGTGCAGGCCGAGAGTCCGGGGACGCCGGCTCTGAAGGGTGAGAAAATGAAACAAAATAGGTGTTCCACCGGCGGTACAATTTAACTTAGCACAGGGAGGATGGCCGTGAAAGGCGTACTGTGAGAGCCTGCTGAAAAAAAGGAGGGCCGCAGGGGCCAAGCCGAAGGGTCAGAAGCGGATGCCGCGAAAAATGTCTGGGCGATCGATAGGAACACCATGAGTATCCTCAAGAAGACTCAATGAGGAGGGGGAAAAAGCAAAAAGTCACCCTCGACTTCGCTCCGCGAGAGTCTGGAACCCGCAGTGCTGGACCGAGAAGAGGGAGTACAAGAAGCCTGCTTGGAGGAGTCCATGAAAAATCTAGCAGGGATGACAGGAAGGGGCGGGGGGAAGGCACGCCAGCAAAAAGAGGGTGGGGGGGTAAGACTTAGGTCGTGCGGTCTTCGTAAAAAGGGAACGAAACTGCAGGGAAAAGGAAGTCGTCAGTATCTTCGGGGAGGAAGTGGGCGAACACCGTGTGAAAAAAAAGAGAGGGGAATAGGGAAGTGGGGACCGAGGTTGGCCGCAGAGGGGGGAAAGGGGGGACGAAGGAAAGAAGAACGGAGTAGCAGCGCGCGTACTGTCATAAGGACAACCTACAAAAAGGGGGGAAAGAGATTGACTCAAGAACACCCCCCCAGCGGGGAGAAGGATTGGGTGAAGGGCTACAAGATCGCGGGGCGCAAGAAGAAGCTTCTTTGGAGGGAAAAATACGGGGCCTCAGCCCACGGGTTGTCTGGTAAGTGGTAAAGGTTTGTGACAAATGAAGGAAGGAAGACGAAAAAGTTGGAGAAGAAAAAGGGTGGTGCGGCTTCATGAGAGGGGGGCCACTCGAGATAGCCAGCGCCCAGAGAAGGAAAAGGGATGAAGCGCCGATTATCAGACGGAATCCGAAAGGAATCAACAAAGGGGAGTAAGCGCCGGTCTGAAGTCTGACCAAGTTTGGCACGGGAAACGAGAAGGTCTTTCCTCGAGAGAGTCCGGAAACGAATCGGAACGATCAAAGGATGAAATCGGGTCTACAAAAGAGGAAGAAGGGGGGGGCAGGAAGACAAATTGGAATAATAAGGGGGGAGGGGAGAACCCTAAAAAGGAACGAAAGTGTTTGCAGGTCGACGAGGGTAGGTAATAGAAAGCACATAAGGGTGAAAAACACAGGTGTCCGATTTCATCGAAAGAAATGGAAGAGAACCAGGCTAAAACTGGTCCAACAGCAGATTAGAGAAAGGGCAGCCCAAAGGGAGAGAATCGCAGCTTGACTGTCGCAGGAGAAGAGAGGTCTTGCCGGGAAAGTGCTCGGAGGAACGGGAATGACCATCAAATGCTCTCCGAGCGCACAGAAAAAAAGAAACCGGAAAGTAAGACTGCTCTGACCGCCAGGAAGGGAGGGAGGCAAAGGAGTCTTCTGTTGAGAAAGAGTTCAGAAGAAGATGCGGGTGGGAAAGAGGATGGGTCGTTTGAACAGGATCCTCAAGAAAGGGGAAGGGGGTATTACCGGGAAAAAATAAGCGACGATGCCAAAGAGGGGGGCGAACCTTCAAGGGGGGGGGACACGAGCAGGAGAGACCGATCTCTGACTAAACCGGAAGTGTGAGTCCTAAATAGTGAAGGGGGAGAAACTTTAGAACAGGATCCCGTCACTGGAGAGATAGAAAAGAAAGGGAGACTTGTTGCCGACTCATGAGGCGAAAAATTGGAGGGAGGCACAAAGAGCGCTAATATCGCTGTCGGGACGCAACGGCGTACAGCGCGGGAGGGTTGGGTAATAAACGGGAGAGAGGGGGGGTGCGTGGAGAATCAGCCGACATTGGACTGGACCATAGGGGAGGGATGATATGCTGGCGACGTTTTCCAAGGAAGCTTAACTGCTAGGGGCGGATGAAGGCATAGGGGGAGGTCGCTACCTCTCCCAGGAGTATGGAGCGGACACCTAACTAAAACACACAAAAACAAAAATGCGTATAACGAAGAAGAGAAAGCAAAAGAAAGCGAAAATCGGGAAAAAGAGGAAAAAAATACATGGGGAGGTACAAAGGAGGAAAAGAGCACTAATCCGAGGGGAGGAAAGAACACGGCAATAGAGGGGGAAAGAGGTTCGCACAAAAAGTAACATTAGATTTATGGGGGAGGGAAGGAAAACATTAAAACAGTAGGGAAAAAGAGTGATGGGACTCCTCAGGTGAAGGCTTGAACATTGCGGGGGGGGGGGGGGGTTCTGGGGAGAAAAGAAGGTAGGGTTGAACTACAGATCCTCGTAAAGGGAGAAAAGGGGAGAGGATTGACAAAAACCTGAACAGAAAGAAGAAATAGAGGAAACCCTACGACAATGGAAAAAATCAATACGGCAGGGGTGTCAGCAGGAGGTCGCGGCCTTTCGTCGAACGAGAACTGTCTATGACAAAAAGGAGAACAAATTCTAACAGGGACTGACGGGACAGGTGATAAGATGGCGAAAACAGGACGGCTAAGCGAGAACGGTAGAGAACAAAGTACGCGAGGTTTTTTACACTAAAAGGATAGAGAAAGGGAGAACTGTCCGATTCCAACCAAGGGGGGTGGGTCATAGTCGGAGGAAGGAGAGTCAAAACCACATGGCGGAGGAGGAAAAAGGAGAATACAGTACGTACCGGGCGCTTTAAACATTGGACTGATAAAGAAGAATCGAAGTAGCGCGATGGAAAATGTCGCGGGGCTGGGTCAAAACAAAGCAGAGGAAAAGGGTCACGCTTTGAGCAGGAGATCCGTCGTTCTCTCAAGAAGGGAGACGTGAACGGGCTTTACGGAAGAGGAAGGAGGGAGAAATGTCGCACTAAGCAGACGAGGGCCGATCGGAGCTAGGATTTGGCGAACAGGGCAGGAGGAATAAGGATCATAGACCGTAAAGAAGTGCGGCAGTCGGGGCCGGTGAAAAGAAGGAAAAACAGAAGGTGCCTCGTCGCCTGGTATATGGAATCGGCAGAACGCTCCTCAACTTCATACACAAGACAAAAGGCTATCGAAGACAGGGCGGAGGGACGGAAAAACAGTGGGCGTAGACGGGGTGGGAACTGGAATGAACCGGAAAAGGAGGGCAGGGTGTCACGAAAGGGAATGTAGGAGGGATAGCGTTGACGCGAACGTATAGTACAAGAGATGTACGAGTCCCAGGAGGAGGAAGCTCAAAGGGTCGGGGCAGATTTTCGCATGGAGCACAGTATATAGCAGAACGCACATTGCTGTAAGGAGTACCGGCGAGTAAGAAAAACTGGCAGGTTGCGCGAGGATGGACAAAGGGCATCTGCCGCGAAAGGGGGAGGCGGCAGAATGTTACGGCCGAGTCGGGGAAAACGGGGGTCTATCAAACAGCCAGATGGCTGTGTCAGCGTCATAGGAGAATAATTAACGGCTGGAGAGGATATAAAAAAAGTAGGACTAAGGATAACAATGCTGATAGTGTGCTGGGGGAGACAAACAACTCGGGAGAAGCCGGTAGGAAAAAAAAAGAACGGCTTCTAAAAAGAGGGGACGATCAGAGAGATGAGAGCTCTGGCGGAAAAAAAAGGGGGCTAAGAAAGGGGGAGCAAAAACTGGATGGGCTGTCTAGGAAGCAGAAGAGGGGATCCTGCACCACGCTCGAGCCACAGAAAGGGGCCCATAAAGGGGAAAAATTGGACGCGGAAGCCGCCGATCTGGCTTAAGGGAAACATGGAGAATTGAAGGAAGCGTAGGGAATCGTCGAGGAAAGACTGTTGAGGGCAGAAAACTCCGCCCTCAGCGGCGCGCCACTAAAAGCCAAGGCATATGGACATAACGCACGACAGAGGGATGATCCTCTTATAAACATAGAGAGGCGTAAAGCAGAGGGGTACGGCGGAGTGGGCAAGGCATAGAAACGGGAGTCGGGGAGGGGACGGGTTTCTTAGAGGAAAGCTCCGGGGGCTCGAGGGGGTCAAGGACGACCGGAATAAGGGAGTAAAGAAAGAGGGAACGCGAAGAAAAGGGGAGATGCTTCGCCATTAGGGGGAGCCGGGATGTATAGTCGCGGGACCACTTTCGCAGTGGGGATAACGTAGCATGGCTTCGGGAAATCGGCCAATCATTTTGGGGGCCAGGGGGGAGAGATGGCCTAAACCGAGAGAACGCAAATAAAAGACCGGGCGGCAGCAAACGGGAAAAAAATACTTAGAAAAAAAGTTAAAAGGAATGTGGGGACGGCCGCTACTGGGCAGGGGTATCGTTCCGGCGAAAGGGGTCTCTGGAAGGGCCGAGCTGCGTCAAAAAAAGAAGAGACCCGCCGCTAGGGCCCGGCACAGCGACCGAAAAGGAGGGATAGGTGAGGAAGCTGAGTCTTAGTAATCGGAAGACTGAAGAGGTAGCACCTTAGAAGGGACCACTTGTCTCAGGCAAACGATAGGAGGAAATCGCAATGAAAGGAAAACAGAAATTTTCGATCAAAAGGCTTTACGTAGTTACTTCCAGGAAACATGAGGCAGAGGGAAAGGAGAGGAGATGAGGACGAGTAAAAAAAGCGGACGGGAAAGCTATCCTGAGAAGAATAGGACAAGCTCAGACAGAGGCGGCTGTGGGGTCAATAACACCTTGAGTGGGGGGCTTGAGGGAAACGTGAGCTCTACATCAGAGCGCGCGGACAATCGGAAACCGGAGGGGGGGAAAAAAAGAAACTAGGACTTCACATTCGGAAAAGAGTATCGGCTTGGGGCACAGTGCTTTCGAAAACTTCGCCTGAAGCAAATGACAGAAGGGAATCGGCAAGGCACAGGAAAAGAGGAGGAAGAAGAAACCGCACCGACAAGCAAGCCAAAGAGGAAAGGGGGGGGGGAAGACCTATACGAGAGGTTAAGGAAAGCCTAGTTCTTGACTCAGGTCCGGGTCAGGGAGGGGGGGACAAGTCCACGAGGAGAAGGCGATCAGGGAGGGGGCAGACGGTCAACTGCGAAGAAATGGGAATCCTCCAGGGAGGCAGAGAAGGGGGATTCGGAAAAGGGCTAGGTCAAACGGAGAACGGTGTATCCCCTCAAGGGATCCGCGTACAGCATCAGATAAAAGGATAACCTTCAGAGGACCGAAGGAAGAATCGGGGGGAAGTCTCATAAACGGGAGACTAAGGACGAGAAGGGCGGAGGGCTGTAAAAAGAAGGAAATGAAAAGTGGGGCATAAAATCATCTTCTTGTTTGAAAAAAGGGGGAGAAGTCCCGAGCTAAGCGGCCTATGCCGTCTTAGCGGGGATGTACCAGGGGGGTGGTTGGCTGTGGCACTGGGGAGGGGGGGTCACAGGTTATTCGACCACGAGAGAGCAGGATGAGCTGGACGGAAGCGCAGGTGTAACAACCGGCATTTACAAACGGATGGTAAGAGGAAAAAGGCGGAAAATGGTAGATCGCGGGGCGCTCGGAGACGGGAGACCAAAGGGTGCTTGAAACAATAAAGAACAAGCAAGTCAAAAAAGGCAAAGGAGGCGACTGAGGAAGGAAATTTCTCGAGTCAATGGAGAGGAAATGACGTGTCTGCCGCTTGCCTCCCCATGAGCAAGACGGACAAGGGAAGGCATCTAGATCGGGGGGGGGAGGGGGGGAAAAGAGAAAAAAAGAAGAGCAGCCAGGGAAAAGGGAAGGAGCTTGGGGAGATTCATCAGTGTACGCTCAAAAAACCGGATAAAGGAATAGAAGACCGGCGTCCTATCAGAAAGGAAGGGGCGACAATCAGGAATGGTGGAGCGGAAGGGCAGTGCGAGTTAAGCTGTAGCGTCACCGGGAAAAGAGAAGTCGCAAGGAATAAGGCGAAAGATAACTCGGCTGGGCGAGAAAAGTCAGGCGGTAGGACTAGATCAGGAATCAAAACGAAGCCGGCGACGCTTTTGCAAAGGAAAGAACTCAGAGTTTGAGGAAGACACAGAAAGATGCGTCCCAGGTAGGTGAAAAGAAAAGGACTTCAGAAAGGAAGCATGGGCTAGAACAGACCGTGTAGGAACTAAAAGCGGAAAAAAAACAATGTGAGGGAAGAGAGCCAAGTCCAGAGGAAGCAGGGAGGATTTTCCTTGCGCAAGAGGAAGAAAGATAAAAATGCGGACCACAAGAAGAAAGAAGATTTTCGAGGGTTCGGAGAAGGGAAACAAAGGGGAAGGACGCCGCAGATAGAAAATAAACGTAGGAGTCGCCAGGAAAAAACTTTACAAAAAAGGCCAACGAAGAGAAAAAAAATGGGTTCAAAGGGGAGACCTAGATTCCAAACGAAAAAAGCGGAGCAGAGGTTGCTGGGATCTCGAAACAACAACGTAGAGAGGGGAAACCTCAGAATCGACAAACCTCGAGAATGGTCTTGGGGAAGGCGGAGGTTGGAACCATTTAAGACTGAGGCGCGGGCGGCTGACCAGAAGGGAGATGGAACAGACAGTAAGGAATGGGGCGAGCGCCTGCGAACGTTTTTTTCCCCTGGGGGAGTAGCACGGAACAAGAAGAAATTGCCAGTGGGGGGAAGGCACTTCGCTGGATCAAGTAAATTGGACCTTGGGGTCCAGTCGATTGCGAAAGGAAACTCGAGACAGGAAATTAGGAGGTCGAATGGAGGGACCCCGTAAAGGGGGTGGAACGGTGATCGGTAAAAGGGGAAGGTGCACCAGCTGCTCAGTTTCACTCTAAGACCGTTTACGCTAATACTGCCATTGACGATGGTGTAGAGATCAAGGGCATGAGGTTCCTTCCTTGGGGAATAAAGTCATCCTTGGAACGGAACTAGAGATCGTGTCGGGGGAAAGAAATAAGCCTGGAATTTCATCGACGGCCTCGAGGGTATTAAGAACCAGGGCCTGCTTTCGGAGGCAGCAAGTTGGTAAGGAATCTGCCGAACTAAGCTCCTCCAAACAGTGGGGAACGAAACTTAGTATCGCATCCAACAGGGAAAAGGCTATCTCCGCGGAAGGAGGCATCCTCAATAATCGAGAGAGTAAGGAATGTAAGGGTCACAGCCACTCCTACAGGGAAAGGCTCGAAGGGGGCCTTGGTGAGACTGGGGAACACACAACGATAGGAAGGAAATGACCTTCAGACGTCGATAGATATTCAAGCCGAAGAAGAAGTTTTGGCCTGCTCTGAATAAGAGAACGCGGAGGCAGACAGAAGAAACAGAATGTGAGCCGGGTATTGTTAAACCATCAACAATGTCGAGGGGGAAAGGGTGAGACCCTTAGGGGGAACACCTTCAAAAAGAGCCGGGACGAAAGCCGAATTGAACTAAAAAAGGTCCAGGACGCAAGGAATGGGAGATCTAGGATCCGATCTTTGGTACAGGAATCACTGTGAAGGGATGCGAAACCATAAAACCAACAAGGCCCTCGAGCCTACGGCCAGAGGGAACGCATATTCTGCTCTGCTTGAAAATTCGAGAAAAAAGAAGATGTGTAAGGTGGGAACGATATCAGATGTATGAGAGATCGTGCGGCGGCAGTTAGAAGGGACGGGATAATTCCACAGCCTTGATAAGAGGGGAGAAGGATGGGTCGAGCCTTGAGCGGGGGCAAGTGATGAGGACTCAGGAGAAGTCGTACGAAACTCTGCCGAAGGGGGGGTAGCCGCAAATCAGGCCGCCGTGAGGAGAAATAAGGAGGAGGGGATGACCTGTTGAGAGTCCGAATCTTTTACAAAAACGAAAGAGAAAATCGAAGTCGGGATATCCGACAGAGGGAAACAAAAAGGACTATTCCAAACCGTCAACTGGTTAATGAAAAAAAAGGGGATCTGATAGTTGTAAGAAATCAGCATGGGCCTTGGGAGGAAGGGGTCGGGTGAGGAGTCTTCAGTCATTACCCGGGGAACGTGCCCAATTTCGGAGAGGAGGGGCGTGTAAGAAGGTTGCGACAAATGTTGAAACAAGCATAAGGAATCGGAAGGTGAAAGAAGAGGGTTGTGAATGCCACTTGAAGAAGGAGGGCTCATTAAATCACGGAAGGTTCAAGGACCGTGTAGAGGAAAACACGAACAAACGGGGGAGTGGGGACCAGACACAAGGTTAAGAGATGGAGAGGGGAGGCCGAACTCTGTGCAACGATCTTGGAAGCGGGGGGGGCAGAAGATCAATAATTTTTGTCGGAGGTCATGGGGTAAATACAGTAACCTAACCTGAGAAAAGTTGGAAGAAGAAAAGGGGGGGGTGTTGGAGTGAGGTCTGAGGGTGGACTAGACGTAGAAGTGAAGAGAGGAAAGAGAATTAAAAAGGGGAGCCATCCGGGGAATTATCATTATTACTGAACGACGAAAAAAGGCAGGGAAAAAGATCAGGCGGGTGAAAGCTTGAACGGCATGAAGTATAATTGAGTGGAAGAGAAACCAGAAAACGGCCCTCGACAAGCGAGTACCTATCTTAATAAGCGGGAAGGGGGGGGGAAAAAAAGCGGAAACTTTGAAGCAGTAAAGTGAAAGAGGGTGTTGGCGGACCCGGCCAAAAGGTGGGGGGTCAAGTCATGTTAGTACCGGTCGAAGGGGGGAGGAAGGGACCTCCTGTGAAATGAGGGAAGAATGGGTGGAAAGGAGAACCAATCGAAAGTATCCAAAAAAAGAGAGTCACACAGGGGTAGAAAGAAACTCGGCAAAGCACCAGAAGGTGCGTAAAAGAAACAGATTGAAAAAGTTCCAAAGCGAGGTTCTTTCCCTGACAGCGGCCAGGCGTGAGGAAGCAGACCATCAGAAGACGAGACAAGCTCGACACAAAACACTCCGCAACAGAACTGTATATGAAGGCGAAGACGCCGAAAAAGAGAAAGGGTCGAAGAGATGCAAGTTGATCAGCCTGATTAAATGGACGCAAGAGTGCGTTTGGGAAATAAGGAATGGGGTGGGGGAAAGGGCACAGGGGGAAGTATCTTTCAGTGGATAAGGCCAAAAGGATAGAGAAAAAGCAAAAATAATCA
>Ga0179593_1274217_pt1 | contig 14530 bp, 25 predicted proteins | sample CZODoug2_1_08_16_FD_185931 | JGI IMG/M metagenome (GOLD analysis project Ga0179593, IMG submission 185931) | Vadose zone soil fungal communities from Angelo Coast Range Reserve, California, USA - CZODoug2_1_08_16fungal (PacBio error correction) | ecosystem: Environmental > Terrestrial > Soil >...
ACCAGCCAGAGTCATACGAGTCCGGGGCAAGAAAGTTCATGGCGGCAAGGTCACGCACGGGGGTGGTGATACATTAACAATGGGGAAGAGGGGGCTGAGGGGTAACTTAACTGTTGGAGGGGATTCCGCAAAAAGGGGGTTCGCCCCTTGAACAAAGCAGCTTCCCGCTAAAAAGTAAGGGGGGCTAAGAATCCAACTGAGACCAACATCATAATGAAACTGCCTACGTAATTAATAAACGTACGTCTCTAGCAGAATCTGAAAGGTGACACTGTCTGGTCGGAATCAAACCGGGGACAACAGACTCCCCAAAAAAACTCCCAAAATCGGGGGGAAAGAGGGGGGGGGGGGACCAAAATTAAAGAGTGCCATGGGGGAATTTGAAGATGTGGGTGGTATCTGTAAGGGCAGGGATCCAAAACCGGCGGGCACAAAACGACAAAAGGGGATGTTTGGTGGAGAGCAAAGTTGTGGTGAACCTGCTAATACCAGTGACAAGGAGAAATCAAAAGATAAGAGTTTAAACGGGAAGCCCAACCAGGACAAACTGACTTACAGAGGAAAACTTAAAAGGCTATGCTTTGTTCAGCGCAAGGCTGGTTCTGGGGCAAAATTAACTTTTTTGCAGGCATACGGAAAGAGCATAAAAAGAAAACGAGAGGGTGTGTTGAAAAAACTACGTCAAAAAAAAGACCAGGGGGTCAGTTAGAGAATTTCGTGGGGGGGCACAAGAGTCTCCGATCCGGGGACGGGTCCGGGCCTAGGTAAAAGGCAAACCAAAAACGGGGCCGTAAGACAGAATTACACAACCGGCAAGGGTGTGGGGTTTTAAGTTAGAATCCGAGTCCCGGAAAAAAAAAGCAGGTTGGGGATGAGAAGTCACGTTGTGTCCAATAAGGGGGAAGAAAAAGGAAGAAAGGAGCCAATCGGAACTTCCGATGGCGGTGTTCCCCAAGTTGGTTTTGCCAAAAATTAAAATGGACAAAAAAAAACCCTGTGAGTTAAAGGAACAAGCCAAGAGAGATCAAACAAAGCATAAACTCAAAAACGGGCTCCAGAAACGGGACTGGACTAAAAAAGCCACAAAGATATCGAGGCATGCCATACAGTTAGATGGACGAAGGAAACGTTGCAAGCGGAAAAAAAAAAAAAAGGAAATTGCAGGTCACCTTGGAGTTGTAAAAAGGAGAGGAGGTAAACCGAGAAAAATCACCAGTAGAAAGGGTCCTTTGTGGGGGATCTCGGGGTTGGGTAGGTGTGGATACTGGGGGGAGAAAAAAACCAGCGGCAAGACACTTAAGGGGAATTTGGCGAACAACAGGTTGGGATCACCAGGTGGGAGACGGTTGGTCCCTGGACGTGCGAAAAGGTTGGGCTATCAAAATCACTCTGGTTGATTGAACCTCCAGGAAATCTTGAAAAACGGCAAAAAAAGTCGAAAATGTGGGGGGTATGGACGGGGGGACAGGAAAAAGGTTCATTTTTTTAAACTCTACTGCAATGAAAAAAAAAAAAACTGGGAAGGGGGGCAAAAAAAATCCAGTAATTTACCGTTCTGACGCTAACAATAAGCTCGTGTATCGGAGTGCCTCAAGAAGTATGAAAGAAAACTGGGGGGAAAAAAAAAAAAGAAAAAAAGCTCTCCATGCATGCCACAAAGGATCGGAGCCTAACTTAAAGTGGACGGCATCCAAAAGGTGAATTTTCAGGTCAACCTGACATCAAGAACTTTTGCAACCGCCGACCTGCAAAGCCATTACTCCATAACAGTGAAAGACCAAAATATCTGTCTTAGGCTTTTGGGACTCGAAAAAAGAAATAATGGGGCCCTGTTCAAAGTCCACCCACTAACCCGAACTACATATCGGAAAAAGTCGGCAAAAACTATTTAGATAAAATAACAGGGATCTTGGGTTGTGGACGAGAAAAAAACGACTAAAAGAGCTGGGAGGCAAAAGCGCCGGGGGTCGTGCACCAGATACCCCCGGACACGGGGCACGCTGGACCGCTTGTCCCCAAGGATGCTTTTGGCAAAAGAAAAGCCATCCGGGTGGTAAAAAGTAGGGTAAGCAAAAAGACACAGATTAACCACGACATGTGAGGGAAAGCCAATCCTGTATTGAAGCAGGGCAAAATCAAAAGAACAATGGTCACGAACCCTGCATGTCTGTTATCAAAACCAGGGAAAAAACAAAAACGGGAAAAAGAAACGTGTTGGAGGCGCCAAGGGCGAATATTCAAAGGTCAACTGTCGGGGTAAGCGTCGGGGAAACGACGGGGCCAGAGGGAGAATAGGTGTTGTGAAGGTGGGGAGCAATCGAAGATAATCAACCTCCGCCACCAAAGAGGGGAAGAGCCATCACAAACGCAATAACACAGCCGTCAAAAAGGGGGCAAGTGCGTTGGGAAGTAGACTAAAAACCCACGAAAAAAGGAGTTTGGGTGTAAATCAAGACAGGAGACATAAAATACGGCAATGGAAGGACCCGTCACACGAACGCAAGGAAAACCCCGCCACCAGTGACATTAAGAGAAGGAAGCGTAGGGTGGTGTAGGGGAGTTTAAACAAGAACAATTCTTCATGGAAGGGAAAAGTGATGGGGAATTAGAAAAGGAAACCAGAGCCGCACCAGGGTGCGTGGCAAATAATTACCGCATGAGCGGGGCACACCAAAAAGGTCAGGTGTTCCCATATGGCAGGGAAAAAACAAACAGCGACCGATGCCGGTAAGAAAAATCAGCGAGGAGAAACCGTGAATGAAGGGTCTTGCAGAAAAAGGGGCCGAAGCGAGTACTGGACATCAAAAAACAACCAACGGGGTTCGGAAAATGAAAAGGGGGAGAGGATCAATCATCGGCCAGGGCCCACATAAATTGACACCCGGGAAAAAAAAAAGGACCGGAGGTGAGTAAACAAGGGTCCAACCAAGACGAGGGGCAAACAAGCGGGTTGGCGAGCATGGGGGTGTTTTAAATGCAATAGGGACTGGGACAAAAAGTTCCAGTCAAGGGATGCGGGGCATAATACGGCCATCAAAGAACAAGCCACAAAATCCTATCATAAAATGGGGTTCAGGAGAATTTTCGGGATGTGTTCTGACCCTGAAACAGCAAACTCCACAGCGTGACCTGGGAATCAAAAGGGAATAAACCGGGGCGGGGGAGTGTTTTTCTGGGAGGAACAGGATTCCGTACACAAATGGGGACGGGTGGGTCAGTTCGACGTCGACGGAGGGGTAAACACGTGTGCGTCACAAAAAATAAAAGCTAACAAACTTGGGGGTTAAAAGTTACGGGGAAGGGATAACGACGACAACAAGCATCAGCGAAAAAATGGTCAGGGGTGCAGGGGAGGAGGAATCAAGAGAGAGGGGGCCGCGGGAAAAAAAAATATTTAAACTGGGTTTCGGGTTAATTAGTCGTGTTCCTAGGGAAGGACGATGAAACAAACTCGAGCGGTACAACCGAAGAGAAGGGCTGGAGAGGAAGGAATTGGGGAAAAAAACATCACAGACAGGGCAACGAACGGGGGAGCCACCGGGATGCTAAGGATCCAAAGGGGGGCTTCCTTCCAGGGGAGGCGGAACCACCGGACGAACATGGGGAGGAATGGGAAAAAAATACATGAAGTTTGAGGCAGATGAATTGGGGAAAGCTGGGGGGTCATGCCCGGATGAAATAAACATCAAAGTGAACTTCAGGATTTTTTTCCCCAAATTGGGAAGGAACAATTGTGGAATATGTCTTGGTTGAAAAGTGCAAGAAAACGGTGAAAAACCGGGGGGGGGGGGGGGATAGGTCTGGAGGGTTTGGGGGGGAGAGAGGGAACGAGCAAACGCGAAGGAGGCCACATTACTGAAAAAAACGGGGAGGGATGAAATTGACGCCAGACACTATGGCGTGGGGGGGTGAACACAACACTGTCTTCAAAAATTTGGCACCACGAAAAGAAACGTTTGGGTCGAGGAGAAAGAGAAGGGTTTTCATAAAAGGCTGGAGCAGACCATCTCCGAAGTGTTGGAAAATGTAACTAAAAAAAACGGGGGGGAAAAAAAGAGGGATATCGCACGAAATCGGAGAGCTTGCAGGATGTCTCAAAGAAAGGATATTCAAGTAATAGCCATTATTGGGGGAGCGGATGGACGCGCAAAAGCTAAAGTGTTCGGGGGGAGCCATGGTAAAAGGAGAGGCTCTCCGACTTGAGGTTAGGAGCAGGGAACACGAGTGCCATGTTTCATCTTTGGATAAAAAAAAAAAGAGTATCATTAAAATAGGTGTTCTGTGGGTCGAGGGAAAAAAAAAGAAAAATGCAAAATAGTCAATTACGAAAACCTGAGTAAGAATCTTGCAAGTCTGGGAGGGCCCGGACAGGAAAAAAAGTACTCAAAAGGTAGGAGCTGTCAGAGAAACCGGAAGCAGACGGGTGAGGTAGGTTTCAAAAAAAAAACAGCAAGAGGAGAAGATGAGGGTCCAGACGTGAAAAAGAAAGGCGGGAAAAATAGGGGGACCAAACTAAAATCTTGTGTAGACAGTAACAACATGCTCTTGGAGGGCAATCAAAGTGGCAATCGAAAAAAAATCTAGATCAAAAAAACCACGGAATACTGATAGTAAAGTGTGAACTCAAAGGTTAATAATAAAAGAAAGGGTCAACATACCAAAGGGAAGCAACTGGAAATGGTTTGAAAAAAGGGGTTGACAGACCAGGACATAAAATCTGGGAAACGGTGATGATGGGTGAGGATGAAGAGGGGGTTCGCGCAAGAAAGCCTGGAGCAGGGGGGATGACAGGGGAGGACCGGCGACTGTGAAGAGCGATAGTAAAAAAAGTTCAATCGAACAAGAACGTCCATTAAGAATTTGGTGGCAACCACGTTTCAAAAAACAGAAAAAGAAGACATAACAGGGGACGTCGGAGGTGGATGTGGTCCCAACAAAACGTCTTAAAGGGAAAAAGGGCGATCGGGTCTCAACACCAATGGAGAAATGCAAACAAAAGGCCGGGTGGGGAATATTTGGGAATAAGTCATTAAGAACTTTGGGGTGGGGTGGGGGGGCTAGAGAAGAGGAGACAGGACAACAAGTCTAGATAAATCTCAAGGCGCATCCGCCAATAAAAAAAAAAAAAATAGAAAGGGCCCAAGGCACTGGACAGGTCTTTGTTGAAACTAGAGGGGGGTTAGGGGGATTGCAGAATAAAAGAGGTCGTCTGAACGGAGAACACCAAAAAAGACGGGGTTTGACAAGAAAAAGAAACAAAAAAAAACGGAACTAGACTGGCAAGCCGAGGAGTGGGTAAGGAAAAACAGAAGAACCCGTACTGGGTAGGCACGGCAAGGAGGGGGAAAAGGGGAAATAAGATATTGACGGGGAGCCTTGGGGTCAAGGTGCGAAAAAAAAGCACAAAAGAAAAATTTAAACAAAAGAGATGGGGACGCTGCACTAAGGGTGGTGAGATGGGGAAAAGGAAAGAAAATAAAAAAAACCGGGGCCAGGGGTTGGCAAAAGAAAACGTTGGTACACAGTCCGAGGGGCCGAGGGGAGATCCAGAAGGTACAAAGGGGGAAATCTAACATGGTCAGGAAAGATCGAGTTTGAGAAGGCCAGCAAGTTGAAGATGAATCGTTTAAATGGGGACGTTGACGGTTTGGTAGGAAAACGTGAAGATAGACACAATACCTGGGAAGGGGAAGAGAAATGGTTTAAGGGGCGAAAAAAAAATAAGATAGCGGGGGGGACAAGACAAAAACGGATACAAAACTAAAGAGATTTATTACAACATGTTAAGAAGTCAAAACACCAACCAACCGAGCAAGAAACCCGTGCAATTAAACTCAGAAAGGGGGCCTTCAATTCGGCTGTTAAGCTGCGGGGGGGGACACGCAAAAAAGGTGGTTGGGCTGAAGGGGGAAGAGCGATAGGCAAAAAAACAACGGAAGGGGAGAAAGAGAAGGAAAAAAGAAAAAGACCCGATCTTAGGAAAACAACGGGAGGGGGGAACCCACCAGCAGCTTACATCCGAAGGAAAAGGAGGGGGGGGCGGGAAATTTCTAGAGAAGTCAGTTGTGGTTGGATCACTTTACCGATGCGAAAAAGGAGACAGGGGGGGGAAAACATCGTGGCGGGTGTGGAGAGGGAGCCGAAAAGGGGGGGGGGGAGAAAAACACTTCACCAAAAAAGATGGTCCAGCAGGGCCAAGGATTTGTCAATCATGGAAGGCCACAATAATCGTAAAAAAAGAGTGAAAGAAAGAGAGAACGTGCGAGCGAGCCAGTAAGATGGGCGCAAACGGCACGTTAACAGAAAAAAAAAAGCTGGGGCCAAAGGGCGGCGCGGCAAAGGGAAGGACATCGAGGGGGGACTGGACAGGAAAACGTGCATCGTAGGAATGGGGTGGTAAGCGTGGAAGTCAAAAGGTAAAAAGAGCGGCAGCGAAAAGAAATTACTGGGGATAAGCAAATGGGGGTTGAAGGGGTAGAAATAATGGGGGAGGAAAAGGTGAAAAAGGGAAAAAAAGCTACTCTATTTTGAAACGAGAAGAAGTGCTCAGACATTAAAAGAATAACGAAAAAAAAAAGGGCTGACAAGGGCGTCGGAAAGCTGGGTGCTGTTAGAAGGAGAGATGGGGGACAAGAGAAGGAAGAAAAATGAAAAATACGCAAGCGAGAAGGTGGGACAACAGGGGGGGGGTGCAAATGGTGTCCCGATTGGGTGTGGAGAGGCAGGTCCGGGCGAGCGCGCAGGAAAAAGGGGAGGAGCGCCTGGCCTGAATAGGCGGGGGGGAGAAAGGGTAGGGGGGGGGAACAGAGGGGCAACAATGGAAGAAATAATTTTCAAAACATTCCACTTGGGGCAGGAAAAAAAAAAAAACAGCGAAGAGACAAGGTAAAGGGAAGGATTACGCAAAATTGTAAAGACCCTCCACTAAACGTATACAGTGACTGTGAAAGTGGGGGGGGGGGGAAAACAAACGGACATTCAGAACAGGGGGTTCGATCTGAGCAATCAGCTCAAAAACGGACGGCGCTGGGAGAAACCCTGCGAAAATAAGAAAGATCGGCTCTACCTGCGAGGAAAAAACATCCTGTAATAAACAGGAAAAGAAAGAGGTGCTTCATGTCGCAAGCTGAAAAAAGGGAAAGGATGCTCAGGGCCTGTACGTTGGAAAACCGATAAAGGCAAACAAGAGAAAAAATAGAAGGATGCGGTGGGTGATAATAAAGAAAAGGGGTGAGCGACCGCCGGCAGATCAGGATGTGAATGGGTGAAACAAAAATCATTGAGTACCGAAAGGGGGGGGTAACTACGTCGTCGCCTAAAATGTGCTGAAGAGAGAGCCTGTGGGGGCCTGAAAAAAGAAAATGAAAAGACACAAAGCGGTAAACTCGCCAAGAGGGGCCATAAATGTGGGTCGACCGAGGGCAGGGGGGGAACGCCGACGCTCAACTTGGTCGAGGAAATGGTAATCCTGGATTGGACACATTTATGGGCCGACGACAAAACACACTGGGAAAAAAGAGGAAGGGTGCCTCCCAGCGTCAATTGAAAAGAAAATGTTTCTAAACCAACCCTAAACAAAAGAGCGGAAAGATCAAAGGCAGGATGAAAACAAGCACTATGAAAAAAAAAGGGGTGCAGGGTACATCCGGACATCATGAGCATAGGAAGCCAAAACAGAAAGAAGGGAGACGGCAGTAAGGCTGGCCGGGTGGAAGGATGTATGGGGAAGGGGGGAAGAAAGCCACCACTGCCCGGAGAAAGCGCGGCGCAGGGGGAAACGGTTTCAGGAAAGAGGAGGCAATGAAGGATTCCAGAACAACACGGGAGCGGGGGTGAAACTTCAAAAAAAGAGATGTACAAATAATATGGAAGTGGGCCGGGGCCCCGGGGCTAAAATGATGGGAAACCGAAGGGCGAATCTTTGCAAAAAAAAATATCGGGTGAAAAAGAATGATGTCCACAAACAACACTCACCAGGAAAAATCAAAAAGGGGTATCCTGCCAAAGGTAAGGGGAAGAGCCAGGCCAAGCTCAAAAATCTAATAAATACAAACAGTCGGGGGTGGGGTGATACGTGAGAAGAAACGAAGGGGTGCGGCGGAAGGGAAAAGGAGATCGGCGCGAAAGATTCGCTCTGCGAAAAATTCCGAAAAAAGAAAGGGGGTCCAGATGTTTTGGGAAGTGGGGGAAGACGAGAAAATATTACCGAGCCTACACTAAAAGTAGACGCTAAAAAAAGAAAACGTAATCGCGAAATGCAGTCAGGGATTAGATCACGACAAGGGGATTTTTGACGCAAGAGCAGGAGAAAGAAGTGACCATTAGCGAAAAAAAAAAAAAGCACACAGCCTGCAACAACGTACTGCACAGACGCAAGGGGGTTGGTGAGGTACTGGAGCATACAAGCGGACAAGGGAGGAAACTTCGGGACTTACACCGCTCTCCCTTGTGACACCTGTCAGAGAAGGCGGCTCGTCTCCAAAAAAACAATTGTCAAAGGTCCAACAGAAGACGCACTCCTATATTCCCAAAAAAGTGCCCGAAGGGAAGAACGAAGTGAATGGGAAGAAGTTTTCTTTCCCGAAAGATTGCCTGGGAGGGGGTAGGCTACCGAAAAAACCAAAAAAAAGAAAATCGGATGAGGGAGGAACAAGATAGAAGATACGATCTCTGCCATCTCTCGTAAAAAGGAACACTTCTTCAAATTCAACCTCTTGGGGACGTCAGTTCAGACGAGGCACGATCGAGTCGAGCGGGTTGAGGGGAAAGAAAGGGAAGTTGCAGCGGGAAGCACGATGGAGGGGAAGAGAGGGGGCCAAGCAAGGCTACAGGAGGGGGGAAATTTCCGAAGGTGGTGCCCCCCAAAAAGCGTTCAAAAAGGAGGGTTCTGGGGGACTCACCAAGCAGAAAAAGAACCAAAACAGGACCAAAACATGGGAGCTGAACTTAAGCAGGAGCGGGTGCTGGTGAGGCAGGGGGGAAAAGCCTTAATTGAAAAGAGGAAGGCCAACCCCAACCCAAGTCAACATTCGTGTTGTTTGGCGTGGGGTGTGGGTCCCAAAAATCGCCGGGTCAGGTAGGGGAGGAAGAAGCAATCAGGGAAAACAAATCTAAATCGCGATGGAAGGGAAAGGGCGTCGAAAAAAAGGAGGGATCGCGAAGCACGTCCTCTTTTAACTTTTAACCTTCGGCTAGCCAATAGCCCACAAGCTGAATGGGACAAAGCGACCTCTGGCACAGTCCCGAAGAGTGGTGTCCACAAAAAGGAACGACAAAAGAAAATATAAGTTCCGGCAGGCAGAGACGCCAGGACTCGACGGGGAGCCATGTCCACAAACCAAAAAAGACGGGTCCTCGGAGAATGTGAGCCTTGGCATTGAGAGGGAAAGGAAAGGGGGAAGGCGTGTGACAAAGAAGGAATCGGGGGAATGGCGTGGGCCCGGGGCCCATCGTCTTCAAACAGAAGGAGTTTTTGTGGGAAAAATATTCAGACCAGCCCCAAGGGAAAAAAAAGATGACCGGGGGCGGGAATAATGGGCCCTAGAAAATAAAGCCGTGGGGAACAAAGAAGGGTCTATTGGGTTGCAGAACAAACCGGAAGCACGTGTGGGGAAATGAAGATAAGGGTCTTGGTAGAAAACCGAGGGGAACTCCTCAACTGCCTACGGGGAGGGGGGTGGGGCTGCAACGACATACCTGAAAGGGTAAAACAAAAACGAGTCAAAAGAAAGAAAAAGCGTACTGCGTCCCAGGAGCACTGGATACAGCGGCGGGCTGGGGTAAAAAGGATCCGTATGTTCGGATTGAACCGGAAGAAAAAGATGGAGGCACATGCAAGGAGATGAGCGACTGATTGCAGGGGGTCTTCCTGGGGAGAAAAACATGGCAGGTTTGGACAAAAACGAATGAAATGCAATCTCTTCAAAAGCAGGGGGGGATTGGTGGTACGCCGTTCCATCAAAGGGGACAGAGAAGGCCTTGTCATAGGCTTCAGACCGTGAAGAGAGGTCGAGGGGGGGGGAAAAAATGGAAAAAATGCCCCTCTGTTAATACTAGCAAAAACATTATAGAGGCCGAGAGGGAGGAGAACCTCCGTGAGTGAGGGGGGCAAAGGAAACTTCATCAAAGTCAGGGAAACGAAAACCTCGGCAAGCCGAGGGGGGGAACGGAAAACGGACCCATAATGGGAAAGATCCAAATCGGGTGGGGGCCGGCCATGGTGTCATCAGAATGCACGCAAGGGTCGCGAAAAAACTTCGAAAGGGGAATCCAAACGACGGGAAAAATCCGCACTTTGAAAAGCTTGAGTCGTGCTGAATGGGGGGAGGATAGCGTGGGTTCAACTGAAAAGCCAGGACCCAAAATGGGCATTTGGGGGGGGGGAGCTTGGGGGGCCTACCGAAGAAAAATACAAAAAGCTTTGGGGGGAAGTACTCAAAAGCTTTGAAAAAAAAAAAAAAAAATAGTGGGTCAGCTGCACCGAGACCTGGCAAAGAAGGGTTGTGGCATTCCATGGCGGACAAACTGTAAGGGGGGGGGGGAAGGATGCAGTCAAGTGAGAAATCGGGGGAACAAGGGGCTGGGTCATTTTCATTGTGGGGGGGGGACAAAACAAATTTCACGCACGAAAGACCTGTTCCGGGGACGGGAGGTGGGGGATTTTGGAAGAAAAATACCATCTGGGGGGAAAAAAGAACCAGGAGGAATTGGTGGCAGAGACGCCCTGAGACACCTTCAAAAGGCAGGTGGGGGTTGGGGGGGGAGATGAGTGAACAAAACTTGGGGGGGGGTTGGGGGACGATATCGACCAGGCCCAACAAAGGACTACACGATGCTAAACACAGAGAAAAAAAACAACTCACTCGGAACACTACAAAACTCTAAGTAAGAATGCCCAAAGGGGGGACTCGGAAAGGGTTGTGGGTTTCCAAAGGGTCCAGGACTTACGATCACAGTTAGGACAGGGGTGCCGCCAACAAAAAAAAATTGCCCAGGTCGAACCGAAAAAAACATCTTCACCCAAACAAATCAAGGCAATCACCTCAGTTTCAGCGTCGGAAGCAATGGGGGGAAAAGCGGGACAGGAGGCTATTATATAGATATTTTGTCTAGGGGCTCCCTGGGAAAAAGGAGGGCGAAGCCCAAGAAGGGAAAGAAAAATCACACGCAGCGGTGCTTTTCACGGTAAGGGGGGCACAGAACGGGTGAGACCGTTGTAACTTCCAGATAAGCCAAAAACCGCCGTGGCAACGGCAACACGGTGGTGGGGATTTACAAAAACCAAAACAATCACGATTTCCGGAAAAGGGGGAGAGCCCCACGCCGGGGGGGCAATAGGGAGGCTACGAAAAAAAATTCGGGATCTAATCGAATAGGCCTGACGCACGTTATTTCTCGTTAGAAGTCAGGGGAAACTGGGATGGGAAGGGAAAGGGTTGGGCCACTGCCATTGAAGAGGGGTACCAATACCTTGGCAATGGGGGGGGGAATAGTAATGGTTGTAAGGGGCCACCTAAAAGAACCCAACCCAAAACACCCTCCGCCGGGCATCGGATACAGCCACCGAGGGAACCACAGGACCATCGAAGTTTAGGAAAAGTGTCAGTAAGACCCAGAAAAAACCACTCCTACCAGGAAGAAGTGCGCCAAAACTGGCACGGAATTCCGGATGAAGCTGCGGGGGACGAAAAGGAAGTTGTTGGCAAAGAAATATGGTTGGAGATCAACGGCCTCACAAACAAATCAAAAAAAAAAACGGAAAAAAGTGGGAATGAAAAAAAAGGAGATATCCCCGATAGGCCGCCAACAACTGCTGGCGAACCCAGCACAGCAACGGACAATCCGAAAAGGACGTCAGTGGGGGTTTTCGTCGAGACGGGAGCTGGTGTGGTATCCTGACCATGGCGAAAGAATCGGGGAGGAGGGAGCGGTGGCTGTGAATCTAATGGGGCAGGCTATTGTTTTTCGCCAAGGTTCAAACTCATTGAAAAGGCAAAAAGGTTATGGTCGTCCTGAAGGCCCACAGAGATTACAAAACGGGGGCCGAATCGAGAAGAACTGCGGGGAGGGAAACAGCAGGAGTCTATGCTGGGGAAAAGAAAACCGCCTTGCCGAAGCAAGCAGTGGGGGCCCGGCGAATCGACAGTGACGGGCATAAAGAGGGGGCTGAGACCTGTAACCGTTGCCGAGGGGGGCAAGCGGCCTGGTGTAGCAATGGAAAAGGCAAAGGCTCGGAAAAAAGGCGGGGGGGGGCATAAAAAAAGAAATGGAAATTGGGGGAAAGATTTGGGGGGGGGGGGGGGGGGGGGGGGCTGAAAAATCAGGGAACACTTCTACCACAGTGACGTCAATCAGAGTTTTTTGGTTGGAACATCGTCAAAGGGGAAGGGAAGACAGGACCGGAAAGAGAGTCTGAAATCGCGGCGTTGGGAAAAGGAAGCGCCGTCTGGTGAGGTTTACGACTGCAACTTTTTGCTAAGCTAAAGGGGGCGCATCAAAACGGACTGGGCAAAAATGACCCGGAAGTCCATGGGAGATTGTCGAAGGGTCTGGAAAAAGAAAGCGCGGGGGGCAGAGATCGAGACATTGGTCCTTCTCAGAAAAATAAATCTTCAACCAAAATCAAAGGTTCATTCAAGAAGAAGTCCCCCGGACCTTGGGGGGGGGGAAGGGAATACATCAGTAGCCAAGATACGCCAGATGCCGCCGGGGTTGGCAAAATGAAAATAAGGACGAAAAGGAGATCGTGCTTGGGTGAACTGTTTGGGGACCAACACAAAAGTAAAGACCCGGGTGTAGTATCGGAAAGGCAATATCGATCAAAGGCGCAAGGCCGAACTGGAAATAAAACCCGGAAACGACCAGAGAAGGGGAGGATAGCCTCGAAAAGACGCAGCCTTCATGCCGTTTTTCACCGATTGGGCACAGGGGGCATGGCGGCCAAAAAAAGACTCAACAAGGCCAGGTTTCATTCCTTGGTGATTGGAAAAAACGATATTTTACCAGAACGAAAAAAGAAATACAAGGGGGAGCAAGGGGTGAAAGACTCGCTTGGGCGGGGCGAAAAAGGGAGGCCCCAGGATGGAATTGCCTGGACACAAGCAAATTGTATTGGACCATGGCGAAACACGGGTCGGCAACCGCCCCCGGGGGCGGCAATCGAGCTGAATGGGTCTGAAAAGCCGCACAAGGATTTTCCAGAACTCAGACAGGGAGATATGGGGGGAGTCGACCGGGGGTCAAAGGTGGCCCGCGACGAAGGCTTTGGTCATCGGGGTACAAAAAAGCAATTGTCATTTGAGGGGACGAACAAAGAACAACGCCCTTGGGGGGAAAAAAAAAAAAAAGCGATTGGGGGGAATACCTCGGGGAGGGACCGAAACTGGGTCGCTAGGGGGAAACCTGAACGAACAAGGGGGTATTCAATAAAATCCGGCATTGGGAGGGGGAGGGCACAAGAATTGCGCAAATCCGGACTCAATGGAGAAAAAGAAGAATTTTTAAGACCGCCGCCTTCAACAGGCCGGAGCAGAGGTGATTGGCAAAAAAAAAAATCGAAAAAAGTTTCCAGGGGAAAGACAACCAGAAAAAGCCAGGGAGCGAGACGCGGTCTGCAACAGGGAAACTGATCGTCACAAACGAAAAAGTGCGCCGGGGGGGGGTTGACCACTCAGACGCTCTGTACCAAGAAAAGAGGAAGAGGGCCATATCCCAGCACCCGGGGGGTGAAACTACCGGGGGGGGGGGGGCCCCAGGCGGACAGATTTTGAAACAGAAGGCAGCGGTTTTTGGAAAAGGATGGCAGGCAACAACGGCCATAATAAACGGACCAAATTTAGGGGAAGCAGGGGGCTTGTCTTGGGACCAAGCCAAAACCAGGCCAAACGATATAAAATGAGAACTAGAAAAAAGAAAACCAGGCAGGTTCTGGGTGGGGGAATGGAGCCCCAGGCAGCTTTCTGGAGCATGTTCAACGAAGATGAGTCGTGATAGGGGGGGGCAGTAAAAAGGAATGCCGACTCAGAAGGAGAGCGGTTGGCCAGATGTGGATATGCTCAACGGGGGGCGGAAGGAGAATTACAGGCCGCAACAACACCTCTGGCGGGGCGAGGAGAAAGGCACCCGTCCACTGAAGAGGAAAAAGGCCCTGAAAGGGGTAGATATCGCCGAACAAGGGATTTTGACGACAAAAAGAGCAGGAGAAAAGAACTTCAGGAGCGTCACAAACTCACACCAAAAGAAAGGCTCCGCCAAATGCAAACGCACCGAGAAGGGGGGAGGGGTTTTGTGGCGGTGCTAGGGGGAAGCGCAAGTACAGACCGGGCGGAAACCTGTCGGGCATTAATGCTCTAACTTGGGGGCCACTGGGGAGGGAAAATTTACAAAACGTGCATCGCTGCACCGTGACCAAAGGTCCATATTGCAGACACAACGACCGCTAAAACGAAGCGTGCACCAGCGGAGGGAAACTGACGACCGATGGAGGGAAGAATGTTGGACTTCCGACGCTTTGGAACGAGGAAGAGGGGGG
>Ga0179593_1494129_pt1 | contig 14530 bp, 20 predicted proteins | sample CZODoug2_1_08_16_FD_185931 | JGI IMG/M metagenome (GOLD analysis project Ga0179593, IMG submission 185931) | Vadose zone soil fungal communities from Angelo Coast Range Reserve, California, USA - CZODoug2_1_08_16fungal (PacBio error correction) | ecosystem: Environmental > Terrestrial > Soil >...
AAAAAAAATCGGACTAAGAGAGTGGGAGGGGAAGAAAAGAGAATCCAGCAGAAACAGCAAAACTGGCAAGATTGGTGACATTCAGCGAGTAGCCTGAAAAACTCAATAGACCATGAATGGGCTAAGAAGATAAAAATGGGCGGTGACCATGGAGCTCTGCCGAAAAAAAAAAGGGGGGAAGAGGAGGGGGAGCGACCGTCGAGAACACCAGAAAAAAACAATCAGTGCATACAAAGAGAGAAGCACGAGAAAAAAAAACAAATAAAAGGAAGGACCTCTCAGAGGAGAGAGGAAGAATCAAGAAAAACGACGAGGAAGGAGAGAAGCTGTATAAACTCAAGACAAGATAAGACTAAACACGAAAGAACTCAACAACAAACGGCAGGAAAAGTCAGGAAATATAGCTAAAGAAAAAAGCCAGATGAAAGGAACGCAAGGGGGAGGCCGTGGAACAATAGCTTGAAGGAGGAGGAAAGTATCGCTTTACGGAAGGATAAGGAATCACTTAAAATGACGAAGGGGGAAGGTGGAAAAAAAAGGGGTTGGAAGGATCCTAGGGCGGTTATCAAATGAAAGTAGGAAATGGCAGCAGACAAGACTTTGGTGATGAATCATAAAAGAGAAAAGAAGAAAAAGAAGTCCAAAAGAAGGTCAAAAAGAGTAGTAAACAAAGCAGAAAAAGTATTTCAGTGGGGAAAAACGGAGACTGGCGAAAAAACGGATGTAAAGGAGGAAGGGAGAAACAAATGTGATGAGGGCAGCACCGGAGAACTTCGAGGGATAAAGTGAGAGACCAGAGGGGGAAAACGGAGGAATCTATAGTGAAGGGGGGGAAGTGATGGGAGTATTTCCAATGAGGACCTCAAGGGGATAGAAACAAAACATTTGGTAAAGTAGACCGATGGAGAGGGTCAGCTGCGGGAAAATAGGAAGTGGGGGCAGGGAGCCAAGAAATATCAAGGTAAGGAGGGGGAAAGAGTGGAAGGAGGAAGAAGCAGCTATTTCTTGACAAAAAACGTCCGAGGAAAAAATTGAAATTAGACTAGTGTGTTAAGTCAAAAGAAAGAGACCATCGGGTAAAAAAGAACAGAAGAACGTTTAAGAGAAGAGGGGGTAAAAAGGGGATCAAGAGGGTGGGTTGAAAGGAAAGAAAAGGTGATCAGGGAAGAACAAAAAGGAAAGAAATGAATATTCGGGAAGGCGCAGGGGGGAGACCTACAACAACAGAAAACGGAGCATTTGAAGAGGTGGGAGGAGGGCATCCGATCAAAAAAAAACATCGGGGGGAGGAAATAAGAAAAACTAGGGGTCAAACGTAACGGAACGAGAGAGGATAGGGAAGTCAATAGAAAGGGATATTTTCAAAACATTAAGAGGGGAAAAAGGCTCAGGAGAGAAGAGAAAGAAAGGAGGGAGCTCAGGGACGGAGGTTGACAAAGGAAAAAGAAAGCAAGGATTTTAGAAGAAGCAGGGGTGGGGACTGTTAAGGAAGATCAAGGGACACATCTTGGGAACGAAGGGGAATTGCGTAACGGAGGAAGAGATCAGGTCCTATGATTTGGAGGAGAAGGAGTCAAAAAGACTTGAAAGAGAGGAAAAAGGGGGGGGGAGGGTTAAAAGTATGATTGGAAAACCCCAAAGAAAAGAGAGAGAACTTAGAAACACTGGAGGCCGAAGACAAGATAGGGGGTGCCTGGACGTAGCGTGGAGGTTAAAATCTGTAGGGGAGGCTTGATGCATTATGGGGAGGAAAGGGACTTAAGGATAGGGAAGGAGTTAGAAATTTCGGAGGGTAAACATCATCAGGAAAGGGTGAGTCAGGAAGAAGGAGTCCCCACAGCGCCAAATGGGGAAGGATTCACTGAAGGAAGAGTTATTTTGGAATATTGGAGGCAAAAAAAAGGTAATCGGACCGGAGGGAGGTGGGGCGTCAAAGAATCGGGGGGGGGAGGCTCTTCGGAAGGGAAAAGAATAAAACAGGAAGGACATAGAAGCAAACGGAGTTGGGGAAGAATATGGGTTCTTCTTCAATCAAGAGGGGCATCTGTACAAAAGGGGGAAGAGGGACGAGAGTTTTCAAAAAAAAGAAAGAAGGAGGAGGATGCCCCTTACAGACCGAACAAGGTAAACTGACCCAAGAAAGGCCAAGATGAAAAGACTGGGATAAGCTCAGAGGCTTGTCAAAGAGGCGGGACAGGGGGGCTCAATGCCAAAAAGGAATGAGAGTCAAAAGCACTATAAGCTATGAGTACAATGTCACGCAGAAAAGGTAGAGGAGAGAAAACATCAGAGCAACCAAAGGGAAGAGTTGTATCAGAAAAGGAGGGAGAAGCTCCGATTTGGGGAGAAAAGATAAGAAGACGGATAAAAAAAAAACACGAGGAGAAGAGAGAGAATCAGGAGAAAAAAAAAATAGGGGCGCGGGGTAAGAACAATGAGAGGAAAGAGGAATAAGGTGGTAAGCAAGAAAGCAAAACATGGGGGATGTGATCTTAATAGAAAGGTAAATAGAAATGCTAGTTATGAGGGGCGTGCCCCTCTCACTACGGAAAAAGTAGAGACTCGAAGCCGATGAACAATCGCAAAAAAAAAGGCGCAAGGTCAGTGGAGATTGGTGGGTGAAGGGATGGGATGACAGGTGAAGTCTGAAAGGAGGAGGCAAAGCATTATACCTGAAGGAGTGAAAGGGTGGGGGCTGGCACAATGGGGAAACGACCAAAGGTCTGGGGTAAAAGAATCGACGAAACATGGGAGGGAGGGCGTGACGGAGGGGATAACGAACTGAGAAAAGTAGAATAAAGAGCGAGAGCGTCCTAATTAAGAAGATAAAGGGGGGGGGGGAACCAGAGATGACAACGAAGAGGTCAAAAAAAGAGTAGGAGATAAATCTAAAGAATACAGTCTTCCGAGAAGGGATTAAAGAGATCGAGATAGAACATCGCGTAATAAAAAGTGAAGGTAAATAAGCAGGAAAAAAGAGAGGGAGAATGGTACGTGACCAAGAGGGTCGGAAGAGCAACGGAAGGTTTCCTGGAAAGATCAAGGGAGGGAAGAATCAAAATAAGGAGAAACAGGCGTAACAGAACAAAACTGGACAGGAACAAAAAGAAAGACCAAGAACATAATAAGAAAACATCTTAGAAGAAAGATCTACTAGAAAAGAGAAGACGAAAAAGGAGTTCTAGGATGACCAAGCGGAAAAGAAGGGTAAGAAACTGAAAAGGAGGAATGAAAGGGAATGCTAAAAATGAAAGAGGAAAAGATGAATTAAAAAGAAAAAGGAAGAGACTGAAAATAAAAAAAAAGGAGAAAATAAGACAAGGAAAATGGAAAATCGAACGCAACATTTGAAGAGGACGGGAAAGACATTGCGCATACTCAAGAGGGGAGGTTGAAAATCTTCACCTATTGAGGAGGAAGAGCCAACGGTCAGGAAAAGTGACATGGGGACCTCGACTCAAACGTCTCCGGGAGGCATAAAAAGGCAATATTGAGCCCGCGGTGTCTTTATGTGCATGGACCGGTCTACACGACGTAAAAAAAAGAGAATGAATAGAGTTTGAGGCGAGCTCGAGAGTAACATGGGATGGGATTCGCAGGGGAAATATTTCGAGTAGAAATCACGAAACGGAGGGTCTAGAATAAGAATCATCTGTTAGGAGGGGTATTGGATGCAGACAGCCAAAGCAGCGTGGAAAACAAGGAATGTCAACAAGAAACCTGAGGAAGTATGATGAGGGTCAGGACCAGATGTCTCCTGCGGGAACCATCAGGAAGGGAAAAAAAAAAAATATATCTGACAGACAAGAAGCGCCGGGTTGGAAGAAAGGCGCGATGACACGCACTGAGGAGAAAAAGAATTTCAGTAGATGGGGAAAAAAACATTCAGAGGGAAAAGAGATAAAACAGAGGATAAAGTACAATAGGAACACAGGTCGTGGAAGGAAGACCAGTAAAAAGGAACCAGAACCGGAGTAAAATAGAAAGAAAGAAATTTTTGGGAGACAAAGATGGGGGGAAGAATCGTACAAAGACTGTAGAAAAAAACAGTGCCAAAAAATGAAGAAGATGTGACTGAGCGGAAGAGAGCAAAAAGATTATCCATCGAAAAAAAATGCAGCCTCAGAAACGGAGAAGTGCTCAGGGACGTGGTTTTTTAGGAGGAGGGAAGAGCGGACAAGAAAGAGGACAGAATGGCGGGTCAAAGGGCTAAAAATCCACCCAAAGGGAGAAAAAATCACAAGGGGAGGTCGACGAACAGTAGTCTGATAAAATCCACTTCTAAAAACCCATAAGAGGACGGGAAGCGCTAATAAATGGGAAGAATGAGGAAACTAGGGAGATGACTTCACACAAAGTGAAGATGCGAGAGATAAAAGGCGGCTCACTGTATGTCTACCGAAAAAAAGAACGGACGGCAGAAAAAAAAAACACAACTGTCGGGTGTGGAGAGATTCCTCATCTTTTTGCTTAAGGCGAAGGGGGAGCAACCTAGTGGAGAAGCGTGAAAGAGAGTAACGTCTGATAGAGCTGAGGAAAGAGACGAAGCCAGAATGAGAGGAGGGCACGGTCAAGTTAGAAATATTTTTTTGATAACGAGAGGCGTTTCATAAATCGGCGAGAAGAAAATGTGACGGAGAAAAAAAAGGGGGTGGAGGGAGAATTGCGATAACCCGTGAAAGTAAATTAATTGGAAAAAAGCAGAAGTCGGAACAACAATATGCATGAGCAGAGTACCGGGGAAGTTCAGTTCGAAAGGAGGACTGCGAAACAGGCGACGGTCAATGAGACGGAAGGGCTAGGGAGGGCCCTTAAGAGGAGGTCTCGATACACGCTGATAAAGAACGAAGCTAAAGGGAATTTAACATCATTAACACAGACAACTAGTGGGAAAAAGGGATCACTAGATGGGAAGAGGCAAAATAAAGAAAATGAAAAGGGTTGAGGGGGAAAAGAGAAAAAAGACGGCTACAGAAGGAACGGAACTCCAAGAAAGGGAGAAGTGGGAGGAGATCAGTCAAACTGAACCAGTTGCCACCGCAACCAGGAAGAAAAAAGGGGATCCAGGAGGGGGAAAAAGGAAATCAAGTCAAAAAGTACATGACAGAAATCGAGGGGGGGTCGTACAGACGGCCGAACGAGTGAAAACGAGGAAAGTGACAGAAGCAGGGGAAGAAGGAAAACAGAATCTGGAAAAGGAAGAACGACGAAAGGAGGGGAAGAAAGTACCGTTTCGGAGGGAGAAAAAAGATGAGTTAAAAAAAAAGGAGGCAACGCGGAGAGAGAGCACGACGTCAGAGGGGAAGGACGAAGAACCTAGAAGGAAGGGGTTGTAGACGGCCAGAAAAACAGTATCAAGGAAAGTAGGGACGGGCATGCCCCCAAGAAAGATCCCATCCTGGGGGAGGACTTATCAAACGAGCAGGGAGGAAAGGGGAACCTTTTTGCAAAGGGTATCGATAACGAACTAGCAAGAATGGGAAAGTCATAAAAAGGAGGAGAGGGAGAGGCGATCATTGAACTGCAATTTGCGTGAAGGCATTCAGTGGAAGGTGGTCAAACGGGTCTAGAAACAACACTTGTTGAGGGATAGAGAGTGGCCTGGAGAGAGGGGACATGCGGGGGACGAATGGGGGAGTGAAGCAGGGTAGGAAAGGGAAATATGCTGGGAGGGGAGGCCCATAGGCAAGCGATTGGGAACACTGATAAAGAAGGCATAAAAGAGAAAAGAAAAGCGCGAAACTGTGTGCTGCCGCCAAGAGGAAGGTGCTCACGAAGACCTAAGATCAAGGGATCAGGAGGGGGAAAAGGTCAAGGCGGTGAGTTAAGAAAGAGGGCTAAGAGGAAAGGGGTTAGAGACGGAAGTTGATCTAAGGGAAAGAAAGTTGAGGATATGACGACATGAAGAAAGAGCCGGTCTCAGGAGGGGAGGAGGGGGGACAAGGTTACAATTCAAGGAGGCGGGGGGAAAGGAACACGGGAAAAGCTTGGAGAATTATTGGATAAGTCAAGGGAGGATTCGGGTGGCAAAATAGGGGCGCATCAGGCTTAAGCTCAGCTTCAGACTTATAAATAGAAGGAGAGGGGACACAGAAATTAAATCCATCTAAGAGAAAGAAAGTTCGAGAAGGGAAAAAAAGGAATCCGATTGTGCGAAAAAACTAAGAAAAACCGTAAACAGATCACAAAGGGAAAAAGAGACATCCCGAAAAAAAATATTGACAAAAAGGCGCAAAAGTTGGACAGGGGAAATTAAAAAGAAAACGGGGCAACTCAATCAAAGGATTGAAGCAAAAAGATTCGAAGGTGCCGAAAGGAAAAAAGAGAAGGGGAAAGAAAAAAAAAAGATTAACTGGGAAGTTAGAGATGATCTCCTGCTGCTATTAGACATTAAAATAGCTTACTCCAAGCAAAACAACAACAATAATTGAGCAAAGTCAAGTCTCCTTACGGGGAAAAAATAGGAAACGGCGAGAAAAGGATAATTCGTGGAAAGCGTAAGGAATCGAGGGGGTTTCCATATCTGGCAAGACAGGATCAAAAGATTACCGGGGACGGGTCTGGAAAAATAGAGAAGGAGCAAAGAAAAAGTAGACAAAAGCTTATCATCCAAGGAAAAAGGCCGTATGGGGGTAAGGGATAGGGTTAGTTTAGAAGGGCATTGAAAGAGTTGGCCGATGTCGCGTTTGGGGATGAAAAGAATATTTGGGAGCGAAAGACTGGTCACGATGAGGGGACGCTAGAGGGGAATTATTAGCCCTAGAAATGGGACGAATAATCACTTATCCGCCTAAAGAACTACGGGAAAAAGAACAAAACCCTATTGAAAGTAAAAGGACTCCACGTTCCAAGAGCAGAGGAACCTCATTGCCAGATAAGAGATGAATGACCAGAAGGGACAAACGAAAGAAAGGAGAAAGAGGGGAGAAAAAAAAAAGAAAAGGACGGTCCAGGAATGCGGAAGCGACGTGCAGAAAAAAAAACAATAAGAAAAACGCTTCCGCAAAAAAAATCGGGAAAGGAAGGCTGGAGAAAGGAAGACATATCACAACACAGACAGGCGACCGAGAGGATTCCAAAGGGAAGAAAAGGAAGGCCTAACAAGAAATTCCGAAGAATGAATCAGGGTTACTCAAGGGGGAGACGATCAACTAGACTAAAGGCAAGGAGAAGTCAAAAGAGGCGGGTTCAGGGAAACAATCAAAGAGAGTAATTCGATTGTCGAGTGCTCAGAATATAGAGGAATGAGGGTGAAAAAATTCAAAGTACGGTAATAAGACCACTAACGAAAAAAGGGGGGAACTGCCAGACCGGAAAGAAATCTGGAAAAGAGAAAAACAAGATAGTTCTTAGGGGGAGGGAGTTGATGTCAGACACCGCCAGATGGATGGGTTGAGGGGCATTAGGAGAAAGAAGGAGACTTGTAAAGAAAAAATCGGGGGAGAGGGGAAAACCTAAAAAAAATGTTAAAAAAAAAACATGAGAAAAAACCGGTGAACAAGTTAAGGATGGACAGAAGGCGTCTGTAAAATTACAGAGGCTCAAAAGAAAAAACCTGCCTGATAAGAGGAAACGAAAGGGAAAAACTAAATATGTCTCTTATGTAAAGAGTGAGGAGAAAGAAACGAAGCCAAACGGAGGAAACGGCACCGGAAAACCTGCAAAAAAATACTACCAATCGCCCTTAATGAAATACCTTTGAAAGCGATGAACCCGCAGAGCTGAATAAAAAACAGAAAGGTTCGGTCGAACCATAGAAAAAGAGAACGTACAAAGAGCGAAAAAAAGAAAAGAAAGAGGAATTTCGGGACTGCTGCAAAAGACAGACATCACAGGGACGACAATAGGGCAGATGGATGAACCTTCGCACAAATTGAAAATAAAATGGAGGTCCAGGAGATGAAAGGTTTGAAAAGGAGAAGAGAGACAACGAAGATTCGAGAAGAGGAAAAGGAAAAAACAAAGAAAAGAAAAAAAAAAAAGGATAGGAAAAATATCGAAAACCCGAAAAGGTAAAGAAAAGAGATCAGACAGGATGGAAATGAGAGAGAAAAGATGTGTTTCCTAAAGCTCTTCACGTGGAATAAAAGAGGGGAGAACGATCTTACCTTCACAACACTAGACGTTAATCTCAAAACACCAACTGATATTATTAAAAGGGAGAAGAACGGATCGTTTGTCGGTTCATTACCAGAAACGAAGGGGTGAAACAAAAAAATAGAGGAAGGGTCTTCATTATCTCTTAGACGACCATACAGGAAGAAGGTGCGAGACGGTTAAAACGTTGGGAGAGAATGGGGTTTGGAAACGAGAGGGGAAAGAAGAGAGAACCGAAAGGTGAAAGTTAATTGGATTTGAGTGAGGAAAGCTCAAAGGAAAATTCCAAGTAAAAAGTAAAAATCGAGCAGTCCCCCACCTAGAACATCGCAGGCAGAACAGTTCAAGTTAAAACAACTGCCGAGCAAGAAAAGCTGATACTAAAGAGACAGGTGATGCTGACAGACGTCGAAACGAGCGAGGGACTGATGTTCGCACCATCTGTTGTACCAACGTATTCAAGCGAGGAATGGCTAGAACACTAACGGAAAAAGGGAGTATAAAGAAAAAAAATCCAGACTTGCCGAGAGAGAAAAACCACGGGATTTGTGTGCAAGTGCGAAGTCTCGTACAATAAGGAGGTGACCGGGAAAAAGAATGGGGTAAAGATAATTCATCATAGATGGACGGGACCTGAACAAGCTGTCAGGGACCAACGCAGAGCACAGATCATGTGGAATGCCAAACGCGGTGATCGGGAAAATGGCACAGTAAAAAAACTTCCAAACAAAGACCACAAAGGGGGCTGGTGGGAAACCGTTCGGCGGAAGGATGGATGATCAGAAGGGGGGGGGACAACAGTTAAGCAAAGAGGGTGAACTAGCGAGCCAAGAGCAGGAGCATGAAATAAGGACTCGGCCGTGGAAAATGGCCAGTCCGAACACATAAGGGGTGGCCGAGTAAGGTAAGTAAAGGGGGGACGGAACCGACCAGTACAAAACGAAAGAAAGAGATTAGTGAGGAAGGCAAGGAAAAAGGGGGCGCCAAAGATTTCGAGCAGAGATTAACAAAGGGGGGAATAATACTCATGAATGAGAGGCATGAATACTAGAAGGGAGTCATGGGAAGGGGAAAAATCAGGAGGGAGTGAAAAAGAGGACGACGAAAGGGGAGTGAAGGAAAGAGTGGAAGCGGTGTAGGACAAACGCAAAAGTCATCTTGGATGGCGAAAGCGCAGTAAGGGAAAACATTATCTTGAAGGGATTCTTTGGGGAATTTTAAGAGGCAGGGAAGGGATCCGGAAGTCGTGGAAAACCAAGGTGGAGGATAACGGGAGGAAGCCTAAAAGCCATCGCGGAAGGAAAGAGGGGTGGACATTGAAAAGCTACAACAAAAAGGGGGATCAATACAACGCTCCGCGGTAGATCATGTTGGGGAGGGTGACAAGAGAGGCAAAGGGGAAGTGCTGCGGAGGGGGCTACACGAAAAAGAATGGGTGGGGGGGTAGGAGACGGTCGACGTGATACACTGAGAAAAAAACGAAGAAGAGTTGAAACGGACGTAGGGGTACGAACAGGAGTGAGATATTGCGAAAAAGAGAGAAGAGGTACATCGCAAGGAAGAGTGGGCGAAAATGTCGGCGGGTCATGAAAAAAGGACAGGAGGGTGAGAAGGGGAGTCTTAACGCAAAGTGTAGTAAGATGATACGATGAGCGGGAACATTCTGGTGGCCAACTTAATTCAAAGCTGAGCTAAGCAAAGAGGCATATCTCGCAAGTATAAGGCAATTGTCAAGTGTAGATAAGGCAAGAGGGATGCGGAAACGAAAAGAGCACAAGTGCACAGAGATGGGGCAAAAGGAGGGGAGGAGGGAGTGAAATAAAACCAAGAACTAACCAAAAAAGGGAAGTCTTCTCCTGCTGAGTCAGAAAGAAACTAGGGTCGGGAACAGAAAAGAGCTATAAGAAAAAAATGGGAGTGTGGCAAAAGAGAAAAAGGCTTAATAGGTTCCGCACGTCTATTGAATGTCTTTGACAAAAGCACAACTAGGAGGATTAACATCAAAGATTAAGTAGCCTGAGAAAAGACTCTCGCCGCTCCGTAGTGTGACGGCAGAACAGATGGGGAGCATCTCAAATCACCAATGGGAGGGAAGGGAGAAAGATAGAAGACAACCTGCCAAAAAGGTACCAGAAATAACGTAAACGGATGAAAGGAGCGATATTTTGATGAGAGATATGTGACAACTTTGCAGGGGATAAACCAAATAGAACGATGACGTGAACGGAAGAGAACACGGTAGGAGGCGACTTAGCAAAGACTAACAATGGCGCCAAAAAAATCGGCATGCAGGACATATGGAGAAAGCTTAGATTTTTTGCAAGGTTTCCAGGGACTGGCTGGCGGAAAGCAGCAATTTTTGGAGAGGTAGGCTTTGCTGACACAGAAATACTGCCACTGAATAAAGTCGAGGATACTGACGGACGAAAACAGGCATAGACGGTCTCGAATCTCGACCGAAGAAGAAGAAGAACCAATCTGCCAAAAAATAAAAATTGTGAGAAAAAAAAAATTACAAAATCACTAAAAACAAAAAAAGATAAAAAAAAGAAAGAAAAAGAAAGATAAAAAAAAAAAAAAGGAGAAGAAAAAAAAAGAAAGAAAAAAAAAAAAAAATTAAAACAAAAGAAAAAGAAAAAGAATACTAAAATATAAACGACAAACAGAAAAAAAAGGAAAAAAAGGAAGTGGGAGAAAGAAAAAAAAAAAAAAAAAAAGAGAAAAACGAGGGAAAGAAAAAGAAAAAAAAAAAGAAAGAGGAAAAAAAAAAACAAAAAGATGAACAAGCCGGAAGAACGACCCGTCAGACCGGATATAGGGAAAGCTCGAATATGGAATATGGTCAAGTCTCCTTAGGGAGACAAAAATTTAGAGCAGAGTAAAAAAATAGCATCGTGTGGCGCCTAAGCGAGCATGAAACCGCCCGTCTCCGCACTCCGATAACGAGAATACTGCAGCTAGGAAAAGAAAAAGATCCTAACCCAACATGGGTAAAAAGTGTGGGGTAGGGGCAGCGCTGAAGTCCAATACCCCTTCTTTGGGGGAGTCGGGGCCAAAAGAATTTCCACGCCATCACTAAAACCCGCTCACACAAATCGTAAGGGAAGACATGTCGTTCGCCGTTGTTTCTGACCGGCTAACTTATTTTCTCGTTTGTCAGGACGAGTTAGGACGAAGGGGAATCCCGCATCCGACTGCACACGAGGGTGGACCGAGGAGAGAGATGGCGGGAGTGTAGTTGGAAACATTGAAGAGTGATGAGGGGGGACGGATAGGCGCGTAAAAAAGGGTCGTGATCGGGCGGGGCTCGGTAAAGAATCCCGACCGCTGTCCGGTAACGCGACATTAAAGCATGTCACGGAGACCCCAACGAATATAAAGCTCGTTCGTCCGAGCAACTACTGGAGAGTGTCCCTTTAAGACATTCAGTGCATATAAGTCAATTAGGGTGGGGGTGGGGGGGGGGTGTGGTGTGAATTGGGTCGGACCCAAAGAAAACATCAGCAAGCCATCAGACAACGACGACTGCAACACTAAGAGGACGGCCCGTTAGAAGTATCCCGGCGCAAGACTGGAAAAAGTAAGAAACATATTAAAGCGAGTACAGCTGCAGGGAACCCACGAAAAAATCTTGCCACACGAAGATACGAATCAATTGACTCCTCACGCGATGAAATTGCTCTAAAAGCAAGAGAGGTGTCGAGAAAAGAGGGGTAATACATAGCATGGTCACATTAAGATACGACCAAGAGTTGGCATTCATCTCCTTAACTCATCGATTTTGTTACCCAGGTCACGAGGAATACGATCCACGAACAAAAGAAGGGCCAACAGAAAGGCAGAAAAGAAAAGATTTCGTTAGCCTGTGCACGTACGGCAACGTGCAACCCAATCTGATCTGTGGTAACGAAGGAAACGCCGCGTCCGGGTCAAAAACTCAAGAAAAAGAAGTGGCTCTCGAGACCTCCGCGAAGCGTTGGTGTGGTTGTTGTGGGTTGTGTGGTGTGGGTTTGGGGGGGGGGTGGTGTTGGGGTGAGGGTGGGTGTTTGTGGGTGTGGGTTGGTGTTGTGTTTTGTGGTTAAAACCCCACGCGCAAACCCGACAGAACAAAAAAAGGCGTTCTTCGTGCGAACAGAGTGTAGTCCGTTCATCGGCCCCGGCCTTGAAGGAGAACAGACGGGCACCCAGATCAAAAGTGAACGAAATATGACTGAACACGTGAGCGATAACGCCGGAAGAAGAAAGCAGTAACTAAAAAAACCTTTCCTGTTCATAAGATCTCGACCACCGCTAAAGGCCCGTTGCCACTCGATGCCCCTCATGGCGGACAGGGCCATAGGCACCGTTCGTGATCCAGAGTCAAACCCGTTGGAGACTGGGAGCGACCTAGCAAACAAAAAAATTCGCAAAATTGCCAAAACACAGCTGGCTAGCAAAAGATTCAGTCAGTGCATTCAAATGCAAAAAAAACACACTGGGGAAGATTATGTAAAATATAAAACGCTCCACCGAAGGACGTCTTCGAGGCCGGAACAAACCGCGAAGCCCAGACACGCAGCAATTCGCGTCTGATAACGCCTATGTCAAAAAAAAGAAGACACATCGCGCGACGACAGAAGAGAAGACGAATATGATAGCGAAGAAGCGCGATACGGCAGGCCGCGCTGTCCGCGATCTGGAACAAAGTGGGACGACACAAACACTATGTCGACAGCGTCTCTACTCAACCAAAGGGGAAGCGAACGTCTGAAAAGCCGTGGGAGGACAGGGATACCTGGTGAAGGGGGGGATCAGCGTGCAGACGACTGCATATCGGCTTCAGAGCACTTGATCAATCCGGCTCGGTAAAATGTTTCCTGAGGTTTTCGTTCAGGAGGGCTCGGAGGGGAAACGCTGATGAGCCGCCAATGGTGAGTGCGCGTGTGCTCGCCGGCGCGCGCAAGCGAACGTCCATTCAGTCGACGAAATCAGTCACCACCACAGCGAAACCTTCAGGTGCGAACTCTTCTGCAAGGGGCGGAAGAAGGACTGAATCGGGCTAGCTGCGCCCATTAGGGAAGGACACAGTAACGAAAGACCGCATCCTTGTTCACGCCCACGTCTTTGTCCCAACGGGATCGCGTCTGCTAACGAACCAACTTGTACCGGTGGGCTGGAACCTTGCGTCCAAGCGCAAAAAAAAGCACGATTTGGAATTCCGGAATAAGAGATCGTCGGCAAGACTGCCGTCTTCCGCCAATAAGAAGGGCTTTGTGAAAATAAGGGACGACAAGCGATATTGCGTTCCCACGGAGAGGTAAGGAATTGAAAGGCACGGCTGGCGGTCTAGAAACGAGGTATCAAAAATTCATCATTACCGTACGGGTTACAGGGTGACAATGTACATAGGCTTGCAAAGGGAATGTGATAAGAGCACTTCTGCGCTTGATAGCACTAAGGACGCGGCCGCGCAGGAGCCCGAAACACACATATTGTGCAAGGTGGTCGTACGTCACACTAACACTCTTGCGACGGCTTCAGTTCAAAGATCCCGGATGCGCTGCATCAATCGAGCATATAGACAGCGCATGATAAATGCACACGAAGAAATATGCGCAGCAAGGCGAGTCATGAAAAGGAAAAGCGTAATGGACCGTAGTCGGGATTAAAGAAGCGATTCTTCAAAATGCATTTGGCGCGCACTGGGACGTAGCAGACAATTGCAACGCAATTATCTCGGCAGCGACACAGGCTGTTTAGTGGCCATTATCAGTGGAAGCTCAAGGAAAGCTCCGGTGCGCGGAGTAAACCGGATTACTTCTCACGACTGCCGGATCATAGGAGGATCGGGCCTGGAATCGCGGGCGTGAAACTGAAGTTCGTCTCGGCTGTTCAAGTGCGGCAGTCGATTGCCTATTGTCGTCATTAAAGAAGGGCGCTATTGAGTCGGGCAACGATCGCATTTCTCGGGGGCCTTGTCTTTCAATTCCGGGCCAGAGGTGCGACGCCGACGGACAAAACGAAACGTCGGTGGGAGAGTTTGGTGCAGCAAAATATCTTGTCCTCCATGTGTGTAAAACTATGCAGCTGTTGGTGCCTGGGGGCGAAAGCGCGAAGTCGCGCCGTATCTGCGCACGAATTACAGTCACGGAAACGCCCTCTAGAAGCTAAGAACTTTAAACCTTCACGTATCTTGTGCCCAAAGCGATACGGGTTTGGGAGAAAATGCCCCCTAGAGACACTAAGTACTCCTTGACCTCTAACAAGGGCCAAACTGCGTCTGGCGTCATGCGCAAGACGGATTACTTAGTGGGCGAAGTCGCGATGGTTACCGCAAGCCACCTGAGTGAACTGGGGTCGCTCCCAAACAGATAACCATCAAACAGAAGGCGGCCCATAAACTCACCATATTCTCGTAGCCGTCACTTATCCCGCTCCATTGGCGGAGCAGCGG
>Ga0179593_1538885_pt1 | contig 14530 bp, 18 predicted proteins | sample CZODoug2_1_08_16_FD_185931 | JGI IMG/M metagenome (GOLD analysis project Ga0179593, IMG submission 185931) | Vadose zone soil fungal communities from Angelo Coast Range Reserve, California, USA - CZODoug2_1_08_16fungal (PacBio error correction) | ecosystem: Environmental > Terrestrial > Soil >...
GAAGAAAAAAACGTGATCAAGAAAGGGAGGAAGGGAGAAAACATGTCTGGACTATAGGAATTTTTGCGGGTGAACGGGGTCCCCGGCAAAAATGAAACGACAAGACCGTGTCCCGGAAGAAAAAATTCGAAGGCGTGAGGGCAAAGTGATAAGTTTGGGCTGCATAGGGGGAACCGTCATATCTCCAAATGGCACACGTGAGCGGAGGTGAGCTGAATAAAGGTGGATGCATCATTGCACGGGGGATGGGTTTGGTCAAAAAGTATACATCAAAAGGGCAATAGAAGAAAAAAAAGCAAGGTGGAAAAAAACCGTCCTAGAGATAACGAGCCGCGCGGTCGGGAGTAGATCTTAAACAGGTTAATGGGGGACGTAAAAGAGAGAACAAAGGGAAAAATCTGCGTCACTAAAAAGGGGCGGATTTTTCGCGAGGTCAGCCATCTGGGTAAAGGAGGAAGTGGGGGAGTGCGGGGATTGGCAGAAGACTGGCGGAAAAATTTTTCAACAGAAACAAAAAAATAGTAATCGCGCGGGGTCCTAGCCCCTTTCGTTATGAGGGCAGAACATGGTAAGAACACCTTCCGAGTTAAAACCTGGGAAGTTAATTTCGAAAGTAATTAGGGGACAGGATGGTGAAATCAAAATGGGAAAAGTCAGCCCACAAAAAGGAAAACAGAGGGAATCAAAGCGTAACCACGCGACAACAATGAATTGTAGGTAAAGGGAGAAATCTCTCCAGAGAAAGAATGAGCTCAATTCGCGAAGGTTCCACATCCTCAGGGCCCGCGCTCGGCCGAAAGATCTCGTCAAGGGAAAAGGGGAGGTGCTGCTTGGGGGTGCTTAGTGGCGGAGTTCATTTTAGATTCCCGGTGAAGGGGGGTAGAAAAGGAAAAAGAGGGGGAGGAAAATGGGCTGCCCGGGGGAAAGGAGAATTGGAGAGAACTCGGCCGTGTTGGTGCGAAGTCAAACCCTAGGAAAGAAAGCGAAACCGGGAGGGGCGTGCACTGATGTCGAGCTAGGCAACAACAGGGGGGTATTAGGGGAGTACAAGAGAGAGATCCATCAAGGGATCCATCGAGTGGGTTCTAAATGCCGAAAAGAGACAAGGACGTAGCAGGGTAAAAAAAAAAGAACGGAGAGCCAAGATCAGAGGGGATCAAAAGTGGACCGCACCGGGGAGGTCTGAGGATCTCCTCAGAATCGCAAAAAAAAGAGTCCCCAGAGTGGAAACTAATAAGACAATAAAAAGGAGGTTACCGTGACGGCAGAGACGCCAGATTTGCTGGAGCTCTAGAAAAAATCCGGGAAAGGCCGAGCTATGGAAAAAATTAGGGAAGAAACGTTGGGAAGAAAAGGAAGAACGACGTTTCCTAAAAATTGTATAAACGAGACGTTCATTTTGGGTTCCGTAAAAAAGAACGCTTTCGGCGTGGCCCAGACAGCTTCATCATCTAAGTAAAGGAAGGGAAAATCTTGATCGGGGAGGAACTGGGAACTCAGTCCGCAGTGGAGACGGGAAGCTCGATAGCGTTTGACAATGGGAAAAAAAAAGAAAAAATGTACCGCCGGAGTCTAGGATCATGTACAGGACCGAAGAAAAGAGAAGAGTCGCAAATGAAAAGGAAGGAGACTGAAAAATCCGCACGACTCAGTGAGCACATTTTGCACCGGGAACGGGGTTGGATACCGGCCTGGAAGATCTACTACGAATGAGCTAGAGGGGCGGAAAAATAAGGGTGGGCACATTTCTCAGGGGGGGAGGACGTGGGGGGGGAGGATAGGTGGCCAGGGAGCTCCGGGGGGAAAAAAATTCAGACAAAAAAAAGGCGCATCAGAAAACGCTTTCTTCAAGCAACCTCCTGACATAACCTTGTGAAGTGGGGAAATACGACTGTAAAAAGGCAGCAGACAAAAGCTCCAAACGGAGTGCTCCCACCAGCAAATGCGGGGCTGGGGGGGACCTAACACGGAAAAAAAGATCGCACAAGCTAGTTGCACAGGCCAGTGGACAGGGATCAAAGAAAAAAACCAAATCAATCTGCCAAGTTACCTGATAAAAGGAGGTCAATCTTAGATTAAACATTTGGACCAGTGAAAAGGGTTCATATGGGGAAAAAAGTGCAAGGAAAGAGGGGAGGGCCGGACTCAGAGTTCCGGCAAGGCTTGTGAGAAAGGGGAAGAACGCTCAAAAGTGGTGAAAGGGGGAAAATACAAATCACAACAAACCAACAAAAAGAATCACATCTCAAGATTGAAAAAGGGAAACGAGCGAGCAAAAAGAGGGAACCATGAAATGATTGGTGGGGGGGGAAGTGGGGGATGGTCTTCTGTAAAAGACAGCGTCTGAGGTAATCAAACAGAAAAGTCAAGACCCAGAGTGGTAGGAAACAAAACATGCGAGCGAGGGGAGGAGAGGTGGAACTCCACAAAAGCATATCAAATTATTATGGGGTTTATTAAAAAAAGAGAAGGTTCTTCAGAGGACAAAGGGGAACGGAAAGGAAAAAAAGAGTTGGCCCGAAAGGGGAGAAGGGGAACAAGGAATTACGCCAGAAAAAAATTGACAAGAACGAGTCGATGACAGAGCTCGGTTTTCCATATCAGGGGGAGGTATAATGCGCCATATCCGCTCAGGGGAAAGGGCTAAATAGGAATGGGGTATCGGGGGGGGGGGGGGGGGAAGGGGAGCAGAAAGTGAAGCGCTCCACCCTTTCTTTACGAGCTGGAAAACCTCTCGTAGAGGGGTTCACATCATCCAAGGGATGCCCGGAAAGCAAGTGACCAGAAGGGAGCAGGGGATGTGCAGAGGACAACGCGTGGGCGTCCTTCGCGGGTGGGGAGAACCGCTCATGAACATGACCATCAGGGGGAACGGGAGCTCAAAAGGGAAAAGCAGATCTCCGCGCGTAGGGGAAGGAAACCGAGGGGGGGGAAACGTACTCACACGCGTTTGAGCCTGGGGGGAAGCCAGTGGTGCTTTGGTGAAACTGTTATCGCTATACGAGTGGTTGCCGTCTGATGAAAGAAAAAAAGGCAAGAAAGCGCGTACTGGAACGCTGGGGTCGGGTATCGGCGATTAAGGTGCAAGTAAATTGCCAACACGTAAACGCTGCTGCAGGGAGAAGTAGGGAGGGAAGGAAAGAACATCACCGGTTAAAGGGGTCGAACGGACAAAAAACATCCAGGAGGGTCAGTATCAAGAAGGGAAGAGGGGGGTAAAACTAGGGGACGGACTTGATTGCCCATGAAAATTGTGACGGTGGGAGAAGGGAGTCAGTAAAAGGGGGGGAAATCGTCCAGCTGACTAAAGGGAGGGCAAGGATCCAAACCTGGAAAAAGAAAAGTGAGTAAAGCGTGAAGTCGGAATGGTTCTCTTTTGCATGGATAAACCAAGGATTTAAACCAGATGAGAAAAGGCAGCAAAGGGAGCGAAGCACAACAGAACCCAATTAGTGAAAGGGTAAAAGTATTGGTTCACCATGTAAAGAATAACATCTTCAATTAAACGATCCTGTCAACAAAGGTTCCGCGTGGAAATATTCGCGACTAAGCTGAGGGGCGAAAAGGAAAGCGTTTGTGGAGAGAGGACAAGGGTTGATGTGCCGGAGCTCGGGGACTCAACATTCAAATCAAGCGGTAGGGACACCATCCAGCTACAAAATTGAAATGGAACAAAGGGAAAGGGAAAAAAAAAGGGGAAGGAAGCGGGTTTATGGGGGGGGAGGGTATTAAGAAAACGAGCAAGGGAAGAAAAAGGGGGAGAAGGGGAAAAGCAATCGAACCGGCTGAGACTCGACAAAGCTGGCGTATTGAAGCTTTAGGAAGAAGACAGGTGGGGAATTGCAGAAAGGAAGAGGGAGAGCGTACGGTAGGCAGAAAGAGACTCAAAAAAAGGGAAAAGGAAAGCCCTAGCCGTGGTGTAGCGCTCCGTAGAGTTTCGCGAGGACCAGGAGTGGTAAAGGGGTGGGTCAAAGGGGGAGCTGTTGAGGGTCAGGGGGGAAGAAAAAGAGGGAAACGTTACGGTGCAAGAGGGAAAGGGATTAATAGTGGAGGGCGGAAAGAATGGAAAATGTAGTTCGGCTACTATAAATCCTCGTCTCTCTTCAGCCCCATCTTTGGCTTGAAAAGGGAAAGGGGGTCCAGTTGAAAAAGAAAAATGAAGGGCACGAGAACTCGCTGGCAATTTCATGAGAAGCCTGGAAGGGGGGGGTCACTTGTTGAAGAGGGGGGGCAAAAATAACCTCGGATGTTGGGGGTGGGGGGGGCAAATAGGGGGGAGACTGCTAACCTTTAAAACGAAAATCATCGCAACAGGATGATCGATCTCTCACAAACAAGGGAAAGCTCCTGGGTGCTCGAGGATGTCAGGGTTGAACAAGGACTCGTCCAGGGAGTGTACGCAGAGGGGGGGGGGAAGGTCCACACCACCACATCAATTTCTGGGGTCGGGGGGGGGGCAACATCCAGACCTGAAAGCGAGAAGGGCCTCTAGTTCTAGACGTTTAGTGCCAAAGCAATGAACTTTAGGAACAAAACGGCATGGGCCTCATAAAGAGCAACCGAGGAGGGGTCTAGCGAGAATAAGAAAACTGGGGGCAAATCAACTGAAAAAAAAAAACCAAGAGGATCCAAGAAAAAGTGCTACTCCCGTCGTGGATGCTACCCCACGAAAAAGAAAAAGAAGCTCAAAGAGAGGAACTAAAGCGGTCCCACTCCGACGCGAGAAAAAAAGCCTCCAGCCAGGAAAAGAGAAAAACTGATGGACGTCGAGTTCGGCGGGGGGTTTAATTAGTAGTATTGGGTACGGAACAGAAAGCCCTTCGAGGTCCTCCAGCTCAGCAGACAGGAAAAAGACGCGGAAATAAGCCAGCTTTTGGGGGAAAGGCTAGAAGCGGCGGGGGAGAGGGTAGGGGTGAACCGGTCAAAGGGGACCAACTGCGGAGGGAGGTCGGTTGGTAACTAACCACAAGGCACAAAGAGAGGGAAAGGGGGGCAACGACAAGGAGAAATGAAATTTTTGGGTTGCAAGTTGGGGGGGGGGCCATACAAAGGAGGGGGATAAGTGATTTTAATAGCCTCATCAAGATCGCCCCAAACTCTTTGAGGTTTTGTGCGAAGAGGAGGCGCGATTCACGCTAACTGGGTGGGGGGGGTGGGAAGAAAGGCAAAGGGTCAGGAAAAGTCTGGGTACATTCTAGTCTGAAATAGAACCAGGAAAAAGGGGGGGTGGAGACTCAAAGGCGCCTGAAGGTGACAGCAAGACGTTTACGGGGGAAAGACGGGTATCCTCTACTTCCGAACACGAGCTACCTTTTAAATCGGCGGGGACCGACTTTCAACGAAATTGGAAGAAAAAAACCGGAGGGGTTAGGGGGGGGGGAAGGGGTTAAGAGGTGAGCTCTGGGACTTGGGCATCAATGGACGTCGCCGAAAAAGGCAAAGGGGGAAGCAAAAGGGGAAAAGGGGGGAAGGTGGGAAGGGGGGTGGACATAGAGGAGGAGAGGAAGACCGAGGAGGTTGGGGGTATGCGACTTTAACGTGAATGGGGGGGGGGGACCGGCAACAGTGTGGAAACCGGGAACTACAAGGGACCACAGGGGGGAGGGGGCAATGGAAAACGGTCCATTTAATCAAGACGACCAGCGTTCCTGTCCGCGAGCGTGATGGACGGGGGGGGGCTTATGTCAATCATGGGAAAAAGGAAAAACACGAAGGCGCGATAAAAAAAGGAAAACGAAAAGGGGAACAAACTGAGAGGAACAAAAGCATGATAAGGGGGAAGAGAAGAGTCCATCAAGCAGCGTGTAAGAGCCTTCCAACGAAAGACAAGGGCTGACAAAAAAAGGAAAGCATTATCAGAAGCAAGGCGGGAGCTGGGCTTGAAAATAATGAAAAAAACGTCGTGGTAAGAGCACACGAGCCCGATAAAGACGAACTTAGGAGGAGAAAGGGTTAGGGTTCGGAAACCATCTACCTATGACAAAGGGGTTGAAAACTTGTGGGAAAAGGGAGAATTGATTCCACGATAACCTTTCCACAGCGGCGACAAGGGGCATATTGAAGGGAGTTGGATTATTATATGGGATAATTTAGGAAGGGGCTTGTTCGGCAACGACAGAGAATAAGGGCCATCTACTAAGGTGAAGCAGTGTTCAAGGACTGCCTTCAGGGGGAAAAAGCAAAAGGTCGGGCCAGGAATGGTACGAAAGTCATTGGTGACGGTATCAGACTGGAGGGGGAGAAACCAAACTGAGGTGCTGATGAGGGTGGGGGAGGGGACACAGCTTTAGTGAAGCACGGGGAGAACGCTGGTTACGAAACAAGGGAGGGTAAGGACTGCTAGCGTCAATCGCCGAAGGAAGGGGGAGGAAAATGACATCAACCACACTCAAACGAGAAGTGGCATGGGGGGGAAAAGTGGGGGGAGAGAGCTTATTGGGGAAGGTCGAAGTATTGATTGTTTGTTGGGTGGGGTCTGGGGGGGGAAGGTAAAGGTTCCTTAAAAAAAATGAGAGATAAAGATCAGCAGAGAAAAGGAAAAATTTTCTTAAACTAGAAGAAGATTTTAAACAGAAAATGGCCAAGGTTCATCTCCCACATAGGTTCAACAACTGGACCCAATGAATTGAGATCATCACGTGATAATCTATTGGCAAAAAAGGGATGGGGGGGGGGGAGAATTATGGAAAGGTTGTGGGGGGGAGCGGGGTCAAAGGAAAAAAACTGGGGGGGGGACTACACTAGAGAAAGGAGTAGGTTCCAGTGAAAAAGAAAGAGCTGGGGATCCCGGGAGGGCAGGGGGGGGGGGGGGGGACTGCGGCAATCGTGAAAAGGAGGTAATCAACACAGTCCCAACGGTTGATGCGGAGGTAGATGGAATAAGGTTGTGATTAAAGTGCCGAGGAAGGGTGGGTTCAAACGGAGAAAAAGGAGATAATAAACCCAAGCAAGAAAAAGTGGAGAAATTAAAAACCCGTAGAGAATACCTCTAGAGTCGGATAGAGAGGAAAAAAACAAGGGGCCAAAAAAAAGAAGAAAGGGGTGCAAAAATGATGCTGCAAATGGCGGGGGAAAGTGGGAGGATTGGGAAAGGTTCTATGACTTCGGGCTCTTGGCTTGCATTGTCAATCGGAAGAAATGGAGGGAAGTGGTGATGAAAACCGGCCCAGAAAAGCGAAGCAGGACGCATAAAGAGATGGACAAAGGACAAAAAGCCTTCCTATGATTTACTGGAGCAAGTAAAAGAAGGGGGGAGGAAAGAAGAAAAAGAGGTGCAGAAAAGGCCCCAAACTGGCAGGAGAGGGGGTATAAAGTGTGACTCTGACCGTCAAGAGATGGGAAACCTCGGAGGAAATAAGACTAAAAGAGGAAGCAGAAAAAGGAAAGGGCGGGCAGGCCTGAGAAGAAAATAGCGAGTGAGGCGGGACTGAGGGTAAGGTCAACAATGGCTGGCTTTGTGGAGTCTAGTCTGAAGCTTTGACGGGGGGATTAGTCACCGGAAGGGGCAGGCGAGGAGAAAGGAAGAGGAAAAAGAGGGAAGGGACCAAGGTGCATGGGGCCTATCTCCCTTTGGGAGACCTTCCGTTTCAACCGTCGAAGGAAGTGACCGAAAAGGAGTGAAAAAGGCGCACCTCGAGGGGGGAGGGGGGCCGGGGAGGGCGGAGCGAAAACAAAAAAACTAGGAAGGGAGGGGAAAAAATAGAGACATCAAAATTCCCGCCCTCAAATGCACGAGTGGTTCACTCAGGATACCATGGGGAAAGAAGAAAGAGTAGAAAAAGAGCTTCGGGGGTCAAAGACACATGCCACTCAAACGGGAGGTTGGCCTTCTTCTGCTAAGAAGAACAAGCGGGAAGCCCCATGAACATCATCAGCACTAAGCTAAAAAAAGAAGAGAGGGGAGGGGGAAAAAGGGACAAAAACCGGGGATAGGGAAGAGCAGACGAAGAAAATAGGCTTGCGAAGTCAAGCTGTAAAAGGAATACCGTTTCAGAACCTGACGCGTGGTCACAGGGAGAAACGAGAGGGGGAAGTGGTGGGCGGCTGAGGGGGAAGACTTGGTTGGACTAGAAAGAAAAAAGTGGAACAAGACTTAGAACTTACTTATATGAAACTCTTGCTCTGTGGTAGAAATTTTCCCTCATCACAGGGCCTGGGAAGAAAGATGAAAGGGAGAGTTTTTCGGAAAAACCACAGTGAAAGCCGGGAAGGCCGGATCTGGAAACGGCACAATATCAGAAAAAAGGAACTAAACATATTGAAGGGAACGAGAAAAAGCAGCCCCTCATTGGAGAAAGGGGGGGCAAAGGGAGAGGTGTTGGAAAAAAAACCGAAGGGGGGGGCGATAGAATCCGAAGCTAGGAAGAAGGGGGGGTCGGCTCGAAAGGAACGGGGGTGGCTTCTTCAGAACGGTGTCTTGCGGGTTCTTGGAGTTTGGGAAAAGGTGATGCTCCAGGGGGAAAACGTAGAGAAAAAGGGAAAGGGAATCAAACAGGAGGGCGGCAACATATCCAGACCTGAATCAAACCTGGGGCGAAGGACAGGAAAGAAGTGGGCCAGAAAAAAACAAAAAAGGAGCCGAAGGGAAGGACCCACAAAACGCCTTATAGTTTCTTCCCTGGCAGATCCGCCAGTCTCGTTCGCCAGGGGGGGGACGGGGAACGACTCACAAAAAAAGTCGCAGACCAAGAATCGCCGACAACTGGGGGGCAAACGGGGAAGAAAAGGCTGGGGGGAAAAAGAAAGGGGGAGATGGAGAGGGTCCGTGGGTCCACTTTTTTCGAATGGTTGGATGGAAAGTGGCCATGACTGGGGGGGGAAGAAAGGTAGATGATATGGCTAAGAGGCAGGGGATCGGAGGAGACTCGGGTGGTTCAATACCATCAAACACAGACCCACAAAAAACGCAGAGAGAGAGGGGAAAAATTCAGGGATCGGAGACCGAGGGACCCATAACAAAGGAGGGGGGGGGGAAGGGGGACGCTTCCGGGGAAGACCATAAATGCTTGGTTGTAAAAATCAATCATCCGACGACCAGAAAGGGAAGGAAAGAAAACAGCGAGCGGAAGGGGGGATAAGAAACGGGGGGGTGCACAGAAGATAAAAAAATCAGCAAAAACATGAGGGGGAAGTGGAAATAAAACCTAGAGCTGGGCCGCAAACGTCCATGAAAAAGGAAGGCGAACGGGATCAAGAATTTGGAAAAGAGTGGGAAGATGTCCCAAATAATCCACAACCCTGGGGAGAAAAAACGAGTAGACTATCTCGGTGGTGTGGTTGGGGGGGGAAAAAAAGAAAAATATGAAAAAGGGTGCGCGTACTCAGGGTCCGGAGGGGGAAGGAAGAAAAAACCAAGTTTGAAAATTCGAAAGATGTGGTATCTCTGGGGCAAGGGGGGGAAAAGTGTACAGACGGGAAGCGATCAAAATAAGTGATTGAAATAACTGGGAAAGAGAGGGTACATTGAATAGCAAACAATTGCGGGAGGCAGGGGCCACTGGAAGGGTCGCGAGCGGTGTCGTCGGTGCGCAGCCAAGGGGGGGGGGAGACAAGTCAAAGAACACAGGGAGGGACGACGGAGAGAATGCATACGTGCATCTGGAAGGCATGCACTCTCGGAAAGGGGATCTGCCGCTTGTATTTGCAAAACCAGTCGGGGGAGGAAGAAGAAAGAAGGGGATCCAGGGCAAAAAGAAATGGGGCTTGTTAAAGGGAACGGGGGTATCGGGAAGATCGGGTTTGCAGCATGAAGGGGAATCCAACGCCAGACCGCTCGCGGAAAAGGGGGGGAAACGCTGGTCGAATCCGCTGCCGAAAGGTGCAAGGGGGAATGGAACCGGAAAAAGAAGAGGGCTGAAGGGAAGGGGGTCGCAGTGCCCCAAAACTGACCATCACCGTTAACAAGTCGCCATACCACAAAAAAACGGGATGGTCCCCGAGCCAGGAAGGGAGGGGAAAAAAAAATCAGTTTAAGTGCAAGAGGTGGACCCAAAAAGGTGGGGAAACGGGGTGGGAAAGGATTCATGGGAGGGAAAATCCGACGCGACCATCGATGAGTCTCCAAAGACAACTACATCCAGGGTGTAGGAAAAATCGGGAAGGGTACACCTTTAAAGGGGGGATCGGGGTAGATGGAAAGTAGAACCAAGGATGACAGCAACGAGGCGAGAAAGGCAGGAGAGGGGGGCGGAAAAAAAATAAAGAAAAGGGAAAGTGGAGGGATGGTGGGGGCAAAACTCTAATTTAATCAGACACTCGGGAAGACGGACTGTTGGCAAAAAAAAAAACAGGGGGTGAGGGGCGTGATCTTCGGACAGGGAAACGCTTCCCGGCAATGGGATCTTCAGGTGGGTCGTAATTACTTGTCCAAGGGGAAGGGGGGGGGGATTGTGAAAAAAGAAAGAGGGACCAAAAAGTGTGGGCATATAGGGAGGGAGGGTTACAAAATGGGGACAGAGGGGGGTCTGGGGTGAGGGTGGAAAGAACTAACCCTCCGTCCTGAGAACATGCGAAGGAAACTGGAAAAGAACCGCAGGGGATTGGAACTGAGACCAAAGCTGGGGAGTGGGGAATCGGGAAATTAGACTATTCTTTAAAAATGCTGGAGTGCGCCTTGAAGTAAAAAGAAGTACTACTTCAAAAAAAAAAAGGGAGAAATCGCGGGGAAGGGGGAGCAGAGACTTTGATGAGGGAGAAACAGGGGATGGGACCGAGGTTATGTCTCCGAATTACGGCAGCTTTAGTGGGTGAAAAAATCATCAAAAGCGAAGGGAGCACAGGAGCAGAGGAGGATTGCAAGATGGAGGCAGGGACAGGATTTGCAAAAGTAAGTCTGTTTCTGCTAAATCTGACGAAGAAGAAGGAGTCTTCAATGAGACATGGGGGGGGGGGCGGTGAAAGAGAGGGGAAGGGGCCTTGCAGGAAAATAGGAACAGAAAAACTCGCGGGAACCATGAAAAGAAAACGAAACGACTTAGTGGGTAAGGGAGGCGGGTCACCTGCACCACAAAAATGTGGTGGGGATGTGGGAGTGCAACTAAGGGGGGCAGGAGAAAAAAAGTGGATCAAAACGGGGGAAAGAAAAGACAGAGGTCAACCATGAAAGGGAGAGATATAACGAAAAAACAACACTTAGGAGGGAAGAATAGGAATCGGTTTTCTGCTCTTGGGGGGTGACGGGAGAGATCCAAGTCGGGAAGGAATCGGGGCCGAAAGACCCTCAGCGTCTTGTTCAGAGCGCCATCCCTGAAAGGCGGGGAAAAAGAAAATGGACCGCGAGTGAGAGGGGGGAAAATCCGGTTCTGGCCAAGCAACGAAAGGGAAAAACGCAATTTAGAAGGAAACCGGTAGGGGAGGGAAGATAGAGAGCCTCCCTCTTGGCCAATCCGTTGCACACCGCAGAGGGCATCCTCACGCGGGGAGAAGGGTTGGCGAAAGGTGAAGTGGCTGAGAACAAGAAAGCAAAAAAAAGAAAGAGGGAAAAAGAAGGCCCACTGAGAGTTTCTTGCGAAACTCCTAACGGCGAAACCCGAAAACCGAGAGACGGCGAGTGGCTGCCTTGGGGGGTGGGAAGGAGGTAGGGATCTTGATAAGAAACGAAAGAAACTCCGCGATTTGAAAAAAAGCTTCCTCTCGTGGAACAGCGTTACGCCAAGGGTCGAGAGAATCAGCACGGGAAGGGAAAGTTGGGTTCAGTGAAGAATTTGAGCACAACTCGGCGGGGGAGTGGGAGTTAAATAACGAACAATAAACCAACGAAAGGAGAAAGGGTTCAAGAAGCAGCGACAAGCCCAATTTGGGCACTTTTGGTTGTGGGCCAAGAAAAAGGCCAGGGGGATTGGGGAAAAAAGGGGGAAGTTAAATAAGCCCAGGGATCAACGCATAAAAACGCTTTTCGTGAGCGAAGCTAGCGGGAATAGAAAAGAGAAAAGGGGGGGGGTTTGGTTGAAAGAAAATCACTGGGTTTGGGGGAAATGGGGACAAAGGGGTCTGGGGGGATTTTAAGGAGAAGGCAGGCCAATAATACCCGAAAACTGCATGAGTGTTTTGAGCTTCACATTCGCATGAAAGGGAAATAGTTGCGTCATCCTTGGGGTATCCTCTAAGGGACATATCAAAAAGGGTTCAAAATCTCAGAAAATTCACAAAATTTGCAATAAAAAGGATAGTGTGGACTTCAAGACGAGGGATCAGATGGGTGGGGGAAAGGAAATAGAGGACAACCTGGAGAAAAAGAACCATTTTCACAGGGGGGAAAAGAAGGGGGGGTCACTTAATTAAAGGGGGGGGAAAATCCGGCGGGAGAACTAAAGCGGAGAGTGTGGTTGTAGGGGATAATTAAAAGGAATGGGAGGGTGACATTGTGGTCAAACAGTGCGAAACGGATCGTAATCATCTGCTTGTGGGCGCGGGATTTAAAAGTTAAAGCAAAAATGGAAAAAAGCGTTCCGAGATCGTATGGCGGGAGGGGGGGCAATCATGAAGGAAAAAAACAATATCGCTAACAAACCGAAACAACGCCAAAGGGGGAGACGGACCCAGAAAAAAGGGCAGGGTGAAACTTGGAAACCAAAAGTTAAGAAAGAACATTGCGGACTCCCGAGCTAACTTGCTTCAAGCCACGGAGCATGAAAGCAAGGAGGGAGGCGAGGAGGACGCCCAAGGGCGGGGGAAAAAAACAAAAAAGAGATGACACACCGAACTCTCTAAAATACCTTCAAAGTGCAGAATTTTGATGGTGACACCAGATCGAGGGGAACAGTAGGGAAAAAGGTGGGGAGTACAGGAGGGTCCCACGTCAACCAGGTTAGAACAGAGGACATGGATATTTAGGGTAAAAGGGAGGACTGGTGAATATGGTCGAAGAATGTACGAGAGGGAACGCCGCCTTTGGAAAACTGAAGGAAAAAAAAAAAGGAAGAGGGCGCATCTAATAGTGAGTCGAAGTGTGGGCCGGCAAAGGAGGGGAAAGCAAAGGAAGGAAAAAATACGGGTGAATCTGTTCAAGGAATGAGCAGCAACCAGACGATGAGGGGGATGAAACAACCTCCTCAAGTGGGGAGGAAATGGCAGGGTGGAGAAGGCTGCAAGGCGTATATCAATTCGCGACGCAAAGGGTGAGGGGTAAAAACGTCAAGGGCGTCTTAAAATGAGCTTGCAATTCGAAGAGATGAAAATGGAAGAGACTCTCAAAGAGGGCAGGGGCCCAGGGGAGGCAAAACAAACAACAACACACCAAAACACAAAACAAAAAACAAACAGAACAAAACAACCCAAAAAAAGAAGGCGGCATTTTTCCTCTCGATGAGGCTTGTTTGTGGGGGGAGGCGGGGGTCGGTGCTGGTAGTGTCCGGAACTGCTGCGTCAGCTACCAAAGAAGCGAAAACGACTTTGTAGGAAAGATGAATGGCCGACTCTGGCTGTAATAAAAATTGGCCACTTTGATCAACATATGCAAAAGGAACTGGACCAAAAAAATAGAAGATCCAGATTCATCAAAGGTGGAAGGGAGGTTGGGAGGGAGCAAGACTGGTGCAGGGATGAGGGAGGGAATTGTGCGGGTGATCGGACCGCAACGGGGGGGAGAAACGAGACTGCGTAAATACATGAATAAAAGAGGAGAAAGGCGCTGGGGGGAAACTACCGTGATAAAATTTGTGGGGGGGAAAAAAAAGAACATGAAAGCGTTTACATCGTAAGACGCCACTTCCAACGGGAGGCAACGGAAGGGAGGGGGGGGGATAAAGCGTTGTGAGGAACAGTTGAAGAGGGGACAAACCAAGCAAAAAATCCCAATTTGGGAAATGAAACCCTCCAAGACAAAAGGTGGAAGTGACAACACCAAGGAAGGGGAGAAGAATCTCTATAAAGAGAGGGTGAGGAGTAGATAGAAAAAGCATGGGGTCCCGTCGAAAGCTCGGCAAATCACTGAGAATCGGGTGGTTGAGCCGGGCCTTGAGAAGAGTTGGAGAAATCGGAGTCTGGGCTGCATCTGGGGAGAGCAGAAAGAAGGGGAAAGTTGTAAAGCAAAAAAAGACGCCCGCAAGAATAGAGCGGCCGCCCTGAGGAAGGGCGGGGAACAGGGACGAACAGAAAGAAAATTGTAAGAAAAGTGGAAATTCGAGGGAAGGGCGCGGAAAAATGGGAAGTCGGCTTTAACCAAAGCCGAAGAAAAAAACTGGAAAGGGGGAGGGAATCAAAATCGTTAAAACGCGAAGAATGAAAAAGGGGGGGGGAAAGGCTCATCTCTGCAGGACCTCAAATCAAGTTACGTCGAGAACAAAGGAAGGAGAACTCGGGAGGAGGGGAGAGAAGGGCAACGGCCCCGGAACAGGTTGGGGTCGTAGGGGCTTAAAAGGCTGGGTTTCCTGGGAAAATTAGTCACGGCTCGGAGGAAGGAAAAAAAGAAAAGGAGAGGTGAGGGAAAGTGCGGAGGGGAGGGCTCCGTGGAAGAGCCCTTCTTCTCAGACACTGGCGAAGTCTGTAACCTCAGAGCTGAAAAGGCGCAAAGAGAGGGGAGGGCCTAGAGGAG
>Ga0179593_1562242_pt1 | contig 14530 bp, 11 predicted proteins | sample CZODoug2_1_08_16_FD_185931 | JGI IMG/M metagenome (GOLD analysis project Ga0179593, IMG submission 185931) | Vadose zone soil fungal communities from Angelo Coast Range Reserve, California, USA - CZODoug2_1_08_16fungal (PacBio error correction) | ecosystem: Environmental > Terrestrial > Soil >...
ACAAGCGGTCTACCGATCAGGGAAGAAGAAACGGACAGTTCACAAGACCTGTAGGCCGCATACCATCGAGGGGAGAGGAGTTAGGGACGGTCTTGAGTGACGACTGATCAGGGGGCCGTAAGACGCGCGAAAGACGCTGGACTGCATCGATCGGCCTAATGGGGTCACAAACACAAGGGGAAGGACAACTAATCGCGGCGTGCGGACCCTTAACCGATGGTTCAATAAGCAAGATCCGGAGAACCTGTGGAGAAGGGATGCCTTCTCCTGCGGATCATACCGGCCGGGCTAAAATACCAAAAAAAAGATGGGCCGAAACACCAGCCTACTACACAATAAAAGGAGAGCGTGATGACCACACTTCCTGCAACGCTCTTACTCCGGTCACATCATGGGGAGAGGCCGGCTTGAAGTTCAGGACTGCGCTGCAAAAAAACGTGTGAAAAAGTCTCATCCTTTTCGCCCTGTGGAACCAGTTCTAAAGCAGGTCGCAATCGGATGAGGCGACATGCGCGGCCCCAGAAGACCACGGGAGCGCGATGACTCTCTTGTAGGGTACTCTAGATGGAACCAACCGGCATCATGAAAGGAACCAAAACCGTGAGGGCCAAGCCACTGAATAGACGAGGGGCCCACTCTACGCAATACTTACATCGTCGGACAAAAATCAACGAGAAAACCACTCTCCGGCCTACTGCGAGAAGCTGTGGCCATCTGGAATTCATTTGGCCCAACAAATCTCTAAAAAGCATCCTCTCCGATGGCACAGCACGACGGAGGCAAGTCGCGAAAGCTGGAGGGAACCCCCCGTCAGTCCCTCTTCCCGCGTCGGTGAAGGGGGTTGCATGGGGCAAACAAGAGGGTGAGGTGTCTTCAAAGACAATTTCGCCTGCATTTCACATCCCACCCAATCCAGGCATCTCGGTCCCGCCCTAAAACCACGCTGCGCGGGCGGGGATTGAAACCTCGGGGCTCGGCATGTCGTGAATACGGGATAACCTCTCAAAGCATCGGCGAGTAACCTCGGAGTATCAGAGGCAAGAGCGGAGGATTTATGATTTCTCGTCTGGACAGCCAAGAGCAGGGCTGTGCATACTACCTTCTGCATCGCCGTCCTCTATCTCAGAACGGGCCAGACCCAGAAGAAGGGACTGTGTACAGGGGACGAAGGCCCAGCGCGACTGCATCGTTTTCCTCTTACCTCAAACGAAAGACAAGGGGTGGAGCGGTCTGGTGGGAAATTCTCTCTTGTCGATCGCAAAAAGGGGAGGGTTGGCCTGGTTTACTCCTTCCTAAAACAGGGTAACGTGGGGGGGGGAACCAAAGACAGCATATTTTGCTCTGGCCGCGCGGGAGAATCTCCGCAGCTTCAGCGCTCGACTAGAAAGGGGAAGCCAGAAAGAGCGGTTCTAGCTCCTGAGACGAGATCAGGAGATGGAGTACCTTAGTACCAAATACATTTGGGGTTAAACAGAATGATGGGAATTGAAAGCAAAAACATGGACGGCTCAATAGTGGTGATGAAAAGGGGCTCTACCATTTCGGGGCGCAGCAGGAGATCTAAAAAGGGGAAGCGAAGACGAGGGTCTTCTGCCGTAGAAGACGCTGCAAGAATATCGAATTAATTTATGCAGAAGATACCATCGGGAAGAAAGGGGGGAATGTTTGGTCTAGGAACGGTAGACACCGTAGATTTGCTTCCTTGTCAAGAGTCAAGGCCGGAGTAAACTCCCCGTCGAAAAAAAGGCGACTGGAGACCGCGAACAGCACGAACTACAACGCCCGGATTCCTCTGGCGCCAAAATGTTGACGGGCAAAAGGCGCTTGGGGACGACGGAGTAGAACGAACAACAAAACACATGATCGCGGAAGAAAAAATTCTGTGCACCTCCTAATAAAGGAAGATTAGCAGTGCGAATTCCAATCAAAGCTTGAGAAAGGGAGGGGTTGGGGGGAAGGGTCGGCTATATGCGATTGAGGGGACTTGAACTCGGTTGCCGGCCGATCACGTTGACTATGTTTCAGTTTTATCATTCTCAAGATCTCAGGGAAGGAAAACCGATCGTAAATACCGAAAGTTGCGGGGATATGCCAGTGCGTTAAAGTGAAAATACCAAACCCAAATCCCAATCACTTCAGGTGAGAACGTTCAACGACAGCTCTAGAACAGGGACTTTGTTTGGGGTAAAATGATTGCTAATACCTATACTAGTGGCAAGATGCCGTTTATTGAACGGGGGCCACTTATGAGGTCATATTTCAGGCTTTCTTGTCAATGAAATCGTCTAGGGGGTAGAGGATATCAGGAGTCAACGTGGGAAACAGGAGAGGGGAGAGAGGGAGGAAGCAATTCTAAAGGATTCGCTTCCTTGAGAAAGGCCACGGTGCGCTTGGGGGTAAAAAGGGAATTGGGCCACGAGGACGGGGATGGAGGAGGACCCCTCAGAAGACAACTGTAGATAAGTAAAAAAAAAAAGTCAGTATCGAGGGCGAAACCTGGAAGAAGAGGTTAGAAAAAGATATCGCCGGGCAAACGTAAAGATAAATGATGAGTCGCGGGTTAAGCGGCGAAGAGAGAAGGAGGGTGAAGGGGTTCAACAACGATTGTAAATGCTCAAGAGAAACTTATGAAGGAGGGGGTAAGGGGGGGGGTGGTTAATATGGGGGCAAAAAGATTCGTGAACTGGGAAAAACCAAAAAAAAAAGCAAGACTTAGATTTGCGGAGGGGGAGGGAGACTTTACCCGTCAACGAAAGGGGGAATCGCCAAAGATCAGGGGGAGCGTAATAGACAAATCTCCAACTGGAAGGAACTGTAAATGGTTTCAATTATGTTTGCCGAGATGAAGAAGAAATGCAATATATGCAAACCTCCTTAAGGGGCTAACCTTGGAGGAAAGCCAATTTTTGTTCCTCCCCAAGTTATTACGCTGGAGACTAAAGGAAGGTCTGGTCGCCTCGGGGGGAAATCAACGGGGGGGACAAAATGTTTCCTCCGGTAGGCAGATTAGATCGAAAAGAAAGGCCACCATACGGGGCTTCCTTGGCCTATAATCTCGGGGGGGACGTAACTCAGGACGGGGGGGGGGGGGGGTAAAGATTGGAAAAACAAAGTTCCTTTAGAACTTTCTGGAGACTGAGGTGGGTACAAAGGGAAGGGACTTGTCCAGCTTCAAAAATCCGGAGGGTACAACAATGGAAAGTCTCAGGGGATGTCAGGGGTTGAGAAATACTTATCGTTCCTGGCGCGGTTTCGGGGAAGCCGAAGGGACCGATGTTCGTCAGAAGGGGGAGCAAAGCGACCATCAATATCAGAAGTGCTCTAGCGGTGGAGGTTGGGGGGGGGGAATGTTGTTGGGTTAAACCATCTGTGGAAAAGTATAATTGGGGCCAGAGGCAAGGAGTCAGAAGAGTAGTTCTCCAAATTCTATCGGGCAAGAGAGCGGGGCGGATCTGCTCACTTGAAAAAAGAAGAAAGAAAAGGGAAACAAAACTTGTTGAAAACAACAAAAACGGATATCCCGCCGTATGGCCCATGTAGATGGGGAGGGGGGGGGAGAATGTCTAGGATAGAGGCTCGACTCAAACCAACAACAAGTCTTCTTAGAAAAAGCTATGAAAGAAGCCTCGGACAAGCCATAAAAAGGGGGGAAAGGCCGGAGGGACCGAAAGGGAACGTCGTTTTAATGTTGGTACTTGATTGTAACTTCTACAGTGCTAAAAAGGGTCTCAGGAGAAAAACTCTAAGGTGGAGCCCGTTTATATTAGGGTGCGAGGGGGGCCCGGACTGCAGTTGAAAGTCAAACTGGAACACGAAAAAAAGAAACATCGCCGACAGCCGGCAGGGTATGAAAAGAGTGCGAATGGAAACAAGGTAACGGGGGGGAGGCTAGAAAAAAGAACAGTCCCCTAATTATCAATACCCATGGACACAGACGAAATCTCAAGGGTGAAGAGAGAGAGGTCCGTTTTCCTTAAAAAATAAAGATACGTAACACCCTCAGGGAATCACGTTGCAGAAAGGGGGTGGGAAGAGTTACCCCCCTTTCAGCGGAAGAGCACAATCGCATTATTTCCAAAATGGGAAATAAGAAGACGAAGGGGAAGGAGAAAGAGTTAGAAATTGAAAGACTTCGGCAAAGTCTTTTTCAAGCGGTACCCGGAGGGAGGGCAAAATACTAATATAAGGGGAAAGGGGGGGCGGGAAACACAGACGCTCGGTGTCTCAAATTCACTATCTTTAGGGAGATCGTAAAAGGAGGAGGACCCATGAGGGCAAAAAAGAGAAAAGGGGACTATTGAACATTATTCCTCATGTTGCTCGAGATTCTAGAAACGCGATGTCGGAAAAATAAGGGATGGGGAAAAACCCGTGTGACTGTTCCCGGAGAAACTCCATTAAAGAAAAGAGACTTCTCGGGGGCATGCGGGGGGGGGGGGTGTTAAAAAGGGCGATCTTGGAACTCGATAGGGGTCAGCCCCGTTAAGAATGAAGTGAAGGAGAAGGATAGGGAAAAGGGGGGGGAATCAAAAGGCTCCAGCTTATCCTGCCAGACTATACAAAAAAACGCCTCATGGATTGGGCGGCAGAAACGGAGGAAAGAATCGGAAGAATTAAGGCAGACTTCTCTGGATCTGAATATGCCAATCTCGAAAGAAAAGGGGAGAGAGAGGGGGTCTCATCAGAAGAATCGCCAGGAGTCCCATTGTATCCTCACAGCACGGCATTTCGGATCAGTGGATAAATGAGGGGATGGGGAATAATGAAGATGGGATTAAAACTATTTGAATTCATTACTAACTCCCGATCAAGGAATCTAAAGGAACAAAAGAGGGAATCCGCTGAGATTAAGGGCATGAATATAAACAGATTGAAAGGGAGAAGGAACTAATATTTATTCTACAGGCCTTCCATTTCGAAGCGCAGTCCTTCTGAATGGGGGGTGAAAAGGGTTAAGTTTAGAAGTGGGGGGTGACTGTTAAGTAAGGCAGGAAAAGTTAATACTCACGTACCACTGCGAATACAGAGTAACAGGGAAGACTATTTAAGCACGGGGTAGGAGGAAAGAATCTTAAAAAAACCGTGATCGGGCCGGGGGAAATCAAGACAGGGATCTATTCAAGTAGCAGAAAACCAAAGGATGACAGAAGGAAGGGGAAAAAGGGGGGGGAGTTCGACGACTCCTCCCGTCATCTTATTGAACCACAAGAAAGTTGAGAGGGGGAATGAAGTTGTTAAATTTTCCTTTCGGAAATCCTAGAAAAAAAGAGAGGGGGGAGCAAAGATGCGATGAACTCTGGCGTGGTAGGTTCGGGCGGTTTTAGGGAGAAGGGGGAAGAAGAGTTGGGGGTTGGCGGAGAGGACGAAAGGTCTCGCCAAAACTTCAAACCTAAGAAGGGGAGACGACTGGAGGGGGGGGGGGGGGGGGGGGGGGCCCAATCATACCTGTATTTAAACGATGGGCAAAGACGAGGATCAAAAAAATGGAGGGACGAGAAACGACGAGAAAAAAGGGGCCGTCGTGAGTACGGTATCTCCTTAGTTACGGACGACCTGGGAACGGAGGGGCCCGTGCAGGAAACACGAGGCGCTCGTAAAGGTGGAGGGAGAAACTGGGCGTAGTCCCCATGATGTTTCCGCCCAGGTACGCTAGACATTTGATTTTCTCGCGGAAGAGAAAGAGGACGGTCCGAGTACTGGGCTATCATTCATAAGGGGTGCGAGCTGAGCATTGGGTAAAAAAGAGAACATATAGAGTGAACGCCCTACAGCTGCTTAGGTTTATTAGTCCAGGCAGTCATTCAGTCAATGGAGCACAAGGTGTTGAGAAGAGAACTCGGATGGCGGCGACCATCACGACATTGTCTGGGAACTTTTAGGGTGGGGACTCATATGGATTGGATACTATTCAGGTGAGAGAGGGGGTGGGCCGGAAGTCGCCTACAATTTTAAGTGAAGCTATGGTGAAGGGTTCTTAAGTCTCTATCTTAAGAGTCTGTCTATCCGTTAGTACTCCGCATGGCCCGCACACGCGCCAAAAAGAAAGGCCGGAGGGCCATAAACACTAACTAGATCTTCTGTATAGCGATCTCATTTAAAATTTTAATTCCCTAATGGGGGGCTTTTATAGGGTTGGGTAAGGAAAAAAATAGAGGGGACTCATGAGAAGTCGATGTCAGATCCCTCGAAATCCCCTCAGCAGGGAGAGGCCTCGAGAAAGCGGAGGGGGAAAGGGGGGGGATTTGGGTGAGCTGCAGACGATCTCCTTGAAAACCACCGAACCGACTGCCCCATTGGTCAAACCTCTCAACCAGAGATAGGGCGGAAAAAGGAAAGAATTGGGACGAACTCTTCAGTGCACTTGGGCCTTAGGACATTTAAATATCCGTGAGACGAGAGCGAAATGCGCGGTAGTGGGCCATCCATTAGAAGGTCCATGCATAGCTAGAGAAAGGAGCGGGAGTTGGGGCAGATGCCTTGAATCGGTTCGATTCTTAGGAAGGGACGTAACTAAGTTCCGTCGGAGTCAAACCCAGTCAGGACTCGTAGGTGGGCCGAATCGAGGTTTTTTTCAATCTTCTTTTGAATTCCCTTCATCCCGGGATTCCAGAAAGGGGGGGAAGAGCAAATCGCGATCTGCGAGTCCCTTTCTCGGTGGGCCAGCCAATGGTAAAGAAAGATCAGGGGCTTGTCTAAAGGGATAACTGAAAGAGACGAACCGAATGTGACTGGACAATGTGCAGATCTTCCATGAAAGACACGTCATCACCAAGGGGGGAAGGAACAAAGGAAGGATCCGTAAGGCGGTGCCGACTATGCCCCTGGTTCGGTCAGAAGATCTATCTATTGGGGGTTTGGAAAGTGGGAAGGAACAGCTCGTGGTGTTGTCCTGCTCTTCTCCCGAAGCGCGGAGCAGACGAAGGCTACATCCAAATAAGAAGAGGCTGCTGATAAGGAACCTTCGTAAGGCCGCCGCACCGGCTTGTGTCTATCATGCCAAGGACCCAGATGCAGAGCCGTCGATGGCCAACAGGAAAAAGATAACGTCGGGCGGATTGTACTTGGGCGATCATCGTGAAACTCACGCCCGTAATCTCCCGAGAGAGGGGGGGGGGGGGGGGGGGGGAAAAAAGGAAGGCTTCTGAACGGTATGCTCTGAGAAGGCACTTTAGACGGAAGGTGGTATCTCTCTAAAAAAAAAAAAGAAGAAGAGAGAAATCCAATATGTTCTACTACGAAAACGAAGAGAGAAAAGTTTTTCAAGATCTAGACCCACCAGAGGGGGGAGATCAAATGGGGGAGAGGAAAAACGTAAAAATGACGACAATCTGATCATTACAATCCTCTCTAAAACGTGATCTGGGCCTGGCTCACGACGGAAAATTCATCATGGATCTAGAAAAGGAGGCCGCAGGGGCGTCTTACCTGAATCATGTCTCTCAAAATCCGGAACTGGGTAGGCATGATATCTTGAAACGTCTGCGGACCAGAAAAAAATATTCTTATAATAACAAAAGGACAACTACTTTTTAGAAGCACCAATCCACGCTGACCTGGGTATGAGGGGGGGGGAAAAAAAAAAGGCCTCATCGGCAAAAAGGATGACTTACGTCAGCTGGTCTCCCATCGAGAGGATTCCGCGGAAGGAGGTCATGGACGCCAGGACCATTACCTTAAAAAAGGCGGGTCTGAGAAATGTGTAACGGAATACAATGCGGAAGGATCTTCACGGCTTTCGACACGAGGACGCCACCGAAACCAGTTCTCTAAGATCTCAAGGGTCGGGAAAAATAGGGAACTCGGTTGGGAGATTGAATTACAACGGTGTCCATCATGATGGAAAGAACCGAGAAACGAGGCGAAGGGCCTAAGCTCAATACTTTTCCGAGGTCCTAATTCGCTAGCTCTATAAAAGAAAAGAGGCCCAAAAAACCGTCAAATCAAAACAATCCGCCGAAGGCGAGCGCTGGGGGAATTTAAACGGGGGGAAAGGGAAAAACGCGGATAAAAAAAGCCTCTACGCATGTTAACCAAGCGAGGCTACTGTCACTGAGGGAGAAGAAGAGAAGAAACGCGATTGTCGTCCACTCTCGTCAGAGAACGCGTACGGGGCGATGGTGGGGCCCATTTTAGAAGCAAGGGGAGGGTGGGGGGGCAAAGAAGGAATTCGCCTGCAATCGCAAACGTCCCCTCAGCGCTGAAGCAACTCACTCCCAAAAAAGAAACCTGGGTGGAGAGGGCATGACCTCCTTCTGACAGTCATTTCGTACCCCTCGAGGACAGGTAAATCAAATCGCTGAGAGACTTCACCGCCACGATATCAAAGAGAGAAGTAGAGGGGAAGGGAGGTCAGTCGCTCTCGGCCCGACTGCGGCAACGACCTTGCTGCGCGCACGTGCAAGGGATCACACCTAAGACACGATAACGCCAGAGGCGGGAGTGAGGAAGCGAACCCAGGAGCGAAGGGTCAAGGGTCACCTTTCCTTCTATGGGAATCAGGCCCAAATCGTCACCGACCAATTGCGGCTACGGGAGGGGGCACAGCAGCTGTCGGGTTCTATCAAAGGGGGGGAAAGGGTGGGGGGGCACAGGAAACTACTTCCTGTCAGGATACCTGCGCTAGCTGTCGTGCGGCCAGCAGAGTAGAGCACGAGGAGAAGCAAATCGCCATAAACCGCTGCTTTTGGGAGAGGCAAATGTCGGAGATAGAAAGCTCGACACTTGTCCCTTCCTCAGTTCCTTCTTCCCAAAGAATATTTTCCGAATTCTGCTCGAAACCTTGGGGGATGAAAAAACAGAGGCAAGACCAGAATTAACTAACCAGGGGCCGACTGGTAATTAAACGGGGCGAGGAAAAAAAGGAGCGAACAGAGACCTAACTCCCTCAGGAAGAATCGTCGTAATCGCAAGACCTAAACTTAAATTTTTTATAGAGGAGGTACAAATGCATACAAGCAAGGTGGGGTTGTAAGAGTAGGGGAGTAAGCTTGCGGCCTGGAGATGGGGAGAGCAAGAGGCGGATGTGCGCGATCGGACCGAGGGGAAAAGAGAAAAACAAAACTGCTGTCCAGACTGGGTGTGTTAACAGGGGGGGCTCAAAAAAAAACAGAGACTGCAGGCAGGTTAGCGGGTGGATGAAGAGAAAGAATGTAGCAACACCGCCCACGGATGGGTAGCACGAGGAGAACCTGAATAGAATGAGAATTCCCACGGCAGCAAGCACGACACTGGAAATAATAGAGGGTAGCCCACGATTAAAACCGTTAGTGGTTGAGAGGAGGGTGGCTGGAATTAGGTTAAAAGAGGAGGAATAAAAGGTGCCCGTAGATCTCCTAGATTTGTACCCCCTATGAGGGTTCTTAACGGGGGGGAAACCCTTGGGGGACTATACCCTCCTGGGCTCAAGACCATTCGGGGATGCCTATGTCAAGAAGGGGCCCAACTCGAAGCAAAACCGTCGTGCTCACCAATATACCTGTGGAAAGGGGTAGGTGGGGGGGGGTGTCCGCCCTGAACAACTCATACACGCCTAGTTTGCCACTTGCTTCCCTTTGTTTGGGGACTAAGGACAGTTTTGGTTAAACGGGTGAAGACCGGGACTGCCCCGAAAAAACACCTGAAGGAGCCGTCAGAGCTGGGTGGTGCCATCCGCACCGAAAATTGAAACGGTAAAGGCACTCGTGTAAATCCCATGCGTGTTAAGAACATTGGGGTTGGGGGTTCCCCTGGAGATGAAGGAAGTTTCCTTTAAGCTCGACTGAAAGTCCGCCAAGAAAATAGTTTTTTTCACACTGGTAGACGATTGTCCGAAAAGCTTCGAACGCAAGGGATGACCAGTAACGTTGGCACAGCCGACCCGTGGCCGGATAGGCAATGTTGCGGGGGTCCCAAACCCCTCCCAAAAGTCCCCTCAACAGGTCCAATGTCCCAGTTCGGGGGGGAAAAAAAGCGCCGCTGTCATGTTGTTCCTGCCTGCTAAGACCCTAAAAATTAGCGGACGTTTAGATTCGGTGAATTCAAACACAATCACCAGAAATCCCCCACGAAATGTGGACCGGCGGGGGCAAAAAAAATGGGGAGCCATTTCCGGGTTCTGTTTGATCCTCTCGCTTAGGGAAATAGGCGTTGTATCGGCATCTTTGAAGAAAAAGTCAGATGAGGCAATGCAATGGCCTCCTGGCTGGAATGGGCAACAACCGGACCCTGCCCAAGGGCGCGGGCGGATAAAGTTGAACCAATTCCACTGGCAATGCCAGGATGAGGCGCGCCCCGAATCACGGGAGAAACTGTAGAGGGAAGAAGCGAACAATCTTTCCCGATTCGGTTACGCGTTCCCACTAACCCTCAGGGATCAAAAAGCCTCCCCTGATCGGGCTTCGGGCTAGGTCTAGGCCAAACGGCTTCTATCTTTTCTGTTGTTCTTTCGTGTTTTATGGACGCAGGAACTTCTGCCCTTAAGTGTCTCCCCTCTGGTATACGTTGCTTATTTGGGTCCCTATCCTTTCTGGTGGGCACCCGGAAAAGAGCCTATCGGTCCATTTCCCCCTCAAGAGAAAAAACCCACTCCCTTAACAGAATGGAGTTTTTGCCCATTTAATGGAGGGCGGCCAAGTGAAAACCGTCCGCCGTGTTGGAGAAAAAAACAGATCGCCGTTTAAATCCTACCAAAAAAAATTTATTTTTCCGTTCGAATTTTCCAGTATAGGGTTTTTTGTTTTTATAAAAACCTAGCCTAAATTCCCGCTTCTCTATACAAAAAGGGAAAAGTCAACGCCGGGTCCTTTTTCTAACTCCTCATCTATTGAAGCCGATTTTGTTTTTGCCAAAACTCCCCCCCTTTGATTACGGTCTTCTTGTTTTGAAAAAAGTGGTCCGCCCGGGTCCCTTGTAAACCCCCCCGTGGCCAATGCATTCTTCAAAGAAGATTAGCGGCCGGACTTCACAACAATTCGTTTCCGTATGTCAATTCCTCCAGAACGCCCTGTCAAAAAGCGACCCCGAGAACCAGTGGAGGTTCGAAGCTTCCAACCCCACGTTTTTCCAGCACGTTTTGCGCGTCCATTTCCGGAACGTTTTGCGGGGAACCCCCGTCCCGTTGTCAATTAAATAGGATTGATCTTCCGGCCATTGACAAAATTGCAGGGAATCTGGGTCCCTCTCTCTTCGTCCGTCCTCTGACGTTTTCTGCCGCCTTACCCTCTTGCATGTGTTGGCTTACCCCCTGGAACCTCAATCCGTTCCACTCCATCCCCCTTTCCGTTTAGGGGGCTGATGAAACTAGGGGTTTGTGTTTGATAGATTTTTTTGCCCTTTTGGTTCCTTGTCTTCATGTCCCACTTCTCTTTTCATGGGTCAGCACCGGCACCCCGGATCTGGGTGCCCTCCGCTGTCCACTACCTGCCAAGTACCTAAGATTCGCGGCGGCGCACTTGTCCCAGAAGAAAAGGAAGTTCCCGCCTTGTCAATCAACCAAAAGACCAGCGAAAACGGTTTCTGAATTTTTAGAAAGGGATGCATAGTGCTATCAGATCAAAAACGTAAGGGATGAAAGAGAGATGAAAGAATACAAACCTGAAAGCATCAATCGAGGGCCAAAAACCGGGGACACTTCTGACAGACGTCGTGTTGGAGGAAGGGAAGGTCTTCGAGAGTGGGCGGACGACCCCCCGCGCGCGGGGGGAAAGATAATAGAAAGGAGTGAAATTGCCCCACGGGGGGGCAATTTTGGACTACAAAGGGGCCCCCAAACCAAAAACGATCTCGCGCAACAACGAAAGGCAATACCTTGAAGCGGTTGGGCCTGATGCAACAGCAAAAGGGACGGGGACTGAAAAACGCGGCCGCACGCAGAAGTAAAGGGCCCCAACCTAACATGCCAAAAAGTTCAAACAAGTCCATCACGTCCTTTGAAGCGGGAAAGGACGAATATAAGGTGACCTCCAGAGCCCTTTGAGTAACTGGGGGGAATAGTATACACCGTTTTGTTTTCACAGCAACTCGAGACCGTTGTTCTGAAGAGCCCCACCGACGCCTGGGGGCACGCAAGGTCATATAAGTTGCCGGAGCACAGGCCGGGTTTTCCCAAGGAAACCAGGGCGGAAACTTCCACAAGCGCAGGGAACGTATACCCAGGTTTTTGCTGGAACACATGCGCGGAAGGTCAAAAATTGCGGGGGAAAAGCGTTGAAAAGTTGCTGAGGGGAGCGGGTGGGGATAGGAAACTAAATAGTGGCCCATCTTCCGGAAGTCCCCCCGGCCTGTCCGAGTTAGGGGCAGCGGTTTTCCTGATCTTTTTCCACACTACACCGTTTAACCTGTTAGGTCCCCCCATTAAAAAAAAATTCATTAACTGGGTTAACTTCGGGTGGTTTTTTTGTGTGTATTTAACTTGTTTCGCATTCTTTTTCTTTCATTCCTCGGGTTTTACCATCCAGGGAAAAATTTCCTTGACAGAAGGAACGGAGCATTAAAGTAGGGCCTTTGTTGTTTAAATAAAAAAAAAGGAGAGCAACGTTTGGGAGAAACAGAACCACCCAACCCGTCATGGAATCATTCTTTTCAAGCAATGCCCTCGGAACTGATCAGAACAATGCGGTTTTCCGCGTTTAGTCTTCCTGGACATCTCCTGACCCAACGTCGAGAGCGGGCCTTTGGGGCCCTCAATCCGCGAGGCCGGGTTGCCATTTTAACCAAAGCGCAAAACGGGTTCCCAAAAGGGACGGATTGGTGCCTGCCAGGCGCCATAAGGAAATTTTGGACCGAAAAGGAAAAAGACCAGCCCGAATAAGAGCTAAAGTGAAAAAGAACGAAGTAATACGACCCGTTGAAAAATCGTGGGGAATCTACAGATAACACGCCCTTTCAGGCCCGCCGCATAGGTAAATTCTCAAAATGGAAAACCCCAGGGCCAAAAGTTTCCGAGCGCGTTGGTCCGGGAGTCACGGGAAATGTGAATATGGAGGAGTTTTGATGCACATTCACGCCAATTGGGCACATAAAACGCCGACATAAGTAACGAATACGTAATACCGAGTAGAATCGCCTGAGAAAGCGTACCATAAATATGTTCCGGCTAAACGCGAGTTCCAAAAAGCAATCGAAAGAACGCGGCCAAGGAAAAATGATTCCACTACATAAGGTAGGATCCCTGTTGAGGAATCTCTCACGGAACAGGAAATCGGGGCCAACACAAATTTGGATTCGGAGATCAGGTCAGGTCAGCCTGTTCCCTGTACTCGAATTCACCAACACCTGAATAAGTCATCCCTATGGCTGGGGGTTCTACCTTGTTTTTCGGCGGCCTAGCACCCCCCTCCCTGTATTTGTTGTACCCCGTTGGGATTCTTTTCTCTCCAGCCAAAGTTGTGTTTCCTCCACCAAGAATGCAAGGAACCCCTTATTCCCTCCCTTTAAGGCTTTAACGGGCAATCACTTTTTAAGGGGGTAACCTCTTTTTAAGATATCCAATCTTCGACCCGAACCCTGGCAGCTCGTCGGGCTTAAGGGCTTGAGTGTCGAATCTCAGTACCGTCACGAAGTTCGTTATATTGACCCGGAAATGACCGCACCTGGTGCCGTAAATGGTCATGGGCCCGGCCAAGGGTTCACCAAGCGGACGGAAAGGGTGAAGGGAAAAGCCTGTCCGTGGGTACCACACTGAAATGTTGGGGTGACGCGTGGGCTGGCCAGCCTGTTGAAAATACTCGTTCACGCAGGCGGCTCCCCCTGCCGCCTGAAGCACTGCACCTCTGTAAGCCCAGCAGCAGCCCCTTGGCTATGGCAAAGCGAAAGTCCGGCAACGGCTACCCTCGCGCTTTTTAACGCCTAAAACTGTCCTAGGTTTCTTAACGGCCCTTTCGGGTTCGGAAGGAAGAACAGCACGTAATCCCCTTGTTGCAATCGCAGCATCCTCTTCTACACACACTTGCCACATTGGTGGGCGGTGGAAGTGAGGGTTTAAATGCAATAGGTGAAGACATGCCCGATCCTCGCTGTTAGGCGGATGCGAAATCCCTGACAGTTTCTTTGTCTGATTTCTGATTGGGTCTTCGTCGTCCCGTTCGATCTCTTACAGCAAGGGGTTCGGTGTTGACTCGCCACGAGAAGACATACGAACGGCCCCCTCCCAAATCATCTACGAGTATCTCAACATTTAGGGGAATTCCCGAAAATCTCCTTTGATAAAGGTTGAATTCCCTCAAGGGGGGGTTACAATGAATGGTCCAGCCCCTAGGGCCGCACTTCGTTTTTCTATGTTACCCGCGCCGAAGAGTCGGTGGTTATGTGGTTCTGCGGGGAGCGGGCATGAACGGACAATATCTTTGATCCACACAACCTCCCCCCTCCCGGGTCTTGATTGCTTTTCCCCGCAATCCCTCCCCCTCTCGATTCTTTATACTTTCCCGCGAATCTAGTGTCCGAACCGGCTGTGCCACTGCCTGGACGAACGGCCGGGTCCATTACGCCGTGGTCCAAATAGGGCCCTAGAATGCAATTGCTTTGGTTTCTTTGTGCCGTACCATTAAGAAGT
>Ga0179593_1424089_pt1 | contig 14529 bp, 15 predicted proteins | sample CZODoug2_1_08_16_FD_185931 | JGI IMG/M metagenome (GOLD analysis project Ga0179593, IMG submission 185931) | Vadose zone soil fungal communities from Angelo Coast Range Reserve, California, USA - CZODoug2_1_08_16fungal (PacBio error correction) | ecosystem: Environmental > Terrestrial > Soil >...
AAGCAGGAACACCACGCCGACACAAATCCTTCTGTTGGGGCAGCCAACAAAGCCGTTGAAAGAGGGGTAAGGCGTCGTCTGAGCTTTTTTGCTTGAGGAAAAGGGGACTCCACTGGCGGGGTCGTTGGTGGCGGTGGGATCAGACCATTACCAAAAAAACAATGCTCAAAAAGAAAGGAAGGAAAGGAAGCCCATGACCGGGGGAATTAGATGAACAGGGACCCCGGACGTCGGCGGCGGTTTGAAAACTCAAGCTCGTTAAGAACGGGGGGAAATGCCGGGGGTGGGATGGGATAGTGGTGAGGGGGCGAGAAGGCCTAATATATACTAGCCCCCGAACAGTGAACGGCAACATCAACGAAAAAAAACAATCAGGAATAGGAGGAAGACTGGAGGGTCAGCTAGGGACGTCTATGACTTTCCTTTATGCAGTTTAAAAGTCTCTGGGGGTGCACCAGATAATGCCCAGGACCTTTACGACACAAAGCAATAACAGAAAGCAGGTCTGACGTTTAATTCTAGAAACCTGGAAGGGAATCCTCCTCGACATGGCCTAGTACCGAAACGAAAGAGAAAAAGGTTAAGAATAAAAAGTTAAAACATCAGGAGAGGAAAAACAGGGAGGGGAGAAGTGAGCCATGTTTGAGGGGTGGTGCCGGCGCTAACTTATTCGTGGGTTTGGGGTCTAAATACAGTTTGAAGCTCATACTGAGAAGAAATTCAACATTTCAATCAGCTTCAAAGGAGCGGAGGCGGGAGGGGAGGGGGAAGAAGCCAAAAAAGCCACGCCCCTTACAGGGCCAGGAGAACCGTGAGCCGTAATTTGAAATGCGTCAGATTTGGTAGACGAAGCGGACCGGCAACGTAACTGTTGGAAACATACGAAACTAGGGAGAGGAGCGAGCGAATTATCGAAACGGACTTGGTTAATTCCCTTTCCAAGTGCCTCAAGAAAACCACGTGAAGGCCGCAAAAAAAAACGAAGGGGTTGGGCATGGGAAAAGAATTTGCCAAAAATTTTTTCCTGGGGGTTTAGGGGGGAAGTATTTGGGTGAATAAGGGGTCGGGACGATGACAATCCAGGGACTACTTATGCACATCCAACGCAAGAAAAGGGGAGATCCAATAATAGGAAAGTTAGTCTGGCTCGGTGCCGTTGGGGTACTGGGGGTGCAGGGGCCTAAAGATGAGGGGAAGGTTGTAAGGAGTGAGAATGGGTAAAGGAATTTTCGATCCCTCTGGGGGAGGAACTAAGACGACTAGAAAAGTCTAAGTCATGGAAAAAAAGGGGGTGGAGAACTTGTACCGGAGAAAAACGAGGGAGAAGGGCTTGGAAATCCGAATGTGGGGAAAAATACCGAAGATCATCAAAAGGGGGGGGGGAATAAAGGAGGAAGAAGAGAGATGGGGCAAAGAACAGACCGGGGAGCTTTCTGCATCGTTCAAAACCTTATAAGGGGCACAAAAAAACACCAAACGGAATTAGGGAGAAAGAAGAGATGAGCAGTGCGCGAACACGCAGTATGGTGTACCGATCAGTCCGAATTGAAAACAAAAACATCCTAAACACCTGAATACCACCAGGCCGAACAAACCTTCTCCACAGAGAAACGAAGATGTAAAAGTGCGGTCGCGGGTCGGGGGGTGTGGTGAAAGCCGGGGAGTGGATCGAAGGAAAAGAGAAAAAGAAAAAAAAGTCACACTGATGAAAACGGGGAAAAAAGGACAGGGCCAAAAGGAAGCACCACCACAGGATTGGACCAAATGGGCCTGGCGGTGGTCCACTGTGGGGGAGGGTCCAGGGGACACGAAAAACGCCAGTGGAAAGTCGCTCGCTCGCTCCTGCGCAACGTATCACCCATTCACAGCACGAAGAGCTGGAACATGACAGGGAGGGGGGTTAACCAAGCATAACATAAAAAGGTGCCATCAGCCCTGCGTAAGAACGGGCTCACGTTCAAGGCCGAGTTGGTACGCTTCGGCATGCCGAGAATTCGCATCCCTCAAAGAAATCCTAAGAGCGTCCGGAAGGAGGCGGACATGAAGCAAGTAAAGGGCGAGAAATAAAGAAAACCGTCCCAGAAAAACCAAAAAAAAAATGCGCCTCAAACCACATAGACAATTGAAAACGCCTGGGGTACGAAGCATTTGTGCTTGGAAACTCAGGCGTTCTTCGGAATGAGCATGTCTGCGATCGTGAATCCAACAAGGGATTCAGACTTTTGAGGGGAAAAGAAGTCTGCGGCTCGAACGTAAGAACAGGGGCTTTTGGGGGGAAGGGTCGGAAAGTGGGATTATCAGGCATAAGCCGCCCAAGAATGAGAAAAACTCAAAATTCAAGCCAACATGCGCCCACATGCTGACCCCTGTATCAGGGAGAGGGAGGGGGGGGTGCGCGTTTAAAAAGTTTTGAGTGGGGGGAGGGGGAGTCGTCGGCGCCGAACAGGGAAAGTTACAAAATAAAATCCCACAAAGCATGGGTCAGTCAGGACCAAACGGGAAACGGAAGGTTGGGGGCAGGGGAATGGGTGGACCCGGGTTTAACTTAACCACCCAGGGTGGGAACACCGGTTTGAAAGAACAAGGGGACAAAGGGGGGGGAAGACAAAATGAAATGAGAGCCACCACCAAAACCGACCGACTTATAAAAGTCTTAACAGCAAATGCAGTTCAGCACGCAGTCGATCAGGTTAAACGTGGGAAAAACCGCATGGGGGTAAGGGAGGGGGTTCTTTAACTGGAAAGGAAAACCAACAAAAAAGGAGAAAAAAAGAGAGAGAAGAAAACCACCAAAATGGAAAAGTTTCTTTTTGTAAGCATATCGCCCACGATCTCCAATCAGCAAAGCTTTGGGGAGGGGGGACCTGTCTCACAAGTTCTACTTTACTGTCTTGGGGTGGTGAAAGGAGATGGCACCGTAACCCATGTCCTGCCGGAAAAAGGGGCCCATGTCCTGGTAATTGTCAAGGGACCAACAGGAGGCGTGGACGTCCGGGAACCGGGGCCCTCAAAATCCCAGGAATGAAAAGGGAAGGGGGGGGATGGAGGGGGGGTCGTCCGGCGAAAGCTGATTAACCTCCAAAAGAAAATAAACTAAGGGAACAACGGAACCACCAAAAACGATCATAGAGTGAGGGATTAGGGGAGCAGCATGGAGGTGGCGAGTAAGGGGAAGGGTCGTGATTGGTGTATCTTTGACTTGATAATCAGTAGGCAGCCGGGGGTGCCCTAACATCAACGAACGAAAAGTGGTAGGAAGGTGAAAGGAGGGGGGCCGCGAACATCAAGCCGTGCGTCCGCCAGGAGGAAACGAAAAGCCGCAGAACAAAGTCAGAACCACTTCTATTCTATTCCATATCGATCCGAGCCAATCTTCCTGTGTTACTAATTTCTTGGGTGGAAGGAACGATAAACGTGGGTTGAGACCGTTGGTGGATCTACGCTCTAGCTCACAAGACTTCGCATATGACACTCAGGAACATAAACTGTCCGCGAGCCGGGAACGGCGGTCGTGTGAAAAAGGAATCCCGCTCGGCAGGACAGCGCGGAGAACCCTCGAAAATGTAAAAAGATGAAACTTTAGGGGAAGCCATTTCCTTTCCCTGGGAGGGAACGATGCAGAGGTGGGGGGAACACCTCGGCCAGACTAACAATTTTTACTCAGGGGCTGAACCACTCTTCGGCTGCAGAAAACGGTAGCGACAGTTCCGGATGGACTGTCAAAAAAAGACCCGGGAACGGCCAGGCCCGTCCGCAAATACTTGCTCGTGGGGGTGATCCTTGGCCCATGAATGGCCGTGGCCTGGGTTCGGGGAGAGGGGGGGGACGCGAAAGAGGAGGGGTGACGAGGGGGCGAATATCACATCAAAACATTACTGGGAGTACACGGGTCAGAGGGAGAGGTGGCGGGGGGGTCGCCAGGGTGGGGGGGTTGAGGGGGGGAAAGCATTCACTTAGTCAACTTATAAAGGAGATCTTCAATTATGATAACATATGTCTCCTCCTGGGCCCGAAGAGTACTTGCTCTCCGGAAGACCGTGCCAATCAAAGTCGGCCAAAGTTCCGCTGGAAAGAAAAAAAGAAAAGAAAAGGCTTGGTCGGAAAAAAGGGTGGGTGATTGGGGAAAAAAAAAAAACATCTCATCCACCCCAAAAGGAATCTCGGAACAGCTATAGGCGCAAAATCACATGAGCGATACAAACGCCCAGTGGGTACTTGAGGAGTCATCGTTTACAGCTTTTCAGACTTCTTATATAACGCAAACAAAACGGCGACGATAGGTATGGCGGTAAGGGTCGAGAGAAAAGAATAACGGGGACCGCCGCAATGAAGGGTATGGAAAATCCACCGACCAAAAGCGGAAAGCGACCAGTTTAAACCAGCGACTACCGGAGCGCGGATTGTTAGTCGCCGGGGGGCAGGAGGCGGAAACATCTTCTCGCTCTAAAAACTGGGGGTCAAACAAGAGGCACAAGGAGTCATGCAGGCCATTCACACAACGCAGGGGCTGGAAAAAAAATGTGCCAGAGTTACAAGGTGGGTTCGGTGAAAGGACAACAGCGCCTTCACCATAATTCTCTTGGACACCACCGTAGCCCGCAGAGGACACTAGTGTAACAAGAAGGGGGGGGAGGGTCCAAGAAAAAAAATCGGGAAAGAAACGGGAAAGCAGAACCGTCGGGGAGGGAGAGACATCGAGTGTTATCAAACTCTTCATTTAATCCGGCTGGAAGCAGCCACTCACGACCCAAAAACGAGCGCTGCTGACAGAAATTATGAAGTGAGTAGCAGACACTTGCAAAAAAAAAAGTCTGAGAACCACAGAGGAAAGCAAAAACGACCGCCCCCTGTAAGTAAAACCGATAAAGAACGATCAAGAAGGGTTGGAGATAATGAATCTATCAGGGAAGGTCTTCTGAGGACTGGGCGTGAGGGAGAGAAAGCGGGTAAAGACCAAAAGGGGACTCTTAGGCGAAAAAGGAGAGGAGGTAGATCGCCCGCAGCTGACCGGAGACTAGGGGCTTTGGGGAACCATTTATGGGTTTGACAAAAAAAAAACACGATAAAACTACAGAACGCAGCAACTCAAACAGGACCAATCCACACACTCAAGCCATGGTTGCAACACACCGCCAGGGAATAGGCTTCTTGGGGGAGAGGGTGAAGGGTTTGGAGGGGCGTGGGTCTGGGAACTTCTCCGCTCAACAGCAAGGGATTACCTCAACTATCGCCATCACAACCAAGGAGTAAAGACGGAAAGGCAACATGCCTTAAAAAAAAGGTCTAAGAACTGGAAGGGGATCCCTCCGTTGACCGCCAACGGAATGGGAAGTGGTAATGTGCCCGTACAAATTCAGGGCATTACCATCGAGCCACCGCCACACCGAAAAAGGGAAAAGGGACGACTAAAAAAGGCTTCAGATACAAAGATTAAAGGGGAAGGAGGGATGGGGGGAGGCGCCAAAGGTCGGTTGTTGGGTTAGGAGTGGATTCGGCTGAACTCGAAAAAAAAACACCGGATTATGGAGTAGCTCACAAAACACGCTTCCACCCGGTGGGGGGGGCCCCCATAGGATCAAAAAAGAAGCAATCTAATGCGGGGGATAGGCAAGCGGATCCGTGGGGGTGGTGTTTGTGTGTACGGTTGGGGGAGTTGGGTGTCGTGGCACTCAGAGAAACCAAACCCAGGTCCGGACCCAGGGACCACCTTAAGTCCGGGGTCCAACAGGAAGTGAGAAACTGAACCGTCCAGGGAAGGGCGGAAAAAGGTTTCTCCTTAAAAGAAGACTTCAAAAGGGAACATGCCCGGGTGTTGATAGTAGTGGGTGGGAATGGGAAGTCGACCGTGGCCTAGAAGGAAACCCAGACGATGGAAAGCAACGATGCAAACAACGACAGGACGACCTTATAAGGCGGGAAGAGGGGGGAGGGAAAGGGTCATCGGTAAAATTGACGCTTTCAGCGTTAGAACTGGAGGGGTCGGTGAGTGGTAGAATAGATAAGGAAAGGTTGACTAAAGAAATAACATCGGGGATGACCGTACTTTAATTTGTTCACTCCGTTCAAACTACTCATCAAGGAAGTCGCTCCCTAGAAGAAGCAAGGGATGGGCAGGATATTATGAGAGGGTATTCTGATTCTCAACCCAGTCGCTTTACCTTTCTGAATGGGGGGTTGGGTCCAGGAGGCCTAGGAGCGGTGTCTGGATGTGGAGCTAGGCTCACCCAACGCATTGAGAGGGAAAAAGAGTCAGAGATCTTTCTTCTTTGTGAATGTAGGAAGAATAACGACTTCAAAAAAAAAAGTAGACCAACCCTCATAAAACCTGAAATGGGCGATCAAAACCAAAAAGGGACCCCCTTTATTCCGTTCGATTTCATGGTTCCTCGCTTTCAGAAAAACCCTGAAACCGAAAGTTAAAAGACTAGTGCAGAAAAAGACACTCTTAGGGGACGAGGAGCGAGGCTACTCCTGTTGTTTCTGTTGAACCTAACCAACCAAAAAAGTTACCGCGAAGCCAACCTGGATGGTGGCATGAAGGGGCCCAGCCCGGGGGCAAACTTGTTTACAGTTGGCGCCAAGCTAAGAAGGTCTGGAGGAGGGAAAGGAGAACGGCGACGATCACAATCACGAAAAGAAAAGGGAGAGCCAGGGGAGCGGTTCGGGCGCAAAACACGGTTCGGGGTTGGTTCATTTCCACTGAATTGAAATAAAGGGAGGGGGGCAACGGGATAGCTCGCTATTGAAATACCTAAAGTCGCGCAATGCCCGTAAGGAGTAAGGCTATCGATCATTGAGTAACGGTACCGAAAAACGCGAAAAAAGGAGGGGGGTCGACGATTGGGCGAAAAGAGCCTATATCACAAAAAAACTCAAAAGATGAGGCACGAGATGAAGAGTGAATCAACACGTTACAACGCAAAGGTGGGAGACGGCGGTACCGCATTTACATTTTGGCCGACGTCAGTTACGGCCTTTGGGAGGATTAACGAGGAGTCCAGAAAGCGCGAAGAGGGTAATTTAATAAGGTGGGGGGTCAACTTACGAACACCATCATTTTAATGTAAGTAAAAGTCCCAGGCCTAACCAGGAAATAGCATCTACCAGTTAAAAAAAGTATTGGCTCTCGTCCGTCGTCGAGGAGCTGTTTAGTCAGAAATGCTTACGATAAGCCAACTTTCACAAGAAGGACCTGGGGGGCAAAAATCCAGGACAAAGGAAAAAAAAAGCGAAAGGGGGGGGGCCGGGGTTCCAAAGGGGGGGGCAGGGAGACCGTAAAAGGGCCAGTCGTCATCAGTCTGTAGCACAGGGATGCTTCACTCAGGGGTAACAAGTTAAGGATGTCAGGCACGTAAGCAAGGACATCGCCGCCAAAAAAAATCTTCAAACCCTACATGGAATTGGGACTTCCAGCGGCAAGTGAAAAGGACGACGTGGAATTCTGATAACGAAAAGGCCCCGATAGCGGGAAAGATGCTGAGGCTAATTAAGAAATGAAGTCAAGCCACACACCGCAAGAAGGTAGCGGCAAGTAAAAGGCTATTAACAAGGCAAGCGTTGTGATTGGTAAGAAAATTTTCATGAGTTCTAACGGTGAGTTCTTCAAAAAGGCCCCGCCTTATAGAGACTCGACGGATGGCTCTCAGAGGGAGAAAAGCAGGAATCGACTCACTCTGGCAGGTTGTGTTGCGCCCGTACGTATATCGAGTGCACCAAGCCCCTAGGAACCAAGCACTCTCCTAGGCAAAACGCGCCGCGCAAAGACATCCATTTGGCCTTTCAAGTCATCAGGAAAAAAAATGGTAGAGGGGGCGTTTTGGTATCGCCGCGTCGTTACGGGGGGGGGGGAGGGGGTATCTGAGGACTCCTACCTCAAAGACCACGCAATAAGAAACGGCATGTTCGGAAGACCGTAGTCACCTGCGTACCCCGGAAACGCAGAGGGAAAGGCCCGGAGGGGGTGGGCCAAGGGGGGCCCGGACTGGGTTGGAAATGAGACATTGCGTCATGGAAGCCAAACACAAACAGGGACAAGGAAGGCGACGGTCGGCAAAAGCTGCAGGCCCGGCAATTGTCTGAAGGGCTGGCGTCCCAACCACAAAGACCGCAAGGAGCGTGGCGTCTCCTCGATCAACTGGAGATTCCAGATAGAAGATAAGCAAGAAACTAGAAAAAACAAAGAAGGGGAGGGGTTTGGGGAATCGTAGCGCCCAACGATAAAACTACAGCGAATAGGCTTCGGGGGAGGGCCGACGTGTCTCCATCTCGTGGACGGGGGTGGTCTTCGTTCCATGTGGGGAAGCCGGGGAAAACCCGTGAAAAGCAAACAGGGACAGCGGTTCCCATCAAGGAAGAAGTACCACCTTATGCGGTCGAAAAAAATATCTCCGCCCTACTTGCCGTATCATGCCGTTGGTCTGGAAGGGGGGGGGAGAAATTTACGCTACCCGAGGCCGGAGAATCCCCAAACAAGGAAAATTCAAAAAAAGGGACAGGAACATACGGATACATGCGGGGGTATGAGTTCGAATGGAGGGCGCACGGGAAAGGGGGGATTCTGAAAGCTTTAGCTGACTGTGTTGTGCTGTTGGAGTTTTATTCCGCAAGAATGAACATAAAACGGGAGAAAACAAAAAACCGAAAACCGGTATTTGTAGCAATTGGAGAAAACATAGAGCCCGTTCGCCTCTCATCAACTTCCTCGTCCATACAGCAGACCGAATAAAAAAGAAGTGAATGACCACGTAGGGACGTCGTCAAACCATGACACCAGGATCTTGGTAGAGCGTTTCGGATGTGTGACCGGATCTCTTCTTTCTTGGGGTGGCGGTGGGGGGGAATCGAGAGATGTCAAAAATAATCGGCGAAAAGGTCAATCAAACGCGGTCGGGGGGCGCTAGCAATCTCTTCAGGAACGGGAAAGAATACACCAAAGAGAGGGAGCCCCCCGCAAAAATGAGGGGAGGGGGGAGGGAAGGAGTCATTTTTTGCCAAAAAAATTCACCCGGAACGGGGGGAGCATGGCTGCATCTCATGCGTGCATGAGGGCAAAAGAACTGAGGAGGTCGGTGTGACACACAAAGTGGTAAACCGAAGACCCCGGAACCCTCCTGCTAAATGTGGGGTGGACAGGCCATGGACTGGTGACCACCGTGGTCAACAGAATTACTGCAATTTGGCGATTGGGAAATAAAGAAGTCATTGACGGACGCGACGGAAAAGAACGAAGAACCGTAAGCCAATTAACATTCTGGGACTCTGTCTCGGTGCGACTGGGTGTGGGCCTTGGGATTCAAATAAAGGGGACCATGGCAAACTTCTTTCATAGGAGGGGAAACACGAGAAATAAAGGGGGGTGGTCGTCTCATAAAACCGGGGGCTAAGAGACAGGTCCTCAATGCCGTCGAAAAGGTGGAAAAGAGAAACAAGCGGACGCGAAACGGGGCGTTTGGTTATCGCGAAACTACAAAGATATCTTGCACAAAAAAAAACTAGTTAAAGGAAGAGAGGGTGCAAGAAAAACCGGGACGTACGAAACCCATTTTAGCGCCGATAACCGTCAAAAAGTTAAGAACGTACGTAAACACCGTAGGAGGGAGCTGCGGCCCCAATTTCGAAAGAGTCATTTGCCGCTCCACCGCACAGCAGTGAGGGGGTAAAAAACCTCAAAACCCAACGAAAAAACGTCCGCCACCAGAAAGACGTGCCTGGACAGAGATGGACAAGGTGGAAACGCGTCGTTGATGTGGATGGGATCCTTCAGTCACGCCTCAAACCAATTGGGGAACCACGGATGCCAACAAATTGAACAGTGCATAAACCAAAGCAGGGGCCGGGAGTAGTGGGGTACCACGGTGGTGCCATTCCTCAACGAATAGAGAGCACCCCGGAGAAAAAGAGTTCGGACTTGGAATCCCTTTGGTGAAGGTAGAGAAAAGGAGCCGCGGACCAGCCATCAACATCAAAGGGCGTAAAGAAAAAAAGGGTTCCGTAAAGACATAAAAAACGTCGAACTTGGGCCGGGACATAGAGGGATTCCAGAAAGGACGACCGAAAGCTCAGAAGCTGGACCTGAGCATTATAAGCGAGACAACTGAACCGTCGACCTCAAAAAACTCCAACAAAACCAAAGTAGCGTTCAACGAAGGCTAACGCCTCCTGCCGATCAGGGGGGAGGAAAAACACTGACAAGAAGACGTTTATGCAAATTCGCCGGCGTTTTATGCGAGAATAAGGGCGGATCGCTGCGCTGTAGGTTTAAAAAGCTCCGCAAAGGAACGTCCGACAAGGTGAGTCACAGACCTGCCTTGGCTTATCGAGAAAACCAAGCAACCACCCATCCAGGAGACCAAGATCAAGCCTACAAAAAGAGGGAAAACCCCATAGCCGCATTATCAAGTCGGAGGGGGGGGGGGGGGGAGAGGGTTGCAGTCATCGTTGTTGGGTGGAGGGGGACTGACTAACGAAGGAACGTGAACCAACATCATCAAAGGCATTCAGTCCACAAACACCGACCCGGGCGAGATTGCTCTCCCGGGGGGGAAAGGGCCCTTGCAGGAAGGCCCGGACATGGGCACAGGTGGGCCACAAGGGTAATGGGGGATCAACCACCGACCCTACACTGACAAGTCGGCAAAAGTGCAGCCATGAGCGTTGGGAGCTACTGGCTTGCACACCACAAAAGTTTGTAAGGCGTTGGCGGGGCAGCGCTACGCAAAAAAAAAGGAAAAGAGCGTCAAAGGACCACGACTAAAACCAAGGAAGGACGGTGGGCGCAAAATACGCAAAAAAAACGATCCCGCAAAGTTGGGGGGTCAACGTCTCCAAAAAAGGAAACGGGGGAGGTTTTTGGCTCTCAAGACGCCCACCAAAAACCCACCCATGGCCTGGACCCGGGCCATGGAACGGGCCCCAGGGCACCGTCCTGCCGAAATGTCCACCAGGGGGCCCCGCAAAGGACAGGCGAGGTCTCCTTTTCCCCGGGAAAACGCGCGCCAAGGTGCAAAATGGGGATGCGTGTAATGCGACCGAGAGTAGATAACCGCCTAAACGATGCGGAGCACCCCAAGGCTACCTAGGCGGGAATGCGTTGAACTTCAAAAAGAGCGACTGAGAGAACCGGGGCGAGGCAAGTCTGGTGGCAGGAACGATAATGACAACGCACCGACATCAACTAAAAGGGGTTGTAAGCTTCGGGACCGTGCTGATCCTCGCCGTGTACGCCGGACAGAACGGCCGGGCACCGGCCCTACGCAAAGAAAATCAGTGACCAGGGGGGTTGCAAAAGGAATACACCCATTTCGGCTGGGGGGAAATGCAGGGAAGGGTGCCCGAACACTGAGGCGGTTTTGTGAGGAGCGGGGGGGATCGCGGCTCGGACTCACGACAAAAAAAGTCAGAAGAAATATCATGTCAGAAAAGGAAGAGGGGCTGGCGGTCGTGATGGCTGCTCGGTACACGCAAAACCAAACGAATTTAATGTCAGCCGGGAAAGAAGGGGGAGTGAAGCCCCGGGGGGGGGCAGGGGGGAGGTCCGCGCTTCATAGATGGGACAGTACAAATTTCACAACGGGCAGGCGGCAGCACGACCGCTTAGCGGGTGCCAACAGAGCGGAAGGGGAGATACGACTCCGGCTTTTGTGACGTCCCAAAGAACCGTGGAAACCCGCCCAGGCCCAAGTGGAACCCTAGAGTGGGTGCATGCCGTGCATGGATGTGTGGCCCGAAGGCGAGGGGGGGGGAAGCGCAGACGAAGAGACTAGACAGGACCGTCAAACGAGAAAACCACGAAGAGACCGTGCAAAGCTTGGGTAAAATTCTCTGGCTGTCGGGTCTGGGGGATCCAGTGGAATCCATGATGGCAAATGTGCAACTGAGGTGTGGAGGAGAGCTCTTTCCCCCTGCCGTAAATTGAAGTTTCAACGATGGACGGCAGCGGACGAGCCGTCAGAGGTTGCCAGTCGAAAAGTTGACGATTGAAGCAACGCGGCAAAACGGGCGGTTTGTATCGAAACGGTTGAATTTGAATCGAAAAAAAAAACACGGGGGAGAGTGATATAAATGTTGTCGCGAGTTTCTCGATCGCCTGCTGAGGGTAGATGGGCAGCCAAAAACCTTTCGATGATCATGAAGGTCCGAAAACTGGGCTGCCCATGCGGAAAAAGAACGGGCGCATATGGTTTCTTGTAAAGGAGGAGACCATCCTTTCCACTCTCTAGGTATTGAAAAAGACCCAAAAAGCGACTCCAACTGGAATACAGGGACCTTACAGGTTACCTGTATCTACAAGCAGGTAATCCGGGGGGGGGGAAGTTTAGAGGCCTTTCTTCGCTTCCAAATCGGCAGGTCAAAAGTGCCAAAGTATCCATGGAAGGGGTGCATTCACAAACAACAGGGGGCTGTTGACGTGGTCGGTGGAACGGGCCGGAAAAAACGCGCCGTAAAAACAGTAGCGAGCTACTCGCAACCGTAAGCCCGCGATGCCCTCTGGTAACAGGGAAACGGGTGAAAGGGGGAACGAGTACCCAATACTCTGCCCCACAAAAGATCCATTGAAATCAAGCCGCGGCGTCCCTCAGGGGAAAGGCTCGACATTTCAAGCGTCGGGCCACCCCCCCGGCTGATTTAAGCCGAGCGGAGGAAAGCAGCCTCACGCCGCGATCGGGTGACCTCGTATGAAGAAGGGGGAGGGGAACGAGATCAAAAAATCCTCCCGCCACACGCCATAACACATTCCGAAAAGGGAGTTACCAATTAGCCGAAAAAGGGGTGGGAGCGGATCAGAGTCGGAAATTCGCAGGCGTCTGGGAAGGTGAGGGCGGATGCACGCCTGTCGACGGAGATTTCGAGCCACCGCAGCATACAGGAGGGGTAGTTTTTGCTGGCGGAGATTACCCAACGAGACAACAAATCCCATTAACGCCTCCCCCCATCAACTGCGACCACACAAACCGCATCCCCTGGGGGGCGTGGGGGGTCTTTTGTCCGCATCGGGGTCGGTTCGGGAGAAGCGGAGGGGTCAGTGACCCACCAAATCGCACACCACCACATGGGAGTCCGGACCCCAGGACCACCAGCCATGGACGGGGCATGTCCTTCCCAGGGTACCTTCCAGAAGGGGCATGTCCCTTGGCAACCGGGGGACCGCCTTCCATTTGTTCAGGCCATGCGGTGGGAGGGCCACCACTACCAGAAGTCGGGAAGGGGGGGGCACAGGAGCAAAGCTTGCAGCGAAACGCATCGAGCGTGATCGGGGTCTAAATTCGGGAAGGTGTGTCGGCTTGGGGGAAAATGCTGAGACGACTCAAAACGGAAAAGCCGAAAACGCCCACGTGAAATTGTGTTTGGGGCATCACGAAGGAAAAGAGTGCAAGTGGTTCCTTATGGGCTGTCGGTCTGAATGGGGGAACTTGTTTGTGTGGCGGTGAAAAATGGTAAGAAAAGAACCACAAAAAAAAAAAAACACAACCAGGGGCCCAGTCCCCATACCTGTCCGTAACTGGACCCGACGCGGCCGTCTTGGGTCCAAGAATGGCCTTCCGTAATGAAAAAAAAGACTGGGTTGAAGTGGTGTCATGGAAGATGACCTAGACCATAGAAGAAAAACCGCCCACTAACCGTTCAACTCACACAAAAGATATAGGTGCGTGGGCTGGGAAAAATTGATGTGGAGAGCGGGCCCGGAAGGCGCTGATTGGTGCTCTGATTTGAAAAAATAATGCCCGTCAAGAAACACATCAACTAACCGGCAGGAGTCGAATTGGCGGCAAAAAGAAAAAAGAAAGCCCGACTTGCGCCAACCGGCTTCCCGCTAGCCGAACAAACCAGCGAACATGGAAATCGCAAGTGAAGCCTCCAACGAGGGACCGTTAACGGGTGCCGCTGAGATGGGGCGGGCGGGGGTGGGGGGCAGACTTCATGGGGGCGAAAAAAGAAAGAATCGCAGATGCGCACAACGGCCAGGGGAGGCGGTCTGCGGTCGTATTGGGAGGGCACGATATGCCTGCCGAGTCCGACAAGCGGATCAACCAGGCCCCCAAAGGGGAGACGGTGATGGAAAGGGCCTGCATAATGGTCGCCGCTGAAAAAGGCCCGGTTTACAGCAGTGAAAAGAGCCTAAGGAGTCTGGCCGGTGCCAGCGGAAAGGGGCCCCGGATGACGGTCCAGGCCCCGAACCCAAAAGGAAAAAAATGGGCCCAACCCTTTTGGGGGAACACCAGGGAAGTGTGACCATCGGAGGGGGGAAAAAGGAACCTCAGATCGGTGTTACAGATCCCGGCAATCCACAATCCACAACGAACGGGTATAAACGGGGGTAAAGCAACGTCGCTCGGTTGCGGGGCTTGGGTTTAAAATGTTTCACAACTGAAAGATGGCGTGGAGGGGGGAAGATAGGACATAGGTAAGTGGAGAAGGGGGGAAAGGTTCAAGGCCGCGGTCCGAGAAGAACGTGTCGTCGAACAAAGTTTTAACCAGAGTGACAAACGCGAAAAGGGCGTGGGGGAAAAAGCAAAGGCTAAAAAAAGAGCT
>Ga0179593_1431502_pt1 | contig 14529 bp, 15 predicted proteins | sample CZODoug2_1_08_16_FD_185931 | JGI IMG/M metagenome (GOLD analysis project Ga0179593, IMG submission 185931) | Vadose zone soil fungal communities from Angelo Coast Range Reserve, California, USA - CZODoug2_1_08_16fungal (PacBio error correction) | ecosystem: Environmental > Terrestrial > Soil >...
ATCTACGGGGGGGATTGTGATGCGGGGAGGGGGGACTAAGTCACAGGTTCCCATCATTTTGACTTCCTACTAAAAGGGGGGTCAACGCTTTATCTTATTCTTAAGTTCGAAGGAAAAAGGGGGGGTACCTCGTTTATCGTGGGAATCGGTCTTCGGAGGGGACAATGAACCTCACCCTACGGATGAAGGGCATCTATTCAAAGAAGCCTTTCCAGGGAAATTTTAAATTTGAAAGGGAGACGTGAGATTAAGATAGTGAACGGAGAAGGCTAAGTCGTGGGAGGAAGCGGAACAGACTGGTCGTAGGTGAAGAAATGGAGCACTTTCTTATGGGGATTGTCCTATGCCCGTGGAAAAACGGCGTCAAGGAGGACATAAACCTTAGAGCAGTCTAAGAGAATTCAGTTACCACAAGGGAAGTCGTTGGTCTGAGTAGTCAACAGAAAGTGATAGAATCATGCTCATTAGTTCTCCGAAGAAAGAAAAAAAAGAAATCGGAGAGGCCTGTGGGGGAGTCCGAACGAAAGGAAAATTTCCCTCCGCAAGGGGGGAGAGAGAGGGGGGACGTTGTCGGAGCGGGTGCTCGTATGGGCGAAAGCAAAGAGTGGAAAAAAAGTGTGGGTGGTTTGGGGGGTGGGGGGGGGGGGGGGGGTTTGTGGTTTGTTGGTTGGTTTGTTGGAACGCGATAAAATTTCTCCTTCGGCGCCCCCGCGTGAGTCTCGGAGGGATCCTCATCCGGTCTTCCCTCCTCAGGGTCGCGGAAAAAGGCCATACCCGTAGGAGGGACCATTCTCCGGTCCTCTTTTAATCCTGACATGTGAGAATTCACATAAAGAAGGGGTCGAGGCCGAGGTATGCAAGTGAAGGGTGTAACTCCCTGAGGGGAGGAACAAGCACCAAGCAGATCTAGTAGGAAAAGGAGAAACTAAGGCAACCTGGGGAAAACTCCGTCCAAACGCCACACTCCGGAAAAGTCACGCAGGGAAAATTTCAGTCAGGAAGTTTTTTACTGGGTCTCGAAAAGGGGAAGTCGTTTTCTTGTAATCAGATGAATGGTTAGCTTCAAAGGAGGAGGGCGTTGAAACGGTGAACTGTTTGGGGGGGCGAGGGAAGACTAGGGGTCGACCCGGCGGGGGTACAGGGACTATTCCAGAGTTAGGATTTGTTAACCATGGCCGAAGGGAAGCACCACGAAACCCGGCCGCGAGCCAGCGGATGAGCGTGAAGAAAAAGTGTCACTGCTTCTCAGGTCGGTGGTGACGGAATTTTGGGGGGAGGGCAGTGAGAGGGGAACAGGTCTACTAAGCAAGAGGAACAGCGCCTAGACGAGGGTTCGGGGAAAGATTCATAAAGACAGAAGGAAGGAGTGGTTCTCCTCAGAAGTGTCCAAATCGACCAGGGACGGAGGTCGGGGATTCAAAGTCGACAAAGGCGGAGATCCGGGGCAGATCACTCAAGAGCGCCGTCCCGAAACTCACAAGAGGTAACGAGATATGAAGCGCGGTGGGTGAGGAGGGGGCGGTCAGAAAGACGGTTAGCCGGGGCGACGGACATTCAGAACCGGAGGTACCTAAAGGGAGAAGAGGACAAACGCCGAATCAGCCCAGGAAAGGGGGGTGGGGGTGTTGATAGAAAGATGGGGACGGGGGGTAGAAAGGGGCTTAGATTCGGGTGGGAGGGGGACCAGGGGACCTCTGTACTCCGGTTGGGGGCCAAACAGCGGAGTAGGTGGAGGGGCGGGAGGAAGTAGTGGACGTATTGCTCTCATAGAGGAAAATCTAACCAACTTCGCATAGGAGCAATAGGGGCTACCAAAGGGACGGGGTAACCCGTCTATTAAAAAAAAACCCGCTGTCTTTATATTTTTTTATGGGGGTTGGGTTTAGAAGAGGGGCCATCACTTAAAGGTGGATGGAAACATGGGAGGGGGAAGGAACTTTTCCCTACCTCGTACCCTCGTTCTCTGGTTGAGAAGGCCGAGTTCTGTTTATCTAGGGGAAGCTTAACCCCGAGGAAAGCTTGTGGGACCAAAAGGAGACGGTCTGTTAGAGACAAAAAGTAGCCGGTACGAAAGACAAAAAACGGTAAAAAACTCTTCAGGAAAAAAAAGAGCTGAGGGCGTCCAGGGAAGGGGGGGACAGCTCCGAACTTTTAGGTGAAGAAGAAGGCTCGGGGTCCTCGAAGAAAAACGCATCCACCTTTGGAAAAAAACCTTCTGGGGCAGAGTGAAGGAAATGGAAAGACCACTAGCGCTGGCAGATGGATGTTGGGAAAAAAAAAGACGTTCGGAAGGAAGGGAAGCTGTGGGGTCTGGGCTAACTCTTTTTAGGTCACTGGGGGAGGAGCCACTAAGGAAAGAGATTGCGGTAGTCTGTTGGCCAAATTTCAGGTTAAGGGGCTCTGGAAGGTGGTTCGCGATCTTGCCTGGGAAAACATATTCCGGGTAAATCCCCGGAGAAAAGTCAGTAACCGAAGAAGGGGGGGAGCTAGTATGTGCGATGGGTCGCCTCCAAGAAGGAACTTGTATCACTCGCCGACACGCCATCGGATGACGGTGGTAAAGACCGTCGGGAGGAACGGGGGGTTGTCGGAGACCGAGTCATTTAGAGGAAAAACAGGAAAGGAGAGTTTAATGGAAAAGGAACCAGACATGAGGGATGACCGCTGGGGACGTGGGTGTCGGAAAGGTTACAGGGGCAAAAGGGAAAATAGCCGGAAATAACCTACCCGCCTGCTGATAGCTAATATTCTTTTCCTCACTGTAATAGGAAAAGGGGACACGGGGGGAAATATATCTGAAGAGGAGGTTCGGAAGACTGGGGGGATGACTGTCCAGAAAAAGGGTGGCAACTAAGAATAGACTGACGACCAGAGGGGGCCTACTAGCACTGCAGAACTTGCGGTAAGAGGAAGACGTGTTGGGGGAAAACGGGGTCACCTACCAAAAAAAAAAAAAAAACAGCTGACAGATAGCTAAAACAAAAAACAGGAGGGAAGGGATAAATCGGCAGTTGGGGGGGGGAAAAAAACTTCGCAACCGTCCTACTCAAGGCTTGAAAAGAAATATAGCGGGGTTGGAACAAAGTGCTCTGAACTTGTTGAAGAAATTTATGCAAGGAGGACCAAAGGCAGGAAAAAAAGAAGGGCGGGCATCGCAAACAACAAGGGAGATAACCCCGGAAAGGGACTACAAGCTAAATAAATTATATCCAATCATCAGTTCTTTTGTAGGGGGTAAACCGGCAAGGGAGGGGGGAAGAGAAAAACGAAAAAGAAAAAAAAAACCCTGGACGCAAGCGTCAAGAAATGGGAAGTGGGCGGGAAAAATAGAAAAAACTGCTCAGGCTTGGGTCATTTCCCAACTGACACGGCTTGGGGAACAGACACGAAGTTAGAAAGGGCACGTAACATAATGTTTCTATTCGTCTGGAAAAGGGAAGGACGGGGGGTAATCCGAAAGAGGAAGGGGGAAAAAGCAGGGATCCGGGGGGTCCTAGGGAATGTCTGCAAAGAACCTGATGCGGACTGACAAAAGAAGAGAGCCAGCGGGCAAGCAGTCCTTTAGAAACCGAAGAGGGCCAGCCAAAATAAGCCGCAAGGAAAGGCGGGCATAGACGCCCTGCTACACCTGCCATAGAAGACGAAAACGAGGCAGGTAACCGCCTACAATGCACCTAAAGAGAAACACACACACGCGCCTGCCCCGGGAAGGGCCCAGCGCGAGAGAAAACTAAAGGGCAGACAATGGTTGGGGCGGGTCGAAACCAAAAAGGGGATCAAATTGGTGGGGGCGAGGCTGGGGGAGCGTCATTCTCCGACTGAACCTGAAAAAGGGAGGCGCGCTGGACACCCCAGGCCCTTCGGAAAAGAGCCTCCAAAAAGGGCGATAGAGGAGAGAGTGGGACGCCAAAATGTAAGCGTAACAGGGGCGAGCTGGAACGGACAACCGAGAACGGGAGGGGGGAACGGTTGTCAAAAAGAAATGTTTTGAAAAGAAGGGAATCGTCTAACGGAAAAAAAAAAGAAAAACGACAAGAAAGATCCACCGGGAGGTTCGAGGTAGGAAAAAGAGAAAGCCCACGGGAACGACCGGCGGTTAGGACCCCTGACCACCATCTACAGATCATAGGGAAATAGGAAATCTCTGGGAAATGGTCTGACCGAGGGGGGACGAGGCCGGCAATGGGACCGATTTGCCATCTGGCGCCCGCCTCCGAAGGCCTTACTCCCTCTACTCCTGTGGAAAAAAAAGAAAGCGGAGGAACGGCCTGCACTGGGAGCATCACCCCTCCACCCCCCGAGAGCAGAAGTCCATCCCCACCACACGAAAAGGGAAGGCACTTGGGAAGAAAAGCCGGAACAGGCAAGCGTCGCCTAGGGGACTGCCTTTGGTTGAAGACGGGCCAAAGGGAAATGAATCTTCAGAACAAGGAAGAAATACAATCACGAAAAGATGAAAATCCCTATGAATAAAAAACCCCTTTAAGGGGGGGATGAGGTCAGGGGACCCGGGAGATCTGGTGATCATTGCGGATCTACCGGGTTTAGGAAAGACCGTTGAGCCACCTAAGAAACCATCTGAAGGGGAGGGAAGGCATAAATGGGAAGAGCAGTCGAAAGATGAAGCTTGCAGAGAAACCGTCGACGAGAGCTGGCGGTAGTGTATTAGAGGTGAGGGAAGTGGAAAAAAGCCAATTATTACCAATCCAAGGAAAGTACAGACGCTAGGAAGGAATCTAAAAGGGTATCCCATGGACGGCGGCGCGTTCGAGGCAGGGGGGTGAGGGCGTCAGGGGGCCGCGTTCGGGGGGCCACAGAGAAACTAGAAAGTTCTCATCTTGAACAGGGGAAAATTTCTACAGAGTCGGAAGAGAATAGCAACACTGGAGTACAAACTCAAAAAAAAAAAACCAAAAAAAAAAAAAAAACACAAAAAAAAACACCTGAACTGAGCCTAAAGATTAACGGAAAGGAAAATTCCAAAAAACTTAGGGAGCAGGAATGCCGGGAAAGAAATTCCAAAAGTGCTACGTCAAAGGATAATGCCTTCTAGTCCGGGAATTGGTGGGAGGGGGAAAAACGTTTCTGTTCCCTTGCTTTGACGAAGTATCAGAAAGTGTTAAAGGCCAAATGGCCTGTTCGGCCTAATCGGAGCGTCAGGACTTCCAAAACCGGATAAGACACCTATACTCAGTGGGGAAAACAAACGATCCCTGACTGGAGAATTTCCGAAACTAAGTTCGGTACGAAGAAACTTGGGATGAAGGAAAGGGGAAGGCAAAAGAAAATTCGCCCGAAACCGGAGCGGTGCGCACGCTTTATAACTAGGCGAGGTCCGGTGAAGTGGGTAAGGGCTTCTCTCGCCCAACCTGGAAAGGGAGCAGAAAAACATTACTCATTGAAGGGAAGCTAGGGACAACTGTCTCGTCGAGTCGAACACCGGGAGAAGGGACTGCTTTTTGTGAAGTGGAGCCGAACCTCCGAGCAACGAGATGCACTGGACGGTAGTACTACGCTCAACACATCAGAAGACCGGGGGGGGGGGGGTGGACGTCCATCGACCGGACGTGCTCGACGGAAGAAAAAAGGCAAGAGGGTCCGAGGTGCTTCGAACTAATGAGGACGAGGGAACTAACTGGGGGGGGGAAGACCGGGAAGGGAATTCACCTACGAAACGGTGGATTGCTCCAACACCGGGGGAAGGAAAAGCGAAACTTAGAACTCGCAGCACGCCATTTCATAACTCAGGACCGTGCAAAGGGGGCCCGTTCACGATTGGGGCATGGGAACAAACGTATGGGGGGTGAGGGTATTCACTCTCAGGGGAGAAAGGGGAGGAAGGAACCCAATCCGCCCAGCAAATCGAAAGTTCGAAAGGAGAAGACGCACTCCTCCCGTTAGAATTAGGAGTATGCGGGGGCACCGTACAGGGAGAAGAAATCATCAAACATTCCAAAAAGGGATGGATCGAGCGAAAAAAGGATATATGAAGATAAAATAAGAGACTTAGGGGGTGGCGTGGACGTCTGCTTGGTTCCTGATTCCACTGGGGTGGACCAAGGGGGTCTACAAGCAAAAAATGAAAGGGGGAGAGGATTCTTCTCTCTTTCCCTAAGGGACTGGTGGAAGGGGAATCAGCAAATTCTCAAGAGTCAGCGTGACAAAACACAACAACTTAGGGGAAAGAAAGAGGAGAACAAAAAAAGGACAGTTCACGGCTGTCAGGCTACGTTAGGGATTTGCTTGGGGTAAGAGTTCGCCGGAAAGAAAGTCGGTGGAGGACATCACCTCTTGGGTCTATTGAAAGGGGCGAAGGAACGGGTAGGCTCCCTAGGTCGCGGAAGGCAGGGGGACCGGCCCAAAGGGAAAATCCCCTTACACAAAGGTATCCAGGAAGAGCCAAGCCCGTTAGAAACGTTGACGTGGGAGCGTCCGGAATAAACGACGACTCGACGCATGCATATGGAGAAGGAGTCACAAGAAAGCGCTCGGGTAACGGTCGATCAGGAAGAAGACAGAGGCCAAGGAAATTACTTTTGGCTTGGAAGTGGTGGGTCGACGAAAGTCGGGAAAAAAAAAAAAACAGTTCTGTATTTCGACTAGACACCGCTGAGGAGAGGGGGGCAGATTTGGAAAAAAGGGGGAGAAGGCCAGAAAAGTGTAGAGGGAACGAATACCGAGTGAGGAAGGCGCCAGGGGGCCTGGACTATCCCAAAGCAGGGTAGGAAAATCGCCGCCTCTATGACGCGAGAAAAAACGGGTTGAGCTTCCTGAGAATCCCCGAAACGGTAGGGGCCAGGGGGAGGAGGGGGAGAGGGACTACAGGCACCAGCCACGCCACCCCCTCCACCTACAGAAAGAAGAAAGCAATTGCAGCTGCCGTTTTACTTTCTAAAAAGAGAGAAAGAAGGGGGGGGCTTGGGAAGATGATTGGAAAGGGCAAGAGTCGGGGTCTGGAAGCGCGGTTGCACGAGGAAGACCTCGGGAAGGACGAGGAACGGCTTATTTGGCACACCGAAGGACCGAACTAACCGAAAACCAACAAAAAAGGAGAACCAAAAGGCGGCTGCTAAAGGGCATCACCGTGGCATAGGAGGCTCCGGATTACTTGCATTTTGCAGGGGACCAAGCGGATGCGGGACCTGTCTACGAGAAGAAACAGAAAGACAAGATACTCTGAGACAGGTGTCTCCATCTCAACATCTCTACGAAGGCGTGGTGAACGAAGGAATTTAACGACAGGGCAAATGAAAATCGGGGGGGAGTGGATTAAACGGCCAGGAACACATATATCCGCATCACGATCTCTGAAGGGACCGTCAAACTCCTAAAGAACCGTAGAGGGGGTCGTAGGGAGTTTATTTCGGGGACGTTCTGACGGGCAGGAGCAAAGGGGGTCTAAAAAAAAAGCAAGAATATTCTTCCCTCCTGGTTAGGAGAAGGAGCATTGGGGGGGGAGGCCGAAAAAACAAGGGATCGTTGGCCTTCTGGGGGTGTTCTATAAAAAGATGTGGGTTGAGGTGATGACATAAAGTCCGGAACTTTTGGCTACTAATTTTTGTTTCAAAAAAGAGGAGGGGTTTGCGTCTGCTCTTCGTAACTTCGCGAAGAGAAGGGGACCATCTTATAGGATCCGACTAGTACTAGGTCTACCGGCCGAAACTGAAGGACAGCCGAAGGTATCTGGTGAGAATTTTTTTCCATAAGGGAAAGACAAAGGCAAGGGAAGACAATGGGTGGGGGAAAGGTGTTCCACCGACCAACAACCCCTCGTTTTGGTAGAGAGGCAAGTTTCGAAGGGCAGATTACTTATCAGGAACTCTTTAACGTTTTTGAAAGAAGGAAACGAAAGGTGGAAGGGGGGGGTTCTCCAGTATGAAGGTCTCCTACAAAAAAGGCTGTCCACCGACGAGCTCAGTTCAGCCTGGGGAGAGTTCACCCACTGTGTTCAAAGAGCAAACGGAGGGGTACATTCGTCATTCAACAGAAAAAGCTAAAACTGGGGGGGGGAGGGAAAAGAAAAAAACGGGGCAGGACGTACATGGCTCTCGTGTAAGTCTTTACTTTAGTAGGATCCAGTAGGAGGTGGGGGGGAAAATGTTTCGGAGTACTTCGCGCGGGGTCTTCGCTGAATAGTGGAGGCATCGTGGGAGAGGCCACGCATTCCGGGAAGTGGGATGGTGGGCGCCCCTGAAGTCCTGGGGTGAGGGACGGTGGGACGCGCGGACTGCCTGGCGTCCTACGACGAAAGGCCCTTTTTTTATCCATTCTACGGGGGGGGGGGGAGACCACCGGAGACAAAAACTCCCTCAAGTTCGGGATGGCCGAAGAACCTGGCCTATCCTAAGGAAAAAAAGTGCTGGTTCAAAAAGCTGCCGGCCGGTTGTCACCTCACGCTTCTCATGTTTGATTAAGACAAGAATGAGAAAGGGCGAGTTCTTAGGTTAAAAGGGCAGGAGCCATGCCTGGCGTGCCATCATGTCGAAACGCGGTGTTGGAGGGAACTATTCAGGCCTATCTGAAGGGAAATCGCTACACTCCTCTAAATATTCTCATCAGGGAAGAGGGGAACGACCGGGAGGGAGGAGGGAATCCAATTAAGGTTTTTTGCAGAGTGAGAACCGCGGGTCCGTCAGCTGGGGGTCTGAGGGCGTCGACTGTTTTATCAAAACCAAAAAAAGAAGAAGGGACACAAGAAAAATAATCGTATCTTTTCACGGCCTATCACTTGAAGGAAGGGGAAGGGACTCAAACGAGGGGGAGGGAAAAAAACCACATCGGAAGACCCTCACCAAAAAAGGAGGGAGAGAAGAGATTCTCATCTGGGTTTTAACAGAAACCAATCAAACTGCTACGCCAAACGGCCGTGACAGAAGAGATAATCGTAGGTTACCCTTCTGATGAGGGGATAACAAAGTCAGAGGGGCAACGCAACCACCAGAAGGGGAAACAGAAGTGCGCTCTCCAAAAAAATGGCATTACCTAAACGCCCTCAGTTCTTATAAATCCCGGAGGGGAAGATACATTCCTCCCTTGTCGGGATCCAAGCGAAGGAGGGAGGCCATCGAAATAAACAACCGATCGTCCGCAAAAAAAGGTACAAGCATCTTCACCGGGAAAAGTCAAAAAACTTTGGAGCGGGGATAGAGAATAGTCCTTACTACGGCTCTCATCGAAAGAGAAATCTTGATGGGGAAAAAAAAGGGGGGTCCTCAAGGGAATAACACCAGACTGATGAGTAGTCGTCGTAAAAGACTTTGGGAGTTCAACATCTCCGCAAATATGAAACCCAGAGGGGGCCAGGGGGGGACTACGGGAAAAAATTCCTCTGGAGGAGGAAAGCCAGGGAAAGAGAGAAAACCTTCAGGATCGGGGACGACAGCCTGCGTGCCACCAGAAACCAAGACCAAAACTAGATGTTAATTCCTCCAACGTCCGGAGTACAACTCGAAGCCGACCCGTCACCTATTAGCAGTCCCAACTACCAACCCCTTAAATCAAAGAAATAAAGAAGAAAACCTCCCGCAGCCGGGGAATTCCAATCGATAGTAGCAACATCAGGCCGGAAGAAACAACAAAGTTGGAGCCAAAAGAAGGATCTTTTCTATTAGGGCTGAGAGCATCGGATTCACCCAGGCAAGGTGGGAGAGATCTTTCACAAGCCCAGATTCTCCCTCTTTATCTGATAGGGGAGCTCGTAGGGGTGGAAAAAGGGGGGTCAGGATACCTTCCCTGGCTCGACTGGTCCCCGACGTAGTGTGGCGTGGGTAAACGATTGACAGGTTTCAGAGCAGGCAAGATCCCTTAAACAGCCTTGGGTCCGAAGCCGGAGCTGGAAGGCGTTACCTTTGCCTCAACCCACTTGTACTAAACAGTAACCGTGGCAGGGGCCGCGGACCGAAAACAAAAAATAAAAAATAGGCAGAAGGGAATTTATTAGTTTTCTGAACCGTATGTGGGAGAAAGTTAGCCTTCCGGGTGCCTAATTTTCCATCAGAGTACTGAATAAAAGCCAAAGAGGAACCCAACTAGAGAAAACCAAATGCCTATTACCAAGGAAGGAAATGGAGAGCCCCCAAAAAAACAACCAAGAACACGGAAGCAACCCCGGCCACCCGAAGGTAACGATTCGGCACGACCTTCCGCTTCTACATCGAGAAAGCTGCCGGTTGAGTATCCCAAAGCGCAAGTGGCGAACCCGAAAAACAAACAGCCCCGAGGAAAAAGAGCCCGAATGGAGTTAAGTATTATTGATGAGGGAAACCCGGGGTGGGGGGAGCTTTAATCTGCGGGGCTAAAACTTTTCCGACACGTTGAGAAACGCAAGGAGACATCTAATTTCTAGAAAAAGAAAGCTGAGGTTAAAAGCCACGAAATTGATTCGTAGGAGACTGTAAATACAAAAAAGAGGTACTATTAACTGGCGGTCGCCTGTAGGGGGAGAGTAAGGTACGGGACCGAAAAACTCTACGCCGTACCTGAACACCGTCCCGGCAAGGGAAGATTGCCTGGGGAATGGAGGAGGAACTCCATGAGTCGTGAGAAAAAAAAGTCGAGGTCACTTTTGGCAGTTCGGTGGCGTCAATGCACGGGGCCAAAAAAAAAGACGTTCCTAGGGAATGAAACCCGACGGACTACTCGTCGTCCAGCGCCTAAAAGAGAAGGATCCCTAAAAACGGCATACTCCTGTTAAAAAAAAAGAAATCAGCTCCTTAACAAGCACCTGCGGTGAGCCTTGATTCCGGAGACAGGAAAAAAGCCAGACAGGCCACTGGGCTTCCTGCTGGAATCGTTGTCCTGTGGTGGGGGCGGGTTAAGTCGCTGTTCAATGTACTGTTCCTATCAGGAAAAAAAAGCCAAATTTTCCCGGGGGGCCGGTCACCTCAAAAGGAAAGATTCAACCCCAGGCTCAAAGGCCGGCTATAGGAAACGAGACCGAGGCCTTTATTAAAAGACCATTAGGAGACTGGCACTAACTTATTATTAGGGTCCGGTCCTACCCGGGGTGAGGGGCAGAAGATCCGTCCTCGTCGGAACTTGCAGGCGGCCTACTGTTGGGAGGAAAGAGGTGCGGAGACCTGGCGCAGCAGGAATGTATTGTCGTTCCTCTTCTCTAAGACCATAAAAGAGGAACACTCAAGCCGGCATCTATTCCCTCTGGGTCAACTGGCATGGGGATTTATGCCCGAATCGGTTGTTTGGGGGGGTCTGTAGGAAAGAAAATACCATCTCGTCTTCTAGATAAAGAGATAGGAAAAAGCACCCGCATCAACGTTTTTAAAATAAGAGAAAACTTTCTTTCCAGGAAAGTGACTTCTACCGGCATGGGGCTTTCCAGAAAACTTGGGGAAAACCGACTGCGACCCAATGAACTCTGGGTCCCCAATAAGAAAAGGAAGATTACCGAAAAGTTGCCGTGAGATCCTCACGATCAACTCTCCTTAAGGTGCATGAGCACAGCTAGGGCATAACCGAGAGACCGTGCAACGTCCAATTACAGGGATGCGGGAAAGATGAACTTAAAAACTTATTGTTTGAGGGTGGGTTCAGCGCGCCAGGAGGGTGGCTGGTGCAGAATCTGCCCGAGAAAAAGAGGGACGCGACTAGCCGCCGCCTCACTAACCCGGTTTGTCCAGTGCGACGAAAGGGGCTGTCCACAGGGATAAGTCAGGAAAAAGTCCGCCGCAAAAAACACTTAGACTCCCGTATCTCAACTCAAAAGAAAACTTCTTGGGAGGAAATATAGAAGATAGAAGGGTTTGGTCGGGTTCGGTACGGATGGAAGGGGAGAACGTGCAAAAAAGGTTGAAAAGAAGAAAACTCGTAAAGAGGTTGGCCGATTCGCTGGGGGCCGTAGGCGGGAGAGATGGTGCCGAGCAAAGTCAGAGGTCTAGCGGGACCATCACAAACTAAGATGGAAGGACATAGTACCACACAAGACTGGGGGGAAAAAAAACCGGGACCTTTCCTATGATGCGAAAAGGCGGATATGCGAACGTCGAAGGAGACCAGTCTGGATGTAGAAGGGACTCCTTTTCGAGTGAAACGATCTTCCAGTATGTTGGGAAAGGGAAGAGAGGGAAAAAGTCGGAAGGAGTGGTCTCCCAACTCCCGGCAGGTACATAACAGTCCTCTCCTGGAGAACGCCCGTAGGAGGTATTAGAAAAATGTCTGAATGTTTGTCGTCCTCAGGCCTCCGTGTGACCGACAGCGCTTAAGGAGGGAGAGAAGGGAAAAAACCCGCAAGAGAAAAAAGCTTTTTGAAGTCGAGAGGAAGACAGAGGTCCTCGCCGGAAGTCGAATTTAATAGCTGGGCTTTGGGCGACTCGACTGAACCCCGCCCGACAGGTAAGGCGGAGAGAGGGGAAAAAAAAGCTGCCAAAATCTGCTCTTGAGAGTTCCGCCGCGGGGGATCAACTTTCATTGGCGGCCAACGAGCCCTATTGGTCCAGACCGGCCGGGAGAGGGGTAAAATTCATTTTCCTCGTCATCAGGCCGGGTCGAGGCCGGCATCGGCGGGGGGGGAAAGGATTCCTAGAGAAAGAAAACGGGAACTTGACGTCTGCTGGGAACTGGATAACTGGACAGGGGGTAACACATGCCCTCCTCCGGACGTCCCGCAGTAGCCGTTGTCCGGGAGAAGTGGAGTTTCCCGAATGAAAGCTAACCTCAGTTACTTTAAAAGAAGGTCTAGGAAAAAGTTCCGGAACGGCGTTCCGGGTAGGGAACCTTCAGTGGTAGGTGATGTAAATAGGAGGGTCGAAATCTGTTGAAAATATCACGTTGGTAGTTTTAAAACAGAATTGAAAACGAAAGAAAACCGCTCTAAAGAGAAGGGGTCGGTGCCAAGCCTGGGCAGATTGCGGTCACTGGGCGTGGGGAATTCATTGATTTCGGGAAATCATTTTAGGCTTCAGTTACTACCTGCTTCAGAAAAGCTCAGCGCAGGGATTCTACTTTTTGTCCATGAGTAAGACAGCACGAGAAAAAAAAGAGGAGGTCTACCGGATAATTGTCAAGCCGGGGGATATGACCTGTCGGGGATTGACACGGTCGGCTAACCCATCGGGTGAATGTATCAGGATACGAACCAGAATCGGGGGGACACCGGGGAAGGCAAAAAGGTACGTTCCATGAAAATAGTTTAACGGGGCGGGTTGTCGTGGCTGGGTCACGGCCGGTCGGCCGGTTGGACGAAAGGCAACAGCCTTCTGGCCAAAAAAAAGGGACTGGCGCAAGGGAGGCAGGGGCGAAGCCCAGGGGGATATGGTTCACTTGGCAGCGTACCGAAAAGTTGATAGGGCGGTTGGGGACGGGGAGAGACGGAAGGGCCAGTGGTAATGCCGGAAGGGGGGTGTTCAATGAGTAGGAGCTGTCGAGGACAATGCGAGAGGGGATAGGGCCCCAGAGAAAAAAAAAACGCTCTAGTTCCTCGGGATCCAGCCTGTGCCAAGGCGGGGGAAACAGGCCAAAAGGAGAGGGGGCTATGGTGGTCAAGGGGGGTAGGCCCGCAAGAGGGGGGCGACCATTGAAAAAGTTGGAAAAAAGAAGACCGTGACAAGGGTCGACGGCACTGGCTAAGGGAAAATAGGACGGGGAAGGAAAAAAGAAATCGGCCACCGCCTTTCTAAGAAGGGGTCGGGGTTTGGGAAAAAGGCGAAAGTATCCTACCCCGACTTGAAACGAAATCCGAGAAGGGAGAAAGGGAGCTTCCAGGCCTTGTGGTGTCAGGAGGCCGAGCGGGGCAGGGGGGGAAGACATCTCAACTCATCCTCGCAAGCGAAAAGGGGTCGCCCTAAAACCCGTCTTGGCCGGCGGCGACTAATTGCAAGCAAAACTTTCCGGGAGGGAGACGTGGGGGGTGGCCCGGGAGGTGACCAGGGGGGGCTGAGAGAGGAATGGGGGGAGGGAGGAGGGGGGGACTAGGGGGAGCAGGCTTGGGCGGAGCACGCGAGTCTCTAGTTGTATTGGCCCGAAGGGGTAAGGACGGGGATGCATTTTGGGCGCGAAGAAAAGGGGTAGGTCTGCCGGACAGAAGAGGAAAGGGGTGCAAGACAGGGCGCCTTCAGCCAAAGGGGGAGACCGGGGGACCTAGGAAAGGGCGGGCGGGGATAGAGTAAAAAGAACGTAACACGGGTGACAGATAAGTAAGATTTACTGCCCGGCGGCCGGCCCTGGTTGGACACTCAGCCGGCGCAGGCGAGGAGACAGAAGGGACGCGGCGGAACGAGCGCTTGTAAAGAAATCCCCTTCTGGAGTGGGCAAGAGGTCGTACCAAGATATGCCAAGCAAGGTAACGTTGACCCCAGTGGACGAAGGAATCTCCTCCGGAAGGGAAAAGGGGCTGATCTCCAATGAAAGTGGGGGGTTTGCCGAGCTGAAAAGGCGGGTCTCTGCAGTGGGCGATGAAACAACATTGTTATCACCTCCGCCTCGATGCTGTCACCCTCATGTTCCTCGATCATAGCGGCCGAATGGGGAGAACGCAGGAGTTGCTTTTACAAAAAGAAACCGAGACCTAGGGAAAAG
>Ga0179593_1531700_pt1 | contig 14529 bp, 19 predicted proteins | sample CZODoug2_1_08_16_FD_185931 | JGI IMG/M metagenome (GOLD analysis project Ga0179593, IMG submission 185931) | Vadose zone soil fungal communities from Angelo Coast Range Reserve, California, USA - CZODoug2_1_08_16fungal (PacBio error correction) | ecosystem: Environmental > Terrestrial > Soil >...
CCGGAACGAAAAAGGGGCAGTCGATATCTCCAATGGTGATGAGAAAGAGAAAGCAGGCTCTTCGGGCAGAGCCTGGAAAGAATGAGATGCCGCAAGCAAAGCCCCCGGATGGAAAGGAGATTTCCCTGAACCACAGAAATCTGCCGTGGCTCGGGGAACATATCGCGCCATCGAAGTGGGGAAAAGGAGTGTGCTTTAGTAGGCTCTTGCATCACGGGCAATGCCAAGGGAAGAAGATCGCGCCAAAAAATTGTACCCTCGGCTGATCGGGGGGAAAACCATAAGGAAAACTCATCTGCTTCTCATTTATAAAAGGGTCCTCAGCTCTCTGCCGTCTGACTTCGGTGGGGTCGTAAGAAAACGGACAGAAAAAATCCAATGGCGACGGAGCTCAGGGGGTTTCGAAAAGGGGAGGCTCGGGGCAGGGCAAGAGGGAATTTGAATAAGATGCGCGAAAGAAAAAGGAATTTTTACGTCGATTCGGGAGGGGGGGGGAAGACTCGACAGGGAGGGAGCGTAACTCGGAGACAGAACAGAGAGGAGAGGAGAGAAAAAAAAGCGCATCTTGAAAGTTTGAAGGAGGAGAGTTTTGGGGGGAGAATAAAGAAAACACACTCTCCGCCGACCAGAAAAAAAAGCAAAGGGGGGGGGAACCAAACGCTGCGAGTGCGCTGCTGATCTTGAAAACGGAAAAGAAGGCACCCTTTCTTTTTAGTTATTCTCGGCCATCCAGACTGTTCAAGATAAACCGTTAATCAAACAGGGAAAAAGGGGGGGGTTTGGGGGGGAGATTTTGCCTCTTTGGGAAAAGCTAGTCTCGTGCCAATCTGGTAGTCTCGGAGGGGGGATGGTCGAGGGGGGGGGGAAAGACCTTATGGTCTCATGCTGCCGTGAAGGGGATAAAAAGGAAAGCTAGAAGCAGAAGGCGGAGCCGGGTTGCAGCCATCTCTGCGATGCATTGAGGGGGAAACAAAGGGGGGGATAACCTTACCTTCAGGGCGCAGAACGAAAGAGAAGGTCGGCGGGGGTTGAGCCGGCGAGGCGGGGGGGGGGAATGTTCTTCCCGGCCAGCCACGGAAAACCGGGAAATTGGAGGGGGAAAGTCGTCTCCTATGGGAAACGCTCTCGAACTTGGGATAAATAGGAAAAAAAAACTCCTCCAGAATTTTTAGGGGCCCCATCTCGGAGAAAGAGTGAAGGGGGGATCGGTCCCCGTAAGGAGATGACGAATCCAAGAAAAGCCGTAAGGAAAACTCTACAACACAACGGGAGCCCAACGGTTAAGGAACCTATGGTCCAGAATGCAGTTGAAGGGGTGGGGAAACAACTTTATGACACACCATGGGGGGACCAGGGACACAAGACACGCTCTTCAGGGGCGTTTGGCCGGGGGGGGAATGCTGGAGCTCCAGATCGCGAAACAGCCCGGAGAAAAAAAAAACAGGGTGAGGGGGGGGATTGCGGAAGGGTTTTTATGAGGGGAAGAGAAGAGTCCACCACTTCCTGGGAAAAAAAAGAGGAAAAAATATCACCAGCCAAATTCTCTTCTGGGGGGGGGGAAAGAGAAAAAGGCTAAGAAGGAGGATTTACCGGATTTCAAGGATTCAAATAAAATTTTAACCAGCTGGGGGGGGTTAACCGGAGGACAAACCCTTCCCCCTCAAGACTAGGGCAGCCGTGCGTCCGGGAAAAACACCGAGGGGCGACCGGGGAATTCCGGGAAGGGTCTTAACAGAAAAGCGCACCGGACTACCAGAAAACCTACAAAGAAATACCACAGAGTCGCCGTTGAGAGAACGGGGGAAAAAAAGGGTCTTCTGCAACGCTCTCTAGAAGGGGGGAAGTCATCAACAGGAGGCTACTTTGTAAAAGCCTGCCCGCGAAATGACTCATGGCCAAAAAAAAGGAATCCGAGGGAGCTTTGCTTTAATTAAAAACGCGAGAGGCGAAGCGCCAAGATGCATCCGTTAGAAGGAAAAAAATAAAAAGAGCCTCTTGGAGGACCCTCGATTCGAGACTTTCCCGAGAAAGGATATCAGCGGAAGCTACTGGGGGATGGGGAAAGGAAAGGAGCATAGAAAAAGTCGCATAGGCACGCAGAGATGGGTGCGATTCCTGGGAGGTTTGCAAGGACGGCGCCATTTCCATATACAGCGGAAGTAAAGGGAGGAAAAAAAACCAGAAAAGGGGTCTCTATACCTCAAATCGATTCTGAGGGGACCCTACATCATCAATAGCGTACGAAGGCGACAAAAAAAAAGGGGGGAGGAAAGGGCTGCGATAAAAGAATAGGGCCTGATGGGGGAAAATAGGGTTTAGCGCCAAAACCAAAAAAAAAAAAAACCCAAAAAAGAAACCCAAAACCCCCCAAAAAAAACGTAAGGTTTGACTTGGCTGGGTCAAGAAGGGAGACGAAGGATGAAAAGACGTGAAACTGACAATCAGTCAGGATAGGGAAGCGCAATCAAGAAGGGACGGATCGGGGGAAGGGAACGCTGTTTCTTCGCAGAGAAACGGGGGAGTCCCAAAAAAGTAGGAGTGGCAATGATCATCGTTGCAAACATAAAAGAGGGGATGGCCGGCCCAGCGGGGGGGGTTCGGGATCGTATCACGATGCGCTTGGCTCGGGGAAGGGAGCCGCTCTAGCTCCCAGCGATCAAATGGGAGGAAAGGTGAGGTTTTGCGTGAGAAGGAGTCGGTAGAGCGGACCAAAGGGCATGTTTATGACTGCCCCCAAGAGGGAACAGAAGAGAAAGGGGTGCTGAAAGGGAGAAAGCGGATTTGGTATTAAGGGGATGGACCCTGAGTGTTAGGTCTTGGGAAGGTCGTAGGGGTTCTTTTAAAGAAAGCCAGCCAGGGGGGGTAAGAAAGAGGTTTGGGTAGGCACGGAAGCCGTGAGGGGGACAGGGTTACCTTAGGATGAGCCCCAATAGGTGGAAATTACCAAAGTTAAAAAGAGTAAGCACTCACTGCATAAAAAATCCTTAAGATCATCTTCTCTTTTTAAAGGGAGAACCCCACCATCATAAGTGGGGCTTGGGGGTATAATTTCCTCTTTTTGGTGGGGAAGAAAGGGTTGGGAAGGGAAAATCTTCGCTTCAGTGACCGGGACAAAACAATTTCAGCACATTCGATGGTGAACGCAAAAAAAACAAGGATGGGGGGTGGGAGGGTCGAGGGCAACCATAATGCCGAAAGAGGGAAAGACAAAGGTCTGTTGTTCCATCAAATGGTCATATTAAGGGGTTTCATAAAGTGGGAAAACGAAGAGCACCTGCAGGCGCGGAGAAGGGTGGAAAAAGAGGTGTGTCTCCCCGTTTGGGGGTAGCGGGGCAGGAAGAAAGGCTGAATCTTGGGGAAATACCGTGAGGTGTGTGAACGGGCCGGAAAGTAGGACTGGGGGAAAAAAACGATTTGGAAGGCCTAACATGGGTGGAGGAAATTTTCTTTTAGTACGTGCCGGGGGAAAAAGAGAATGAAAAAATAAGGCAACGTCTCAAGGGGGCGCATAAATCCGAGTCGGGAGAAAAAAATACTAATCACCGACCATCGGAAAGAAAGGAACGAGAAAAGAAAAAAGGGATGGTCTTCATGGTGGAAGTGTTTAAGGCGGGGTAACTTATTGTTATAAAAAGGTGGACTACCCTCGCAACAATGTCATCAGAGGAAAAAGAAAAGCTCCTCCATTGAATAGGGAAATAAAAAGCTATATGAAATAGTTAATTATGCTCCTTCACGGCAGAAGAGGGGAAGGGAAAGAAAATGGATTCAGCGCCTGAAAATGAGAAAAAGGGAAAGGCAAGGTTCACCAAAGCGCACAAGAATTTTCCGCAAAACAAAAAAAGGGGGCCAAGCGTGGGTCAGGTTTCATGAGGGAAACGGGCGATGGAAAAGGGCAACGCGAAAGAGCCCGCCCCCGCAAGGGATTTCTCAAGGGGAGGGGAAATATACAGAGATCACTCGCACTGGGAACTAGGAAAACGGGGGGAAAAAAGGGACGGAGAAAAGGGGGCGGCTAGAGTGGGAGGGAACGGGTGATCTTTCACTCATCCGTTAATTCGACAAAAAACAAAGGGAGGGGAGGGAAGGGGGGAACCAAAATCGAAAAAGAAAGGGGCATGTCTCCGAGTTCCAGAGCCCAGAAGAGTCGAAAGGAGAAGCAGGGACACCCTAACGAATCTACTTAAAAGCAAAAGAGTTTAGGGGGGTCATTCAATTCAAAGGCTGCGGCGGGAAGGACTGCAAAAAGAGCGATCCGGTAAACGATGCTCCTTCGAACTGGGGGGGGGAAAGGAGTAGGGGCGGGACAATCGCCGAACAGAACACGGGGAAAGACCGGAGGAAGGGGGAAAGTTTTTTCCACTCGAGGGAGAGAAAAGGGGGTCTTTTATAGGTTCTGTTTTGGAGCCATAATTGTCTATTAAGAATGGTCAAAAAAGGAAAAAACGCATGGGCGAGGGGCAAGGAAAGGCCCGTAGCAAAGAAGAAAAAACGAAAATAACGAGGAGAAGGAGATGGGGGAAAGATGCCTCTCCACTTCCAGCTAAAAACAGGGGAGGGGGGTGGTTAAAAGGTCCAGCCGTGGGCTGAAGGCATCCAGTGGGCGGAGGTTATTTTTCAGCGCTGGCCGAAGAGATTTGGAGAGGGAGACACATTCCAACTGAGATATCGGCGGCGGGTTTAGCGAAAAGAGTTCAATTTATCAAAGATCAAAGAAGGGGGGGGAGTAAAATAAATTAAAGATGCGCGGAAAACTCAACAGTGAAAGAAGGGTCATTGGGGAATATCTCCAAGCTCGTGGGAGACGAAAAGAAGAAATACCAAAAAAAGGCCGCCCCCTGGATGCAAAAAATGCTGGAGAAGTTACAGAAAAAAAGGAACAACATTCTGCGGCCGTGAGGGAACTGGCAGAAAGGTTGAGTGAAGGGAAAGGGAATTCTTTTCTCCTCACTGGGCTCGGATTGGGGGGAAAAAAAGCGTCTCCATCTAGCAACACTAAAAAAAATGAAAAGATTGCACCGATCAAAAAATACGGGAGAATTATACCAAGGAAAGACCTCTCATGCTCTTTCGTCAGAAAAATGGGTTCGGCGGGAACGATCCGGACCAGCGCACACAGCCCAAAAAAAAAAAAAAAATCAAGAACATAAAAAAACTTAGCTGTTTCCGGAGTTCAGACTCGAAAAGAAGCCGTTCCTGAATTGAAGAGCGCTAAGAGGCGGGAGGTTCACCATTTGTCTTCGCCAAGAACAAGGGGATCGGAAATCGAGGAGGGCTAAGTATAGATTGGGAAATGCGCGAAAAGAAAAGATTTGGGGTAAAAAAAAAATCCCTTATATTGTGGGGGGGGGGAGGTCACGCCAACACTCTCTCCAAAAGCCCGACGAAAGGAGGACGGGGGAAACCAAAAGCTGGGAGGGTCCGCCCTGGACAAAATCAACATTGCGGGGGCGGAGGGGAAGCGTTGCACAGAAAGGACTTCATTCGGGAGGGGGAAAGAGAAACGAAAGGGAGTTTGTTTTAGGGGGGGGGAAAATGGGGGGGCTCTTTTGGAATTGGGAAAATCAAAAAGCGTGCAGAGCATGCTCTTTAATTCGGGGAATTCTGGGGGACATAACCGGGGATCTTCGAGAAGTGGGAAAGGAACGCCACCATTTAAGAGGCTAATTATTTTCTGGGGGGTGAGGGTTCTCCCTCGTCTGATGATGGTCGTTTTCACTGGTCAACCGGGGGATAAACTATGAAGGTACGGGAAGGGAACAAAGGAACTATCACTACTAGGCACCTATATCTTCTAAGGGATAGGGTTCCTGGGATGGGAGGGGAAAATTTGATTCCCCTTCCCTCGGAGTATGGGGATTTCAGCGTTTCACTTACTTCTCCTATGGACAGCCGAAGCGTCTAACTACGAAAAAATTGAAAAAAGGAAAAGCCGGAAACATTAATGGGAGGAACAAAATAGGAATAAAAACCCTCTCTTGCGGTTTGCAACCTGGGACAGAAAACGTTCGGAGTGACCTCCGCAGGAGAAGAAACTAGACGCGCCCCGCTGGACCCGTAGGAGTACCCGGACAAGTGTCTCCACCACAAACTGGTAAGATCTTCAGACAAAAAGGGGAGGTCCTCTCCTATCCTTGTCCTTAAGGATGTTGTGTCAGAACAAGAGGCGGAAGAAGACCAAAGCGATGGGAGAAGCTTGACGGAATGAGTCGCTTTCAGGAGGAGCGAAAGAGGAACAAAGGTCAACAGAAAAAAGTGTGGGGGTGCTGAAAGGGGGGGGGGGGGAGGTCCCTTAAGCAAGAAAAAGACGTCACCACATTCCGGAAAAAGGTCCCAAAAACACGCTTTCACCAAAACCAAGCTCGCGGTTTGTTTATCAAAAAAGAAAACGAAAGGATTTCAGGGAAAAAGGGGGGAAAGAAGCAGTTGCAAAGAAAGCGGGGTAACGGTTTAAAAAAGGGTTCAAAGGAGACATAAGTTAGTGGCAAACAAAAGAGAAAACGTAGGAAGGGGATTGAAAAAAAGAGGGCTTTGCACCCCGGAGGTGACTGTTACCAGCACTACGCAAATGCGCAAAAGGAAAAGGGAAGAACCCAGATCGTCTTAGCCTGAGAAAACAGCGCCGGGATTTCAGGATTGCTGCCTCGTCACTAGTTGCAAAAAGAAAACCAGTGAAAGAAAATGGTACTTTGGGAAAGGACCGCTCCGAAGGAGAGGGGAATCACGCAAAAAATAAGGGGGGGGAAACAAAGAAATTTGTAGAGAGGAACTACTGCCGATAAACTCGCAAGCATCCGGTCGGGGATGCACCATCCCCACCATCCAAGGGGGGGCCGAACCTAGTGAAGGTTCCACACCGATGATCCGGCACTCAGGAAATGGGAGATGCGCTAGAAGGACCCGCTGAGTCGAGAAGAGAGTGTTGTGATTGGATGACGGAGGTGGGGAAAGGAACTTCGGCCAGTTTCAGCGAAAGAAAAAAGGTGACTAACACACAGAAATGCACGGGGGGGGGTGAGATTACTAAAAAAAACATCGAGGGAGTCATCGGTTCCAGGGGAGCAGAAAGGTACGATGCGGATATCAAAACAAAGGATTACAAAGGAAAAGCGCCTTGATAATGCAGAGGAGGGGGAAAGAAGGATCAGAAGGGGGGGGGGACGTATTTGACAGTTAATGTGAATGTGTTCGAAAATAAATCGATCCGGCAAAGGGGCTTGAAACGGAAAAGAAGGGATAGGGAATCTCAAGACTGGAGGGGGATCTAGAAAGAAAGTTACTCTGGCGCCTCGGATGGAGGGAATAGGGGACCGCTGCTCAAGGGGGGGGGGGAGGTGAAGCCATAGGAGGAATTCCACTCTAGTGGGGAGGGTATAGAGGCATTGCTTTTAAGTGGGACGGGGCGTGCAGGGGAAGACTTCCAAAAAGATCCCAAATGTAAAGTTCGCGGAGGTGAAGGGGGGGGAAATTAGGAGGAAATCGGGTCATTCTACAAAGGAAGGGGGGATAGTTACTGGGGAAAAAAACCATTTAGGAACACATAAGAGGTTCCTCCCCTTGGATGTGGGACTTCAAAAGGATCCCTTCTATGATAATGCGAATCAAAGTCGGTATTGAAAGGGAAATGTGAGCATGGAGAGGACAGCCATCCAGGAAAAAATCCCCCTGGGGGGCAGACTTAAAGGCCTGGAGCAACTGGGGAGGGGGGGTTACCCCTAACGGGGAGGGTTCAAGACCGTACAAAAAAAGATAGTAGTTTTGCAGAGGCCTGGAAGGCGAAATCCCCCTCTTCAAGGAAACTCTTGTAAAAACACACCACAAGATAGGGGCCGGGGTGAGAGAAAAGGGGTTTGGGGTCGGAAAAAAGAAGTGTGGGGGGGAGATCTTTCATCGAGGGGTGAACGGAAAACAATTTGACGAAGTCGGAAAAGGGTTACCTCAAGAGGGACATGGGGAAAGTTAGGGGGGAGGAAAGAAGGCCCGCATAACATAAGAAATAACAGAGAGGCGGTTTTCCATCTAAGGGGGCATGGAAAGAAAAATGAGGTCTTGTGTCGAGAACCAAGACCTTCCTTCCACCAGAAGAAAAAAAGGGGTTGAACGGAACCGGTTGATTTTTGGAGAGTCTAAGCCGTGGGGACTTCCAGTTCTCTTCCGGTGAGCTTCATCTGAAAGAGGTCCACTCTGGGTGGAAGGGGACACAAAGCAACGTCTCTGTCGTTGAGGAGAGTTTTTCTACAAAAACAACTTTGGGGGAGAGATTTCAGCCTGGGGTTCTGGGGCTTTTCCGAACGAGAGTCGTTTTCATTCCTCCAGAATGGAAAAAAAGTTTGTGTGAATTGGGGCGGAAGAAAGAAAAAGGGGGGCTACAATTTCCGCCTCCTCCCCAATGAGGACAAGGCACATAGGCTTCTTGTAAAAAGACGAATCGTGATAAAAGGTTCCTGTTGAAAGGTTTCTCTCTTCAGGGGAGTGGGGGGGGGCCTCTGAAAAAAAGAATTCATCAAAGTGGAAGGACCAAACCCTTCCCGAAAAGTGAATAGATGCTGGAAATATTAAATGAGTGGAAGTAGAAGACTTCACCGAAGAATGAAAAGGTTCTTTCCAAGAATAAAAGAGGAAGGAATTTCACATCGCCGACGGGGAACGAATGCGGGCCCGGGAAAGAAAAATTTTCCACCAAGCACAATTCATTGGCACGCAAACAAAAAGGGCAGGGGATCAAGGGTCGTGTAACCGAGCAGGAGTAAGGAAGGCCCGAGGGAGGGAAGAAGAGCCCTCAAAAGAAGTTTATTGGAATGCATCTTTTAGGGGGAAAAGACCATCAGCAGAAAGGGGGGTATCTTACCGTGAAGGGAAAAAAATAGGAGGTATGGCCGGTCTAGATTGTTGGAATGGTAGGGGTATAGACAACAAGGAAGGTCGAAACCCGAATCCTTATAAGGGGAGGGAAAGGAAGCCTTGTGCAGGGAAGGAGAACGAATCCAAGATTTGTTGAACAAAAGAAAAGATAAAAAGCTGCACTAGTTGTTGAGGAATCGGGAAAAGAACGGGGAGGGACGGCTTTGAGAAAGAAGAGCGAGAAAAAAGCTCCATTAGGAGGGAGGGGGGCTGTGCGTAGGGGGCCGATCGTTGAAAAGGGGGAAAAAGGCCTCAAAAACGTATCTTGCGACGGCAGAAAATGGGGGGGCATCATGGGGCATAACTGAGGACGGTCTTTAGGGGGAAGGATGGAATGTTCGGGTCCGAGAAGAGGTTCACATCGGGGCGCGATCTCTGAATGGGGAAAAAACGAAAATCAAAGGAAGGGGAAAAGAAAAATGAACAATCGAAAGAGGCGATGGATCTATAAAAGAACGCGAAGCGAGGGGGGGGTCTTTCTTTTTGGTAAATTGAGGGAGAAGGTGGGGGGGGGGCTTTGAGGAAAAACAGTTGGCGGCGGGAAGGACGTTGGGTCAAGCGCGGGGAAAAGAGCGCTTTTGGGGAAGACAAAACCAAGGAGCTTCACAGAACTGCAGGAGCTACAAAATCATCACACACAACTTGGGAAAAAGAAGAGAGAGGGGCTCGGACAGAAAGTTCGAATATCCTTGTCAAGATAAAGGGGGAAAAAGCGCTCTTAGGAAAAGAGGCGGGAAACAAATAAAAAGCTTCCTCGAAGGGGGGGGGCAAACTTGAAAGGGGGAGAGGAACCATTAACCCCCCTAATATGAACGGAGGCTAGGGGAAAGGCCGAGAGGACGCAAAGGGAAAAGTGATTCGATTGTCTTTAGATCTCGCGTGACCACTTGGGGGGGAAGGGGATCGCGCCGGGCGAAGGGGCATACTAGAAAGAGTGCCAAACCATAATTGAAGGGATCAAAAGAAAACAATACCATGTTAAAAAAAGTAGGCCGGGAGAAAGAAGAGTTCTGTGGGGGGAGGGAGGGATGAAAAAGAAGACACAGCAAGGAGAACCAATGGCAAGTACTCGGGGGCAGACTTGCGGGAATTTTGCATGCAAAAATCCGGCCGGGAAAGGGGGGGGACTACTACAGAAAAAGAAGTGCATGCTTTTTCCGTTCGAGCGTCTGAAAGGGCTTGCGAGCAAGGATCGGGAACTCTTAGAATCCCACAGGATTTTTCGACTGAAGAAAATAAGGAGTGGGGTTAGTCCCGGATAGTGGGGATGGGGGGGAGAAGCTCCAAAGGGGGGAGGGCTCCATCATTTTAACCGAAACTGGAAGGGCTCTGGCATGGATTAAGAACAGCCACCATGGGGGGGCGTTCTCTTCAAGGGGAGCATGCGGGGGACACTTAATGGGGGGGGGGAAACGTTCACGAATCAAACTGAAAAACGGGGTGCACTTTGGGTTTTCTGAAAGGTGCTCGGTAAAATTGGGCCCACAGACGCATTTTACCCCGAAAGAGTGGAAGTCAGGAGAAGGGGATTGCCAGGAGGGCTCATGAGGAATCATTCACGGGGAAAAGAATTTTAAATCTAGAAAACCGGGGAAATATGAGAGCGGGGGGGAGTTTCTCCCATCTAGGAGGATTGCTGGGACCGTAAAGGGGGTCTCACCTCAAGAGTAAAAAAAGCGCTAAACACGAGTCACGGATTAAGAAGGAAGGACCGAATCTTTTTAAAGTTCGAGTCGGGAAGTGGATTAATTTTACGGGACTGAAAAAAAAGGGGGGGTGGGTGAGGAAGAAAAAAAACATGGCATTTGATCACGGAAAAAAAAAGGAAGGGCGAAGCGATAAAAAAAGGCTTCTCTACGGCCATAAAAAGCAGAAAAAACATTGAAGGGAAGGCGACCAAAGATTTGAAAAAACCAGCGAGGGAAGGGGGCAGGGAGTCACAGGGGAGGGGGGGGGAAAAGGGACTAATCCCAATATATTAAGGAGAATCCTTCAAGGAGAAACCAAACTTTTATACTAAAAAATGTTAACCTATGGAAGGGAGAAGGAGTAATTACCTTTTGTTTGGCCCCCTTTCGATCACTGACAGGGAAATCTTACAGATAAAACCTCTCCTTTCTCAGCAACCCAGTCGGAAATATGAAGGGGTCCTTCTTCTCTTCGCAGTTAAAAGAACCCTGTCAAAAAGTTCACCTCCTTTGGACAATGATCGACTCTGAACGGGTGTCCTTTCATGGCCGAGGACTCCAACTAATTAAACACACTTTGGCCCGTGTAAAAGGAACGATCCGGACTCCTATCCTCAAAATCTTGCCCTGGGGAGAGAAAGGCCCAATCTCTGCGGGTTGAAAAAGAGAAAAAAACTTCTTGAAAAGGGAGTTTCAAGGAAGAATTTGAAAAAAAAGAAGTACGGGGGGGAAAGTGTGTTGAGCAGAATGTATTTGAACCTGAAAAGCAATTCAGCCTTTATATGGGAGAGGGGCATGAAGAAAGAAATTCCAGGTGATGGAGATTTAAACCAGAAAAGAAAACCACAATAAAAGGTAAAAATATACCTACCCCGGGACGTCGTATCCTGAAGCAGAGCGATCAGCATAAAAATCGTTAAATAGAGGGAGGCCCTCAGGGGGGGGGGAAGGGGAAAAACAGTTAACTATACCGGGGGGGCGGATTGGGGGGGGAGACTGCCCGGAGAAATGAAGATCACTCACCAACAAAAATAAAAAAAAAGACCCAATTGGGGTTTTATCTCGGGAGGTAAGGAGGACCCTCTACCAAAAAAGCATTCATCCGGTATCGAAAATAACAGGAACCCTCCGGTGGAGGAATACAATGTATAAAACGAATTAAAAAAATATTATCATCGGGAAAAGAATTTGAAATTCTTCCTATCCGAGGAGAAGAAAAGAAACATCTTACCCGCTTGGCGGCGATAGAAAGAAGGGGGGGGGACTATGAAAAGATCACTTACTTATTTTAAAGGGAAGAGAACTGCCCAAACAGTAAGGGAAAGATTGATAGGTATGGGGAAAACCAGCCCCATAAATTTGTCAAAAAACATCTAGGCTTCATCTGGGGAAAGGGGGAAAACATCCGAGAAGCTGAAAGAGAGGAAAAGCAAACAAACAACAACTGGAGTATGGAGAGAGAGATAAAAAAGGGGACTATTGCAGGGAGGACGTGAACCGCTTAAAAGCGGGATGGTGGTCAACCGGGGAAATGGGTGATGTCAGGGGAGGAAAAGAGCTTCCGAAGGCGCATTTCTACTTGAAAAAACAGTCCCAGGGGGCCATCACAGAGAAGAGAAAAAATTCAGACCTAGATGGGAAAGAAATCGGATAGGGAGGGGGGTCCCCCTAGAAGGAGGAAAGTGGAATTTGCGGAAAGAAAGTGAAAAGATCAAAATGACCAAGATGATGGCCGGAAGGGTTGGGATGTTCACTCGAAAGGGAATGAAGAGCTTTGGCGAGGAGGAGCTGTCAGTTATACCAAAAGAGGAATGTGCTCTTATTCGGAGTTTGGTATGAGTAAAAGGAGGAAGGGCGTCTACAAATTACATTTGGAAGGGATTCCCCCAAGGATGTCCCATGAAGAGGGCAAGGTTTCGGAACTATCGAATGGATCAAGTACGTGTCATGGAGCGACTCTCCTTTCTTTTTATAGTGATGGGGGAAAATGGGGAGAGGGTTCTTCTTGGGAGGGAAAACCGAAAATGCCATGCCAGGGGGAGGGAACTCCTTTTTGGGGGAAAAGCACCTTACTCACGGCTCTTTGGAATTGTGTGCCGGGGGGATTTCAAACGCGGGGACACAAATGACTAGAAGTTGTGGCAAGCGGAGCAATGAAGGGGCCAGAAAAAAATCTTCGCGTTGAGGGAAAAAAACCAGTTTGGGATGGGGGGAAGCATGCAGCGTGGGGGGGTCGAAAATTGTGGGATTATCGGGAGCTTCGCAAGACCTGCACCCAGAAGGGGGAAAAGCATTCGTAGAAGTTTTCAAAAGGCCCTTGTAACTTGGGACGGTTTATTTTTCGAGGCTATCATCACTCATAACTGACGAAAATCGGAAAAAAAAAAAGATGCGTGTCTGTTTTCAAAAAAGAAAAGGGGGGGTTCAGGGCAGAAAGGCTTGTGGTGCGACAGGTGGAAACACAACCCGTTCAAAAGCCTGCTCTTCCGAAAAATATGTGGAAGAAGACATTTTTTGGATAAACGTTGGGAGGTACAGGTGACGTCTTGAGCAAATCTTGGTTTAAGGACAGAACCGATGGGGGGAAATTTGCCATCCTGGCTGGGGAAGAAAGGAGTTGTTCTCAGAACAAAAGGGTGGGGGAAGGGGAAGAACTTTGCGGGGGGGGATTTCAGGCCCTTTGTCGGGAAACGTTGATTGACATAGAAAAGGTACTGAAAAAAGGAAGAAAAAATGGTCTTCCATCATTCCACTTGGAAGGGGGAAGCAAAGTTTAAAGGAAAAAAAACTTACCGGGGGGGGGGGGGGAATCGAAACATAAAGATAAAGTTGCGAGAAAGAATCTTTAGTAGTTCGTACGAAAGAAGACCGGTATGGTTCTCGCAAAGGGTTGACGTGGGAGACGCAAAAAGGAGGCCTCGCATAGGAGGGGGGGAAGAAAAACGGCGAGAAGGGGGACATCCTCGAGGCAGGAGAGATGGGTGGCGGGAGGGAAAGGTCACGGCAGAATGGAAAGGAGTTGGAGGGGGGCAAAGGCGAATCGCCGGAAAGGGGGGGGGGGAACGGTCCCAAATTCGCGAGGGGGGGAAATTTTCCACAAAAAGAATTTTCACAGAAAAAAAAAAAGATTTTGATCCCGTTTGAGTGAAACAGGAGTCAGGGATGGAAAAGAGGGGGGCTGGGAAGGAAGGGAAACGCAAGGATGAGGGAGGGGGGGACAGCCGCCACGCAGGTAGGACCGGTAAAGAAGGAGGTAACCCCTTAAAGAGAAGAGTGGTTGGGAGATGGAGAAAGAGAAACACTCTCCGTCTACCAAGAAGGAAGAGGCGCAAATCTCTCACGGAAAAAAAAAGGGGGCCATTTCTCCGATTCAAAAAAAAGGACAGGTCTATGAGAAAGCCATGGGGAAACCATAACGAATCGACGTAAAACATTACGAAGGAGGAGCAAAAAGGGGATGAGGGGGGGATTGAGCGCTGGGAAAAGGAGAAGAAAGAACTTCAGGAAAGGGGGTGAGCGCGTGAGTGGGTCGGTCATTGAAGAAAAACATATCACACAAGAAGCCCCTAAGGAATCTGGCAGACGGATGGAGGGAGGAAGGAATCAATGGGGGCCTAACTTATTACTATATTAGGGTTTGCATGGGGGGTCACTGATTGGTAGAATTTGTCAAGAGGGGGACGCGATTTCTCGAGAAAAACATTGGTGGCCGAAAAAAAGGACCACTATCAGTAAAGGGAAATAGGATGGGATAGGTCAGCTCCAGGAAAAGGTCGAAGGGGGTTTTTTATAGGTCGTTGGTTTCAGTAAGCGGGAAATAGTTTTGCGCGAGACAGGGTCGAATAATAGGGTAATTTGATATCTCAGAAATAAGAGACGAGGGGACTATAGAGCAAAAACAAAAGGCCACGGAAAACGTTTTGAGGGGGGGGCATCTTTC
>Ga0179593_1468379_pt1 | contig 14528 bp, 19 predicted proteins | sample CZODoug2_1_08_16_FD_185931 | JGI IMG/M metagenome (GOLD analysis project Ga0179593, IMG submission 185931) | Vadose zone soil fungal communities from Angelo Coast Range Reserve, California, USA - CZODoug2_1_08_16fungal (PacBio error correction) | ecosystem: Environmental > Terrestrial > Soil >...
AGCGGCTTAGGGAAAGAGTGCTGAACAGCACACCGGGAGCGCAGCAAATTTAAGCTTCAATGAACCGCGGAACCACCGATGTCAAGCATAAGTATTGACACCCGCAAAAAAGCGCAATTTGGAAGAAGTTTGAAGGAAAAGGCGACACCCGGGAAAGGGACGGAAAAAGGAGGGTTATGAGGGCGGCCCGCCAAGAAGCATGGGGAAGGGGGGGTGGGGGGGCGGCGGAAACACTCCTCAAAAGATGGGGTCGTATCTTGGTGAGAAAAAACGTCTCAATTCAAGGAAGGAGTGCATCATTGCTTCATACAACATCAAATCATGTAAAAAAAAAAAAAATGAGAGGAAGGAAATTTGCATCGGGGAGATCTCAAGCTGAGGGGGGAGCCGGCTATCTGGGAAGTTTATTTTTGAAAGGCGCCGACTCCGCTTGACGCTAAAGGGGGCAAAAAGGGGCAAAAAAAAAAAAAAAAATCTGTGACAAACTCATTTCATTCAGAGTGGGGACATCAGCAAGGAATAAAACTATCAGAGCACCAAAGTTTCCTAATTAAAACGTAGTGATGGAGAAAAGAAAGAACAATTTGCTGGGGGAGCTAATCCTAGCCTATATAAGGGAATGAACGTACCGGTGCACGGGACATCCTGTGGTAATGAGAGTAACACCGACCTGGGATGGGGTAGACCGCCGCAGATAATCTTGGGGGGGGGGGGGCTGTATCCGTCAAATTAGTCAAAAGGGGGAAAGGGAAAAACTGCCACATCGCAACATAAAGCGGGGACCGGAAGAAAAAAAAGACTCGCTTTGTAAGGGCCTTGGGACGACCTTGATTTTCTTACCGTGGGGGACTGGAAAACCTTCAAAAAACTGAATTCCCCTCATCCAGGACCAGAAAAAGACCGATGGGGTTACAGCTACAGCTTGCGAAATGAACCGTGGGAGGAAGGGTAAGGAATTTCCTATGGTAAATTTGGGGGGGAAAAGGTTGATGGGGAGAGGGAGGGCGGATCAAAGTAAATCTTTAGGAAACGAGGGCCTTAGGGTTTGCTAATGACGTGGCGAAGGGGAGGGTAAAAGGAGAGGAGTCATCCTGGTAAATTCGATGGTTCACCTCGCTCAAATGAGAAGGGGAAATGATTAGAAAACGCAGATGTCTACACGACTTCCTCTCCGCTGGGTCAGTAGGGAATAAGGGTTGGGAGGGTTCAGGGAGGCTGACCTGCCGGGAACCAAACCGGCGAGAGTGGTCTAAAAAGGGGGAGGCACCTGTTGGGCGGAAATGCGAAAAAAAAGGAGAGGTTGGTTCGCCGCAGTCTTCATTCAAAGTCAAACCTTCAGGTCTGCGATCGTTGGGGTGAAGGCAAAATCGGCGATCAGGCCTACTTGTCAAGACTAGTTCTGTGGGGCAGATGCATATTCTCACCAGGAAGAAAGGGACGAAGCTAAGAAAAAGGGCCCACAATCTAGTCTTGGGAAGATCGGGGTTCGCGATCAAAGGTTGGGGGCCGAGGACCTCAATTCAATGCAAAGAGAAAAAAAAAGAAGGCCATACAGGATGGATCCGGTTGAAAGGAATAAAAGCTCGCGATCAGGAAGAAGGGCCTACATTCAGCGAAAGTTGGAAGAGTATTGTGGGTCGAAAGGCTCATCACCACCAAGTGAGAAAAATCTCTCATCAAACGAGGTGAGGATAAGGATCGGGAATGGAGGGGGATTTGCGAGAGAGAAAAAAAAGAAATAGACGGGAAACAGATATAATGTCCGTTTCCACGGGGAGAAAATAGAGGAAAATGGGCGACTAAAAGCAGAAAAGGACCCTGATATGTAAGGCTGGCATAATGGAAAAGGAAGCAAAAAAGCAGTGGAGCGCTGAAGAACGGTGTAAGAGAAAAAGTTTCAAGAAAAGGTGCTGGGGAGAGCCTCGGCCAGTTGCTAAAACTATATCCCCCGCGGGCCAAATCAAAATACCTATCATCAGGGAGAGTTTTGGGAAGGAAACCCAAAAGGATCGCAAAGTACAGTGTGAAAAAGAAGAAAAAGAGGACCTAAAGATCTGGGAACGGGCTAGAATCAAGAGTGAATGTCAACAGGTTCATAAGTAGACACTTTCTCAGTGGGCCAAAACTAACCGAAAGGGGAACCTCGCAAAAAAATATCTCGGGAATGTAAACGCGGAGAGGACGGTCGTCCAGGGAGGAGTGTCCTACGAATAGTATCATTGCGGTTGGACCACCGAGGGAAGGTAGGAAGGGGTAAAAGAAAAAAGGAGTCCGGGGGGACAAAAGACACTGAGGAAAGTCTCCATCCAAAAATAAGCAACCCAGAACAAAAAAGTAAATGGCTTGCGACTCCAGAGAGGAAAAAAGTCTAAAATAAACAAAAGCGAAACAAAGAAGGAAACCCGGAGGGTATAAAATTTACTTCCAAGGACCCAAAGTCAAAAGGTCAATTTGCGAAAAAACTCATAGCGGGCTAGATAACCCGTAATCGTTATCTGGGGAATGGAGGGAAGGGAAAGGGCGAAGCGGGGACCACTGGACCTGTCACCTTTCATAAAAGGACCTGAAAGCAGCCTGTTTTCACACGGGACGAGTTGATGTCTTTCTAGGGTTTTGCTAAAGAAGGAAAAGGGGGTTCCGCAAAGGGAGCAAGAAATCAAAGCGGGCTACGTGGGCGACTTAAAAAGGGAAACGGCTTGACGGGTAACGGTATTCCTATCCGTTCAGCGTAAAAGAAGTGGGCCCTCGCAATACGGAGGAGAAAAGCAAGAGAAAAAAAAAAAGGTTCTCGGAATATTAGAAACCTTTTTTTTAAAGACCCGCACTACACTCATTAAGTGTTAGGGAAGTAGGGTAAAAAGGGGGGGGGGAGGGGGGAAGAATGGACTAACGGGTGAGATTGGTCTCGCTAACAGAGAGGCGCGAATTGGTAAAACAGTCAACGGAGGGAAAACAACGGGCTTGATAGGGCCGGAGAGTAGCGAATAAAAGGAAGAAAAAGGCGAGAGACGAATTGAACTTGACTTCAAAACAAGGGAAGAGAATGAGTGGGAAGCTGAATCAGAGGAGGGACTGAGGTGGGAGACCGGGTGGAAAATGCTGTCGCCGAAAAAAGGAGTGACCGCCGAAGGGACCACATAAACAGAAAAGACTCTCCTTTTCTCAGATCCATTGTGTACAGTAACCAAAAGAGCCTGGGAGCTGGTGAATCGGAATGCTGAAATTCTAATGAAAGCGTGGGGAGGAGAGGGGAGACAGAGTGGGGTTGAAGAGGGGGGGAGGAATTTTAGGGGAAAAACAATGCCAGCAGCGACCAGAGAGTAATCAAAGAAACGGGAGAGGAGGTAAAGGTATCAAGGGGAGGGTTTAGAAAAGGGAGGGCAAAGAACACTCTTATAATTTAAGGACCGGGGAACACGAGGAAGAAAAGAGGGCCTAAGAAAATAAAAAAAAGATTCCATTTCGCGGGGCTGTGTCAAAATCATCACACAGGAAAGTGACGACAAGGAGATGAGGGCATGTATGTTTGAGTCATGTCCAATTGGTGGTTGGAAGAAAAGAATGAATCAGAAACGAGTTAAATAGGGTGAAAAAAAAGTAATGAAATGCGCCTTAGTGCGCGCATAGGACTCAACAGAAGACATTTCATAATCAACAAAAGAAAGGAAATGTCGCTGCAAGAGGCTGCTTTCTTCATTTGCATACAAGACTACGGGAAATAAAATCCGGTTCCCAAATAGACGGGAAGGGGGAGGGCCCAAGACCTCCGGGGAACGTGGGAAAATGGGGTGAAAGAAATCAGGTTTCAAGCGGGAAGAGGGATTTACCCATCACCAAGTAATAAGAAATGTCATACATCACGATGACTCTGAGGATGGGACAAACCCTTGAAGAAACCCAACTGGGAGAGTTGAGTTCCGGTCCTCTGTCTCTCAACTGCTGTACTCTTTGGACTTGTAACACCGACGGGCAGTAAAGGGTCTCGTGACTACCTTGGGGAAAGTGGAGCAAAAAAGACGAGACATTTTGTCGGGTAGAAGTCTAAAGTAATTCCACTGCAGGACCTGGGAAGGCGAACAGCAAAGAAAGAGGCCGGCAACAGGGGACAGGCATGATAGAAAGGGGCGTGGAGGGGGTACCTGTCCAAGGCAACGCTTCTAAAAAGAGAAATCCAAAAAAATGGGAAAACCCCGAGCCCACTTTGGGGGACAGGGAGAGAAACGAAAACTGCGAATTGACTGGCCGAAAAAAAATGTGGGCACACAGTCAGTGGCCGTAGTGGCTCTATCCTTTTTTCACCAGGGGTTTTTTTTCTATGGTGAGGTCTAAACTTTTCAAAAAAGGAGATCGGGCGGCCGGAAACGAAGGGAAGTTGCCTGGTCGCTGCTATTTGGGGAGACCTAGACGGAAAAGGGACGGGGACTTTGTGTCCGGCGGAAATTCCGTTTATTCACAGAACATTTATGAGAAGGGGCGGAGGGAAAAGATTTTCTTCTCTTAAAGGGGGGAGACTTGATTGGAAACGCCGGCGGAGGACATGAAGGCAGCTAAGCGGTTTGGGGAATCATAGGGTGAGGAAGTTCGGAGCAGGAATCCTAATGAACCAAGGCGACCGGGGGGAGAAGGGGGGCTAGGAGTGATTCAAGAGTGAGGAAAGCAGAAGAGGAGGGGGGCGCCGAAATAGTCGTATGTGAATCCCGCATAGGATGAAGAGATTGGGGAGTGAAAAAAGATCTCTGCGGAACGAGTAGGGGGGGGAGTGTTGGGCAAAGCTAGGGGTCAGGTTATTAGAAATGAAGAAAGGGAGGGGCTATACAAAGGGGGGCTGGCAACCAACAGGGCTCGTGTCAGGAAGGATAACGAGAGAAAAGGACGGACAGTCCGAAATATGAACCTAACTTTAGGGGGGGCTAGGGTTAAAGGGGGGATAGCGTATATAGAAAATAAAGACCACACGGATCAACATTGGAAAACCATTTTGGGCGAGAAGAAGAGCGGAAAGTTGAGACGTTCAAAAAAACAACGAGAAAAAGGAATGAAAAGGAGAATCGGATAGAAGTGTTGGGAGGAAGCGTACGGATCTAAAAAAAATTACTGATTTTGAACAAGTATGTGGTAATTACTTTTGGAATTTCACGTCAGGGGCGAATCGAGAGGAAAGGAGGAATAAAAACAGTCCGGATTTAATGTAGGGATGGTAAACCTTGAGAGAGGCGGAAATTTGAGCGAAAGAAAATCGAGGGCCTCACTCCTCAGTGGGCAGAAGGTGGTATAGAAAGTAAAAGGTGCGACTGAAGAAGACAGAGAAGGAACGCACTAAGCGATGCACATACTGGAAGCGTTTGGCGCCCACCAAAAAGAAAGCGAAAGAAAAGAAAAGAAGGGAGGGAAGGTCACCAATACTCCTTTCTTAAGAAAAAAAGCGAGTTTCACAAATCAATAGGGAAATAAAAAGCAAAGCTTAAGGGGAAAAACATGCGCAATGAGCAGGATATCTCTACTAACTTACCAAAATGGTGGTTTAATAAAAAATTCACTGAAAGGAGGAAGATGAGGTGAAAATAAGAAAGGAGCACGGGGTCGTTCGGCCAAGCCGAGATGGCAAGAAGAAAAGTGAAGGATTGACCTAACTATTCTGGACAAACTGAAGAAGGACAAAGGCAAAAAAATAGACAGAAAGAGACCATTCAAGTAAAGGCCTGTAATACTCAAGGAATAAAAAGCAAAACCGAAAAGTCAGTCAAGGAAGGAGGGCAAACACATAGAGGAAAACGTATATCTGAAATGGGAACCACGGGACCAAAGGTGAGGAAAAACGGCATTCTAAATCCTGCGGCGGGAAGAAAACCAAAAGGTATCTGGGAGAGGGAAATGGGTATGTGGTAAAACGTTGCCGGTGCCATGGAAAAAGAAGAACGAAGGGGAAGGAAAAGAAGAACCACAGCGGGGTCCTTTTGCCAAAAGACCAGGGGGAAGATTGAAATTCTGGGAGACCTTTCAACAAGGTTCACAAAAGCCAAATGTTTGAAGGGGGGAGAAGGATAAAAAAAAAAAGGACGAAAGGGGCCAAGCAATGGAAACAGGGTAAGGAAACCAATCGTGTGTATCATGAACGGGGTACCCACGGAAATCAGGGTAACAAAAACTGACGCAGACGGAGAGAAAGAAGAGCAAATTGTTCTACGGAATTGTCGCAATGGGGGCCGAAACAATATCTTTGACGCTTTGGGAGGACATAAGGGGATGAAAGTGGGAGGGGACAAGTACTACTCAGCGTGGGACCAGAAGGGGTGACTCGAGGAAAAGGGAGAAAGGGGAGGCATTTGAAAAAAGACACTCTATGGGGAAAACAAAGGGGTATTGAGGAAGGGGGGAGATAGGAAGGCAAACCATCTCTTCCCAAAGGGCACATGGTGCTGGAGATGTCGGGGAAGGGTGGAAATGTGAAAGGTAAGAAGGAAATGATCACGAGAGAAGCCTGGGCCAACGTATGGTTTAAAAAAACGCGCAGGGATGGAAGGAGGGGTCGCTGCACCTGGTAAGAAAATTCGAACTGCAGCGTGGAAAAGCGACAGCAACAGGATCCAGGTGAGGGAGGAAAAGTGTGAACTTCCAGAAAAGAACGGAAAAAGCGAAATGAGGATAGTTTGATGGGGAGACGTGGAGACCGGATAGGGAAAAAGAGGATGCTGACGTTTGACTCTTGGCAAATTGGAGGAAGCCCCGAGAAACAGAGACTCAAACGCAGAAAAAAAACAAAAAGGGGAGGGGGAGAAGGAGAGCTGTGGTTAAACAGTGGGGAGACACAAGAAAAAATCTTGAAGTCCATGAACAACAGTACCCACCAGGGGGAAGAGAATCCGATTTCAAAAAGAGACAGTGCTCATTCGGGGAAGGGGTGACGGAATCTCCACCCGACGAAAGAAGGGAATATGGGAGGATGACGGGCAGAGGGACGAGTAAGTGTGGTCTACAGCAGGAAGAGCAGATCTTAATGGGAGTCCCCACCGTGCCGGGTCTTACCTCGCTTCGAGCAATCGGGTACTACAAAAAACGGCAGAACATCATCAACAGGAAATGAAAAGGATGCCAAGGAGAGGAGGGGATGAACGGCGACATACAATCTGCTGCAGGAAGGATTTTGGAAATGAGAGACCCCTCCGAAACGTGGAAAATCTTCGCAAGTCAAGAAGAGGAAAAAAATAGGGGAACGCGAAGGGGCAGATTGGAAAAAAAAAAGTGAAGAAACATTGCAATCCAAAAGAATGGAAGAATGATGGGCTATTTTCTTTAGTTACAAACAGGTGATAAGCCCAGGGGAAACAAGGGGACCGGGGGGGCAATGGAGAGACTACTAGCGAACTGGTCAAGGGTCACATCTGGCATGAACGGGAACGGTTCAAAGGATACAACCGTGACATGTGTGGGGCAGAACAGAAGAGGAGAGGGGGGGAGTTTATATCGCACTGCCTTGTCGGAATTGAAGGGAAGAAAAAACGGAAAGGAAAAAAAAAACACGACATCGTCAATTAAAAAAAACAGGGACGCATTTTGTGGGGAAAACAGGTATGGGCCTGACGGAAGTCGGGTTGGAAATGGTGTCTTCACCTAAACGAAGCGGACCAAAGGGGGCCAATATGAAAGGAGAAATGGGTAAGACCGCAAAAAATGGGGAGAGGTCAAAGGAAAAGGGACGTAGTGGTGAGTTCAGAAATAAGGTTTTCCTCTATTGGTGTCAGCTTTCGGGGATTGCGATCGGGAGTCAAAGCAAATTGAAGTGGAAAGGGAAAGCGGGGAGAAGAAATTTTGAAAAAAAAGTAAATGGCGACGTTCTTCATTTTCAGGGGGGCCCGGACTGTGAGAAGAAGGAAGGGTATGATGGAGTCTGGATTCACCGGCCACCGTCTTTGTATTCTCAACCATTTATACTAGCGATTGAAACGAAGCTTCGAAATGAGTCGTTTTGGAGGAAAGGAGAGGCGAGGGGGGGGAGGGGGAAGCGTGGAAGGATCCGAACAGGGTACGGAAGGGGAAACGGTGGGGATTCAAAAAGGGTTCATTTTAAAAAAAAGGTGTTCCCCATAAGGAGGAGTTTGCCGAGGAAAAGCCTTCGGGAAGGAGAGAGAAGGGGGAAACGATAATCGTTAGGATGGGAATAAGTGGATGGAGAAGAGGATTCTCAGTCCGAACCAAGGAAACTAGCGAAAAAAAGTGCAACAAATGCTATTGAAAGTATTCCTCAGATCTTAGGAGGGATCAAATGAAGAAGCAGGAAAAAGTAAGAGGAAAACGGACTAGGAGAGTCCATGATACGCAGAAAATGAGTTACCCCGAAGAGCAATATCAGAAGGGGTGACAAAGAGATTGTGGGGTCTATCCCTCACTCACCACACATTAGAAGATAGAAGGAACAACACAACAAGGAGAAAAGATAGGAGATCGTAGAAGTGGAAAGGGGGGAGGGAGAACGGAGAGAAAAAAAGAACTGTAGGGGATAGGGGTCCATTCATCAGAGTAAGAAAGATACTATTCAATGCGGAATAAACAAAGGGAAATCCAGAGTGGAAGAGGAAGCTTTGGCCTTTAGGGGGACAGGGTCTTGAAGCAGATCGGAGGGAAAATAAAACCGAAGAGCATTGTGGGAAAGAAAAATTTCCATTAAAAAAATCGTTCCACTGGGCGAAAAAGGAGACTCCGACTCGAACAGGCAAGCCAAACTAGAGATGACAAGCAATAAAATAACGAGGACGCGATTTTCCCGACCATTCTATCTAGAGAAGGCGAAAAGAAAAAAAAAAAAAGAGACATGGGCTGCCTCAAAAAAAGTGACAGGGGGCCAGCAAAGAATTATTCAAAAGTTTGAAACTTAGGAAAAAAAAAGGGCGAATGTTAGGATATTAGACAGAGAAAATGAACCTGAGAGGAAAGAAGGGATCAAAAAAAGCAGGAGGACAGGGGTCAGTTCTCAGATGCTTGGGGAAGGGAAACACTCGATAGAAACGCGGTGCACGGCATCATGAATTCATACATAAATTGCAAAGAGGGGCACGAGGAAGGAAAAAGAGAAGAGAGGTCCGCAGTAAAAGATGAAGGGTGATGCGGTAGAGAAGCTGATCGACCTAATTCTCCTAAACGAACAAAAATAATTGGAAAAAAAAAGGAATAGAGAATGACCCGGAACTGGGAAAAAATTCGGAACGGTCGGGGTCGCTGCTGTCGGGCCGTATCGGAGGCGGGGAAGTGGAGTGGATGTGAAGTCTAATGAGAAAATTCAAGTTAAAAAGAAAAGGCAGTAAAATTCCTGCAAAAGAGAGACCTGTTTCCCAGAAAGAATATGTTTGAGCTATCATTAAGAGAAAGGTGGGGTAAAAATGGGTTACTCCTGAGGCACAGGCGTAAGAGAGGGGCTTCTCAAGCAACTTTACAACCGGATTATCAAAAACTTTTAAAAAAAAAGAAAAAAAAAAATTCCCTATTAACCCCTGGTCAAAAATTATAGCGCCGGAACATGAGAAACTCAAAAAAGGAGAAAAGGTGGACTACTGTTGGGGAACCACTGCTCCGGGTCTCATGGGTGGATGGGCCAGAGTGGAGGGAGGTTGAGGCAAAGCAGGAAAGGAGAATTACAAATGGGGGTGCGGCGAGGAGGAAGTGGCGCAAGTCACTATTATGGAACATTTTCAAAAATCAGTCGATGACGCCGAGGGTAGGGAGAAGAGAGCGCGAGTAAGACTATAAAAAAAAGGGAAGGGGGGCTGAAGGGGAATGTCTGCCGTGTCAAAATGTGATTGGATGAAAAAATCGCTATTGCCGGCAAGTAAAAACTATTGAAAACTTCGCTTGGACAGCGTGGGGGGAGAATCAATACATCAGAAAGCAAAGAAAACCTCGAAGTGGCGGCATCGTCAAGGTGCGAACTTTCAATCAAAAACAGCAAAAGCCAGGCTGGTTGAAAATCTAGGAGAGGCCATAAGGGAGTAAGGGGGGGGGGAAAAAAGGAGATGATGCTAAACTTTTTTATCGGTTGCGGGACGACAAATTTTTTTTCAAACAAAAAAAAAAAAATACAAAAAGAAAACTCAAAGAAAAAAACGGGGAAAAGAGAGAGAGCGCTGTTTCCGGGGAAAATGGAAAAAAGAAAAAGAGGAGCCAAGAAGCCGAGGTCCTTGGAACCACATAACGCCAACGATGGCATAGGTCTAATCCTAAGGGAAAAAAAACGCAAGGGGCGAGGAGGGTGCAGTAGTGCGGCGCACCAATCCGGGTAAAGAAGGGAAATGGTGGTGGGGGGGAAGAAAAAATGAGCCGGCCTCATTGGGTGAGTTTGAATCTAAAAAGCTACAAGCGTACATCGGGGGGAGAAGTTAATGCAATTAAATCGGATTCGTGAGAAGATCGTACTCACACCGACATATCAGGGCAAGGTTCGAGGTCAGGAAATGGGAAGAGGGAGGATCTCCGAGAACATAAGAAATCGTGACAACATAACGTATTTTGAAAAAATTCGAGACCGAATAAGGATCGTGCGATTTTAGGGAGGAAAAAAGGACCGGGTAACAACCCATAAAGTATTGAAAATGCCCCATAAAAAGAGGAAGCCAAAAAAAAAGGAAGAAAGGTCGAGGCGCACCAGTTATCCGAGAAAAATTTGAAAGGGGGGAAAGGTCAGCGAATCGAAGCTCCATATCTCCTAGGCTTGACTAAGGCCCCAGGGGTACCTACTGTCAAGGAAAGCAGGTCAGAGAGCAAGAGGGGGGAAAAATTGGGAGCGGGGGGCTTAAGAGATTAACTGCAAGGAAACAAGGGGAAAATGAAGAGAAAAAGCTCCATTCCAAGGCAACTGAGGAAAAGAGAGCGGTTGGGGAATGAAGTTATGGGGACAGGAAAGGGCGGAGGGTGGTAACCAGGCCATCTAACGCTTCTCAAGGAATAAGGGGGAAAATCAAAAAAGAAAGGGTTTATCTCTCAACCGCAGCGAGGGGGGGACCGGTGCCAAAGAAGTTGGGTCGGGTGCAGGGCTGATTGATAGCTTTTCAAGACTGGAACCAAGGGGGGTAGGGCGAATGTCGGGACAGGAATCGGAGGCTTACTTTACGTGCAGGGGAGGCGCTTAGGGGGGGGGGGGGACTGAAAGGAGAACACTCCGTGTAGGGGAAAGAAAAGGTGGGCCTTATGCATTCGGGGAGCCGGAAAAGATTGGAGAGAACCAGTGATACTTTAGGGAGGGGTCGGCAGATCTCCTCGGTTGAGAAGTATTAAAGAACTTACGAGGGTGGACAGGGAGGTGAAAAGAATCGACGGGAACCCACCTCGTGTGTCAAGAAACAGGGTGGGGGTGGAGTAACTCTTGCTGTAAGCCGGAGTCAACCTCTTTTGTTACCAAAAGTCGGGTCCGGATTACAGTTAACACTCTTTCTGAAGCCAAGGGGGGGCGGCAAAAGAGGAACTGGGCCTCGGTAGTGGGGGGTATTCTATTTAGATGGTTCGGAGATTCTCAGTGAAGAGGAGAACAAGACTTTCTTGCAAGAAAAGGATAGTGAGGGGGGAACAACGGCTAGGTGGCAAGCCTCAAATTAAATCCATTTCCACAGGGGCAGAGAGTTAGGTGAGAAATTTGACTAGGCGAGAAATCCTCACTCAAAAATGACACCTGAAAGAATACATAAGTAAAGGGGAAAAAGATGAGGGTGGGATCAGGAACTCATTGAAACTAACAAGATGAGAAAGGAGCGTCCATTAGGGGGGGGGGGGGACTCGATCGAACCAAAAGGGTCAAACTTTATAATTTATATCGTATTCAGAATGGGCGGGGGGTCAGCGGAGAAGGAGGCGAAGAAAAAAGCTAAAGAAGAAGGAAAAGGAGTCCCCGTATGGATCGGATCAATCCCCGTGGGCGAAGAGCAGGGGGGGGGGAAAAGAAAGTCTCTTTCGACCTCTTATTTCTTACTGAATCCACTCCAGGTCCAGCACTAGACGGGTCAAAAGAATACAGAAACCGGCGCGTGTTCCGAAAAAAAGAAAGCAAAATAAGGGAGGTGACGGCACCATACGACTTATTGGCTTCTAAAATCAGAGTAAGATCCAAGCAAGGAATTACAAACACCTGTGCGGTAAGGAAAAATCGCCGGATTCCCCTTAGTTATTAAGAGCAAAGGAGGGGTCTGGAAAGGACGCGGAGATGCATGCAATAATCTGCTTTCTCCGAATATGCGGACTAAAAGAAATAAGAGGGGAACAATGATCATAAGTTGAACTTCGGACAAGAGGGAAAAGGAGAAAGGTCAGTCAAAAATAGCCAGACGGATCAAAAATTCACTGAAAGCAGTAAAATGCCAGTCGTCCTAAAAGTCTCCGAACAAACGCAACAAAAAAAAAGAAGGAAGGAAAAAAAGTAAGAAATTAAACCAAATTCTGGAAAAGGATTGTAGCAGAGCCAGGGGAGAAGAGAGAAACCGGACTCGGGATGGGCAGGTGTGACTGATTTTGCGGGTCGAAAGTGGCCAGATGAACAGGGAAAAAGAAACCAATGCAGGAACAAGAAAAGGAGGAAGCGAGCCATACTTGATGGGAGGAAAGGGGGTCTAGTACAAAACCAGGGGTAAAGACCATGGGGGAAGAAGGGCGGGGACGGATCAACAAACATATCTCTCTCTCTTCAGGATGCCCGAAAAATTCGTCACAAGACGGGAGGGTGAATCGGAAACCGCTGCCCGTAGGACATTTAAGAGGACTTTTCGCAGAAGGCGAGAAAGAGAAGCAAACCATTTGTCTAGAATACTGAACACCTGGGGACAGACAAAAACTCGACGGAAGGCGGAGGGGATGGCGTTTTAACTGAAAAAAGACTGGAAAAGATGTGGTTGTGACAATATTTGGGGCGACGCGAAGGGGGGCGCAGAAAAGGAGGGAGTCTCTAAAAAGGAAAAAAGCAAGGAGAATGGAGCCGAGGACTCTCTGCAAGGAAAAGCAAAATCGACGAGGGCAGATGACAGTGGCCCTGATAATGATGATTACTTTCGGGATTATGCTGCAAATCTAGGAAATTAGTCGCAGTGGGGTGCAAACAGGGGAGGGAAAGCGCCGCAGGTTAGCAGTTCGCATTAAGACATGCAGGAAGACGGGGAAAAAAGACACTAAAAAAATCAGAAGGGCGGGCATCGTCCAGGGGAGACCTTCAAAGACTAAAGAAGGCGACGGTTGGGAAAAGAAAAGGGTGGAGCCATCAGTGGGACGAGAGGAAAAGTAGGTGGCGCGACTTTTGAAGAGGCAATTGTGGAGAGAAAAGCTAACATCTCGGAAACAAACAACAATTCTGGCTGAAGGGGGTCGGGGTTTAGTTAAAAAAGATTGGGCGAAAAAATTCAACGCAGCAGCAAGAAGGGACAGTGACCAAAAGAAGCGATGTCTAGCAAAGAGCTTGCAAAAAAACCAGTGGGATGACGTTTTGCGTGTTAAAAAAGTCGAACACCACAATTCCTAAAAAGAGAGGGGGAAGGTGCTGGTAGGTGGGCGGGAACGGAAAAGTCCGAATTGGTAAGGGTTGAAGGCGACCAAGGCTCGAAAAAGAGGCGTTGCATAGCCCAACGTTTCTCAGTCAAGCGCGGCCGTGCACATAAAGGAAAGACACAGGTCTGAATTCTCCAGACAGGGCGGGAGAGCCGGAGACGTGCTGAATCTAGTCCGGAAGAAAAAACCGAAAGATCCGGACCGGGATTTTGGAAAAGGCGCGACCTCCTCCGTTATCATTGCAGCATTTCATTCTAACAATGGGCAACAGCTGTCAGTCAGGGGAGTTTGCCCATATTCACAGAAAAGGAAATAAAAAAAAGGGCCGGGGAGGATCTTAAAAAAAAGGATAAGAGGTAAAAAAAAATTGCGCGGGAGCCGCCCAGCTCTAAAAGAATGGGAATGGCCCTGGTTCCTACGAACCGCCGTGGAGAGATCAAACCGGGTAAGGGGGGGTCAGATCGAAGTTGTTTCAGTGATCCGTAAACCTTAATGAAAACCCACTGGGGGGGGGACGGAACTGGGGGGGAGTCAAAAAATCGAGGCAATCAAGAGGACCTTGCGGAAAAAACAGGAGCGCGTTGCCCTTGCAGGAGGGGGGAAGGGGCCCGAGGACTGAGAGTCTCCCTTTTACCATCAAAAAAAATGGACAATCCCGAGATGGGGTATCTCGTCGACCGACTCGGAGAATGGGAAACGGGTGGAAGAAGGGGGGGCACAGGAATTGGGAAGGAGGTCCCGTTGGGAAGAAAGGTTGTCGGGGGAAAAAGGGGAGACTTGAGGGGGAGAATCGAGTCGTAAAGCATGTAACTTTTCCTGCCGTTCGGGCTGTTGGTGGTGCATGACATGGGAGGAAGAGCCAGACTCGGTTCACTCCTATCATGAGCGGATTGGCCGGCACAAGGAGAGGGATCTTCTTCATCAAAATAAAGAAAAAAAACGCAACATTGAAACCTGAATGAATACTCCGGTTTGGGGAGACAGTATGAATACTGGGGGAAGTTTTTGTGCTACAGGAGAGG
>Ga0179593_1468380_pt1 | contig 14528 bp, 16 predicted proteins | sample CZODoug2_1_08_16_FD_185931 | JGI IMG/M metagenome (GOLD analysis project Ga0179593, IMG submission 185931) | Vadose zone soil fungal communities from Angelo Coast Range Reserve, California, USA - CZODoug2_1_08_16fungal (PacBio error correction) | ecosystem: Environmental > Terrestrial > Soil >...
GGGAGAGGGAGAAGAGCGAGGGACTCTTTCTATTGCCAATCCGCACATAAAACGTAGGTAGAGTACGCAAAAACAGAAAGTGGGAGTACACTACAAAGAAAGGGGGGGGAAAGAAAAAAAATCCCTAGGGAGGGCAAACATGACATGAAGGGACAGGACCCGGATGACACGAAAATCATTCAGAAAAAAAGAGGAAAAGTCAACAAGAAGAAAGGGCCGCGAGGTGTGTCAAAATGACTCAAAAACCATAACCAGCAGGAGTGGAAAAAAAAAAGGAAATTACCACGCCCATTTCAACGTGTCAGAAGAAAATGGTGGGTAAGGGCGAAAAACCGTCAGAAAGATTCAAACTCTAACAAAAAGAGAGGGGGCTAATCGACGATACGATGCATAAACTGAGCCGGTAAAAGGGGGGGGATGAGTCAGGAGCAAGAAACGAACGGCCGGAAAAGTAGTAGGAAGGGAGCGAGGAGGGGAAAAAAGCAACGCAGACGGAGAACGGGGTGAACTCGTTCCCAACTCTAAAGCTGACGGCAAAAGATGACAAAAGTACAAAATTAAAAAAGAACAACTAAACAGAAAACCAACACAGGAGGAAGAAAAGAGAGATCGGGAGGGAGGGAAAAAGGGTGTCCAAAAAGTTTCGTATGCGGACGAGAAACAAAGGACCAGAAAGGGGAGCGGTCCGGGGGGTCGAAGGTCAGTTTGCAAATAAAAAGGAGGGACCAACCGGGAAAATAAACGCTTTCTTAAATAGCAGGGAAGCAGAGTGATGGAACGGCGGAGGGGGGGGGGACTTGAGTTTTGATGAGGAAAAGGGTACAGGCAGAGGTCTGTTTTGTGGAAGCCTAGAGGGGTAGCTTGGGGGATTTGACGTGGGGGGAAAGAAGGACCGCGGAAAAGATCGGGCAAGTCTTTAAGAACGGGAATGTTTGGAATGACAATCATCGGGGAAAGAAGTTGTGATGGGGGGGATGGTTTCTCATCAAGGGATGTTCAGTACTATCGACAAAAAGGAGTAGGAGTGTAATCGGCTTTTTTCACAGGAGGGAGGAAGTTAAGAGGTCTTGTTCAGACACTCCTAAGAGACAGGGGGTTCGGCGGGTGCGTGGGGTGTGGAACAAAAGTTGCAGAGATCCGCCATAAAACCTCTGTTTATCCACTTCATGGGTGAATAATTTAGAATTGGAAGGTGGGGGGGTGGGGTTTTTGTTTGTTGTTTTATGTTATTATTGGGGGTTGGGGGTGGAGGAATTGTGTGTTTTTTCGCCAAATCCGTTGGGGAGTTTCTTGGTTTTTGGGGAAAAAAAAAAAAATGGGGTGCTGGGTGTTCCCGTTCCCCAAGTGTCTGAGGGCGGTTCGCGGCAAAAGTTGAGGAAAGTACAAACAACAATTCACGAACACACTCACAACGAAGGTTCTGGCAACAACGTATCCGAAAAAAACACCATTTGAACCCAGCCGCAAGGCAAGAAACATAAATGCCGATAGACATTCGTGGGTACAACAAAAAGAGGTCGTGGGCGACTTGACCAAAGGGGCGGATCGAACGGAAAAAATGAGTCGTAACTGGGACATACGAAAGCTTGGTGCCAACAGTGAAAAAAAAAGGGTAGAAACAAATACCTGAAAAAACGGGGGGAGCAACAGCGTGTTGAAAGGATAGGGAAACATTAAGGGAAAACGCAGCTTCAAGAGACGCATCTTTTTAAAAGCAAAAACGGGGGCACCAAGTTGGCTCCCACACAACGGTGACCCGGGTAACACGGTGACCGTAAAAAAACCACTACATAACACCCGTGGGGCCCACAGGGGAATCGGGGGGGGTCACATTTTTTCGGTTTTTACCAGGGTGTTTTTTAATTCAGTGGGACACCAAAATGTGTCTTCGTTCTCCACGGGGACCACCACGGCTGGGTAAAAATTGAACAATGCTGACAATGGTTGTTTTTTGAACTTTGATTTCTCGGCGGGGCAATTCCACGTTTCCAAAATAAGGGGAAAATTGGGGTGGGGGGGGGATTCGTCTGGAGGTACTGTTGTGCGGCGTCGGTGGTCTTCCACCCGGGGGGGGAAGGGGGGGGGGGGGGGGGGGGCCATACAAGACGATTCGTCCTAACAACTTTGCAATTTGGACGATTACCTTCCCCCCACACCCCTGGGGTTGGCAAGGTAGAGTGAAAAAGGCGACACTCTAACGAAAGGAAGAAAAGGGGCGCAAAACGGCTGAAAACAAACACAACAAAAATTAAACAACGAAGGCAAAAAAGTCCCGACAGGGTTAGGGTCACGCGAAAACAAGATAAATTTGTTAAAAGACGGGGGGGAACGTGGGGATTGTCTTGTAACAAAAAATGGGGCAATACCAGAACTCTAAATAACAAAAAATGAGGCTCTTACGCGGTAAGGGGGTCAAACCCTCCGATACGGGGGTATATAATAAAAGGAGAGAGAATCATTTACGACACAAGCATACCTGGGTGGGTCAGACAAGTTTCATGGGGGGAATTGAAAAAAAGGACAGGGGCCCCTATACACGGAGGGGAAAAAGTAAAGGTAAAAAAGTAAATTTGCCCGGAGGACTTAATGGAAATCGAGAAAGGAGGAGGTAACCAACCCAAAAATTGTGACGCACGTGAGGCAGGGGAGGGAGGCGTTTGCCCAGACCCTGGGCGAGAATCTAGAAGAATTGGGGGAAAAATGAGGGGAGCGGTGGTGTTGGGGGAAGTGCCACCACTCAGGGTTGGGGGGGTCGAGTCTCAAGGACTCCAGTTTCAGCTCGGGGTGTCCGGTGGTACCTTTCATGCCCCGCAAATTCACTCTCAAGTACGGGGAGCCGAAACCACCAGACGCCGCTCCGCCAATTGATAGCGATGTAACCACATCAGAAAAGATCCTCATTGACTAGGACCCCTCAAGAGCTAAGAGTCGGGTGGGGAACGCCACCTTTGGGTGTAGCATAACCCCCATGACGCCGAAACGTCCTTTGGGCTTGGTTACCATCAAACCATTCGCACCATCCAGGGGACACCCGAGTCGGGCCGAGCTTTTTTAAAATGTGGAGTGTTCTTCTTTTAACGGCAGGCCAGACTGCGAAAAAAGACAAAAAGAAACGGGCAAAATAACGGGGGTCAGGAGGTAAAAAAACTCCAGCAGTGGATGCAACCCAAAAAGAAGCCAAATGTTCCTGGGGTCGGCCCTACGTAGCAAAATTATGGGGGGGAGCAGGTTACATCTTTTTACGTATCAAGACGACAAGGGAAAACACTGCACGCGGTGTGGGGTTGGGTTTTGATTGGGGGTTTGACGGTCAGTTACCATCGCGCTTGAGAAACGACACAAGTGAAAAAAAAAGGAGCGGTGAGCCGGGACACTGACAACCTTCCAGAGAATGAACACAAACCCCAAAAAAACATCAAAAAACTCGACTGGCCGGACAAAATAAATAAGTCATTACGGCAAATCCTGCAAAGGTGGGGGGCGGAAAAAACGTACCAGCCACAGTAATTGTCTACAAAGTAGTGAGTAAAAAAAAACCACACCAGACGATCCGGACAACCATTGCCCAACACGGATAACCCAAAAGGAGCAGTTCGCGAGAAGAAGGGTAGAGGTCGGAAACGCGGAAAAGGGCGGTGCCAAGGTCAGGGTGACGTCCAAAAGTGGGGGGGCAAGGACGTCAGCGAAGACACAAAAAGGTGAAGGAACCCCTCACCGGATGAGCGGCTACAAAGGGAGGGACAGGGGTCGAAGGCAGAACCCCATGTGGGGAACGTTGGGACGAGGTCGAGGACCACAGACTAAGACGGTGACGGCCGAGGGGACGGAACAAGTGGGGATAGCACAAAATCGTCGGTGTGCCCGACCAGTAGGTCGGGAATAGAAAGAAAGAGGGGTAGGTTACACTAAGGAGGTGGTCGTAAGAAACCAAACAACGACGCGCGCAAGAAGACAGGGGGGCCAGTGAATCCGGTTGCGCAGCGGCGATGACCGCAAAGAGCAAAACAGGAATTGTAGTGACAGGTCGCGGATTGGCTGGAGGCGCTGGATGAGTGGCAAGTATGGGGAGTGACACCAGTAAGCTCCAGCCCCAAACGCCAATCAAATTCTAAAGGTACCCAACGAGGGGGACCTCGAAAGCTGAATGAAAAGTCGGGGGAAAAAATAGAGAGGAGAAGAGTTATGAGACGTGGTGCAAGGGTGAGAAGCCGGAGACCCAAACGGTCCACAACGGGGAATTAATAGGACAACGGTAGGGTAAGGAGAGGTAAGGGGAAGCCGCTTAAGGGGGACAGGTAAGATAACATAAGAAAAACGACCAGAGATGGGTGGGATGTGGGGAGCGCCGAGGGGTGATCACCGTGACCCGAACATTCATAGACCGTAGCCGGACACAAGTAGGTAAAGTTAGGGGGAGTCCCCGGTCCCGAGAGGAACGACTGACGGTCGTCACCAATAACCTTCATACAACAAAAAAAAGTAGTGACTCCCCAAAAAACCTGTTAAAAAAGCTTCCGTTCCAACAATCTAAATACGACAATCTGCCGTCCCAGGTATGTCGGGAAGATATGAAACCGTGGCTTGTCCTCCAACCTATCTGGTTGGGTGTTTTAGGTCTGTTCTTGGTAAATGTTCATTGGCCCTGTGGGGTTGTGGTAAAACTTCTGCGGTTGTGCATTCCAGTGAAGGGGTCAAAAAATAGAGCTACTGGGACACCTACTATCGCTGGAAACAAAGAAAGGAGTTGTTTATTCGTCGCGAGAAGTGGTGGGTGGGGGGGAACTGAGTTCTCGCTGAGTAAATAAAAAGGAGGGTAGGGAGGCAAGATAGCTCAAACCACACAAACCAAACAACGGGCTAAAGGAGGGAAGAACGATCTCGATCAAAAAATTTCAGAAATTCTAAAAAAAGTTGACGAAGAAGTCTGAAGTCAAATTGGTTGCCTCGGTCAGAGAAAGTGGGTATGCGCGAGCCCTTGCCTGAACGCTCACAAACCTGGGGGTGCTGGAAAATGGATGGTCCGCGGGAAGTGATTTCCGGGGGATCAATCGGAATGTTCGCAAGGCAAAGAGGTTCGGGCAAGTAGGGTGTTTGTGGGTTCTCCGTCGCCAAAGCCAGTTTAGGGTAATGGATGGGCACAGCGGGGAAGGAATATTCAAATGCGCCAAATGGGGAAAAAAAAAGAAAACGATAAAACTTAGGGGACGAAATTCGGTGTCGGACGGTTTCATCGGGTGCGTGTAACAATGCCGACCTACCGCTCAAACAGGTCTCAACGGGCAAACCGCACCCATCGGCCTCTCCGCTCACCGCCTAACAAAAATAAGGTTCGATAATGCGAAAGAAATGCGCAAAAAAAAAGCCATAAAGCAAATGCCAGAAGAAAAGACGCTTGAAAACAAAGGAGAGACCGGAAGCCAAACAGGGAAAAGCAGGAAGTGGGCATGGCTGCGGTACGTGTGGAATGACCGCGGGGGACGACCGTAACGTGTAGAAGAGGGCCAGGCGGGCCCGGACTAACTGGGAGTTAAAACGCGCACGCTGAGGCTCCGAACCTCAGCCGCGGAGCAGAGAAAGCACCTAGCTTTTCGGGGGCTGAAAGACCGTAAGCGGATCAAATGCCGACGAAAACCGTCTAAAACAAGCTCAAAAGCCGCTCCAGTACGGCCTGCACTTTTAAAAAAAGGACTTCCGAGTATGATCAAAACATTCTAAGCACTACAACTGAAAAGAAAGAAAAAGCGTGGGTAGGCTCCGGCCCCGACGATGGAAGCGAAATCCTTCCGGGGACAAGAACGTAAAGAAAAAATGAACCCGAACAGGGGAGGTCCAAAAAAGATAGTAAAAACGGTTAGGGGAGTACAAGCGGTGCCAAAATCCTGTGGAAGCAAAGAGGGGGTTCGAGCAGCAAATGGGCGGTGACTGAATTGGGGGGGGGCCCCGAATTCTTGCGTATGGCTGGCGGAAGGTATAAGAAAATTGGCTCCCTGTACACCACGGGGAACGCTAGTCTGGGGGACAAACAACTGGACTATTTATCGGGGCCTACACCAGTGGCCGTCACTCTGTATTTCAAGTCCAACTTACAAAACAGCCCCCCCGGTGACGACCCAGATAAATGATGGTCCCCCACAATAAAGAAGGGCCAAAAAATGGAAAGAAGTTAGAGCGAACTATCACAACTTAAAAGGAATACTACTAACACTCCAAATTCTAAAAGGGATATGCACCTAGGCCACCATTGGAATAAACCCCTGGGATTTCCCCCTGGCGTGTGAGTACCCCCTCACCAGTACGTAATTCCTCCTTAGAAAGTGTAAACAGGTGGTGAGCCCTCGCGAGAAAACCTTCCTCCTGACTCTTTAAATGACTCTGTTCTCTTCTCCTATACAGGGTTCATCACTTTCTGTCCACTGATTCCAGTTTCAAGGACAGGGGGAGAAAAATCGCCGGGGGGGGACGGGGCCAGAAGGGTAAAGGGGGGGGATAAGTAGGGGGGGCCTTCAAAAAGTGAAAGTCACCTAAATGTCTGCCGGAAACCAGTTCAGTCTCGAATCGACAGCCCCGCCTGGAAATTTTGGGGCGTATGGGTTAAACAGAAGTTATACGCTAAGGTTAACGCAAGGAGGTCTGAACCTCAACGAGGGGCCCAATGGTAAAGGGAATAAGTACAAAAGGTGTTGGCATATAGTTTACAAAAACCGTAACAAGCACAGTATTCCTGACCTAGCTACCATATTGTGAACTGAAAATAAGTCAGACCCTGAAGACACGGACCCTCTAAGAAAGCAAGGCAAACAATCAATCAGAAAAAACGAATTGGGTACCACGAAACAGGGGCTAGCTACTACAGAGAGGCGCGATGAGGCCTAAATACACTTCAGCAAGTAACCTATGAGAGGAAAACAGATAAAACGACAATCCATACCAGTATTCACTGCAAACAAACAAAAGCAATGGGGAAAAAAAGCCTGGAACGGACCAGAGTATACAAACCGGTTGTGGACATTCCTTGCTTCAGACACACCAATAACCACGACTCAAAATCAAAAAAGAAAAGATAGCAGACGGAAAGTGAAAAGTACAAACCAAAGAAAGAAAACTCACACAGAGACCAAGGTCTACAAAAAGGGGCCTCATCTGGAAAGGAAACGAAGGTAAGAAAGAACTGAAAAAGTTATACAACTTACAAGCGATGACACGAAGATGAGAAAAAGAAAGGATAACGATCATCATACATCATGGGGGAGAGTGAAGGGGGGGCCGAAAGACAAAAATACGATACACAATAAAAAGGGGAAATCCCTAAGATAGCACTGGGGAAGAATAATTGCGGGGGGGGGGGAAGGTCGAAGAAAAAACGAGTCAGGAGAACTAATTGCACCTAAAAAAAAAACGCTAAAATCCTTCTCAAGCAAAAAATACAAAACAAAACACAACAAGGAGGAAAAGGTACGAGGAGACGGTCTGTTAAAAGGGGGGAAAAGTTACATCCCACGCCAAGCGTAACAATGAGGGGAGGGAAGCCAACTAATGGCAGATAATAACAGAAATCCTACAGAAAGTTGAACAATATGGGGCGATGTCAGAGCCACAGAATCAAGCCGTGGAACTAGACAAAAAAACAAAACCGGATAAACAAAAACTTGCAGATCAGACACAGACAACGGACACGGGTGACGAGGGGCATAGGAAGAAACACCACTACAACGTATATGAGACACAAATCCAAATGTCAGGTCACAAAGTTGGGCGAGATAGGTGGGTAGAGTTATGGAAGGCAAAACCCGCAAGGGCGTACCTGAGCCAAAAACCCAAAACTGAAGAATATCGCCTAAGTGGACTAATGAAGCCACAGACCAAGGTAAAACAAAGGTGAAAAAGGAACTCTCCAACCCGAGCAGAAAGGGACACTAAACATACGCAGGATAGTAATCGGAGGGGAAGAACCTCAAGGAGGACCTAGATATGAGAGGAACTGATCCAAAGGGGGGGGGGGGGGGGAAACCGAATAACTTGGTCAACCTGTCCAAGGAAGAAGAAAATTCGGCGAAGCAAGGAAGAAGGAGAGAGCGTCGGGGCGATTCCTCTTGGCAAAAAGGGACCCAGGTACTGGGACATGAGACTCACCACAATGCTCATCTCCAATTCAGCTGACTCAACTGCAAGGGACGAAGGCACGGGAGGGGCGGAAGACTACCAACGGGAAACAATCCTAATCGCGACAGATAAAACAGGGCCTGGGGGGCGTAGGGGGACATAAATATAATATACAGCCTATAGCATGGGGCTGGAGACCATGGACCAGAAGTACAACCAGGGGTCACTCCCGACAAAAAGGGGTCTAGAAGGTAGACCCCCCCTCAAAGGTCTACGGGTAACGTTCCCCCCACGACCCCCGCCCTAAGGGTAAAAACAATATCTGAGCGACAAGGGAGACACAGACTCGGTATCCATACACTGACAAGGAGTATTTGGACGTTGCAAATCCAATGGCGGAATATAAACTTGCTTCTGGGTGGTGCGAAAACAAAGACTACAACCCGGAAATCAAACTATTTAAGAAGGAAAAGAGCTAGAAAGGACTATTAAAAAAACAGAGCTTCACTTTGGGAAACCAATGAACAATAGACACAGGAAAAGTAGGGAAGCGGATACATAGGGAGGCCCTTAAGGGAGTAAAATAAACCCATCGGTACTAGCGGATAAAAACATATTGAAACCAAGGATGGAAAAGAGAAGACATAAAGAAGGGCAAAAAAGCTTGGGGACTAAAAAATTAGCAAAGCATGAGGGCAGACATAAAGATTCAGGAAATTAAAAAAAGAACCAAGTCAAGGACACCAACATGGGGGGGAAAAACAAAGAAAGAAGAGCAGGAAGAAGGAAGTCCACCTCTCCTAGGTAGACCTAGACAATGACTTAAAACCATGAGAGACTGGGGGGGGCAGTGTGGGTTTACAAATATTTACGTCAAAAGAAACCGGAGTAACAAACAAACAGGGCTAGTCACCTCTCATCACCCAAGAGAGGGGAGAGCATATATTCACAGGACTGAGGGGAGGGAAGGGCAGGAAAAATGTGCACGGAGAGACGAATCGGCAGGAGGCATCCCCATGTTAGGTGGTCGGAGGATAAAACGAGGGGGGAAGTAAAAAAAATACTAGGAACAGGTGGCGAAATAGCAATTATGGGGGTTAGCTCTCGTAGGGGGGGGGGAAGTACAATAAATCTCACAAAGCCTAAAAATTCTAAAGATCATCTTTGGGTGGGGTGGAGATACCATCGATAAAAAAAACTGATGGACAAAACGATGAGTAATAAAAAATACTTCTCTGGGGGGTGGGGGACAGACGGAGGTCACAGATTGAAAAAAATACGGCAACGATCTCAAAAACAAGCTAAACGGGACACATTCCGACAAAAACGGAAACAATCCTGTTCACGGTAGCATGAGGGGGGGACGTCCGGAAGATCGCCTTTAACCTCCCCACGCCAATAAAGACGAAACTCAACGCTTGCGCCATTCGCGACCGGGAGAATTGGAATTTAAAATACGAGATACTCTACCCTAGACACAACGTGGTGGAATTAAAAGATAAGGAGGACAACAACAACAACTTCCCTGTGGTCAAAACGGGGGTCGAGGAAAAGTCCCCTTCAAGAAAGGTTTGAGATAGAGAGGGACAGGGAAGAAGCGAAAAGAGGGAAACAAACTGGGAAGGTGCAACAACGAATTTATGGGGGTATCCCCTGTAACCAGAAGAAAGGGGCTAGTCTAAGATGAAGATCCATGCCGAAACTAACAAGCATAAAGAAAAAAGTTCTAGTGACACAATCAAACAGGAAACGAATCACATTCCAATGGAGGAGAAGAAACACAATCAAGAAGACGTTGGATACTAGATATCTCGATATACTAAGAGAAAGGGACAGTAATAAGATCAGATTATTAAAAATACAGTTAGAAAAAACTCAAGGCAGGACTATCGAATCTCCAAAGAGGTGTCAAAAACGCAGGTACGGAAAAGAAACAAACTGAAAAATTAAACCGTTAACCCAACGATTCACTAAAGTGGTTTTAGAACAACGCTTTGACAAACAATCTAGAACAAGAAGGGAATAGAGGTACAGGCCATAAGGCCCACAGGGTGTCGAAGAAAAAAAACGAAACAACTAGAAAACATGGACAAAAATTACTTAAGCACCCCCAGGTAACTACAGTCGCAAGGAGCAACAAACCCGAAAAACTCATGGATGCAGATCGAAGCATAAAAAAATATCAAAATCAAGAGGGACGACCGAGACCAAGGATGAGAGGGGGGGGGAAAGTAGCTTGTGTGGTCGATCCCTATCGACTATCGAAAGTGACGATGACTCACTTGGACGTCTATCTGAAAGTTCTACTGGTCATATCAGGAAAGAAAGCTAAAAGTACAGGCGCTTGTGAAGAGACTAGAGGACGAGGGTCAGAAAAAAAAGGGCTAAAACTGGGCACAAACCAAGAAAATAAGCAAAAGTTACAGAAAAATAAACTACAAAAACCTATCAAAAAAAAGACGAGCAATAAAATGAAAGGAACGTTAACTAAGGCCCTACCTGACGGGGCTAACCAAGGGGGGGGGGTGGAAAAAGAAAGACGAACAGAGGAATGGGGAAATGAATGTCTGGCTAACACGACACAATAATAACAGAAAGAGCGAGAGGGTCAGAACTAGAATAAGCTTAAGGAAGAGAAGAAAACTGTGGGGTAAGAATCAAGATTGGCCTACAGAAAAGAAAAAAAATGGGGGACACGAAAAGCGGTGTGGAAAAATAAACTAGAACCTGAACAAAAAATCCTGAACAAAATACAACCCGCCCCTACACCACAAAAAGAAAACAGTACTCAACCTTCCCATTCAAAATAACAGCCAACCATGTGACTAATCACTATTCGGCGTTCAACCAATACCTAAAAATCTAATATTACCTTCCAAACCCGACACTCCCTCATCCCCTCGGCCCCAAAGTTCTGCTGATCCCCAGATCCCGAACAATTGCCCCAATCCCACGTTCCCCTCGCTCGACAACCATGCCACCATCGAACCCCCCCCCCCACTTTCGGCCCACCACCTCCCGCTTCTCAACTTCTCCAATCCCATATCTACACCTGCATCATACTGCCTCTTCTATACCTTACAACCCCAGAGGACTCCCTACGTGCCTCTTTCTCCTCCCTTCCAGATCCAAGATTCAACTCTCCTCACCACACTACCTAAAGAAGCCCCACTTCACCGCCACTGCACCCGTCTCTCCGGATCGCCGCCTGACCTAAAAATAGAACTTTCGGCGCCCGCCACACCCCCATACACGCCTATCGCCCCCATTCATATTTCCATTACAATCCCGCTCCCCTAAGGACGTCCCTGATTCTCATCTTACGACACTTTCCCTATTCGGCCGCCTCTCTAGCTCTCTAAGTCGCTCTAAAGAGCCCATGGACCGCTCCCAGACTCAACCCCAGCCCCGCCGCAAACCCTACCTCGAGGCAGACACTTAACCACTCCCCCTAAAATACCCCATCTTTGGGCGGAGAGGAACGCGAAACTGCGCTATCGCAAAGAAAGGATGCAACAAGACCAATGCAGTTGATCAAACCAACGCACTTAAAATGAGGCAAAAAGGTATGGGGGGGGGGGGGGGGGGGGAAGGCTCAATGGAAAAGGGGGACAGCCAGACCAAAACCAAAATCAAAGATTAAAAAGAAAAAAAAAAAAAAGGGAAAAAATTAACAACCTAAAGGACACAAAAATACTCATATGAGTAACACGAAAAGTTTGCCGCATGGGACAGTGTAAGCATGGTAGGGGAAAGGGTCACAATCTCCCCGAAAACGGGGGGTCTGATAAAAAATCGGAGGACAAAAAAAAACTAGTCAGCATACAACAACCGTGAGAGGAGGGGGGGGAGCTTAGACGTAGGAAGCATCCCCTTAAAAAAAAAGAAAGGGACAGAAAAAGGGGAGAAAGAAATCACACAAAAGTTCATGAAACGTAAAACAGGCAAAACTAGAAAGGGGGGACAATGTGGGGGGACAAGAGAAAGTATTAGCATTTAAAAATACAGGTCCAACAAGCGGCAAACATTAGGTGGAGGGGCCAGTCAGGAGGGAAAAAAAGAAAGTTGGACGGGGGATTTGACACAAAGAATGGGATTGACACACATCTAGCAGGGATACTAGCAGAGGGTGGAAGACAAGAAAATAAAATCGGGTAAAGGGAGGACGGGGATCCGAGGGAGCATATACGTTACGAAAAAAATGACCTGGACACAAGAATACGTGAGCAAAAAAAATGCTCCCGCAGATCGAAGAGATGGGGTGGAGACGCCGAGGATCGGGACGACCGAGAATTAGCAGGAGCCGGGCGATTGTCATGTAGGGACGACACCAAGCCTAAATGAGCAAAAAAAACAAAGGGGACCGATACAGAAAAAATGCAGGTAAAAAAGGGGACGCGCAAACCTGAACATTACCGACAGGTGACGAAAATTTCTTACATACAAATCCTTGTCAAGCTTCTCATACGAAATAAAAAAAAAGCAAGAAAGACGATGACGGAAAAAGTAGAAACTACAGCGCTGGCAACTGGAAGGAGTGACGGGACAGAAAGATGGACGAGGAAATGAAAAATACTAGAAAAATGGGGCAAAAAACGGGGAAAGGGGCGCTCTCATCTAAGGAAAAAAGGGTTGCAAAGGAAAACTGCAGGGAGCCGGGACAAGGGCCCTAGGTGTCTCTTGCAAAGGGAGGAAACGGGGAATATTACAGGTCGATCATTAAAACGAGAGGGAGGGATCAACAACGAGAAAGGAGGATGGGAGGGGGGGTTTAATAGAAAAAAAAAAGAGATGAGCAGACAAAAAAAAAAAAAAAGAGAATTCAAGTCAGGAACATGAAACAATTCAAGTGGAGGGGGGAAAACAACCACATGAGAAAAAGCAAGAAACACGGCAAATAAAAGCATTAAGAAGGAAAAATGAGCTCATATGACAAAAATAATGAACAAAATTCGAGGGGGACGGAAAGAGGGGCAAAAAAAGCTTGATTGTAGGAAAATGGCAGAAGAGGCCAGAGGGGAATCCATGAGAAGCATAATGCCAGACGCATAATAATGTAAAAGAAAGAGTCACCGAAAAAATCTAAAGAAAGTTAAAGAAAGGGAAATACCTCATTCATTTTATTCAAAAGCAAAAGGAAAAGGAAAAAAGAGAACTTGACGCAAAAAAAAAAAAAAACGGCACAAAATAGTACACGGGGGGTATGTCCAAAGGGGGGGGGCCCGAGGTGAGGGGGGGGGGGAAGGAAAATATTGGAGATGAAGGCGGTACCTTAGTGGTAATACCAACTGGACGGGGAGCAATTACAAAAGGTCGCGAATGCAAATGACGATAAACAGTATACAGCTTAAGGGCGGAAACCCAATACCAGTGAAGAAACGACTAAAAACCTAAGCTGATCGACCTTACGAATAAGGAGAAAAAAAAACCATCTTCAAGTTTACGAAGTGCGGACAACAATCGTAGTTCAAAAGATCTCTTTTAATAAGTGGGGAAAAAGAGAAGCAATGAAACAGAAATCAAAGGCCGAATCTGGGATAGAACTAGGAAAAGAAAAAAAAACACCAAAAAAGAAAAAAGAGCTGGCAGATACCGAAAGAAGGAGAGGAATAGTACCAAGAAGATGGGAGTCACTGTTACCTGGAGAAAGGATCGGGGCAAAGCAGAAGAAGACCATCCGGGGGGGAAAGGGACGGAAAAAATAAAGAGAAGAAACGTAAAGATGGGACAGAAAATCAAGCGACGTCAAGGTATGGGGACAAGGGCGAAAAAAAAAAGCGTTCAAGGCAGAAGTATACTTCAAGACGACGTATGGCCTAGGGGCAAAAAAAAGAAAAAGGACAGTTAAGAGAAAAAGGGGGGGAGCGGAACGACCGCGAAGAATCATCACAAAACTACCAAGGCGAAAGAGAAAATCAGGCATGACTTGCCAACAATGAAAAAATACCATATGAAACAAAGAAACATATGAACTGCAAAGAAAAAGGAAAAAAAAACCAAGGAACCAATGAAAAGACGAACAAAAGAAGAGTGACAACTGCAAAAAGAAGAAACTCTAACCCGCACGGAGCGACGAAAGGAAAAGCTCTCAGAAAACTCCGCTATCCAATCAAAAGTAAAAAGAGAAACATTTAAGCAGTCTCAAAAAGACGCACAGTGGGGGGAAGGATGCAGCGGCTACTTTGCAAAAAATCAATAAAATAGGGAAAAGTGGGAAGAGACAGGAAAAGGGCACAACGAACTTCAAAAAGGGCACGCGGGAAGAAAATAACTCCCTCAAAGGTAGAGGGACAGCCAATAAGCAGAACGTGAAAAAGAAAAGGGGGGGGGAAAATCTGGAGCATCTGATCATCACTAGCTTCCAACTACCTTTATTGAGGGAAAAAGGGCAAACGAAGCATGGAATCAGGGAAAAATAAACTAAGACA
>Ga0179593_1583661_pt1 | contig 14528 bp, 17 predicted proteins | sample CZODoug2_1_08_16_FD_185931 | JGI IMG/M metagenome (GOLD analysis project Ga0179593, IMG submission 185931) | Vadose zone soil fungal communities from Angelo Coast Range Reserve, California, USA - CZODoug2_1_08_16fungal (PacBio error correction) | ecosystem: Environmental > Terrestrial > Soil >...
CAGGAACTACCCCTGGGAGGGTTAAAGATGGGGGGGAACGTCTATTGGCCAGCACTTCTGGGGGATCGTCGAAGGGAGGTGTACACCCGCAATTGTCGTTCATTGGGGTGGGTAAGACCAAAAAAAGGGGGGGCAGGTGTCGTTCTCTTGTTGAAGAGGGCTTATGAGGCAGGAAAAAGAGAAGAGGCATAGCGGAGGGGGGTGGCTCACTTAAATTGGGGGTAGTCTATGTACAAAGAAACTGCTGGGCGGCGAGCGAAGGCTTGCATGTGGGGCAAAAAAATCGTAACAAAATTCAAATTCCAATCGAAGTCGCTAAGAGAGTCAAAAGGACTCCAAACGAATTATACAGGGGAGGACTAAAAAAGATGAGCTCGTCGAGTGATCAATCTGGGTGGAAATGGACTATGCGCGAATACTGGGGTAAAAGGGGGGGGGGCGGGGTTGGCGCAAGACCGAAAGTTGGCCAATCTATAACAAATGGGATGATGGGAAAAAATAAGACCATTACCGGGAGTTAGGGCCATGGGAAAAGAGGCGCGCTGGATCGAAAACGTCTTGCCTAACTAACAAAAAACGAGAGAGTTTCTGGGGGAAGGGAACTGAGAGGGGGTCTCCGCATTAAAAACTATTGTCAGAGCACATAACTGGTTCCAATGGGGGGAAAAGGAGCTTGTTAAGGGAAAAAGATTGGGGTTGTGGGGGGTTTGGGGGGGGGGGTCTAGGGAGGGGATCCGCTTATTTGTAAAGAGGGTAGCTTGTATGATACGGCATAGGAGGTGCGCGCGGCTGCTATTCCAGTGGGGGTTGTCAACGGCTGGACTGCTGATCGGGATGGGAGGTCTTGAGGAGCTCACAAAAGAGGGTAAAGGAAGTGAGAGACTTAGGCGCGGGAGATGCAGGGATGTTCGTCTTAGGAACGCTTTCAATCGAGAGGAAGGGGGAGCGGAGGACGAGGTCCTATTACAGTTTAGCAACTGGCTTGATCAGATGGGGGGGGGAGGGGGCAGTGAACTGGGCTCTGAGGAAGGCGCCAAAAAAATCTCGAGTTCTCCTTATCCAGTCTGAGTTTACGTTGGCCCGTCGAAGTATTCCAGAGATTAGGAAGTTTCATATTGGGAATAAAGAATTAGTGAACAGAGATAAAAACCGGAAAGGCGATCCTTCGGGAGAGGGGGGGGGGGGGGGGGGGCCGGGGAACGGCGTAGGTGCGCTTGGGATGTCAGGGGTAAGGCAGCAGAAAAAAACGCACTCCCTGGTCGAAGGGGGAAAAAAAAAGTCGGGGGGAAAAATGTTGCTCACACTTGGAAAAAGAACAGGACCGGTTCAAGGGGAAGTGAAAAGTTAAAGGGGGGGTGACGGGGGGTAATATCGGGCGATAATGGACGTCGGCAACCGGGAAAAATGGCTTCCGACTTCTTAAGCTCTGTGCACGGCAAAAGCAATCTTGCCCAAAATCCAAAACCCGGGGGGCCAAAACTCGAAAATGGGAACAGGCAGTCCGGATAATACGGGACGGCGAGACGTGGGAACTTGGTAGCTGAGCGGGATCGATACTCGGGATATCAGAAAAAAAGAGAAGAGGGGGCGGATCTAGAAATTGGGGCGGCCGCGTCGGGCAGGGGGGTCAATATGACGAGAAGCCACTACGCAAAGGGGGCAGATTCGTAAGGATCGCGGGTGGGATCAGAGGGAAGAAGATTCTGAGGGGGAAAGTGCTAGGCGGGGCGTCACGCACGGCGGCGTTTCAAAAAAAGGCCTGGCAAGAAAAATGGAGGGAAAGAAAAAACACGGCTGGGTGAAAGCACTCATCAGGTCAGTCATAAAATGCAGAGGGAGGAGAGACGGACTGTGTGATGTGGGATTCGAACTGGCAGGGGAAGAAGGTCATTAAAAGGTTCAGTCCCATTGTCTATCTCGCTCGTTCAGAGGGGGAGTAAGGAGGACCGAGGCGCGGGGAAAAAAAGAAAAGTCTAGCGTCTAGTTCTGGGCAAGCTGGGTGTAATAGTCACGAGGGAACTATCGTAAAAAAAGTGCAAGCAAGAATGAATCCAGACAGGCAATCCTTTCTTACAGTCAGGGAGGACGCAAGAAAAGAAAGCGATTCCTTGTCAGCAAATGGTAGCAATCAAGGATTGGCTGGCCTCAAATAAGTCGGGGGTGCAGGAGGGGGCTCATTTCCCAGGTTGGGGATTGGTGGGGGGGGGGGGGGGGGTTTGGGGGGGGAAGAAAAAACGGGAGGAACTACCATCTTGGGGCTCTTGGGGAGGAGGAGTACTGGGGAGACAGTTGGTCTTTCAGCCGAAGGGGGAAGTTCATCAAACACGCGCACTTAAAAGTAGTGCATCCTGCAAAAAAAAAGGAAAAAGTTTGGGGGGGGTCAGTTCTGAAGCGGGGGGGGATAGGAAATTGAAGAGTGGCGGTCTCGTGTGGCCAAAAAGAAAGAAACCTGACCGGATCAGGATCGAGCTTAGACAATTACAAGGTCCGGTGCGGATGGCGTGGGATGTTCGAAGAGAATACGATGTGAAGCCTAATTTTTGATGTCGGCGAATGGAGGTTCTGCGGAGAGAGTGTGGGGGGACGAACGTGAGAAAGTGGGAAAAGCGCGCAGAGGTGAGTAAGGGACTCGGTCGTCGTGGCTTTGAACGGAAATTTAAGTAAATAGTAAGAGAGCACGTGAGGCGCCCGTAAAGTCATTATAAAAGGGCCGGATGATTTTGCTAAGGAGAGAGGTCCACGATGGATGGAGAAAAGTAGAGATTAGTTCAGCTTGGTCAAAAGAGTGCGCAAGTCGGGATTAGTGGGAGCCGTTGAGAAAAACTAGGTGAACGCAAGTTGAGGAACAAGTGAGCAGCCACTTCAGAAAGAAAGAGCACGCTAGTGGTCTTTCATCAGCTAGCAAGCGATCGCGCATCCAAAACTTGGGACAAAGCGTAGTGAGAACCAAATCTGGAAGCATCAAAATCTGGTATCAAGATGAAGATTCTAGCGGGCAGCACTACAAAAGGAAAACACGCAGGCGAAAACTCTACTCGTAAAGTAAGGGGAACGAAAATGGGTACGGGAGAGGAAAGCTCCGCAGGTATTACTCCAGAACTTAAAGTCAAACACTGGGAGGGCCGTCCATTAGAAAAAAGCGGAAGGTTGTTTCAGAAAAAAACGACGCGCGCGTGCTGATGAACAAGGTTGAAAAATCTCGGCTCGGGTATCAAAAAGATGATGAAGGCGCCTTCTCTCGCAAAATCAAACCAGACAGACGCTTAAAGGAAAGGAGAATAGGAAGAAAACTCATTCAGAGGGCGTGCAAAAAGGGGGAAAGGACATTATGACCTGATTGTCAAAGGCGAAGCTAAACGGCGCGGAGGAATGAAACGTGCAGCATTGGGAAGAAACAACGAAGAACTCTGACTGGAAACGGGATGCAAGTCTGGAAGTTGAAGGGAGGGCGAGTCGAGAGATTGAAACCCTGAAAGGAAGAAATCTCGCCATCCGACCACTGCAAGGGGCTTGGAAGGCGAAGAACAACTTCTATCCGCTCGTATAATTTCAAGCGGGGAGTGGAAAAGATAGATAAAGGGTAGAGGAGACACACACGTAAAGATTTCCACAGGATATGGTTGCATCGGAAGGGAGGAGTGGCAACTATCAAAGTTTAAGCGACAAGCCCGAAATTGTGCTAGCAACGAAGAGCAGGAGCAAGAAGACGGCCATAAATTCAGAGAAAAAAAGAAAATTTTCGGCGGGGTGCTAGGAAAACAGGCCAATCTAAAAAAATCGAGAATAAAATGCTGGGTGCCGTTCCAGGTTAAAGAAAAAAAAAAAAACTCTCGGACGCAGGAGGAGGGGAACTTCAGATCGAGGGACCATCCCTAGTATGCGCCTCAGACGAATTCGACGCGTGAGGAAACGTGGAGCTGTGCCAATATTCGATGTCACAGGCTCAGGGGGGGAAAAGAAGAGGGTGTGTGGGGAAGAAATCGCATGCGTGGCTTTGGCACCGAGCAATGGGCATGATGCCGCTACCAGGAGGTCCTTAAATCAAGAGGAAGCGTCAGGGAACTCTATGGTCAAGGATGAAGTGTGCGAGGCCTCGGAAACCGAACGGCGAATGTGGAACTGCATTCAAGATAGGAAAACGGGAAATAACGGCTTGCGTGATCGAGAGGATTGGGCTTAAGAAGGGGGGACAAGCCGGCGAAGAAAGGTGGTCACTCATGATAGGGGTATACACACGTCGAAGTTTAAGGGAAGAATGGCTTTATTAATATGTCAAATCCTCCTGGGAAAATAAAATACGGCGGATGAGGACAGAAACAGTCAGTACCAGGGGGGGAGGGGTCGTCCAGCGCTCGTCTTTAAGCCCAGTGCTGATACGCCCTCGTGAATGTCCCTATTAAGGGTAGGGAAAAGAGGTGAAGAGCTCCCGACAGATCTTAAAGTCAGCCAGGGGGGGGGAGAGAGCGTTTGCGAGGAAAAAAAAGACAAATCTTTATCAAAACTGGCAGAAAAAAAAGACTGTAATCGTCGTTGAACCGCCTAGCCGGGCACTCCAGCTCCTGAAAAAACCAAACCACCCCCCCCCACCCACAAACAAAGAACGGCTAAAAAGAAGAAAAATGTGCGGAAGGAATTGCGCGACTAGCTAAAAGGACTCGATGCATTCCAAAGGAATTTTCAAAACAATCGCGATGGGGGGGTCGAAAAATAAGGATTTACAACTTCGCACTATTCTAAAAAGTGAGGGGGATTTATAGAAAAAGGTCAAAGCACGGGGGGGAGGATCAGGAGGGATCTGAGAAGCGCAATAAACTTCAGATTCAATGTAGGATCGTACGTTTTCCGACTTCAAATTATCGATGAACTTGGCGATTGGGTACGCAAAGATCGCGGTGGAGGGGGTGAGAGGTACCTAGGGGGGGGGTCGAGACGAAGGCTGTGGGCAACAAAAATGCGAGTATAGCAGAGTGAGGGGTGTCCTCTTTTTTTCCAAAAGGGGAAGGGGTATGGGGGGTTCGGAGGGAAGAAACAGAAGACACCAGGGGGGGGAAGTGAGGGAGAGAGAAAAGCGGCATAAAAGTCGGGCTGGCTTTAGCGACTTGCTAGGATCAAAGAGAAATAAGCAGGAAAAGAGAGTAACCCAGTTCACGTGCAGAGAGGTCGAGACCAAAAAGAAGGGAACCGTTGTTTTCGGACCATTGGTAAGCCATTTAGACGTCTCCGTGTGATCATGTCTTTACTCGATGGGAGCACTTTGGGAAGGGGGTGAGGATAATTCTCGGGACACAAGTAATATCTCCCAGTCAAAAAGAAGTTTCGGGAGGTCGAAACAAAAATAGAGGTCAAAAGGGCACGTAAAAGAATCCTAAGAGCCTCGGTGGACCTCAACAGACAAAGTGGATTCTCAGGCGCAGTCTCTCACTCCTTGGGGGGGGGTCCTAATGTTCGTAAAATACCCAGAAAGAAAGGAGGAGGGCGGGGGCAGTACCGATTTCCAAGTGTGGGTGGCCAAGAGAAAAGCGCATCAGAACAGGGGGTCAGGAAAAAAAGCAACCATTGATTCCAGGGCGCTGCTCTCTTCAAAAAACACGAGATAAAAGGTAAAAAGAGAAAAGGATTCACCTCTTGTGGGGCAGTGATATCACAGACGGCGCGGCGGCTACGGGGAAAAAAAGTTACTGGTAAAGGCGCTGAATTGCCTGAAATCGGAGGGTCCTGGTTAAGTCGGGGAAGTTACTGCAACCGTAAAAATGTAGTGCGCGCTTTCGGGCGAAAGCAGAAGGTGCAGGCATGCTACTCTAAGGGGCAAAGGGAGACGGAGGGGGTTTCACATTTGTCTGTCATCTTTGTCGGGGAGCAAAAGAAACTGGCGGCTGGAAAAGACAATTGACTTTCTCTCTAATAAGAAAAACCATTCGTCGACAAAATGCACATGTGAATGCGAAGGGCGAAATGGGTGACCTATGGAAAAGGGGGGGGAAAAAAAAAAACTGCATTCTGAACAAAATTGGGACTACGAACTTATCCGTCCGTCTCTGACGAGAATGGGGAGAGAGAGAGATTGAGTGGGACTATCGGATATTCAGGGCTTATTTTTCGGTGAACACCTGGCGCAAGAATGTACTCGGCGAAATCGGGGAACTGCCTTTGTAAAGGAAATCGAGTTCCTGACACTTTGTGTCTGGGAGCCAGGGGGAGTGGCGCCGAAAAAAAACCATCCGCTCAAACGGTAGTGCCGAACATTTCTACTACCTACCGGAAGAGGGCAGTGTATGTCAACGGTTCGCGCGACAATGAACGCCAAACAAAAAAACTAAGCCACACCGCGGGAGCACCAGTCTAATGAGGGGGAAGGAGGGGGGCCAGCCAACTCCTTAAATGTACTAACTCAAGACCAAGAACGTGGAATTGAAAAAGGGGCTACGACGGACGAGTATGCTGGCGTTCTAAAGTTTTCCTGAGGGAGAAGGGGCTGTCGCGGGAAAAAATTGCCGGCGTCTCAACAGATTAGGGAAAGACTGGCTCGTCTCTTTAGTGGGGGGGGGGGGATTCCGGGAGGAAGTTCTCCTCGGCCCGTCGCGATCCCGAAGCCAGGATGGCGCTGGGCTTGTAAGAGGAGGGAAACATGATGTACGAGGCGAGAGGGGTAAACGGGGCGCGGCGCAAGTCAAAATTGGGGGGAAGGTTAGGGAGGCTGCAGCGATTGCTTGGGGGGTCAAGGTGCCTGGAGACGACGCCTAGTTCGCAGAAGAAGGAAAACAAAGTGAGGAGACATGAGTGTAACCAGCGTATTCGGAAGGAAAAATCGTGAAGAACCACAGAAAGAAAACATCGAAATAGGAGGCGAGGGTATCTAGAAGGGATGAGGGGAGGCTGCTATGCCAGGGGAAAAATTCTCGGCTTATCGCGCCGAGATTCAGTACGGGAAAGCAAGACGTCTCGTAAGTTCTTTTTGAAAGTAATTTGGGTGGTGAATCATCGGTCTTCAGGGAGAGGTCATGCACGGGAAAGGGACCTCTCGGCCCGGCGTCATACACAAAAAAACGAGGGGTTTCTGCAAAAGAAGAACGCCGGCAGCCTTCTCTGGGGACATAGACCAGGAAACTGACTGGACGCGAGACGTGGAAGCGCGCGGGATACAGGATGAAGAACAAAATTCTCGAACGAACACTTTGGGCTCGCCGGTCAGAAAAAAGGTCAAGGGTAGCAACTGGGAGGGAAAGAAAAACATCCCGGTTATCTAAAAAGAAAAAGGCTTTTGCGGTGGGAAAGAGGTTGACTCGGGACTGGCTGCGTGGACAATTCTGGGGACCAGAGACGACAAAAGTTTCCAGAAAAAGGTCAAAGGGCACAATGGCTCTGTAAAGGAGAAAATGGAAAAAAATTCTCTCGTAACCAACAAGAACATAGGCCGGCGCAGGGAAAGGGGACGTACTTGTGATGGGGATCGGATCAAAGTGGTCGCGAAAAGCGGAAAAAACGGCCACAGTCAGAGGAAAGGAGAAAGTTGCGGTCGTCTCCAAAACGGAGCAGTACAAAGCGCACTATGGAAGCGCGCCGGGGAGGAAAAAGATCGAAGGCGCAGACCCTAAGCAGAAGGGCAGGGGTGAATCAACTCGCTCAGTCCAAAGACAAAGACTGACAGCTATCAGGGAGACTTCCGGTGGCATAGTCAATGAGCAGGGACCTTGTCACAAAGTTAAGGGGAAAAAAAAAGGGGGGAAGAAGGATCTGGGGGGGGATTGAAAAATAAAATACTCTTGAAAAAACAAGATGGGAGAAAGCTTAAGGGAGGTCTACTTTCCACTAAGCCAGCTCTGACGCCGTCCTATTCAAAATTAACGCAGTGGTAGGGGAAACAGTTTATGAGTCCTGTGGGGTATGCATTTGGGCTGGGAAAAAATTAGAAGATAGAGGGGGCTACGAAGTTCATGCATCAACGCAAAGCGATTTCTTAAGAAAACGCATGGTTTGTCAAAAGGGGGGCAGACCAATTGTGACGGATGGAAGTGGGAAGAGGAAGCACCCGCACCAGCTCTCAAACTGATCCAAAGAAAAAAAAAAAAAAAAATGGGGAGCAGTATGGCCATAGCTGAGGGCAGGGGATCTTTGGAGGTGGCACGGGCTGGGGAAATTGACTGAAAATAACGAGATGAAGACATTTTGATGGACGAAGTACGCTGCAGGGGAGAAAGTGTGGTTTCCTGGAGAGTGTCAATTTGAAAAAAAAGTCCTGGCGAGAGAAGGGGAAGGTTGGCTGGTGCTGCGCAAGGAGATTAAGAAATCAGGAGTTCAAAATAGAGAAATCGGGGGAGGAAAACTCAGAATGCTGAATCGAAAAGTTTGGGGGCAAAAAAGTGAACATCGTATACTTAAAACTAAGAGGGAGGAAAAAGAGGGGAGGTTATTTGTCAAAGCGTGGTCGATCTGGGCAAGGTGGGCGGAGATGTTGGCGCGGGGATGAAACTTTTGACTTCGCGTTTGGAAAGTGTAAAGGCGAACCCCAAAGCCACGCGCACAGAGGGGAAACAACGTATACAAGTGCTCTTTGATTGGGGTCAAATCCAGACGTACGAGGCGGCAAACGGGGAAAGACGTGAAGACCACGCGGACTGGAAGGGGGAAAATGGATTCATCTTATGGTCCGAGGAAACTGCAGCACTGCCGGAGGGGAAAAAATGGGGGGGTTGGGGGGTTGGGGGGGGGGGGGGTGTTTGGGGGCCGCTCTGGAAAAGCTACTTATCCGGTCGGTGTCGGATCCTGGGTGGGGCATCGACATCGCCAGGAGGGAGGAAACTTAAAGCAAATTTCAACGCACGCGAAAATAAAGAAAACCTTGACCATAAAAAAGGGATTCAGGTGGACGGGGAACAACGCCGGCTACTCCTCGAAACTGGGGGTCACTTTGACAAAAAGGAAAATCCCGGCTGAGCAGACAAAGCGAGCCTTCCTCCAAAGCTCCACTAAAGAGTAGCTGCAGTCCGTACGGGGAGTAAATGGGGGTGTAGAAGAAAGATGAGATAGAGGAAATAGCAGTCATAGATTATTGGGGGACGGACCAAAACTTCAAAAAAAGGACCTGAGGCGCAGGGAATTACAACGCCATGGAAGGACAGGAGACCGAAGCATGGGGGGGGGGGGGGGGGGTGGGGGGGGGGGGGGGGGGGGGGGGGGGGGGGGGGGGGGGGGGGGGGGGGGGGGGGGGGGGGGGGGGGGGGTGGGGGGGGGGGGGGGGGGGGGGGGGGGGGGGGGGGGGGGGGGGGGGGGGGGGGGGGGGGGGGGGGGGTTACTTTGGATCTTTGGTATGGGGGCTGAATGACACGTCAGGGGAGGCTGCTCCCTGCAAGGGAAAACCCCAAGCATTGGAATTCGGAGCGTCGCGCAGAACGGTGGGGGAGATCCTTTGGGGGGGACGTAAAACTAGACGCGCACTCGGGTAGGGTCGGAAAAAGGGGAAGTGTGATACCGCGTTCTGCTCGTCAAAGCGCAGAGGCGCAATCATCATGGGATCCGAGGCGCGTTATATGGACTCTGGTAAGAAAAGAAATGTGGTGGGGGGAAAAAAAAACACCGCAGCGGGCAAACGACAGTCCGGCCAACAGGGGGGCCCATAAGTTAGCCCTTGCTGGACTATCGACAGCACTTCGGGCACGATGGGCTGTCCGGTCAAGAAAAACGCAGCAGTCCTCAAACAGACTAGTGCAGGAGAATGGGTCATACCATTCTGGAGGTCTGAGCAGGGGTCGTGGAGGACTTTTGAGGGAACAGAGTGCTTAACGAAAAGGTCTTGCTAAGCTTAAAACGCAAATTGCGCGGTTCGTAACCGCTTATCTTCACCAAACCAGGGAGAAATTAACGTTCTCAGGACCGGAAGGTTCGGCAGGCGGAAGTTTCCTATCTTGCGGGCATATGCCAGGCGGGCCTTTTGGGGGGAAAGTCTCGCTGCCTGTGGGGGGGTGGGGCGGGGAGAAAGAACTGAAAAGATCCTGCTTTTGACTCACATATTCCAATATGGGGGGCGAAAAAATAGGACCACTCAGGTTCTGGAGGTGCAAAAAAAACAAACTTAAGGAACGGAAAGGGGTATCCCAGATCGTGGTAATCCCACGCTTAGCCTAACGCAGACTGGGGGGTAGGACCTAAAAATGTATCGGTTGCGAGCGGGGAGCGGGGGAAGTGTTGCCTGCGGCAGACGGAGACTCAAGGCGATATCGATGGAACGGGGGGAAAAAAAAAAAAACCGAGGTATGGCTTGAAGGAGTTTGAGCACCGCGATCGAGGTTCAGGAAAGGGGAGGGACCATCGGCAAAGGAAAATCGGAAGATATGCAACGGAAGGCGCAAGTCAATTCTCTGAGGAAGAAAATTCAACAGAAGGGGGTCAGCGTGACAGAAATAAAAGCGAACCCGCGGCACGGCAGAAGGAGGAAATTCTCCATCGCCAAGGAGAGAAATAGCATTCGAGGGATAAGCAACTTTCTGCGAGACACTCATGGCAACCAGTCGGAAGAAAACGCTTCGGGAAATCGCTTAGCGACCTGGCAAAGCTCCAACGCACGCTTAAAAGGTTGCAGAAGGGGAAAGACAAAAAGGGGGTCTAACCGTTCTGCGAAAGAATTTCAAAGAGCATGTGGGCGACGAACGCGATGGGGGGGGGGGAAATCTCATCTAGTTCAGAAAGAAAAACAACGCGTCTTTCATCGAGATACCGTTGGGATTGGTGTGGATTAACGCGCTTAGCACGGAAGAAGGTTTGGTGGCGAAAGAAAACTACAAGTACATCACGTACAAGGGGGTGTATTAGAAATTGTCGCTCCAAGCACTTTTGGGAAAGGGGGGGGGGATGTAAAAACGGCCGCAGAACAGAAGGGGAAAAAAGGAAAACGCGGTACATTAAATTGTGAAAAGAGAAGATACGCGGGTCTTATGAGGAGGAAAATTTCAGTCTCCACCACGAGGATGAAAGCAGGTCCATCGCGAGAGGCAGCATCAGGAAATTGAAGAATTGAGGAAAAATCTCGAGGGCGATGCTTGGGGGGCGGCCGCCAACGTGGGTTCGGAGGGGAAAGTCGGTATCTCTTTGGTCTCAGGAGGAGACCTTCGAGTGGAATCCTTTGGGGGCAGTACGAAAGATGGCAGAATAAAGAGCCACCAGCAGTTTCTGTAAGGGCGAAACAAAAAAGATCCACTGGGGAAACTACAAAAAAATGCTAAAAGACAAGGGTGGCTTAAAGAAAAATACATGCGGCTCGGGAAACGTTAAAAACCGCGCACCCGGCCAGGAAGAGGGGGGAAATGAATAACAGAATTCGCGCAGGAAAAAAGGGGAGAGCGGGGAGTACAATTGAGCAGATTTCACAAGAAGGTTTTATTGGGAAAGAGAAGCACGAGCAAAAAGTCAAAAAACGGGTCATCGGGTGGAGGAAAACAAGAGCATACACAAACCGGAGGAGAGGAGAGAGGGCCTCGGAGGGGGGGGGGGGTTTTCATCAGCCCAGGTCTCCGGATGCGGCAAGGTTTCAAGGGAAGAATAAAAAATTGAATAGATAGAAATGGAAGGAACCGCCCAACTTAAAGAAAAAAAAAAAAAATTTTGCTTCCTGGAATTGATGGGGGGACAGTAAACAACGACTTCGGCTGTGACGCTTGAGGGGAAACCTATTGGGAAGGAAATCAAAAGCGGGGGCTTGGCCATCAGAAAGAGGGGGGGGCGGGTCCATTACTCAAAAGAAGGTGCGCGGGCGATCTTTATTCGTGCATGCCAGCATTAGACTACAAAGGAAAAAGTCAAGAAAAAGTCGAAAGTAAATGAGACCATCCGAAAACTACATGCGAGACAGGGAGGGGGGGGGTCAACGATGCAAAAATTCAGAGTTGTGGCTCGAAAAATCAAAGACTTAGGTGCGGTCCTCGGAAAGAGGTAAGTCTTCTTTTGACGAAAACCGGTGGTTCTCAAAAAAAAAGGAAGATAAGAAGTCCGGCTGCCTGGGGGGCCGATCGAGGAAGCAGGGATACCATTTGGGGTCGGTAGAAACAAGAGGAGCATGGCGGCCATACATCAAAGGAAGAAGGGGGGGAAAATTTGAGAGCAAAAAAAAGAAATACAGCAACGAGCAGTGCGCGTTGGATGGGGATCTTCAGCGGGGTGGGAGCTCGACCCAAAAAAAAAAAACACAACGCTGTCGAGACAGGCCACAAGAGGTCTATTGCAACAGAGGCTACGGCATCAAGGGGGAGGGATGGGGGGGAACTGGTGCCGGCTTGCGGAAGGGACTGATTCAGGGAAAAAGAGGGGGAAGTGTCTTGGAAAAAACGGGTACTACGATCATGCAGGATCAAGGGGTCGCGGGTCAAGAGAATTAGAATGCGTACGTCAGGGGCCGTTGGACTGGATCGCGGCTTGGCGTGGCGATGGAGGAGGAGAAAGCGATGGAGTAAGAGATTACTAGCGTCTCCTTGGAAGTTGATCCGGGTTTGGGGGGGGAGCACGACTGCGCTCTTATACCGAAGCTAGGTCGCGGATCGATGGGGCGGATTTATAGGAATGCTGAGAAAAAAAGGACCTGGATCGAGTTGGGCTGGGCGTGATTTCTGGCGAGGGAGGACGAAGTTAAAACGGGGTCACGGCCCGAAAAAAAAACGTAACCGCGGGGGAGGGACTTGGTCGTTGAAAAAAAAAGGCGTATTTCCAGATAAGAATATTTACGTAAGAGAAAAACCACGCAGCGGGAAAAGCTAGAAATTCGCTAGACTAAAAAACCATCGGCTTAAAAAACGAGCGGCAGCGTTATGCCGAACCTGCTTGAAAAAATTGAACAGGCCAAAGCGGCATCGCTCTAGGAGGCGCAGGAGCTCAAAAGCTGGTATACGTAGCATTTCCAAAGGGCCAGGAAGAGGAAGGAGAGTAGTAGGAGGAAAGAAGTTTTGGGGAATTCGGCAGAAAAAACTAATGTTGCTCTGCAAGGAAGAGGATGCATGAAGAAGAAACCCTTGCACCCTAACCCTCTGTGGGGGGAGGGGAAATCAGACTAACTCCATTTCCAGCGCGAGGGAAAATCACTTTTCAAGGAAACATTAAACAGGGAAGTCTATCGGGAAACTTTACTGATTGTAAATCAAAGGGGCTGAAGGGAGAATACAATATCGTTGCTTAAAAGGAAAAAAAGAGGGGTTTGGAAGAGACTGCTAGTAGGGCTCAAAAAAGGGACTTATAGGGCGAGACGCACCTAGGGGGAGGCACTATATAAAAAAAATGGGAAAGATGTGACCTTCTAAGGGTGCGGTGGCTCGGGGGGAAAGATAGCGCTTAAATGATGGTCTAGACGTGAGGTGTGCGTTCTCTTGCCGGTATTAAACTTTCGTTCAAGAAGGGACTGGGGGAAAAAAGGGAGCTCAGGCACTCTGGGGCACCATTAATGAACGTGATTGCAGCAAAAAAATTATTAAAATTTCCCGGGGAAAAACTTACGGGTTGTGGATCGTACTACGAGAAGTTATTAAAAGGAGCGCCGTGGTGTCAGGCGCAAGGATCGAGGGGGGGGTACGTCACTGCGTCAAAGGGACGACACAGGAAATGGCGCGAGATAAGGCGTAAAGGGTTAAGTCGAATCGCATGCGTGGCTCATGCCGAATTGCAGAAGGACGGGGGGAAGAAATTCTCATCAGGGGGACAAAGGGATGGTTGGCAAGTCGATATATAGAGCTTCGAAAGGTATCCACCCTAAATCTGTAAAACTAAAAGAACTAGGGGTGGGGACGACAAATAGATGCACTGGGCGCCATTGAAGAGGGTAAAGGAGGGAGGGACAACCTTTCAACAAAGAGTCAGTTGTGCTGCTCTCTAAGCTACTCAATGGGGGGAGGTGGAAAACTTTGAAAATTATATTGGCGTCTTTGGAAGGGGGATTGTCAGCCAAAATGCATGCACAGGACTTATTCATCAGGAACGGCGCGCGTAGGGGTGGGGGGGGGGGGGGGGGGTGGGGGGGGGGGGGGGGGGGGGGGGGGGTGGGAGCCTCGTGGTCTGAAGAAATCGAAGATTTTCAAGGGTCTATACTGGAGAAGGGGGGGGAGTGTAGAGGAAAAAAGGGGCAGCTGGAGCGGGCCACTAAAGAGGCAAAAGATGCCTTCGCTCTGATCTGCGGGTCGGAAAAAAAACGCTGGACGACTGGTTGTTCCTAGACTCGGGAGAGGAGTTCGTAGAAAATGGTCAATCGTTTTGTGGGCGGGGAAAAAAGGGGGAGGGGCTGGAACTAGTATAAAAGTACAAAAAAAAATCGACTAAGTAGTGTGGGAGAAGCTCTTTTCGCGAAAAGGGGTGGGTGGGCCATCGTGCTGCAATTGATCTGTTTGGGGAAAAGGGAAAGTCTCGTTTTCGTGAGTGGGCGAGTCTGAGGGCGGAAGCCTTTAAATCTTGAAAAAGAAAGCAGTACGGGTGTTCGGACACGTGCGCCTCCTCTTCCGAAGGGGGGGGGTCTGATAGGGGACGAAAATTTGATGGATGGTTGGACAAAAGGGATAAGCTGTAAC
>Ga0179593_1669629_pt1 | contig 14528 bp, 27 predicted proteins | sample CZODoug2_1_08_16_FD_185931 | JGI IMG/M metagenome (GOLD analysis project Ga0179593, IMG submission 185931) | Vadose zone soil fungal communities from Angelo Coast Range Reserve, California, USA - CZODoug2_1_08_16fungal (PacBio error correction) | ecosystem: Environmental > Terrestrial > Soil >...
GTTTCTCCGAAAAGAAAAAGGGTGCAATGGCTGCTTGATGTTGCCTAAAGGAGGGGGGGAAAGGCGTACACCCCAGAAAAAAAGACTCGTTGCCGGTCTCATGAGAAAAAAAAGTTATGGAGGCACGATATCATGCAAAAAATGGAAAAAAGGGGGAAAAAAAAGATCGTCTTCCATCCCCCGAAAAAGAAAAAGGAGCGCCCGACCGGCGAAAGGGGGAAAATCTAATAAAGCCAAGGAGACTAACATACGAAGGTAAGGGAGACTCCATTAAGCGAATGCCAAGAGCATAGAGAAAATCTGCAAGAGTTAGGCTACACGCTGAAGAAAAGGCATTCGGCAACATAAAAGAGACTCCTTAAGCAAAAAGGCTCGATAGGGCGGCGGGGAGACGCGCTTCCACTGACTCATTTTGGGGGAAGAGGGGGGGCAAGAGAGGGAAAAGAACAGGTCTCTGGCGCCTCAAGGAAAGGAGGCGCTAGTGTTGGCGGCAGGAGCTTCTCCTCTGGTCCAAGAAGGGAAAACCCAGAAGAAAGGGCTTTTTGGTTTAGGGTGGCACACATCTGAGAGGAGATGATTCACAGAAAAGGAAAATGAGATTGAAGAGCAGTTCCGAGGGGGAAAAATGGAGAAATTGCCAAAGGGAGAAAAAAAAAAATCTCTGCCCTGCGTCTTCAATAAGGGGGGGGGGGGGGGGCGGTCCAGGAGCTTGAAGGAAACGGCTCACTCTTGCTCTGCGGAAGGGACAAAATAACAGAAAAAAAAAAGGCTCGCCTTCGCGAAAAAGGAGAAAAAGGCTTCGATGTCGGGACGAAAAGCTTCTTGACCTGAATTCGGAACCGGAGAGAAAGGCACGCCTGAAAAAGAAAGAGGGAAGATGCGGCATCGGAGGAAAAAAAAAAGGAACTTGTTGGGAAGAAAAGAAGGACCAGTTCTGAACTCGAAGTTGCGGAAGAAAAAAATCACGAGGCGGAAAAAAATCGTGCTGATTCGCCTTCAAAAATCGCTTTCTGAGAGGAGAAGCCCGCAACCTCCTTGGCCATCAAAAAAGAAAAAAGAGATGTCAAAAGGGCTGTGCCGCGACACGGCTGGGAAGGAAAGGTATCGTGGTGGCGGTGGCCCGAGAGAGCGCGACACTTCGTTGTCAGAAAGGGGGAGAAACAGAGGAAAAGAAGCGGTTTTTTCCACTTGCGGAAGAAAACCTCGCCCGTTGTTTCAAGAAAATGCGGACTACTGTGTCACCAAAAGAAATCAAAAACAAAAAAAAAAAAAAAGGGCCTGGTATGAAGTGGCACAAGCGCATATATTTTCAGTAAAGGAAAAAGTGGGGCGGATTCGCTCACGGGAAGGAAAAAGCTTTAGGGATCTGAGCTTATAACAGGCTTCGGGATCCGAAAAAGGAGATCACTATATTTATCCAGGAAGTAGTGGGGCCAATAAAAGGGGAGAAAAAAACCGGGGGGGAGGACCGAAGCTTTCTGCTTATTCACCAAGTAAAAGAGGGAAAGACTATGAGGGGAAGAAAAAAAGGGTTAAATCCGTGAATCGTCAAGAGAAAAAAAAAAAACAACGGAGATTAGGAAATAGAGAAGAGAAGGGAGACACGGATTTCACCTTTCCGTTAGGGGGAAAAAGAAAAAAAAGTGAATGGGTGAATAAGCGAAAGCTGAAAAGGAAGGGGTTGTGGCTTGAGCACGCGGAGGACAACGTCTGGCTCCATATAGTGATCGCAGGAAAAGAAGTCCCGAAGAAGGAAGAAAAAAAAAAAGGCCACGATATCGGCAAAGAGAACGGCGGAGCGATTCCGAAAAAAGAAGAACTCAGAAGTAATGGACTAAAGAGGAGAAAATACCAGCGCAAAAAGGGAACAAGTGCCTTTCGGCGTGCAGGGGAGAATGATCGGTGACACCAGTAGTAGGAAAAAGAGGGGAAAAAAAAACGGGCGAGGTGTGTGGGGGAAAAAAAAGGGAACACGATTCGACCTCGAGAAAAAAGGAAGGGCTCTGCGTTCCGGTTTTTCGACGAAAGGGGTGAGTAGGAAGGGAGGAAGCACACAAAACCACACTATTACTCCCGAAGTGGCATAGCCGTGTCCGCAGGAAAGAAACAAAGTCAGAAGGGAAAAAAAAAAAAGATTGCCGGGTGATGCCAAGAGGGGGAAGGGGGAACATGATAGAAAGCGATCCGCAAGAGCATCATCCCTATTCTGGGGGGAAAAAAATGCCGTGGGAAAAAAAAAAAAAAAGGAAGGACCGCACTTCGAGTTAGAAAAAAAACTCTCGCTGGAAATGCCTGTCGTCTACAGGGAAAAGATCAAGCGGAAGAAAGGAAAAAAGGGGAGAAAGAGGACGGGTTCCCGATTAGGGGAAGACCGACATCGACGCCGGAGCGCGAATGCGGCAGGGGCAAAAAAGACGTCTGAGAGAAGTACAGCAGGACGCAAAAAAGGCGCCGCGTGAAAAAAAAATCATCAAGCTCCGACCGTTAAGGAGGGGGATAAAAAAAAAAAAAAAACCCCCCCCCCCCCAAAAAAAACCGCGCACGTGCATAAGAAGGAAGAAGAAGGGCTGGCAATTATGCAAGCAGAGGGAAAGTTCATCGAAGAGGGGAGGAAAGAAAAGCCTATACGCCGGCTTGAGGGAAAAAAAACTAACCCAAAAATCCTTCAATCGGGAAGGAGAATGTTGAACTTAAGAAAACAACAAAAACGACACCCGACCCACTAGCGAAGGGAGTCTTGCGCGAAAGAAAACCGTAACAAAAACCAGAGGAATAAAGAGGGAGAAAAGCTTTTCCAAAATGAGTCCGTGGAGCGCAGCAAGGAAAATCCCGGCCGGGAGAAAAAAAGGGGCCATATTGCAGATTCCCCGACTCAAGAAGAAGAGTGAGAGGTACCCTAAACAGAGAGAGAGGGAAAAAAAAAGAAAACTGGAGGCGCTTTTTTAAAATGACAAGTGAAATGAAGGAAGTGAGACTGAAAAAAAGTGAGATCCCGATAATCTTCGTCTTGGGGAAAAAGGACGTCCCGGAGTCGAGAGGTGGGGGAAAATTGGGAAAAGGAAAGAAGGAATCCCAGAAATCGTCTAGGGGAAAAAGGCCCAAAAAAATTCTAGGGTGTCGCCGGAAGGACAGAGTAGAGAAAAAAAGAAATGCGACGGAGTTGAGGAAAAGCCATTTCGCCGAACCGGGTTGGAAAAACAACAACGGAGGATGAGGAAAAATACCGGGGGGGAAAAAGGGGAAGAAGGCGCAATTCAACTCCGTCAGGGGGAATGGCTGCTTGATGTTGCAGGAAGAAAAGGCCGCGACACCCTATAAGAGTGGAAAAGGACCGGACTCAGAAGGGGGAGGGGGCCCTTATGTGAGGCAAGGAAGAAGGGGGAAAACTTCTCGACTCCGGGAAGAAGAAAGAAGTATTCTGATCTCACGTCGGTATGAAAAGGAAAAAAAATGGGGTCAAAAAAAAAAGAAAAAGATCCTCCAGAACGTCAGCTTGAAAGCGACAGGGAAAGAGCAATATCGCTATCCAGGGGGGGAATCTGCAAGAGGTAGGCTACCACCTGCACGAAAAGAGAAGTCAATAGCAAAAAGAAAAAGGAAGAAATGAAGCACTGGCGAAAGAGCGATAGTCGCTGTCCAAGGAGAAGGCACGGACTCATGGGGGGGGGGGAGGAAAACTCAGGAAAAAAAAAGGGACGGACTCGGCAACAGGCGAGAAAAGGGGGATAGTGGGGTCGGGGGGAGAAGCAACGTCAAAGGGGAGAGAGGGGAAAAGTCTCTCCCATAGGAGGATCGATTGAAGGCTTTGGGGAAAAATCTTCTCGAAAGCCGGCGTGAGAAAATAAACTAAAAAAAAAAAAAGAGGGAAGAGCATTCCTTTGTTAGGAAGGGGGTGCCAGCAGGGAAAAACCGTGCCTACATCTTCGGAAAAGCCTGATCACTAAGAAGGGAAAAAAAGGGGTTCTCCCTTCCTGGGAAATCTTGCTCGGCTCCGGGAGGGAAGCTAACCGAAGAAGCCGCGAGAGGAAAGAACCGCGGCTCAGAAAAAAGAAAAAAGGGAAATGGTAAAGCTACCTTGAAAATGACTCGTGAACCATTCATCGGCAAAAAAAATTCCGGGTCCGGGGGGGAGAAAAGAAGGCATCATTCCCATGTCGCCGACAGATTCTCCCAGGACTTCCCAGTTCTCGAAAAAAGAGAGAGAAGCACGAGGGGGGGGGAAAAAAAAGGAGGAAAAACTCCTCGTTCTATCCCTTCCAGAGAAGGGAAGAGGCAGACAAAGGAAAAAACGGCAGCATGTGTCTAAATGAACATGAAAAGGGGAAAACGGCTATGCAAAGAAAAGATGATTAATCGTTTGGGCGAAATGCTTCAGAAGAACCGAAAAGGAAGGGGGTAGCAACGGTAGAAACCGAAAAAGTCTCACATATGCGGAAGAGTCCACCCCCCAAAGGGGAAAGAAACACCTAAAAGGGGGAACTCACGAAATTCGACTACTGTGGAAAAAGGTCAGAATTTGATAAATACATAAAAAAAGAGGGGCAGATTCAAGGGACGAACAAAAGGGGAAAAAAAGGGGATGGTTTTTTGTTTAAGGGAAAAGGGAAACTGAAGCCAAATTGGGCGGGAAGAAAAACCGTTATCTTCAAAGAGGAAATCGAAGAGATCGTTCTTTGGCTTGAAGGAGATCCTCCATCAATTTTTTCAAGAAAGGAAGGACGTTTGGACACGGTGAAAAACAAGCAGGGAGTAAAAAAAACATACCGTGTTTACAGAATCTGGGAAAAAAAAGGGGCTTATTTCACCATGAGAGTAAAATCGGATTGGGGGAGGAAAGAAAGGAAAAAAGATGCCGGGATCTCTCGCAAAGAAAGATAGAGATCTCCGGAGGGAAGTCACCTTGCCGAGGAATTTTCGGGCAAAGCGGGCCCTCAAGGAAAGCTTCTTGCGAGACAAGGTGTGGTGGCCTGAGCAAGACGGGGGTTCCAACGTCCTGGATAAGGGGAATAATGAAAAAAAAAAAAAGGGGTATCACGCCAAAAAAGAACGAAAAAAAAGGAACGGCAAAGGCTTTACGGCGGGAAGGAAAAAGGAGTCCTTTTTCCGAACTCAGAAAGGGGAGAAGCTTGGTGCAAATTTTGGTCGACATAAAAAGCAAAAAAAAGGGAAAAAACCGTGCCTTGCCGGAGTTAGGGGGAAGAACGATTCGGGTGAACACAGGGGATATTCGGCGGGATGGAGGGGGGGAGGAAGCCGAATCGACCTAAAGGGAAAGAAGCATCTGCGTGAAGGGGGGGGAAGAAGAACGCAGTGTCGGTTCTTCTGAAGCAAAAAAGGAAAACCAGGATAATAAAGGGAAGAGGCCTTGGTCGCGGAAAAGCAGTTGATCGGCAGGGGAAGCCACTGCTTCCGGTTGATTGGCCAAAAAAGGGGGAAAAAATGGAAAAAGGAAAAGGGGGAAAGAATAATCAGCCCGATTCCTGGGGAAGCGATCTCCGGGAAAAGGGGAGCTGCGGGAAGGCAATTGAGGGGAAAAAGAAAGCTGCTCTGGGCGGAACGTCGGCGACATGTGAATCGAAAGAAAAAAGGAAAACGTCGGAACCACACCTTCCGAAGGGAAAAAGGCTGAGGAAGGGAAAGAGAGAAAAGCGGCCTTCCCGAATCGCCGCCTGGCAAAGCGATATGGCCGCCAGAGAAGGGGAGATTAGCTTCGGTTAAAAGAAAAAAAGAGGAAAGAGGAAAAGGAAAAAAAAATCGAACGGTCAGAAAGAGAAAAAATTCTGATGAAGCTCACGGGGAATTCGGCTGGACATTATGCAAGAAGAAAGGAAAAACCTCTAAAAATTGAGAAAGGGAGAAAGCCTTCTTCGATACTATGGGAAAAAGGCAATCGAACTACAAGCACAAAATCTGGGGAAGCGCATTCAACCCAGAGGAGAAGAAGGAAAAAAGATGCCTCCGGCACATTTTGGGAGGGAAGACCGCGTCCTTACATCACAACGAGGAGGAGTTAAGAAAAAAAAAGGAAAAAAAGGGGTTCCGTGCAGCGAGCCGGGAACTATCGAGCCGGGCAAGAAAAGAAAAAAGGCGCGGCTTCGTATGTTTGCAAAAGGAAAAGACTCGCACCAAAGGGAAAAAAAAGAAGCTGCAGAGGTACCCGAAAAAGAAGGGGGGATATGGAGAAAAGAAAAGCGACTGGAGTCTCTTTGGAAAAGGGGAATATTGCATCCACTGGGGTTGGAGTTTTGGGAAGGGGAAAAAAGGGCATACGACGTGAGATCCAGAATAAGAGGAAGGGAAAGGGAAGAGACGTCCCGGAGTCGAGAGGAGTGGCATTAATCTCTTGCTCAAGAAAAAAAGAACGAATTGATCGAAAGGAAAACTCATGGTGACAAGGCTGCCTGCCTTGTATCATCAAAAGGGGAAGAGAACATCACGCAGCCCATTGGAAGTTGAGGGGAAAAAGAAAAAGGGCTCCTAAACCGGGTTTCGGAGAACCACAACAGGTAGAGGAAAAAAAGAAAAGGGGGAGTCTAAAGAAAATTCAACTCCGTAAAAAGAGAGTGAGTTTCTCGGTAAGGAGAAGGTGAAGGAAAACCTATAAGCCTTGTCCCAAAAAGATAGATAGAAGCGAATGGGAAGAAAAGTGTGGATGCAATATCTTATATTTGGGCCAAGAGAGAAAAATCTCTCATCCCCCGAAAAAAGGGAAAGAAAAGGTCGTATGCGACGCTCCGTCTCCAAGGGGGGGGAAAAAAAAAAAAGAACAGGCTCTCTCTCTTAAAAGGAACGAGGGGACACCAGTAAAAAGAGAGGGGTCGGGTACCTCTGCCAAAGAGAAGAGCGGGATCTGCAATATCGGCCAAAAAACGCCTCCTTAGCACGGGCGACAAGACAAAATTCAGGGTGAGAAAAAACTCCACCTCTAAGCCTGCGAGAACGGCAGAGGGAGAAACAGGGCTCTGCGCCCGCAAATTGGTGGGGAAGGAGAGGGTCGGGGGGAAAAAGAGAAAAACTCTGGTGAATGGCCTCTAAAGGGAAAAAAGAAAAAAGATGGAGGGTCGTCGAATGGAAGAGGGGGTGTGGGGGGGGGAAAGTCTGAAAGCCGGCGGGAAAGCCTTCCCCTCATTCTCATGAAAAAGGGGGTGTTCGTCCTCTGTCTTGCATAAGGGGAAAAAAAGGACCGAAAAAAGAAGAAGAAGAGGGTCTTTGAACGGTCAGGAGCTTGAGAAGAACGCGGCGCCTCTTGCTTCGGGAAGAATAAGGGAAAGCACAAAAGGAAAGGCTCGCCTTCGCGCTCCACACCGCCAAGAATGTCGGGACGGCCGGAAAAGGGTTGCTTGACCTGAAGAGGAAGGAAGAGAACACCCGGAGAAGGGGGGGGGGGGAAGGACTGTAAAGATGGGGAAAATTTCCCATTTCGCCGACCTGAAACAGGCAGCCAGCGCGATGAAGAAAGTCGAATAAAGAAGGAACAAGCAGCTTTTCAAGACCCGGCAGATCGGGAAACAACTCATCGGGAGGGATTCAAAAAAGGGAGAAAGGGAGAGCATGTTGCAAACATCTTGGCCACACCCGGAAAGGGGTCGATGCCGGATCACTGACAGGGGGAAGGTCCTTACACGGATAATCTGGGCAGGGAGGGAGGGAAGCGATTTGCTGAAGACCACTTCGTTGTCAGCACGGGAGAAAAAGAACTCAGATGCCTTTGAAATCTGGGAAGAGGGGGGTGTTTCCACTTGCGGAAAAAGGGACACACACCTCGCAAAGGAGCTGCCGGCCGAAGATGGGAAGGTTGTCAAAAGAAAGGAAAAAAGGGGGGGGGATAAATAACCCCGAAAGGCCGGGGTAAGGGTCGAACAATTTGCACAAGAGAAGTAGTGTCGAGGGGGAGAGGGAAAAACTGAATTGCAAATTGGGCGGAAGAAAAAAAGGTATCCTTCCCGAACCTTGAAAGGGAGAAAAAAACGGAAAGGTGAGAAAAAGACCTCCATCAATTTTTTCAATGAAAGAAAAAGGTTGGACACATTTCCATGGGCCACTTCGTCTTGCTCAGGAAGGGGGGGGGACAGAATCTTCGCACGAAGCTTTCGCTTATGAAAAAAAAGGGGTGCAGCTTGCCGGATTGTGGAAAAAAGGGGAAATCCGTGAATCGTCAATATGAGGGAGAAAAAACAAGGGAAAAGGGGAATCACGTATTTACTTGCCAAGGGGAAGAACAATCCGAGCAAAAAAAAAAGGGTGAATAGGAAAGCTTCGTGCGAACGGAGGGTGAATGAAAGACGGGAAAGAAGGGGGGGACAACTTCCTGGCTCCCATAGGGGGCTGGATGTATAAAAGTATCATCCCACATAACGAAGAAAATAAGAGGAAGGGTAATTGATAACGGCTTATCGAAGTAAAAAGGGGGACTTTCAGTTCCGAACTCAGAAAGGGAGATTGGGGCCTTTGTGCAAGGGGAAAGAGCTCCGCCCGCTTCCCAGGAACTTGCCGGAGGGAAGTTTCTGACTGATTTAGGGCGGTGAAGAAAGAAAAAGGGCCGAGTTGTGTGAACAGGGAAAAAAACGATCGACCTCGATCCCCGCATATGTGAAGGAAACGGTTTGTCGGCCGGGGGAACCGAGGTAAAAATGAGAAAGAAAGAGAGAAAGGGACACGCCCCCCAAGAAGGACTGCTGGCATACAAAAGAATCTCCGGCCGTCATGAGTCGCAAACTGCTTGCAAAGGGAAGGGGGAGGCAACATGAGAGAAAGCGAGCAAAGCATCATCCTATGCGTTGTGAAAAGACCGTGGACGCTTGAAAAGCTGAGGAGGAGTAGAAAAGGGGAAAAGCGCTTTGCGGCCATTCCCAAAAAAGAGGGCCGCCTCTTTCCGTCGGAACCAAACAAAAGGAACTGGGTTCGATTCAGGTCAAGCCAGGAAAAAAAAGCCGACCAAAAAAAAAGGAAGGGGAAGAATTCGAGCATATGCCAGAAGTTAGCTTCGGTTACAGCAGGATGCGCCGCGTTCCACAAGCGAAAGGAAAAAAAAAAAAGCCTGGGAACCGGAGAAAAGAATCCCCCCACGGAACGCCCGTGCATAAATGTTAAACGAAGCTGGCATTATGCAAGCAGATGACGAACAAAAAAGGAAATGGGAACGAAAAAAAAAAAAAAAGGGAAAAGGAACTCCTGCGTTCGAGAAGATGTGGGGGGGGGGGCCTTCAATCGACACATCACAAAATCTGGATCTAATGGAGAGGAAACCATAGTAGACTCATCAAAGAAAGACCACAAAGGAAAAAAAAAAAAGTCTGCGCGGGAAGCTTCCGTACAGCACACGCAAAGGAAGTTTCCTCCTAAAACGAGGGAAAAAAAAGAACGGGAAGAAGGAAAAGGAGGAAAAGTCTTTTCGCCCGTGCTTCATGGAGAGTTGCAGATTCCCGACTCGGAAGGAGAACGCTGCGAGGTACCAGGAAAAAAAAAAGAATATGGGATCTGGAAAAGAAGAGGAGAATTTCATCTGACGTTTCTGGTATGATAAAAAAAGGAGGAGGTTTGAATTGACAAATTGGAGAAAGAAAGAAAGGGATATCCAGATAATCTCGTCTTTTCGGGGGAGGGAAAAAACGAGGGTTTCAAAAGGAAAGGAAAGCACGATCCCAGAAATTCGGCTGCAAAAAAAAGATGGGTGACAAGCCTTTTAGAGTGGAAAAATCAACTGGCAGAAGTACGGAAACATCAGAAAAAACGACGGGAGTTGGGAAAAAAGAATGTCCCTGAAACCGGGTATCAGAAAAAAAAAGGAGGAGGAGGAAGGAGCGAAATGGATGGTCTCCGAAAAAAATCAAATTTCAGGGGGGGAAGAAAGGAGAATGTTGATGATACCAAGAAAAGCGACACCCCTAGGAGAGTTTCGGTCTCATCTGATAGAAAAAGGGGGGGAATCAGGGGATAAAGGAAAAGGGGGGAGCTCGACTCCGGGACAAAAAAAGGAAAAACAGATTATTCTGGATCTCACGTCGTAGAAAGGGGGTCAATTCAAAACGCACCTAGGGGAAAACAAAGACATCTTGGAAAAGAGAAAAGGAGGACTTCTCTTGTTTCCGGGTAAAAATGCCCTGGTCCGAGGAGGGAACGCCGCTACTCCTGAAGAAAAAAAAAAAGTAGTAGGGAAGGAGAAGAAATTCACGGACTCATTTTTGGAAAAGAAAAAGGTGCTGTACGGACGCGCACAGTTCGAAACGGAGGCCGCTATGGGCGGGTGGAGAAATGAGGCCCTCAAGGGGGAAAGAGGAATCCCAGATTTTGTTGCGGAGGAGGGGAGTTTTGTTAGGGTGGAAAAAGAGGAAAAAAGGGGACAATCCTTCCCCTCCTTCTCAATGAGATTAAGAAAAATTGGGTTCGAAAAAAAAAAGAAAGGGGAGGGGGACACCGTTTCCTACATCTGGGCTCTTCAGCAAGAATGTAGGGGAAAAAAGAGGATTTCTTCCCGTTCGCTTGGGGACAAACTCAAAAAAGGAAGACCGAAGCTAACGAAGAATCAAGCCCGCTTCGCGCTCCATCACCGCCTCAAGCGGAAAACATGTCCATCTGAGGGGGGGAAAAATCGGAAACAGCCGGGAAAGAGCACATCGATTCCCATGTCAGAAAGAAGTTGGGAATGCGAAAAAAGAAAAGTCTCGAACTAGGAGGAAACAGCGGGTTCAAAAAAAGGGAAAAAAGGAATGCGCCTTCCCAGCAAGAAAAAGACATGTTGCAGACATCAAAAAAGGGAAACCCGGCAAAGCAGGGGAAAAAAAAGGGAAAAAAAAAAGGGGGAGGCGCGATTCGTGCCGCGACACGGGGAGAAAAAATCTGTCCGAGGAGGAAGGCCTTCAGGAGGGGGGCAGGGCAGAAAGGGGAGGAGAACGGTCGAAGGAACGCAGAATGCGGGGGAGTCGATGTCGATCGTGTTCCCACTTGAGGAAGATTAACACAGAAGGGAAAAAAAAAAGCCGAAGGAGGGGAACCGAATCAGTCGAAATTTGAAAGGGGTACGCTGGCAGGATGAAAAAAAGACTTTAAAAGGAAAAGGATTTCTGAGTTCGGAAACTGAAGCAAAGAAAAAAAAGGATCCTTCCCGAAGCCTTTGCCGATATCGTGGATCGTTCTTTGTGCTGAGAAAAGAGATCAGAAAAAGGGAAAAGGGGGGAATCACTATACGGATCCGGACCTTTGGGGAAAGGACACTTCCGTCTGCTCAGCCCCAACAAGGGAGAAAGAATCTTCTCCGGGAAAGGAGGGTGAGGGCACGCGGCTCGGATTGGGGTCCTCGGCAAGGTGAAATCCTTGAAGAGAAAAAAAAGAGCTCTCAACCCCAACCACGGAGGATTGCGGAAGTGGAAAAAGGGAAAAGGAAAGAAGGGGACTGGCACAATCCGAGCAAGCTGCCCGCACAGGGGATCGTGCGAAAGATTCTGTCAACACGGGGGGGGGGAAGGCAAATGTGTCCAAAAGTAAGGAAAAAAGAGAGCATGAAAAAATTAGGATCCCGACGCCTGGGGAAAAAGAACGACCGAGCGGAAAAGAAAGGCTGAAAAGAAAGGATTCCGCCCAATTTGGAGGGGGAAAAATCAGAAAGTAATGGGGGCTCTTGTGCAAACATACCAAAAGAGGAAAAGAGCCCCCGTGCCTTGCACAGGAACATTTCTGAGAAAAAAAACAGTAGTCGAGACATAGAAAAAAAAGAAAGGTGTGTGAACAGAATGGAACAACCCGAGGAAGGAGTCCCTCATATTTTAACTCATATGGGGAATTTGGAAAAAAAAGAAGGAAAAAGGGGTCGTTTTTCTTCGGAGAGGGAAGGCCACGCCCCCAAGGGGAAGATACAGATTCTCCTGGGGAAAGGAAAGAGGAGAAAGAATCAATGTCAGTGGGAAAAGGGGGGACATTTTTCGACAGCAGGGGGAAGCTGCAACATGAGAGAAAAAAGAAAGGGCGCATCAGCCCGAGAGGGGGGAGGAAATTTAAGTTAAAAGATGAAAAAAGGAGGGAAAGGGGAGAAGTCATCGCGCTGGGCGGCAGGAAAAAAGAAAAGGGAATCGATGGCCGCATCTTTCCCGTAGGGGAAAGATGACCTGGTTCCCGATTCAGGTCAGAAGGGAAAAGACAGAATAGGGAAAGGGGGAGAGAGAAGGCGAGCATGCCGCAGCGCGAGGAAGGGGTTACAGCAAGTGACGCAGGGGAAAGCGTTCCACAATCTAACCAAAGAAGGATCAAGGACAGAAGGGGGAAAACAGATATTTCAGAACGGTGCAAAGAAAGACAAGCAGAGGAACGAACAAGCGAACAAGGAGAGGAGGGGGAGAATGAATGGACCTGATTTCATTGAAAGAGAAACGGTAAAGAAGAAAAAGGAAAATAAAAAAAGGAATCGACGACAAGCAAAAATCGGAAAAAGCGCATTCACCAGAGGAGTAAAGGGAAAGGAAAAAAAGGATCACTACCAACCCGACCCAAGAACGGGAAAGAAAGGAAGGAAGCACCCGCTGCCGTTCTCGCAGGCGTGTGACTAAAAAAAAAGTCCGTGCAGGCGGAAAGAGGCTCTATCGACCGGGGAAAAGGGAGAGGCGGAGAGGGGGAAGAGAAGACTCGGCCACCATGACATCGTGAGGAAGAAAAGGACACTATATATCGATATTCTCTTTAGAAAAAAAAAGCGTTCTTGATATAATGGCAGCCCTTGGGGGGGGATGGATGGGGGAAAAGGAAAGAAAGAGGTAGATCCATAATAATCTTCGGTCTTGTTGAAAACCGGAGTCGAGAGGGGGGAGAAAATGAAATACTTGCCTCACATAAGGGAGAAAAAAAAAAAAATAATCTCGAAAAAGGGAAAAGAAAGGGGAAGGGTTACAATGCTTATAGGGTAGAAGAACGGGTCAGCAGTACGAGAAACATCACGAAAAGGGAAAACTGAGTTGAATTGAAAGTTCAAAAGGGTATCTAAAAAAAAAAAGGGAAAAGAAGAGATTAACCAAAAAGAGGGGAGACAAAAGGAAACTCCGTCCGCCATTGCGGAAAAAAAGGGGGAATGTTTCGTTACTGAGAAAAAAGGCTACACCCCTATTCGCCTGGGGAAATCATAAGCTAGAAAAGAGGGGAAAGGCATATATTCATGCAACTCCTGGGAGAGAAAGACTCCGGGACGTCTCTTCTAAAAAAAAAGGGTCTGATCTCATTCGTATGCGACCGGGGGGGAAAGTGACAGGCAAAGGGAAAAAAAGAGCCAGAACGTCAGCTTTGAAAGGCAAGAAAAGGAAAGAGCAATATCGCTATCTTTGGAAAGAAGGGAGGTCTACACGCTGCTCCATGGTGGAGGAAAGAATGCAAACAACAAACGACAAAAGAAAAAAAGAAAAAGAAAAAAGCGCTTTCCAAGGCTGCGCCGAAAAAAAAGAGGGGGAAAATCGTTTAGAAACGCCTGAGAGAAAGAGCAACAGGGCTCTGCGGTCCGCAAAGGGGGAAAAAAGTCGGGTGTCTTAAGAAAGAAAGAAGAGAAGTCCAGCATTCGCTCCCAGATTTTGTGACGGGAAAGGGGGGGTATGGTGGAACACCTCTTCTCGAGCCAGGGAAAAAATCATTCTCATTATATTGAAGAAAGAAAGCATATTTGGGCAGAACCCGATAATTGCGGGGGAAAAATACATCTCTGGGCACGAAGGGGAAGTTCTTGACGGGTCAGAAAAAGGGACGTTCTCAGGAAAAAGGAAAGGAAGGTCTGTTAAAACGAAGCTAACGAAGAAGAAAAAAAAAAAGCCTTCCGAAAAAATCCTCAAATGCGTCTATGTGTAGAAAAATTCAATTGCTGGGGGAAAAAAAAGAACAAGCGCGCCGTTGTTTCCACGGAAGAACCCATGTCGCCGACTTAACCTTGGGGAAAAAAAAGCCGTATGACGTCCCAGGGAACAACGGAAGGGAAAAGAGTCCTCCACGGAGGAAAAAAAAGCGGGCTGATGAAAAAGAGGGCGGCTCGCTTTCAGTTAAAAGACAGAGAAGAAAAAAAAAGGAGGAATTGGGCGGAAAGAGGAGAGATCCACTGACGGCCGAGAAAAAACACGGCTAGCCAGCAAAAAAGAAGGAAAGGAAATCTATGAGAAAAACCGCCACTTAGGGGGGGAATCTGCGACAAACCGTAACGGAGGACTTAACATAAAAGGGGATAGGGTTTCCACTTGCGTAAAAGGGCAAAAAAAAAGGGGGGGGGGCCTCTGCCTCGGGGAAAAGGAAAGGAAAGGAGAAAATTTGATAAAGAACTCGGCAAGGGCGGGTCGGATTGGAAAGGAAAACAATTTTCACAAGAAGGGGGGCCAACAAAGAGGGGGGAAATGAATCAAATTGGGCGGAAAAGGGAACCCTAATGCCTTTGAAAGAAGGACTCTCCGTATCGGGGGGGGAGTTATAAAAGGAAACTCTCCAGAAGGGGAAAGGTGGAAGCCAGGACGTTTGGGACAGGGGGCCAAAAGAAGTAGGAACCACATAAGGGGTGTTGACAGAATCGTTCGGAAAGG
>Ga0179593_1481569_pt1 | contig 14527 bp, 11 predicted proteins | sample CZODoug2_1_08_16_FD_185931 | JGI IMG/M metagenome (GOLD analysis project Ga0179593, IMG submission 185931) | Vadose zone soil fungal communities from Angelo Coast Range Reserve, California, USA - CZODoug2_1_08_16fungal (PacBio error correction) | ecosystem: Environmental > Terrestrial > Soil >...
CCCCGTTAAAAAGGCCAAACGGAAGCCCCGGAGCACGCAAGGCACGTGACGGCCAATTCGAAAACAATCTAATGGGCTAATCGTGTCGAAACATCAAGGCAGAGGGAAAGCAGGAACTAAGGTTCCGCGAAGGAAGTCTAAAAGGAAAGGGAGAGAAGGGGAAACGTCAGCTAGGGATCTACCAGAGCAGGATGGGAGGTTGAAGTCAAACCCTTTACGGGAAAGGGCTGTAGCAAGCCGACCATAAGAGGAGTTGGGGAACCACCACGGAAGATATATGTAGGGATTTTGTTACTTTAATCCTAAAATATCAAAATTAGCAACACGTGGGAGTGTGAAATCACAAGACCCATTGAGCTAGTAGAAAAGGGTCTAAGGCTGCGGATCATGAGCGATAGCTGTGAGATGGGCGGTCAACGCGCGAGGGGGCAACATCTAAAAACAAAATAAAGAAAAAAGCCATGTAAAAACTAAAGGGATGGAAGTTGAGCCTCTCCTCAAAAAAACAACAGAAGAGAGAAAATCAAACCTTTAAAAAGGTCTCAGCGGGGGAAAAGATCTGAATTTAGGGTAGAGGGCTCGGCAAGCGGGAGGCACCGAAACACGCAAAGCAGGATAAGCAGCTTGGAGAGAAAGAACGAAACTAGGATGGGTGATTGGAGTGCAACTCAAACCGGGAGGGACGAACAAGAACCACGAACAGAGGATCTTAAGTTCACAAAAAGAGACCGGGGAAACCAAACTCAGGGAAGGCGGGGCGAAAAGGCAGGTCTTCTTGCCAATAACCAGGGCAACGGTGAAGAACCGACATAGGAAGAGAAACATCGCTTATCCACGGTTTCGCGACCAAGGCAGCGGAACTTCTACCTGCCTTGCGACGGCAAAGGGAGTCCCAGGCTCCGTACTGGAAAAAGAAGTAAGTGCAAACAAAAAGAGTACCCCGCCCAGGATGGAAAAAATTTAAGGGTAGTAAGGGATGGGAATCACCAAGTGACTTGCGGAGGGCATACTGCTCGAAAACCTAAACGGTGACGGTCTGAAAACTCAGAAGCTTCGGGGAAGGACACAGACCTGACGCACGTCGAATGGTCTAGTGCAGCCGCCGAGGGGAACACCCGAAGTTCTGAAAAAGAACCTGCTCGAATTTAAAGGGGACACTGCAGAGGAGAGAGGTCATCCTTGTCTAGGCTCGGCGGAGTAAAGCTGGGATGTTCATCATACAGGCGAAAAAGGGAGGAAGATCCGACAACCGCAGAAAGTCAACTTCTCAGAGTTTGTGCCCAAAAATAGAAAACACGGCTGCGCGGGGCAGCCCGACTTCCGCCTGATTCCTTGGAGTGCTAGGGAGGTCAAGTGTTGCATCCCAGAAGGGGTGTGGAGGAGGACGGGGGGAACCCTCGCGCTCGACACACGAATATGTAAAGAACCCTCGAATTCTGAGGGGAAAAGCGGCACGGGATCTTGCAGAGGGGTCAAACTTGGGGTCAATCCCCGGAGACCGCGCCACTGGGAAGAAAAAAAGGCCCGGAACTTGCATAATCGGCCCAGAGGGATTAGGGAACTGCACGAGAAAGACGGGGGGGAAACCTCGGAAAGGGAAAGGATGGAAACCCCCGGGAAATGAAAGGGGCAAAAGGGAACGGTTTAATTTTACGTATCTCAGGAAAAAGAACCAAAGGCTTGAAGTTTGGACCGGAAGAGGATGCTATGTGAGAACAACAAAAGATCTGGCCACTTGAAAGTGTACTCTGGCAGAAAGATGAAGGGGAGAACTGTTCCTCTAGCACTGGAGCGGCTTAAAGGGGCATACAAGCTGAGCAGGTTTCAAAGCACAAGGCAATCAAAGGTCATGGGGGGTTGCCGTACGACCACGAACATCCCCTAAAAAAGACTTAGGATAATACTGGATCGAAGGATGCCGGGGACGGGAATGTGACAGAAACAAAAACGCCGTAACTGGATAGAACGGAAGGGGAGGATTAACCGTCAAGAGTGCAAAGACAAGACTGAAGGGTGGACACGGCCCCGAATTATTTTCACGGCCAGACCGGATCGGCTTGGGGGTGGTCGCCTTAAGGGGGATTATGAATCTGAAAAGAGGCCGCAGCGATCTGGAGAGATTTTGGATGTCCGGTTAAACGTTAGGTCCATCTGCGCACGACATATTTCGCTCTAACGGTCTTCGGAGTGCGAGCTCGACGCACAACCAGGTAATCTTCACACCAGTAAAACGGAACGAGGACCAAGACAGGGTGGAGTAATCCTGGTTTGCAGAGACGGACTACTCAGTCCGACTTGAGACTGAGGTTTGGAGCGGGGGAAAGACAGTGCAAAGCTAAGCGGCAACTTTGGGGAAGCCAATTGATGAGGCATTCACACGCGATTCAGAGGCAGAAAAGGAGATCGGAGATCAGCTATAAAATGCCAATTGGGGGAGAATAGCTTCTCTTAAAGGGCGAAAAAAAGGTCCGCTCCATTTCAAGTGGGTTCTCTCAGGCGAGTCCGGAGGTCAATGGCCAGGGCACTCCATCTTCGGTTTGGGAAAGCTACTAAGCTCGCGACCCAGGGAGGCCTTCGCGCTAGGCAGGGTATAAACAACTTGTCTGATGAATGCCAGCGAGCCGAGGGTAATAGCGCTGAAGGACAGCGAAAGGAAGGAATCTGGAAAGGGAGTAGGACCTTTTCAAGGATAGTGTTACGGGGGAACGTGTAACAAATAGTCAGCTCGGCCGAGGGTGAGCCCAATCATTCTGCAACTCCGGGGGAAAAGCAGACGAGGAAGAACTTATTCGCAGACGTTAACGACACGGAGGGTGGAAAGGCAGATACTTCTCGAGTCAGGAACATTGGAAAGGTAGGAGGGGGACGTGCGAATCGCCACGGATCGGCCGAGCGAAAAAAAATATCGCTGCTAATGAAATAAAGGAAAGGGGAAGCCTGGAAGTTATCGTCAGAGCGTTCGCTGAGACCTCGGGGACTACGAAGGGAGGAATCAGTTATCTACAAGGAAACGCCAGAGCTCTAGAAGGGACTCTCGAAACGGGCCTCCTGGGAAAAGCTGAAAAAACCAGCTGCGGGCGAGTACATTTCCGAGAAGTACGCGAAAACCGGGAAAAAGATTGAAAGGGAAAAATCCGATGCTTCGGCTCTTGGAACGTGCAACACGAAAGACCCGACAATGGGAAGAGGATTTCCCCACACGTTGGGGCGCTAATTTGGCCTCAGAGACAATCCATTGCCTGCACTCGCTACACCTAAGAAGAAGCACGCAGCACGTCAGGAGACATGCACGATCCGTTCGTCGGCGGTCATCTCAAAAGACTCTAGACAAAAAAACGAGGGAGGAAGGCGAGAGCTTATTGCCCAGGGGGACTTAACCGCCGCAGAAGGAAAGAGATAAAGAAAGAAAGGGAGGTAAAAAGGTTTCTTCGCTTCAGGAAATGTGAGAAGAAGGGGGTATGTCGGAAACTTGCTGCCCCAAATGGCGCAAAGTGTGGGAAAATGCAAACCGACCAAGGAATTAGGCGGTCGGTTCCTGAACGAAGTTCCAATCGATCGAAAATGCGGGCTTCATAGTCCGACAGAGGGGGGTAAAAAACTCATTCCCCAGCAAGGGAGACACCGGAACCCCCAGTCTCGCAAAAACTGGTTGGACAGCTCGATCAACAGGGAAGGGAGGCGAGGAGGTTCAGGAAGCGACCAGATCACGAATAGGTCAGAAACAAGTCGAAGCATGGACCAAGGATCATCGAACTCGTTGAGGAAAAAAAAGGCGACTCAATCGAGCTGACCTTGCTAAAATATGGATTGACGCCTCGATCACTAAAAAGCCTGCCAATGAGAATTCAGGGCCTACATCCTTCCTCGATCCCAAGCCGAGAGGGATGAATAGCCGCCCGGAGAGACGAATTAATTAACCACAAGCCCTTATTAAGAAATAATGAGAATAGTGCATATCAAACTCGCCGACAAGCTCAAGGCGAGCAGAAATGATGGGGCCAAGAAGATGCCCGAACGACCTTTGAAAAGAACGCACCGCAGTAAAAAAAACCGGAGGAAAATCCTGTGCCAAGGCAGAAAGCTAGGGGGGGCGGCCATCCTTACAATAGGCAAAGGGGAGGAGGGCCTTCATACAAAGAAAAAAAACCTTTCCGCACGATTAAAGGAGTCGAACTATTTCTGTGAGCGAGAGTCAATCAAAAGAAACGCGAGTGCAACGCCCAGGACAGGCCAAAAAAAAAAGCAAATTACCTCTCATGAGCCCTCGTTAAAATGGCACTTGAAGGACATAGAGATCAATTTATCAAAAAAGAAATTCGCAATCTTGCAAGGGAGGGCAAAAGAAAACGCAGACTTGTGACGACCTCATTCCCACAACTCCTGGAAATACCCAGTAATTGAACGGAGGTTCAGTGCCCGGTCCCGACAACCTCAGGCCTCAAGAAGAAAGGAGGGGAAATCAAACACTCCATCATTGGGCGAGCGTGATTATCATTGGGACAGAGGGCAAAAAGAGTTTGGGAGAGCGCGCCGTTACGGCTTCTTAAAAGACCCAGAGAAGAGCAAAGAAGGGTCAAAGGAGAGGTGCCTCACGTAAGAACCATAAAAACTCGGAGAAGGGACGCTGAAACAACAAAAAGTTGTCCTTCATTGCCGAATCCAGTCTGGGCTGGAAGATCTGAAAGACCAAGCAAGTCTTGGTTCCAGAAAGTGGAAGGAGGGAGGAAAAAAAACACGAAAGGGGGTGCTATCAAAGTCGTTTTGTCTCAAACATTTCGAGAAACAGGGAAATCGAGGAAATAAGTGATCTTGCAGAGAAAAATAAGATGGGAAGGTTCTCGCGGAGGAAAAGGGGAACGGTGCTGATAAAAAGGGGGTTGGAACGAGAAGTACTTGAATTTCCGTTAAGTGACTCATCTCTCTCAGCAATGTATTATCACTTCATTAATGGACGGAATTGAAAAAAGAACGCCCAATCGCCTCCGCCAACGGAAGAATCAGGGTGAAGTCCGAGGCAAATAGAAACCGTGTGCCCGAGAGTCGTCGAAGAAGGGGGGAAGCCACCAAAAGGACTGGGCTCGTGTTCTTAACCTTCGACAGCAGGGCCAAGACTTGTCCTAAAAGAAGGCGAGGATGAGGCTTGGCCTGGTGATTCATTACAGCAATGGGACAAACCAATCACGAAAAAAGAGCAGGGGTCGGAAAAAATGTCACGCCGGCTAGGTGCCTGGACCGTATGGGGTTCCCGAGAGGCTGGTAAAGGCTCCCCAAAAACAACGGAGGTCCTCATGGGAATGCAAACAGATAAAGACTAAAAGAGAGCGAAAGGGAAGCAGCCGTGTCGGCGGAAAGATGAAGGCAGAAAGTGGCTTTATCTTTTTTAAAAAGCACAAGAAGAAGTGGGACTTCTGGCAAGAGCGCAAAGACGGGGGTTACTGCGATGATTGGGGCCCGAAAGTAGAGGTCCCTGGAAATAGAGAAGCAAAGGAAGACTTCAGTGGCCCCTTAACTTTCCTATCAGGGAGAGGTGCAGGAAACGAGGATGCTAACATCGTCGAGGAAGCATAAAAAATCACAGGATCCGGGGAAAAAAAGCAGGATGAGATCGCTTAAGGGGCAACGTAAAAAGGAGGGGGGGAAAATCGGTAAGAAAACGCGAATAAGGAAAAGGGAAATGAGGGCAAAACAAGCTGCAAACGGAGGGTATAGTTGGAAAACCGTACACTCGCAGGCAACGGGGGGGAGACAAAGAAGTTTAGAAAGGGGAAGAAAGTGCACGTAAAAGGAATTAATGGGCTCAGAAAAAAAAGGAGACAGGTAGAGACACTTCAAAAGTTAGGGAAAACTGGGGGCGTCAGGCGTATTGAAAAAGACGACCATTTCCTCTTCGTGGAGCGAAAGATGGGGTTGGCCAGGAAGGGTGCTGACCAAAGAACTTACCAGGAGAGTTCGGGACGGTCGCTACTCAAGGGGGGGATGGAAGAAAAAAAATGCAAAGAACCCATGATTGGGAAGTGGAAAAAAGGCGGGTCGAAAGCTTCTTTCTTATTCATCTCGGGGGGGAAAGGAAGGTGAAGGGAGCAGCTTGCCGAGCAACTCCCAGCCAAACGAAGATATAAAAAAGGAACCAAAGTGATGAAAGTTGGCTCTCATCTCAAAAAAAAAAGGAAAAAGGGGAAAGGGGGAAAAAAAAAACTCAACTTTCAGCATGACAGATAGGGGTCAAACATGGGCTGGTTGCTTGGGTCTAGTTGCTCAAACAGCAGAAGCCTAAAGCTCCATAAGAAGAAAATGATACGAATTTCAGGGCGAACGAAAGAGGGTCGACTAGAAAAACCTGGTGGGGGAAGAATTTTGCCAAAGAACCCGCGACAAAAGAAAAATGTCGCGAGAGGGAAGGCTACCAAAATGCAAGCAAAAACATCCCAAAAAAGAACTGCAAAAAAAGCCAGGGTCGTCTAAAAAATCCGCCGGGGGGAAGGAAGTTTTAAAAAAAAGGAACATGGGATCCGAAACCGCGGGAGCACAGTGGGCAGAAAAAATAGATGGCGCACGGAACCTTGCGGCAGGGGAAGTTGGTTTTGGGGCGGGGTTGAGGAAGAGGGTTCCAGAAAGCCGTACCGCCAGAGAAAAAACCGAAGGGGGGCCAGCAAACGAACCAGTGATGGGCGATGTAGCAAAAAGTGCCGATGGGCCGGAACAAAAAGGCAATCGAAAAAAAAGATGCTCCAAGACTCCACTGTGACCTAAAAGACGCGAAAAAATCGATCAGAAGAGGAAGAGTCAAAGAAAAAGCAGACGGTAGATCAGGAAGAGAGGCCCATGCCGCAAATAGGGGACACCGAAGAAAACAAGAACTGCTAGAAAAATGAAAGGGACAAAACAGGGAACCGAATGAAGCAAGACTTGGGGTCATAGCGTCTGTGACCTAAGGGGTGTGGTTCAAAATAAGAACCAAAAACAGACGGGGAGAGAGGTGACAGAGAAAATTTTGGAGAGATGAAAAATGGGCGCAAGGGCCAGAAGACAGACGAAGAAAAGGCCACGATCATCCGGCTTCCATTCAGAGGAGATAAAAGGGACCGGGTGGCAACCAAAAGAATGGGGTAGAACGGAGTGGAGAGGTCCGCCTCTAAAAAGACCCATTCAAGAAAGGAAACGAGCCAAAGAGGAAACACAGTCGGCAAAAAAGATCGTTGAGAAAAAAAGGCAGTTGGTAAAAGGCAACGTACCCGGCTCAGCGCAAAAGAAGGCCCGAACGAACAAGATGGGTCATCAGCGAAACGATTAGAGAAAATCAATGGCGGAAAACGAGAAATTGGTCTGGAAAAATCTATTCAGAAGAAACAAAGGAACGAAGTTGGGAGAGGACGAAGAATACAACCGTACACGGACAGGGGAGAAAATTGAAATTGATCGAAATGAGCGACCCCGACGCCCTCAAGGCAAGGAGGAAAATATAGGGATAAATGTGGAAGGGAGGAATATCAACCTGGAGGCGTTCGGGACAGCTGTGATTTTCGGAACGCACCTTCAAACTTGGGGTCAGGAGAGAGACGAAAAAAAAGACCGCTGCGTTGCACAAAGCACAGAAGAAGGTCGGGGGAAATGCCTGACCTTGCGATTCGAAAGCTTGGATAAAAAGGATAGAAAAAAAGGAGTGCGAAAGCACCGACGGCACATCAGTTAAAAAAGGGGCAGACTGGGGGAAAAAAGGCCAGAGTGAGAAGCCCAGTCCGGGGTCGGCCTGAAGGAGTACATCAAAAGGGAAAGGCCAATTGTCAAAACCTAATGGGAGAGATGGGGGGGGACAAGCCGGTGGGGGAGAGCTGGAAACGGCCATAACTAAGAGAGAGTAGCCACGGGGTAGGTGAAAGAAAAAACTGGTATCGCGGCCAAAAAAGACTAGGCGCTAGAACAGATGAAACTTCGCTATCATACCGAGAGAGGAAGACTACTTAGAGACTAAGTGGAGCGAGAAACAGGGGAACGGAATGCAAGAAGCGGCCCAGTGTTATGCCCTACACAGAAAGTGGGGGAAAGAGGCATCCAAAAAGACGACTTGGGAAGCTGGGAGATGGGCGAAAATGGATCCAGAATGACATGGCTGAACGAAAAGGAGAGAAGAGTCAAAAAAGGGGAGAGAAACCAGGACAGATGAAAAAAAAGCGGTAGGGTCCGATAGCTCACTTTGGACTTGCAGGGGCGTGGGGAAGGGAAAGGAAACTCGCTACCGCATGAGCCGATATACTGAAGGGACTGAGTAACAACGTCTGGCGGGGAAGGACATGGAACGCTCGGGAAAGAGCTCTGAAGTATAAAAAAGAGCGATAGAGGGGCACAGGAGTAACATCAACGTCCGATCAGGGGAACTGCGACTATAAAAAAAAAGCGGGGGGGGACGCGGAAGGGAAACTTTACCTCAGAATCAGGAAGCGACTCACGATTCATTAAAAACAGAAAAGAGTAAAATAGAAAAAGATTCCAATGAATTGAAACAGATACGGCCGGCAAAGTAAATCGCGAGACTTGCGATCAAGACAGGAAAAAAAGGAAAGGGGACTAAGACGCGGCCCAAAGTCTTATCGAGGAAATAAAGAAACTCTATGCGGAGGCGGGTTTTCGATACGCTGATCCAGAGAAAAAAAAGGCGTGGGGAACGAAAATTTAGAAAAAGGTCAGCAGCGGTCATCGAGGAGGAAAAACCAGAAGCCTGGGAGTCATCTGAAACCAGGGCGTCGGAGGAGAAACTGGAAAGAAAGGACTCATATCAATAGTAGGACGAGCGAAAGAGCAGTAAACGAAGCGTCAGTACGCTTGAAAGGGAAGGAAAGGAAAGAAAAGGACTTGCGTCCGGCGGAAGATGGCACCACAAGAGCTCCGAGTAGCATCGGCCGAAGAAGCAGCCTTCCTGCACCATCTACATAAAGCCGAAAAACAAAATGAATTGAGAAGCAAGGAGAAGTGGGATGGACAGCGCATGTCAGGCAGTCTCAAAAGACAAAATGAAAAGGATGATGCCCTATGAGCTGACCGCCTACAGACGAAATGAAGAATGGATGCTGCAAATTAGAGGAGTCTAGGCGAAAAAGGATGGCTTGAACGGAAACGGGAACGACAACTGCAAAATACCGAAAATTGTGGTGCAAACTCAATCGGCACAAGAAGAGAGGACGTAAAGTAAGAGGGGAAAGATGCGCGGCTTCATCCCGGAGACAAGTCGGTAGAGGAGAAGTTGACGGCAGAAGACCAGCCAAAGAGCCTACCCGAAGCGGAGCACTGGTTGGGGACACTCGGCTCAAAGGAGACTAGCTCATAGTCAAAAACTGGAGACCCGGGCGGCAAAGAAGGCGCCACAAAGCATCATTGGTCAAAAAACTTAAGAGGAGGATCGATAACCCGAATCGACAAGAGCTGATTGGGGGGGACGAGAGAATCCTAGGGGCAGGCAAAGCCGCGGCTCGAAGAAGTCCGCAAAAACCCAAAAGGCGGAAGAAATGACCATATGCCGACAAAACGTAAACAAACGTTAAGGCCAGGACGATATACCGATAAAATAACTTAGAGCCAGGGGGGAAGACATTCTGGCTCAGAAACTTAGTGAGGGTCACCGAAGATAAAATCTACTACAGTTAAGACAAAGAACCACGAAAGGAGGGGAAGAACTTTTCCAAACACAAGGCAGGGAAAGAGGCATCGCTCTGTACGAACCTAAAACTATATTGCAAGAGCGGGGAAAATCAGTTCCAGTTTGTAGCCGGCAGAAAAGGGACAAACCATAAGAGGGCGCCTACATTTCATGGCTCAACTCAAAACGGCGAGGAACCAAGGGGAATCGCCTCAAAGAGCACCTGGGAACGGCAGAAGATAGTTGAGACTTGCGCTGTTCGAGACCAAGGGGAGAAAAGAAGGGAAGTCAAATAAGTGGGGCGGAGGGGGGATCCAGACTGATCAGGAATATACTTGCAATCTCTGGGTTGTGACCTTACACGGAAAAAAAAAAAAGGGTTCCAGAGGACGACGAAGGGGCAGTTTAAAAAAGGTCGTCCCAAGGTAAGAATAGCGGCGTATTATAGCGAAACCAGACACCATCAGGGGTCGGAGGAAAGAAAATGGGGAAAAAAGAGATACCAGTGTGAGCAAAAGCTCACCAGGGCGGAGAAAAAAAAGGAAAAAGAGCAGCAAGAAGGATGCAAGGAAAAAAGAGCCACGCACAACCCCCAAGATCGCCATGAGGCGAAATGGAGGCAGGAGGAAACATGAGATTGTTTACCTACTATAAGAAAATGATCAGACGAACTTAAAGAAGGGCAGAGGCCACCCTGAAGGGGAAGGGGAAAGATTGCCTGTAGGGATTTTTCCAACGCCAAAACTGGGCCAAGTGTTGGTCTCCCGCAGGAAATCGGAGAATAGAAAGAATAGGAATTAGCTCCGAAGGTCGCAGAGAGTGGGAGGTGTGCCTCGTAAAAGAGAAGAGGAGAAAAATGAGGGATGCGCAGGAAGAGGATAGTCTTCGAGGGAAGTTAGAAAGGGAAGGAAAAGTGGGAGCAAAAGAAGGGAGAGAGGTCATCCAAAAGGGTTGGGAGGGAGACAGCCCACTAAGCTGCGCCAACTAACTGTAAGTGGGACAGGGGCAGGAGACGGAGAAAAATGGGGCAGAGGCCGGGGATGAGCGTGGGCAACCCCCAAACAAGTGCCGATTGCTCAGAACGCCAAGGAAAAGTGAGGTCTTTCCGAATACCGCGTGCAGCTCACAAAAATGCCGGAGTAGGAACGGCGAGGAACGACTCAAAAAAAAAAGAATCGCGAGTCACGATCTGGGGAAAAGAAAATGTCCCCGAAAAACCTTCTATGTTGCCTGTTCATATTAAGAGCTTGGGGGGGGGGTTTCTGGAAAAAGGCACCCTAGCAATTCATCCTCCCCATAAAAAAGAAGGGGAACGGGAAAACTAACTAGCGAAATGGAAGCGCCGTGTCAGGGGAAGAGCAAAACCTCAGAGGTACTGTTGGGGGAGGAAAAGGCGCAAAGGGAAAAAAATAGGTGGGAAAGAAAGCGAAACGCTGTTTTCGCTGCAGGGGAGAAGAACACAGAGAAAATGTTCCAAAGCTATGAAAAAGGATCCCATAACCTGGTAACGGGAGGGAGAGGGTTTCACGACGGGTTTGCTACCAGAACGGGGAGAAGGCCGCAGACGACTAATTGCCGAATCCGAGAGGGAGCTCAAACCGTATCTTTATCGAGACTTCTGGTCAAAACAGGAATAGCAACTTTTCAGGCCAACCGCAATGCACGTGGTGTTGAAAAAAGCACAAAAAAAAAAAGCTGGGGAAGCTCTTGGGCTGCAAAAAGGCGTGCCCGAAGAGAAGACAGATCCTTACCAGCAAGGCAGCTCGCCGGAAAGATGAAGGGGGCCGAAAAGGGAGTATCAGGTAGGAACGTGAAATGTGCGGGGTTCCTACACGGTGAAAAAAGGCCCAGGTGGGCAAATACCCAGTGCCTCGGAAAGGGGTGCCAAGACAGGTTTTGTGCGAAAGGCGTAGGGAAAGAAATTAACAAACGGCAATGCGGGGGAGGCCCAGAAAGGGGGAGGGGGGCAAAAAAAAATCAAAATACCCAGTCTGGGAGCGAGTCAAAGGGCTTCACAAAAGGAAAAAAAAAAATATCATTGAAAGAGCAGGGGGTGATCGAGCTGGTAGCCGGCCGAAAAAAAAACCTAAAAAAACGGAAATATAAAGATGACCCAGAAGGGACGAAAAGGGAAGAGACTAACAAACACAACCACGGAGGGGAGTGGAAAAAGCAAAAAAAAGCATTTCACAAGGGGATCGAGGGTCAGAAAATGGATAAAAGTTGCTGTGTAGTGCCGCGTCAAGCGAGATCAAAGAAGCCACTCTTAATAAAGGAGAAGATAAGAAAAACGAAAACGAACGAGGTCGGAAGGCGGATTTGATTGCAACTCCCAGAAGGGGGAGAAAACCACCACTGAGGATGACGGGGGGAAGGCAAGCAAAAAAAAGTCCAAAAAACTCTCGTCCGGCGGCAGAAAAAGGGGGAACTGGCCTCAAGCCGAAAGTGGACAACGATCGTGGCAGGATAACCCGATGATCACCGGTTGAAAGACCGAGAAAAGAGAGCAATGTACACGGCGAGCGCCTTGCTGACGGCGGAAGATGAACGCTAGGAACACGGTGAAGGGGCCAAAAAAAAAAAAACTCCCCGGTGGGGGGGGCTAGACGTTTTGAATCGGACAAGGGATTGCTTGAGGACTGGCTAGGTGGCCCGGATGCTAACCTCACGTGAAACTGACCAGACCGCGATCGCACTCCTGCTTAAAAGAAAAAGTACAAAGAAAAGAAGGGGGGGGGGGGGGGTAAAACCGAAAAAAAAAAAAGTAGAATGAATGCAACCCGCTGCCCTGATCGAGTTCAAGGGAAGGGGGAACTCCTTGGGAACTAGTGAAGGACCTAGTGAAAGTTCGGTGAAGCGCAAAAAACCCAAGCGTGCTATCTTGCAGAAATCAACTTGGCGGTCTAAATGGAAAGTGAAAAAGCAGCACGAACCGCTAAAGTTGCAGCCAAGAAAAACGCTTAGAGGGAGGACAAAGTCGGACAGGTTTGAAATCCCCTAAGGGGGGGGGAAAGACAGGGGGGAGGGGAGCCGGGAAAGCGGACTCTAAAGAACATATGGGGGGGGAGGCACAAGGGCGGGAAGAGAAAAGGGGGAGAAAACCCAATATCTTTCCTACCGATCGGGGGTGACCCCGGGAAAAAGACAACCAACGACTTCAGGCGCCCGTCAGACCTCACTGGCACCGCGAGGAGGGCAAGTTCGTTGGTGGCTGACCATCGACGACAGGAAGGTGGGTCGGGGAGGTACTAAAGTCGGCCCAAAAGAACCTGTCAGGGACGTGGGGGAAAGGGATTGAGAACAACAAAAGAAAACAACCATCCGTCCAGCTTATCAATGAAAAGGGCAAAAAAATGGAAAGGGGGGAACGAAGACTCTCAAGGGGAAAAGGATTCTCGCTCCGAAAAGCTGTTGGGTAAAAAGAAAAGAGAAAACTAACACTGTTTGTAAGGAAAAAAGAAAAAGAAGCCCGGCCGCAAAAAAGGTAAAAAAAACAGATCAAAAATGATTTGGGGGGGATGAAGTATGCGGGCATCATATTCTGGTGTGTAAACCAGACAACTCCGAAATCCCCAACCGGGACAGCTGGACTACCCGACGGTAAAAACGGAGAGGAAGGGGAAACGGACCTGCGAATTATTGTCGTCCCCCCCAAAAGGCTGAAACCGAGTACCAAAAAAGTCTAAGGTTCGGAAGCGGAAAAGGAGATCTAAGTAATGGATGTTTGAGGCTTCCGGGCAATTTGAAGAAGTAGGGCACCGGCCATTCTTTCGAAAAGGGGAAGAGGGAGAGAAAACGCACGGGTGTACTCAAAAAAACTGGGGGATACCGGGCTTGAAACCCCCAAAAAGCATCACGCTTCAGGCGTAGGTTGGAAAAACATCATCGCTCTCCGCGAAGAGGAGTGGGGAGGCTAACCGGAATGAAAAAAAAGGCAAGACAGTAGGGCGTCACTTTGGTACCTGAAAATATGAACGCAACGGTTGACAGGCGGCTAGGAGGGGAGGAAAGACAGCAATAATTGGGGCGACAATGGCTAAGAGGAAGGGACGAATCTTCACCGAGAGGGAGAACCAGGCGAAAGGGATTGAAAAGTCCTGCGAGTCAGTGGAAAAAATGAGGATCAACCAAAAGGCAAAAAGATTCGTGGGACGAAGATCGCGACCGGGACATAGGGCGATAAGGCAAAGTGAGCCGGATTGCTGCATGGTGCCATGCCTTGGAAAAAAATTAAGAAGAGGCCCTCTGAAATGAAAACGTTCGTACGGAAACGTGCAGCGTGCGAGGAGGAAGTCGGCCCATATAAGGCGGAACCTCAGCACCAAAAAGTTCAGAAATAAAAGGATCGCAGAATATTCGCTCGGCTAATAAAACTGCTTAAAGGTTTGTGAGGAGGAAAGACAGCAGGGCCGAGGCGGAGTCTGGGAGTAGACCGAGCAGATGTGAGGGAAGAAATTGAGAGGATGGGGACGCAAGGATTGAGGCGAATTAACTATACAAGTGGGCTCGATGAAGAAAGGAATCGAGAAGGGAAGGTAGGCGAAAGAGTGAGGAGAGGGAGCGTGTTGAGCGCCTATTTCGTAGGGGGAAAAAGGGGAGAAAAAGAAAATCGGAGGACAAAGCAAGGGGGAGCAGACAACAGTAGAGGAAAACTCAGGAGTCGGCCAAGAGAGACTAGAGCGATCAAGCACCGAAAAAAGGAGTTGCAGACTGAGACAAAAACGTCGATCTAGGTGGAACGTCTTCACGGATACAATGGGGGAAAAGAGGAACAACAACAAGTTGTCGACATTGTGTTGGGAAGAAATGAACGACGAAAGAACTGCAAAAGAAAAAAGAAAGAAGAGCAACGCATACATCGTCACATTAGGATCTGCATGACGTCAGGATGGCAATAAA
>Ga0179593_1375894_pt1 | contig 14526 bp, 11 predicted proteins | sample CZODoug2_1_08_16_FD_185931 | JGI IMG/M metagenome (GOLD analysis project Ga0179593, IMG submission 185931) | Vadose zone soil fungal communities from Angelo Coast Range Reserve, California, USA - CZODoug2_1_08_16fungal (PacBio error correction) | ecosystem: Environmental > Terrestrial > Soil >...
CCAATGTCGAGCGGGGCAGCTGGTTCTCTGTCAAAAAACGAGGGGCTTGGCAGAATGAGAAAATACGAAGGGGGAAAAGGGTCGAAGGAAGGGAGTGCCTGTAAAGAAGAAATCAAACCCTTACAGGCATACGAAAACTTCGAGTGGATGGGATTTCTGTGCCACATGTTGGTGAAGGGAAAGTCAAGCAGGGGGGAAAAACGGGCCTTTCGCAAGTGGTTAGGGTGAAAAAGAAAGAAAGGAACGGCTTGTAACTCATGTAATGGAAAAATGAGGGGGGCCATTGCATTTTGTTAAAAGTCTGAATGGTAGGTGAAGGGAAACAGGGGGGGGGGACTTTTTCAGGATTGCAGGGGTGAAACAAGATCCGGCGTGAAAAGTGTCCCCACCAAACAGGGGAGGAGGGGAAAGGATCGATGAAAAAAATGGCCAAACCAAGATAGATATTCAAGAATCGAGGCACAGATAGCAGTATCGAGAGAAGGGGAAAGCTGCTGGAGGGGGGAAACGAGTGGCCCACCTGGCAAAACTAAGGGAAGTCGCGATGAATTTGGGGGTATGAAATAAAGAAAAAACAACGGGAAAAAACAAGGGGGGCCTCAGCGGACTTAGAATTCCCAAGGAGACTCGTTCGCTGACGCAAACGTCAGGGGGTTTTACGAACCGCTAAGGTGGATGCCCAAGGGGGACAGAAAAGCAAAGTACAACGTTAACATCTTACTTCTGCTCAGCCAGACCTGGTCAACTGAACAGCAAAGCATTCGGCATGGCGTAGGAAAAAAACGCCCACTAATTGGGAACGTTTCAATACTGGGCGGCAATCGCTACGGGAATTTGCAAAGGTAACCGAGGCTCAAGGAAAAAACGGCAATAATGATCTCAAGACCGAGGTACTAGCCTTCAACGGGGGAAAGAGAAAAAAAAGTAAAAAGGTTGAGAAGACCACGCGAGCAGGAGAAAAGAAGAAGAAAAAACAGAGACAAATCCGGAAGAGCTCTCGAAGCAGGTGCTTGCCTAAAAACCGAGTGTTGGGGAATTCTGGCCGGGGAGGATGGTACCCACAACCTCAAAGTTTACTGGAAACTGGGTCAGAGGGGGCCCGCACGAATACTGAGCAAAAGTCTTGGGGAGGGGAGACATAACAAAAGGGGGGGGGGGGGGCCGGCCATTTATTGATAAGAGAACAACTTGGGTGGGTAAAAAACGTTGAAGAGAGGAGGACGGACATTGGGGAGACAGTGAGCGTCAGGATTTCTCGTCCGGGAGATTGAGGACTCACTTTTGAGCACTCGTAGACCTGAGTCAATATGGACTGGGGGTGGGACGAAAGAAAAAGGAGGAAGCTGATCATCTAGACTTGCTTTATACCAGGTTACGTGTTCGGGGGAAACAACAAGAGAATAAGGAGGGAGGAGCTATAGTGCCCCCATTAATGACAAATGGAGATGTACCAAAGGTCTTGACCAAAAACCGGCAACGTCGGAGGAGCTCTTAACGCGCCTGGAAGAAAATTTGCGAAGCGGGGGAACGGGTGCAGGAAAAGGGGGGCAGTTTTCGCTCGAAGGAGCGGGGTCAAGGGGGGGGGGTAAGGGACGGGAAGGGCGGGATGATCTTTCTACTGGACGCTTCTTGTCAAGATCACAGTGAGACGGTATCGGGTGAGGGTAAAAAAGGGTGATCGGGTGGGATTAAGGGCCTGAAAGGGGATGGTCATTGTGAAAAGTGGGAACTTCGGGAAAAGGGTGTTGCGAAAGTCAGCGTTAAAAAGGTGTCATAGGTAGTTGCGGAGGTTAAAAATTCAAGAACCTAGACGTCGTGCACGTTTGAGGGTGGAGCAAAGGACCGTTTTCCCGCAATCGTCACAGATATCGTAGGAAGCAAAGTCGTTTAAAAAAAAAAGGCCTGCTCTATTTCAAACGACCTGGGGCTTAACACATTGACCAAAAAGCATACAGGGAGCACGGAGGGGGTCAGGAGGAGGCACCATTGGGTGCTTACCAACATAAGGCTCAATCAAGCCTGAAGTGGGGCCATGGGAGATGAAAAGCAAGGGGGATAGGAAAGCTGAAGAGAGCGGACCGTTACTGTGAGTCGTCAGAATGCTGACGGGGACGAGAAATGGAAAAGTGGAGATTGGGGGAGGACGGGGGAGGGGACCAAGAATTCAATTTTAAATGACCTGACACCAGGCAAGGGGTAACTAGAGGTCGGAGAGGGGGGGAAAAGAAAGCACCGGGGGGGAGGTTTGGCGAGGGGTTGTGAGCTGGTCATTTTGGAGGTCAGAAAAAGAGGGGGTTTGAGGTAAACAAGGGGGAGGCGGAAGGAAAGACTACTTATGGACATGTATGAAGCAAGCGCTGGAGAAGTACCGGGGGAAGCTCAAAGGGAGGGGGGGGGAGGGGAAAACCGTGTAATGGGATGATAAAGGCCACGATTGCTCCGTACGCGCGGGGGGGTGGGTGAAACTTGAAGAAAAGGGAAAAAGACATATCCTTTAATGACGTGGCTTCTTCAACTTCATGGGCTCTTATGCGCGATGGGGGGCAAAAAAGGGAAGAGGGGAAGGAAAATCGCAGGGTCTGAGACCGGTGTCGTTTGGTCTCAATTTCACCACACTTGCGGGCCTATGGCTGGTCAATGGGAAACCTAAAAAGGGGGAAAGACAGACCTTGGTAGCGGGGGGGGGGAAGTAGAGGTGATTTGCTAAGTTAACCGTCGCTGGGAACAAAACAATAGGCCGTTCAACTCCACTCTGCCCTGTGAAATGGAAAAAAGTAAAGGACTGTCTTGGTGGTGAGATTAACCTTTGTTCATTGAATACTGTCACATCAAAGGAAATTGGGGAATGAAAAGCGGCACAAGCCAAAATGGTGAAGAAAAATAACTCTTCTTTTGGGTAAAAACACCCTGTGCTGACTGCTGATTTCGCATTAAAGGTCGGGCAATAAAAAGGGGGTCGAAGGGGGAGGCCAAGAACCGAAAAGAGAGGAGTGGAAAGCCATTACATTCATCGAAGCGATCCACGGGATGAGTCCTATTCAAAAAAGGAGCGTCGCGGAACCAATTAATTGAATGGAAGGCGGGAAAGGAACCGTGCCTCAGAGATGGAGATGACGGGACCTTACGAGATTCGCACTGTGGAAGTCACTATCGCTAGCTGCAAGATAATGAAACGCGAAGAGCAATCTAGAGATAATTCAAACTATGCCGGGTCAGTCTCACAACAAAAAGGTTGATATGTGAATGAAGAGATCCGGAATTTAGGGGTATAAGAGGAAGATGGGATCTCTTCATCTATCTTTGACAGTGATTTCCCATCCTCATCGTCAATTCAACTAATGAGGGGGAGACAATCTAGTAGGCTAGGGAAAGAGAGGAAAGAGAAGCTACACAATTCCCGCTCAATATTCACGTAGCCTACTCAGGGGCCTCGCGCAGCACGTGGGAAAAGATGATAGGGAAAGAGAAGTTCCAGGGAATCTCTGGGTTGAGAGTGATGGCGCCAACGACCCCATCCTTCTCCGGCCTAGAGGGAGTCACTCGGACCGGAAGAGCTCCACGGGTGTAGGAACAAAAACCGATCCGGAAGAAAAAAAAAAACACAAACAGAAAAAAAAAAGAAAAAAAAAAAAAAAAAAAAAAAAATGCAGGGGGGGAGGGCTGACAAAAATGGGTCCGTTTACGTTGCCGGAGGTCAAAATGCAGGGGAAGGAAGAAAAAACAAACGTCTCTTCGCAAGTTCCCCCGGTTCGTTGAAATTTTCGAAAAACGACGTCGATTGCGCAGGCAAAGAAGGCGGGGCAAATGAAACCAGAAGGAAAAAAAATACAAAGTATCCCCCTTAAGCCAGAAGCCCCCGCAGGGAGGGGCAAGCCGAACAACGACACCGCACTACAGGAAGAGGGACTAGATTCACTCTTGACACTTAGGGGTGGGAACCAGACAAAGGAAAGGAAAAGGGGAAAGGGGGAACGGTCCAGTCATCAGGGCTAGGCTCGGTCAATGAAGCAAGTCAGCACCAAGAGATTAACGTCTGGATGCAAACCTCAGTGAAGAGAGGGGAGAGGGAAAAATGCCGGTTCTTCCTACACCGCTTTGAGAAGTGAAAATCCGCTCGCAGCGCGGGCTGATTAGGAGACTGTCCTAATGACGGAAAGGAGGGGAACCGCGATAAGGAGGGGTGGAAAAGAAAAAAAAAAAAAAAAAGGAGGGGTAGAAAATTAGACACGGGAACAAAAATTCTCACACCACGAGCAAACAGCGGTGAACTTGGGATTGGTTTCCACTTCTTCAAAACAGGGCACCGTGACCCTGAAGGGTTCTGAGGGGGAAATTGGGAAAAAAAAGAGTCAAATCAGCGTCGGCGGAAAGGAAAGGCAAGGCGGAAAGGGTCGGAAACCAGAGAAAAGAGGTGACGAATCCAAAAATTCCCGGTCCCGCTATGAAGTCGAGGAGAAACAAGAAGCCTCTGTCGGCTAAAAAGAAAATGGACAAGGTGCAGAGGAGGCTGCTGAATAAGACATTTTGCGCACTCGAAACAAGTGGCGGGGCGGGAAGATCCCGGGGGTAAAAGAACGGGTCAGAGCGGCAGCGGCTGCTAGATCTTGGTCCGAGGTTTAGGGGGACAAGAGGACCGAATCACGGCTCTCTACAGTCCTATTTCTGAATTTTTTCACAAGAGGACACATGTCGGAAAGGGAAAAGCGACCGAGCACAAAGCCCTCAGGGGGGGTCCAAGTTGACCATGTCTAAAGACACTGCAAGCGGGGGAAAAAGCCAAAAAAAAAACGGGGTCCAAACCAAAGAAGGAAAAAGAAAGTGCCGGGCTGTAGAACCGCAGCGTCCGGTCGAGGTCCACACTGCCGTCCACGAAACAATTAAAAGCGCGATCAGGGGGAAAGTGGAGCCAGTAAGCCGCAAGTTCTTCCCTGAAGAGGACGAGTAACCGGAAGGTGGGAAAAAAAGAAAGACTCTCCTGTTGGGGGGAAGTCCATAGGCCCTACCCGAGGGGAAGTAGAGGGGGGGGTTCAAGCCACGTCACCTTTGTATCAAACATCTTATCCAGAAGGGAGCGATGCAAGAAGGTGGCAGGGGAGGACCACATAAGGAGAGGGGGAGAAAGAAAATGAAAAGGGGCACTAAGGCGAAAGGACGCGCGAGACACTGTCCAAGGTCGCGCCAAGACGAGTCCCGTGTGCAAAACCAAAGGTGGTCGAGAACAGTCAAGTCTGCAAACACACTGGGTAAGTATCCCAAACGACTTTTGAAGCGATTCGGCGAGGGCCCCGAGCAGTGGAGACGAAAGGGCACGCGTTTTGGGGGTCAATAAAATCCGAAGAAGGAAAAATAATCAACAATAGGGAGACAGAAGGAAAAAGGGCAGGAGGAAGGGCGATTTTGGGCTGGAGGTATGTACTCTCAGCTCGGCTCGGGTTACGACTACTGGCAAAACGGTGGTGAGATGAGGGGGAGAGCCGGATTACGCTTCCGGATGCGATTCATTTCTTGGTCCTCCTGGGGGGTGGAAACTTTGGGGCTAAGAATTTCAGGAAAAAGGAGCAGTGGCAGATACCATAAAAAAAGGAGGGGGTGGCGAAAAAACCTCACTTGATGCTCCAGTTTCTATTTAATCAGGTTGACTCGACTCGATATTGGGGAAGGGAAAAACGTAGCGGGGTACACAAAAGCCGGTTGCTTCGGAAGATCTCTCCAATTGCATAGGCAGCTCAGCAGACCTAGCAAGGGGGGGAAGAAATACCAAACATTCCTGGGCAATTTGATTAAAAGGGGCACGAAGTGGTCCACATTTACTAAGCATATGAAGGAGAGAGATCTAAGAAAATCTTCCTCCTTTGTTAAAGTGGAACGATCGTTGGGGACAGGGATCGATTCTCCCGAAGAAAAGTAAAAGCTGGAACGTGTAAAGAAGGTGACGGTAACTGCATTTGAAAAAAGGAAAAAGGAGTACTGACCCTTCAGCTTCAAACTGGGGCCATCAGGGGAAAGGTGACAAAGCTATTGGTTAGTGAGGAAAGGAACAAAAAGGGATGCACAAGCGGGAAAAAAAATTGCAGTCCTGGGTCGAAAACCATGGCACTTAAAATCAGCCAAAATAATAACTGGGGTGATCTGTAATGGGGGGGGGAGCCTGTAATCCAAGCCTCAAGGGAGCCCGTGCCTGGTTATGATGAAAAAATGACTTCTGCAAGAGGGTGGGAAAGGACAGAGACCAGGCGGGTGCACCGAGGGGCTCGGAGATCTCAGAAAAAAAAAAAACTTATGGATTATTATATTAAATGCGAGCACCTGTGAAAGGCCAGGTTGGCTTGTAGAACTTGAATTGGCTAGAAAGGTGTCGTATAAAGCATGGCGGAAAAATGACGGATTGCCTTCATAGAACTACATTACTATTAAAAGGCTCATTTGGTTTTTGTCTGTGCATTGGTGGGGGGTGACGCAGGCAATTTTAAGCCGGTGAGCAAGGGGTGTCTGGTTAATCACTTAAAGATTGTAACTAAAAAGTTTTTACCAGACACTTCATGGGGGGGAAAATAAGGAAGGGGTAGGGGAAGAAATGTATGGAGATTGGGGACGGGGGGGGGGGACAAAGGGTAAAGGGTGCCAAGTCACAAGGGAAGACGTTCAAGCCAAAAGATAAGAGACGACCAGGCTCGGAGCACAGTTGCGGAGAAAAAGCGAAAGTAAAAGGAGGGACGGAGTGAGGAAATGAGAAAAAAAGGGGAACGCAATTGACTTAGGGGTGCATCACGAACGCTCTAATGCTATGCCAGAAGAGATCTTGAGCTCAAGGAGGTGGGAACGGTAGGAAGGAAAAAGGAAAGGGATCGAAAGCCTGCAGCGAGCGGCGCAGGTCTGAAAAAAAAACAGTTCAGCAAAAGGATCGGGGGGAAACCCACTAATTTTTGATCAGGTATAAGGCACGGACTGGGAAAGGGGGAAACTCGAAAGTACCATAAGAGGGAAATAAATTGAAGAGGGGAACAGAAAGGTACGGGACAGGAAAAAGAAGGGAAAACCTAATCGGAAACCGGGGGCAGGGGAGGTGCCAAGAGAGAGAAAAGAGCGAAGATCCACATAAAAAAAGCATGCCGCTATCCTCTACTCGGGGGATCTTCCGACTAAGGGTATGGTGGGCAGAAAAGGATAAGTACCCACCAGAAGAAACGGCAGTTGCTGCAAGGCGGGTCATAAGCACGGGGAATCGAAAGCAAAAGGCTTGTGATCGGGGAACCGGGTGGGGCCGGGAAGGGGGGAATTACATAAACTGGTAAACGGTGAAATAGTTTGCTTGGCGCGACAGTGAGAGGGTTCAGGAGTTGCGCAAGGAGAGGGGCAGAAACTGGACCATCTGCATACTCTGACCAGGGAGGAAACGTTGGTCTAATAAGGGGGGGCATCGAAGGCTAAACTGGGAGAAAAAAGGGGGGAACGCGTCTCCCGCCTAACCTTATTGAGAAAAAGCGAATTTTGGTCAATACCATAAGGAAAGGTAAAGAAAAAAAAAAAGGGGCCACCCTTGAATTCTGCCTCAGACCGCGGACTTCACTGGGTCGGTCTTGATCAGTTTTCATGTTTCGAGAGAGAGTGATGTTGAAGCGAAGGGACGGTTTAACTAGGGAAATCGGGCTCGCGGCTGTGATCGGAAACATGATCCGGCTGGGGGAAACGGTGGGGGATTTCACCAGGAAGGGTTGCGTGGTAAATGGAGAATGAAGAGGGGAAGGGGTCGACTGATGGACCTGTGAATTTCAGGGGGCAAGATGGAGTGAAAGGAAAAAAAATAATGAAAAAAGTTGGAGTGGGGCGGGGGAATAGCAGGGGGTCCATGCAACTAAGTACAAAATATCTTAGCACGTAGCACCACGTCAAATGCCTTCGGAAAACAAAAGGGGGGACTTTTCCAAACGTGAGAAGACACAAGTATACACTCAAACTTTGCCGAGCTGGTCCAAAACAGTGATTCAAACGAAAGATGGGAAGAAGAAAAATGTTAACAATTGAGCCGCCAGTGGGGTATCATACTCTTCCGATCCTTGAATCATTGAACAATTCAGGAGCAAAGTGAACGGGTTGATACGTCACTTTGGACTGGAGTTGTTCCGGGGCTCCTCCTGGGTGAACTAGGGGAAATTAAAGAAAGAAAAACCAGCAAGTAGTGACATTATAAGTGGCAACAAAATCTTGGTGAGTATGGTTGAAGTTTGTTCTCCCGTCGGTTAATAGAGAAAGACATGTGGTTGCGACCACAGGGGGGAAGGCTGATAAGAGAGAAAAGGTAAGAGGGGAGGAAAGCCACGCTGGATGCGGAGGGTCAAGGCTCAAAGCGTGAAGAAACGAACGCAAACCGGGGAAGTTTGGAAACGAAAAGGAAAGATGACAAAGAAGGAGGACGGCGAAGGGGTGGCTGATTCCATTGACGGACAGAAGGGCTTTGTGCCGGGTTGCAAGTAGCTGAGCGCGCAGGACAGAAGGGAGAAGAGATGCTTGCTAGTGGCGTTTCGTTTGGGGGTGAGCATTAAGCGCAAGTCCGGGAATTCCCGGGTGCAAGGACTCTGGGAGTACGGGAGGGGATTAAAGGTTTTGCCGAGTCTCTGCAGAGGGGGGGAATCAAAACCCTCAAATACAGCGGATAAAAACGAAAACTGCACGGATGAAGGAGAGAGGGGTGGGGGGGGAGGCTAACCGTGAAGGCATGAGACGGGTAAAAGTAAGGGTAACCCTACAGGGGGGAAGAGGACCTTCTCTGAGGTTGGGAACCCGAGCGGCAGTCGGAAAAAGGCCGGAGGGCATACGAGAGGGGGGGGGGAGCACGACATCCTATAAAAAGAGGGCGAAAGGAAATCGCATCCATCATAAGGCTATACACTGATTAGGGAATAGGAACGGGAGGTCTGGAGACTTAAAGAATTGTTAAAGGACGGAAGACCGGCAGGAAATCTCGCCGGTACGAGATGCACACACCGAGAGGGCAAGAGAAGAGAGGATGCGGGAAAAGAAAAGTAAAATCTCTATATAAGCGGATCGGGATGTAAAGAACGCTATCTCAACAAACTGGTGGATTAGGAGAGAGAGAACGGCCGTCGGAGGGATAAGAACCGAACTTCCTCACTTTGGTTGATGCCGCCGCAGTCCCGATAGCACTTTCATACTTAGGAAAAATCTTAAGGAGAAGAGATGTCTGCCGGGCGGGCTCACCAGGAAACTGGGGGAAATAAAACTGTCTCCAAACCGTGGATCGATTTTCAGGTTCGCCATTAATCTCGGGTTGTGGGTTGGTCTTCGCAAACAATCAGGGAGAGAAGACACAGGGGGAAGGACCTGGTGTATGACAACTCAATAGGGATTCTTCAAAGGGGGGATGCGGTCTGGTCCATTGAAGTTTCAGGGCCTCTTCCAGAAGAACAAGGGGGGAAATCAAACCAAAAAAGAGAAATCGACCACGGCGGGGAGTTTCCATCACTCGCGCTGGGGGCGGGGATTAAACCATAAGAAAGGAGAACGGAAAAGCCGGGAGAACAAAAGTAACAAAGACAAGAAAGTACCCAAAAAAAAAAAACCAAACAATAAGCCAGGAACACCGGGGAGAAGGACAGCTGGCTTGAGAACCATGGGGGCCACGCAGACAGCATCAAGTCCGCCTCTTCCCTGCCATCTCCATCAAAATCACTTGGGAAGACCCCGCACCACGTCAGCAAGAAAGAAAAGTCAAAAATGGGGAAGAGCTCGAAAAAAAAACAGAGGAGGAACGGAAGAACCCTATTGGAGTCTGTAGCAATCTGAACGGCGGGTCGAATCCGCGGTATAAGGGGGTGAAAACCGCCTCCAACTCTTTTCTGAGTGTAAAGACATGTCCATTCAGTGCGATAGGACGATTCCAAGGGGTGGTTAAAGCAAAACCTGGGTCAAGCCGATCACCGTACCAGTGATACAAGGTCTAACCCAATACTCCCAAATGGCTGGTAGTTCAGAAAAACGTAAAAGAGTCACTGGTGAGAAGGGAAGGACAAAAAAACCGACACTGTCTCAGGCAGCCCCGGCTTCACGGGAATTGTCGAACATCTCGGAATGCCGACTGGGAAAAAAAAGGTTCCGGCGCTACGAGAAGGGAGGAAATAAAATGGCCGAAACAGCCATTGAAAAAATTATTTCCACATCTGACTGTCATAAGCACAATGGGGCGTCGGGACCACGAAGTACAGGGAGAGCGGGGAGCCCGGGGAAAAAGCATTCGGTTGCGCGCGGGCCTTTCTGACCTTGCTACAGGAATAGTCAGAGTTGATACAAAAAAAAGGATGGACTAAATGTCAACGCTAAGCAGTTCTGAATTTAAGTAAAGTCCCAGACGTCTTCAGTCCAGAGACGTATCAACACGTACATCGGAATCACAGGGACCAGGGGCAAACGACAATTGTCCGGCGAATCACCACGAAGTTGAAAAAAGCACAAAACGAGAAGGGGACCGATTCCCGCAACGTCAGGAAGGAAAGAAGGACGTCCAGGACGTCCAAAAAAAATCCCAAAAGACGAGAAAATAACATTGTGGAACGGCCAAGCAAAATAGCAGGAAACCGAAGTATGGGCCGGCGCCACAACCCGGTGGCAATCAAACTCAACCATTTTTAAGAAATGGGGGGGACTTACCACTTATCCCTGACTCCATAAGTTAGATTGGGGCCGCCAATCGTACAATCCAACAGCAGTACTGGGAAGCCTCTCGGTCGGCCTTTCAGGAGAACACTTTTCATATGTCGCAACCTAGGGTCTACGGCACTGTCCAAAGGGAACAGTCTTGTCAGGACTATCACGTTCGATCCCATTCAAAAAAAATCTTAAAAATCTGGTGAAAAAAAGTGTGCATGCCGGCAAGGAATCTGACAAATTTGATCTATTAGCACTTTTGAGAGAAATTGGGGGGCCAAACCTAAGTTGCTCCGACTGCGGGGAGAGTTGGGGAAAAATCGAAAAAATAAAATGAAAGAATAAAACAGAGGGACGCGAAGCAGCAAACCTCACCGGCTTCGATAGACGGCAGGAATGGCTTGCCTGTTGCGGGGCGGGAGTGAAAGCGCCGGAAAGAAACCTATCAAGGGGCGAGGACGCGGCCGGCTAGGATTACAAGTTCTTGAAATAAACTGGGGGTCCTTGGCGAAAGGGTGCGAAAGTCGGAGCAGAGAGGATTCACCTCGTGGGTCGACGCCAGCGCGGAAAAACGGGGTCAACGGTGCTGCGCGTAGATTGCAGCTCTGAGGAAGAATGTTTCCAGGGCCTCCCACGCGAGTGGAAAAAGGGACGTTTTTTCAACTTGCGCAGAAAAAAAAAGGGCGGTCGCCGTGATGGAAAACCCATTACTAACAATTGCGGTTAGGGTTTGAAAGGGGGGTGGCAACACATTTTCCGGAAGATAGGGAAGGACGGCAAGTCGGGGGGGTGCCGAAGAGGGAAGTGACGAGCCGTTGGGGAAATGAAATGCTACAGCATGCGAGGAACGGCTGAACTAAAAGAAGGGAGGGGGGAACCCCCGGCTATTGAAAAATGAACCTGACCGCGGACAGTGAAAATGCAAGGCAAAGGGGGCATGAGGGGAAGTTTGCAGGAAAAAAAATCCAAATTGCTCACAGAATCTGCAGGCCAAAAACCCGTACTAGAAATAACGAGAACAAGGATCTGGAGGGTGTAAAAAGAGTCGGGAACAATATGTCGAAACCCTGGCATAGTTGTATAGAAAAAGGACACTCCAGAGTTTAGGGGACAGAAAAAGGGAATGCACGGGCGAAAAAGGGAAAGAGACTCAAGGGGGGGAGGAGGGAAAAGAAGCCATGAGAAAAGTGCAAGGCAGGGTGTCTAGGGTGTTACTAAAATCGTGCTGGGCGCAGTGGATTGAGTAAAAAGGGTAAGAAGAAAAGGGGCCCTGGAAAAGAGTCAAACACCTTCCATAGGACGATACTTGTCTTAGGTGGGTAGGAGTATTGAGTGCCGGGTTTTTAACTGATCGGCGTGGAAAGGGGTGTCTTTCGCAACGTAGAGCTGGGGTAATAAGTAGTTTACCGGATGAAGTGCAGGGTTTCATCAGGCTTGAAAGGGGTGGGTAAGTGACTTTTGTCAAGCTGCAGGGTGGTCGAATCCGCCTGGACAATTTCAAACCGTTCCAGGAAAGAGCGTGGAAAAAGTCCAACAGCATCTTCAAAGGACAGGGAGGAACAGATATGGAGTAGACGAAGCGTTCGCTTCGCGGGAAGCACCGCGGAAAAAAAACGAGACAAGTACTCGATGAAGTTTGGTGCGAATCAGGAAACCGCGCCCTACGTCAATGGACAATGAGACTTCAGACACCTGGGACTAGAAGTTTGAGACGAAGAATCGAAGCGATTCAGAGGGACTTCGATGGGAAAAATGTCTGACCTCATAATTAAGCTATGTCGTCTAAAACCACTAATTGTTGAATCGGGCGCAAAAAAAAAAGTGCTGGGGAACTCCACTCGTGAGTACACACAAGACGGTATTTCATAATGTGAACGCATCCGGAAGGTAAAAAAAAAGCCTAAAACTCATCGAGAACAACTTTGCAGGGTGGGAGGGGTGAAGTGGAAGGCGCCTTAAAAAGAAAAAAAGGAAGGAAAATCCAGCTATCGAATCGCTGGGAAAACGAGATTGTGGAGGCCTAAAATGGGAGGGGTGAAAAACGAGCAACGATGACGGCAACTGCTCGGGGGAAAGAACACGAGCGCAAAGTGGGTGATAGAGAACCTGTGGCGGCATGGACTTGGAAGGGGTAGCAAGGGGGGGTGGAAACGGTGGAAACTCGCGGCGCTAAAGCGTCACGGGCTTGATTGCGCAACACTGGGGTTTAAACCCATCTGCGTATACCAAAGATGAAAGTGAGGAAAAAAGAAGGGCATCGACAGGCGTATGTGATACAAAGTGGTCGTGCTGAAACCACTAATACTAGGACTGAAGGTTGCTACTGGAAAAACAGGGAGAGCCGAAGTGCCAACTGTCAGGCTATCGAAGAACGGACAAAGACACTTGCGGGGAGTGGAAGTCAAGGTCTCTCGAAGGGTTGCCATTTGGACAGGAGTGAAATCGGTGCCTCCGGGTAGCTGCGGGGACCGCAGCATGAGGGGGGCGGGGTGCGACTTTAGCTGGATGAGGAAGTGGCGTTTGGCAACGGGGACACAAAGAGGTGTGTTGACGGCTGGGCACATGGAGGGAGGGGCTGAGTGAGGAGCCATATAAAGATGACTGTTAGGAATCCTGTTGGGGATCACTCAGAATAGGCGGAGAACCAAGGCCTCAAGGGAGCTCCGGGAACCTAATGGGGGGCTTTTCAAAGGACGCACAAAAAAAACGCTTCGCCGCGATAAGATGCGCAGAAACCCAGGGGGGTCTTATATGCCAGAGGGCTCAGCCTGAAGGGACCATGGAGCCAGGAAGCACCGGACGCTTGAGATAAGGGCACGAAAATCAGGGACCTTCGCATGAAAGGAAGATTAAACGCGAAGAGGAAGGCATGTGACGGTTGCAGGCCGGGGTGCACACTTGGGACGATTGGAAATACGCTAGACCATGAGGACGGTGAAGAGGGAACAATAGCACCGGGATGGTGATATGGGGCGAAGTTTTGTCACCGGGTCATGGAAAAGACCAGCATTTTTGGGCAAACTGTAAAATCTGATTCAGAAACGAATATGGACAGAAGCCCAAGCAGCAAACGAAAAAAGAAGTTGGAAGAAAAGGTATCGAAAAAAGGAACATTTCGCTGAAGCGGCCACTAGGCGCGTTACGCCTGGGTTGGTGCGGGGCTTCTTGGGGACCGGAGCATAGCTTAATTACGTGTCGGAAAAGGCAGGGGACTAAGAACTCGAGTTGAAAAAAACCCAGAGGAAGGCAGGGAAGTGAGCACTGGAGGAGGGCGTGGTAGGTGGGGGTGAGATTCAAGGAAATCAGGCCGCTGCGTTGCGAAGGGGCTCTGCTATTGTGTTACGTAAGGGGGGGAATCGAGGAATGTGGCCTAGGGGTAAGAGGGAGCAACCAAGAAAGAAAAGGAGAAAATTCAGGGCTCACTTAAAAAAAGGGGAATGATGATGCTCGAGGTTTGTTGGGGGGGGAACAAATTGTGGCAGACTGACGGGCAACCGGACAGGGAATCCGCAAAATTTGTGGAAGGACCGAAGCTCGGGGGGGGGGAATACACCCGAAACGGCGAAAAAAAAGCGAGGCCCTGGCCTACTGCGGGGGCGGCAGAAAACCAGGACCTCAAAAAAAGAGCTTAAGGGAAAAAAAAAAGAGGGCGCATGCAATCATAACGGCGCCCTGGATCCAATAAATATGCACAAGGAGCGAGCAAATTGGGAGAGTGCTACCTGATAAGCCTGGCATAGATGCAAGCGAGAAGATAGGGCTAAACCGATGGCAAATGGAAAAGAGCGCAAGCGCTGGCCCCCAAAAGACGCTCGGAAGGGAAAAAAAAAAAGAAATCCAAAGCGTCTGAACGTACGACGAGGCCGG
>Ga0179593_1399400_pt1 | contig 14526 bp, 10 predicted proteins | sample CZODoug2_1_08_16_FD_185931 | JGI IMG/M metagenome (GOLD analysis project Ga0179593, IMG submission 185931) | Vadose zone soil fungal communities from Angelo Coast Range Reserve, California, USA - CZODoug2_1_08_16fungal (PacBio error correction) | ecosystem: Environmental > Terrestrial > Soil >...
TGGAGGTCGCTATGTCTTACCTCCATCGTCATGCGCGCTGAGGGGGGGGGGGGGACCTGCGTCTATCGCCTCCAGATATGGCAACGTCCACCGGGCATGCTAGATCCCACGGTGCCAATTGCGCACTCCCTTGCTAACTCTCTTTTACGTTCCCCTACAGGTGAAATATCCGTCCGGCAAAGAAGGGCGTGAGCGTCCTTTTAACCTAGTCTCGCGCGCGCCCTCACCGCTCTACCCGCGTCTGCAGATGACCTATTAGGCGCCTGATCCGACCCAAGTCGGCGTCAGACTGTCGCCACTCCAATTTACAGTCTTTCTCTCATTCAAGACGGGTATCTGTGTATCTAAGGCTGCGGGCGGCTGCCTTCGCTCCATATCTGTCTAGGCCAGTCAGATCAGCTTTCGATGATTCCATCTTTACGACTAAGACCGATGGCGTGCCTCCGCGAGCACGAGGTGTAACTCTCGTTCGCTTTCAGTCCGCGGGGGGTGCTTCTATACGACTACGTACCTCGAGCTGGATCGCCCAATCAATCCAGCTGTTGCTCAATACTGGGTACGCGCGAATGCTCAACAACCCTCCCGCTCAAAGTCGGCACTTCTACGAATGCGTTCGCTACAAGAAGAGCTGGCGTCGATTCGTCACCCGACCCGCGTCCCTAGTTCCCCACCAGGGCAATGTAAAAGTCCTATAGCACGGTTGAGACTATATTCGTAGGAAAGGGCCCCAGCCGTATAGCTGTCCCCAGCTTACTTACGCAAAATCTGCATTCCACCCTGGACTGGCAAAAAATCAAGATTTCGTATTATAGCTATTGATCGAATCGGAATACATTTCAAGGAGGCATGTCAGTCGCGGGACTACCCAACTCGAGATACTCGATTCTTGCCGCCACTTTTCGACGGTCCTCGGCAGAGCGTAGCGGGGCCACTACTACCGCCGCAAAGATGGCCTGCGAACTCTGATGCCGCCGGCCTCTAAGGAACCTTTCAGGCGCCATTCGCTTGTGATCAACATAGAGCGCAATTAGGCGACGACAAATTCGCATGGCAGCTAACATAGTCATGCTCCGACCTTTACCATCCAATACGCTTAATATCTTCGACTGTAGGCATGTAACATTCCCGCTAGACGCTTCGCTGCCAGACTAAGCCGTGACGAGCCGCAGTTATATAGTCGCGTTCTCAGATCGGGAGCGATACTCATCTGCCGGCTTTAAGTGGCGCAAATTCTATATTACGGCTTTTATCAGGTCGTTCTACCTGTACAGTGTCAAAGGAGTGCCATGTACGTCGGCGACGTCACTTCGCGGTCTAAAAGATGAGAGCGCGGCGACCCTCGCTGTCGACAGAGTAATGGATATTTGTAACTTGACGACTAGCACGGCAATACTGCTTAACAACATCCATCATAATCTTCCTTCACAGCTAGACCATCTGCATGTTCTCGGGAAACTAAGCTCCAGGCTCTGCGCCTGCGAACGTGCACTTCGCCAGCTTTCACGACTATTGTACAATCTAAGCATGACCGGCCCGGTCAAAGTTTCAGCGAGTCGAATGCGGCAATGCTCTGCCCTCTAACAACATAGCATGCCGGCCCTGCTACAATCAGAAGCGTTTACGAGCGGCGCGACTATCTGGCCGCCGGCACTAATTCGCTTTCCAATGTACCTGCTACCACGTGGCCGGAGCCAGAGATGACTCTTTTGGCTATGGAGGGGTTACGACCTGCATGTGACAATCCTCAGCAACCGCGCTCCACCAGCAATCGAGATGCAACGGCACGCGACTCCCAATACGTCTCTTGTCCCAGTCTCTCCTCGATACCGAGGCACTCAGAACTTTTCCGTATCTACGCATGGTCCAATGAGATGTCGTACTAACCAAGTCTGACCCGGCGAACCTTTCCATAACCTCTACCCGGCACGAACGTCCTACAACTCGGAGCACATGCGAATCCGCATGCCAAGACATTCGATAGCCGATGATGCAGATAGCATGCATTACAAAACTCCCATCCGGCACGGCGCGCATAGCCACCTTCAAATCGTGCATATTCCCTACGCATAAGCACTCCAGTCCGCTCTAGTTGCCCGCAAAATGCGGCACTTCTTCCCTGACAGCACCAGTGTTGGCTGCACATCGCACCTCAGGTACAATCGGCCGTCTAACCGGACTCCGCAGACAGATACGGACCGTGTTTCGCTACTATGAGCGGATGGCTGCCCTCTAGGGACTTTGCTGACCGCATTATGGGCCGTATCTGAGTGCGTCGCTCACATCTATTGCAAAGCGAATACATCTTGCCGGTCGATGCTCATTGCCTACAAGCATTATCGGGCGTCCTACGCTCTCAGTCTCGTTAGGTGGGAAGAGTCAAGATGCGAATAGGAGAGTGAGGAATGATTGGTAAAGAGAGAAAAGTGGAAAGTAGATGAACGAAATAAGAAAAAGGGGATACCGAAGAAAAAAAAAAGGTAGAGGAAAAGAGAATAAAAAAAACAAACAGCCTAAGAGAAGAGGGGGGACGGAGAAAACGTAGGGTAAAGAAGGAATAGAAAAAAAAACGAAATAAAAGGAAAGGGCGAGAAACAAGGATGTAGAGGATGGAATAAAAGAAGGGCCCGAAGAAAAAAAACAGGAAAGGTGGAAAAGGCTGAAAGAGGAGGAGCGGGACATATTGGAGATATAGAAAAGGATTGAGAGTTAAGCGAAGTATGAGAAACAGACATGAGGGGGGAGAGAAAAGAAAAGAAACGGGAAGGCGGGTAAGGCGGCGGGAAGGGGGACGGGGGGGGAAAGGTGAAAACGAGGTACTGAGGGGAAAAGAACAAAAGAAAACACAACAGAAGCAGGTAGAGAAAGTGGGAAAGGGGAGACCAAAAGCCAGGGAAGAAAAAAGCAAGGTGGTAAGTTTGGAGAGACGTGGGGGGGAGAAATTTAAGCCGTTGCAGGGAGGTGAGAGCAAAACCGAAGGAAGAAAGAATAGAATAAAGATAAGGGGAACCAGATAACGCTTGTCTCCTTCCTCTTTCTCGCTCTTAGATTTCGTTTCGGCATTCAGACGCCCGTGGGCAGGGCCTGCGTTGAGGCCTTTCAGCTTCTCGCCTGGCGAGGGCAGGGCTGCCATTTCAGAGTACCATAACATCGGCCATAGCCATTCAGCGGCTTTTCCGCAACGCCCATGGGCAGTCCCTCTACTTGCGTGCCATCCTAACCCGTCAGGTCTTAAATCGGCACAAAGCGCAGTGCAATAGCTGGTTAGCTATGTAAGCAAAGGGGTCTTCTGCATGTGCCCTAGCCATTCTTATGTGATTTACATCATCTCCAATGGACCCGTCTATACCGGATCACGCTGTCTATGGTCTCTCGACAAATGCTCTCGAAACGGCCATAGCTTAGCAATGATACTCAGGCCTCGGTAGAAATGGTGCGTGTAAGCCGGGTAGTCATGGCCCTCACCTTTACTCACCACCGGTTATAAAGCGTTAGGTTTCGCATGAAGTGGGGGTCAATATCCATCTGAAGTGAGAGTCTATTAAGAAACGTCTTCGGAGCCTCTCGGATTGTCGACTGAGTTGTCACAGTAGACGTTCCATCCGAGCCGGCTAAGGCGACCCATAGTGACTTTATGCTCGCGGCAGTAACTAGCTATTATGTCATAAGCACAACCTGTACTGAGAACCTTATAATCAATGCTAGCACGGTCTATGTGCCTGTATAAGGCAAATCTCTTAGAATAGAATGCCACTCACTATGCTAATGACTTCGAAGATTCGAAACCCGGTCAATGAAATCGCTCCCTCGCTAGACAGACGCTAGTGAAGATTCGCATTACGCTGCGCTCTAGCATCGATATATGCTCCCTGCACCAGGTTTGTTGATCGCTGGAAGTATTCGAGGGTTGCAGTGGCTGGGCTCTTCTGTGCACAAACGCGCATTCGCAAGGTTTGTCATAACCGAAAGACGCCATGTATCTAACAGCAAGCCATGGGTCGACGCTGTGTTCGAGGCTGGGCTTTGGTACCGGTCTAGGCTAGCTACGCCTGCCTTCCGACAGCCTATCTGCAGATACGCTCGCTGGGAGTCTCGACTACGCTGCGTTCTGAAAGCACGTCTACGTTGCGGGCGCCTCGACTGTTGTGTAAACTCGCAAAGGAGTCTGACAAAGATTGAGGAAGAGTACCATGCCATGCATCATGACACAAATCCGCAGAAGTCAGCCTATGCCCAGAATCCCTAGCTATAGACGGCGCCGTACTTATGGCGCAACCGTTTTGACGTTTCAAGGTAGGTCTGATCCGCACGGGCGGGCGTCTATGTACACTCCTACGACAGATCCATAGCAACGTTCCACACCTTTCACAGACACACGAAGTGCAGCACCACGTTAAGGTATGCAGCGTCGGGGCACAACCATAGATCACGGGTGGTGGGGACTGTGTGGGCAGTCCAAGAGGGCAGCAGAGGAGAGAAGGTAAGGATGGGGCACAGGAGGGGAGCAAGTGTGGGGGGGAGGGGGGGAGGTGGTGAGTATTATCTACACGCTGGCTAACGTCTTCACACTACAATAGACGTGGTGATACAAGCCCCCTTTCTCGGTTCTCTGGTGCTAGGCAGACTCTCCTGCATTATCCTTTTGGTGGGACGTTGTCCAACACAATCCGATAATATTACCCAAGACTTTTCCGACGTCCTCCTGTGGCTGAATTAGGGGTGCGAGCACATTCACCTAGGTGAATGTTATTCCGCCCATGGCAAGCCATCAAAGGCAGGTACTTCAGCTCCTAGCTGGTTCATTGCCTAGGCTGTCGGTCTATGAGTCGACCTGCTCGCTGGCCTATGCTATAGGCATTTCGTTTTACTCTATGACCTTCGCCAATCTCAGTTATTGCCTGTGGCTATTACGGATCTCAACTCTAGCAAATGAGCATTAAACATAAAGCGGGCGCGATCTTACTAAATATCTCTCCAAGTTCAGGCCATAGCTATGACGCTATCATAAAGAGAGACTCGACGGCACTTTAATCTCTAGGCTAGTACGGTGAATAGTGATCGGCAAGACCAATCAGAGTGGGCCGCGTAGAGATCGTACACATCAATGCGCGCCTATGCTATTCTCCCACAGGCGCATGGGGCCCTTCTAGCATACATCGAATCTCCGGAATTACGCCATCTATTGTCGTCATTGCGAGAAACCACTGCTTAGAATACACTGTTCAATCGAGTCGCGTGCGAAACCATTACGGCCAGGAATAATGATACAGTATACCATCCTTTCAATACCGCCCGAAGGGTCGTACATTACCCGGCCTGATTTCCATCAAAATAGATAGCAATGTCACTATTGGCAACCACTAACCTCTAAAGCCTCTTGCTGTATGTTCAGCTAAGTACCACAATAGCTCGGGGCCGTAACATCAGCGAGTGCCGCGTCGCGTGCTTACGACAGGTGGCATTAACCATCGAATCATTTGCACAGCTCCTCGTCGATACAATAGCGCGGCCTGCTTCGCCGGCCGCAAACCCTGCTTGCTGCGCGCAAGCGACGATTCGTGCCAACCACTCTGTATTCTTCTTGTACTCCGGAGCAGGGCGGTCGCTGTCGAGTGGCGATGTCGGCCACGTTCTTCATCTCTCGGTCGAGCCGCTGCTTCGCGTCCTCTAGATTCAGCATCAACTTAACATGCCGCGCATGGTTAGAACTACTCTCTATAATCTGCTCGCCTCGCAAGGAACTGCCTCTCGCTGTTTGCAGAGAGCCTGACTGTCGCCGAAGACAAAAAGGCGGGCAGTTAATGTCTCTACTACCAAGGCAACGTCGACCAACCGAGGAGTGTAGCGGAAATTATAATGAGGACGTCTATAGTCTACATGTTGCGAGCGGATAGGACGTGCAGGTGGCCGATCAGGGGGAGAGGCTATCTTTGTTCCTAGGGCAAGAGACGTAATATGAGGAGCGGGCGAGGCTTTACCGGAGTAGTAGGCCATCAGCTGACGCGGTAGTCCGCAAGGACAAGAGAATAGAGAGGGCGGCACTTGGATAATGCGAGCTGGCAGAAGCTCTGTGCCGGGAGGGATGCCCGCGGGATATGCGGGTGGCCTCGTCTGCATCGGATGGGGTCGGCAGAGCTCTGAGGGAGAGTGGTAGTATCAGACTAAGGTTGGCCAGGCGTTCATGGGCGTCGCGGATGGGGCTTGATGCCAATGGGGTCCGGCGTCGAGGCGATTGGGCACATTTCGGCTTGAGGCTGAATGGCAGAAGTATTATCCCTAGATTTCTAATGCGAGAGGCAATTGCCAGGGTATGACAGCACTGTGGCTATGAATGTTGATCGTATTCACGCGTACGAGAAGAGGCTGTCGGTGTCCTCGCATAATGTCCACGTGTAGTAGTGCCCCTTGACGCTTACATACGGTGTCATGTATCTGAGGTCGCCAGGAACTGAGAAATATTATCAATCATAGAGGGCGAGTTTGATGCTGATATTGAGATATCGAGATGCTTACCCTAGAGCTAGATGGTATGGCCTGTAAAGGGATGATTAACGCCAGGTAAGCTTATCAGAAGCAGCTGTACGGCAGTGCATATAGAACACGGGTAGGCTAAGAGTCACGGAGCCAAGCCACGCGCAGCGTATGATATTGCACAAATATGAATGAGAATGGACACGGCACGGATTATCTAATAGTTATGACGTTATCGGGATTTAATTGTCGGCGGTACTCTTGCGGCTCATTATTGAGCTTTGGACGGCAATTTATGAGGCGGTCGGAAAATGCGATATAACATTTAGGTAGCCAATCGCGTATTCAACTTATGAGATATGCCTTAATACACTGGCATGGACACACGGCAGTGTCCCAGAAATGTCGTGGTGCATTGGATTAGTAAAGTTGATCAGAAAGCGGCAGCGGCAAAAGTGGGGCAGGGGCCAAGGCTACATCTGCATCGCCCGATTGCACCCCCGCGTCGCCTCCACTGAATCTGTTTGGAACAACTTTACGAGGTCAGCGTGGGCGATCAATGAGTTGCATTTCAGTGTTCGCACATCACCCACCGCCAACCCCGGGGATCCTCATTTCCATCCTATAGTTACGTCGTTTCAGCATATATTGCCAGATTTTCTTCAATGTCCTTTTTGTGCATCTATAATTCGCTTCTTTCGTCTGCTTTGCATTGCGCTCCTGGATCAATAGGAGCTGCTAATTAATCCTGCTCATGGCAGAGTGCTTTGGCTAGGGGAGCGACTAAGTGGTCAGTCCATGAGGTCGAGACTGGAAGCACGATGCGAATGGCAGTACGGGCTGGTGCTCGTAGCGGTCTCGCTTCGTCATCGGCACCCCCCTAGATTCTCTGGATTTATACCTTGGCTGTGACGATTGAGACCGGGCGTGCGTCTTGTCGTTTGACGCTTTGGAGCGGCCTTATTTGTATGAGCTCAGCCATGTATCTCTCCGGAGCAAATCTGGTAGGAGAGAGGCAAGCTTGCTATCTTACTCATGCGATGTCTTGTGCGGTGAGCATCGGGAGGGAGTCGAAAAAGGTCTGAAGAGAGCTTTCTGACATGTATTCTTGATGGCTAGCATAAGCGTGGTATCTACTACGGTCAGTCGGTGCTTCAGCATAAACGGATTAGCTACGCGGGTAACGGGAGCTCATTAGAGTACAACTCTATGACAATGAGCTCGAAGCGCGTCGTGAGTGCAGACCTCTAATTAGTAGCTCCCTCTATATGGATTCTTAATATGCATATTGGCGGCTACATATTTCGGTGGTAGATTAGGAGGTGACTTACAGCCAGCGCTGCCAGCGACCTATCTAGCTCGTATAGGCGTGAGATACTGCAGCTAGGCAATGGGTCGTTCTAGGAACTTGGTGTCGAGGTACCTAATCTGGCGTACGTAAGCGGTGTCGAGTTCGGATGCGAAGAATCGAGGCTTGAAAATTCGACATTGATAGAGCACTCACTTCGACGACCTTGTGAGATTGCCTTCGGGCAGCCAGGGTAAACGCATGTCGTACGTTAGCAGTGAGTTTTGGAGCTGATGTGCCCAAGGGCTCGTAAAAAAAAAACCGGAGCAGGTGAGGAATGAATCACGCATGCAGTGGACCAATCCAGAGCAGAGCGTGTAGACATGGAGGCGTATGGCCGTCGCTATAGAGCCTGCTGGTCAGTCAGCCAGAGTTGGGCCTGTGATGCGTGAGCTTCGAGTTCGGCAAGCGGTTATTGATTGCGTGTGGGCCTATGCTCGCGCAGAGCATAGAGGAGACACTTCCGATCAGTAAAGTGCTACGTGGCTGGTCATGATCTCTGTCCAGCAGGAATACCTACTATTAAAGAACTGGCCTAGGCAGTCAGTAAAAGATGCCCCGCTAAGCCGAGCGAAAGCTGAGAGCGATGTTGTGGAGGGGATTATGCAGCAGCGAGGAGCCGTGCAGGGATGCAGATACTAGATCGTTGTATGTGCGTAGACGTTCCCCGGATCGGATGTGTTGCTGCGATTTCTTAGAGGATAGGGCCATCAGTGGATGAGATTGCCGCTGGCTGAGCCTGGTAAGATATAATTCTCCAGATCAGAAGTGAGGATGTGGGGGGTATTTACGATGTGGATCAAGGCGGAAGAATTTCACTGAAGTGTGCACGGAGTCAGTGTGGCGGCAACTAGGCGTCCGCCCCCGCTCATCGGCGTAGAGCTAATGGTAAGCGCTTGAGGTCGTATTTACCTATGAACTTGTTATGCTGCGGTTACATGGCGAAAGGCCGTGTCCGCCTGAGAGACAGCGCAGTGCCGTCGAAAAAGGTGGAAAAGAACATATGATGAGCAGTAGCAATGTTGTAGAGAGAGAAGCTGCGATAATCGACTCACCGCATTAGAAGATGCCGGGCGTGAGTGCAAGGCTAGAAGCTAAGGACAAGCAGACCTGTGTGAGTATACGAGATATAGCTGTGTATCTGAAAATTCATGTTTCAATGCAAGCTCGGAGGATCAGACCGAGGATCTATGCGAGGCGAAGGCAGTCGCAGGCGACAGCACATAAGCTCTCTTCTGATACGGCATCTCTCAATACGATCGCAAAAGGACATACAATAAATTGCCGGCAGATGCCGTGCCAAGTGCGATCGAGTCGCTGACGTCAAAGCTGGCAGTAGGAGCATAGGTATCCGGGACGATGTTCAGAGATATTGTATTGGATTGAGAGTGTCTAGTATAAATACAATTTGGCTTGATCTACCACATCTTCCACGAACGAACGCTGTTCCTCAGAAATGGTGCGTCGTAGCAAAAAATGCGCTGTGCTTCGAGCATCTCGGAGCGTATTCTCGTTGCTGCACTAAAATACGTTTTCATTTATATAATTGTAGGCTTTCGATGTGTGCGAGTAATCTGCTGGAGTTCTGGAGTTCCGATCGACTCGACATGCTACTGTATAACGAGTATCATCAGTATTCGGAGGCTAGTAATAGGAATGTCAGATTCGGCCTATCAAGGGAAGGCTATGGTATTCTCGGGGAGTATTGCAAGGGGGCGCTTTGGGGCGAACGAGTTAGCAACCAAGATCATCAGTTCATTGGCCATGGGTATACTCGACTCTGTAGTCAGAGCCTTCAATGAAGGGAGGCGACCCTGTGGGACTTCGTAGAGGTAAGTAGTTCGGATACTGGTGTTGAGATGCATTGACGTGAGCGCTCGTAATGGCGTACTCGGTCTGACGTGCGGTCCAGTGTCGACATACTGTTGGAGGGCGCCGAACCGAGCAGCGTGATGATTTGCTGCTGGGGCTGAGGCGGGCACCTGGCCATACCGGTTCGTGGAGGCATAGTAAAACTGGATCATCGAGCTGTCATTGGCCGTTTTAGATAGACAGAGGCTCAGCTAAGGTAGTGCGGAGCATATGCAGCGCCTATGATGGTAAGCTTGAGTAGGGCGACGGGGAGTCCGATGCTTGAGTCGTGCGGAGGCGTCGTGCGACGTCTGGATCAATGGCGGACGCTGGATTTGCGCCGTTCCCCGGCGGGCGATGTAGTATGAGCGTCACAATGCTTGACTATTGGCGCCGTATGAACGCGAGCGAGGTATCAAAAGACTAGAGAATGCGGCAGAGACGCGGGATGGGCAGGGATTGGCCGCGTGAACTATTATCCTGGGAGATCGACTCGCAGGGTCGAGGCTAACGTACTGAGGAAGACATTTAGGCTCCTTGATAGCCTTCGTCTCAAGCGACACACACACTTGACCAGAAGTAGATGAAGCGTCATAACGAGTAACGAGTAACTTGCGGAGGCGTGCGACCTAATTGCTCTTCGCTCATCTATCTGAAGCCTGCTCGGAGCGTTGCTCCTCGATACTGCAACGCTATTGATAGAACGAGGCAGTCTGATTGTCCCGCGTCGCATTAGGCGCAAGCTGTAAACTCTGGGTCGACTGGCGTTTGCTAAAAAGGGTAGTCTCATCGGTAGTTTTTGCTCACAGGCAAATTCGAGCCTTAAGGTTAACGTCTAAGCAAATATACGTGCCGTCACCAGCTAGTCGCGGGCTCTCGCTAAAACCTGCGGCTACTGATTACCGCTTTCACATCCTCACGACGTACCCACGCCTGGATCGTTACAAATGGCCAATGGTTGCAGCCAGCCATCCGGACGGTCGCTCGGGGCCTATCTATAGGCGCGATATGGCAATCAGTTACGGTCACCTCGAGACCTAATAGCTACCAATTAGCTCAGTATGGTCCCTAAACACTGCAGCGCGGCATGACTCCCAATTACAAAGACCTGGACTTGGGCGCAGAATGGCTCGCCGGCGCGGCCGTGTAGGCCAACTGTCCCACAAAGCGTCGCTCGTGCGTCCGCATGCCCAATCAGACTACGTAGCGGCCGCCCACGCGTTCAAACTTCCGCTGGCCTTTCAGAACGAAGGAGCTCGGTCACTCGATACAAAGCACACGCCGCGAGCGCTCTTCCGCTAACAGAATGTCATTCAAAGGCGCTTCGCGAGTCATACACCACGCGTGCTAGTCCGGGTGTGCTAGGACCAATGATGACTTTGATCGAGCCTACTGCACGGTGAGAGCGCCGCTCCGCTATCACTGCCCCAGATGTTAGGGCTTTCAGTCGCTGTGCCCTCCCGGATATGGGACGCGACATGCGTAATTCCTGATAGAGAAGTGCATCAGAAGCCGAATACTTTCACCAAGAGGCTATTTTGGCCAGCTGTCTGCAGACAGCCTTAACTTGCCGATGTATTGCAGTGTACGTTATTCGTCTCGCTCAACTTTGTCCGCACGCGAGGAAGAGAACAAAAAAAAAAAAACGAAACAGGGCTTAATTGCGGCTACAACTACAGTCCTCCGCTGCTCAGAAGTAGATGACAAAACTGAGATCAGCGCTGCCTAGGGAACAGCGTCTGCTTCCAAACGCGCTGGTATACTACAAAGCATCGCATCCGAACCTTCCCTATCATAGTGCTGATGAGGATCATACGTTATTCTCGAACTCACTCCGTTCATCGACTGCCGTCCCTGGGCATTTGTCAAGTACGATGCGCTCGATCGGCTAGATGTACGTGGCTGCATCCGCTGACGGGGCTATTAGCAACTTTTAACGACGCGTCCTTATCCGAATCCAGTCAAATAGGAGCCCGTGTCGGTCGTGGCGTACGGTTCTCCTTTCCGCCTGCTATCGCCGGGCGATCCACGTATCGCAGGATGTGATTTGCAGTTTGATGCACGTCATATCTATTACTCATCCGACATCAAGCTTCCGTGGGACTCCAGAACATGCCTGCTAGTGCAGTCAATCTACGCCGCTCCTATGGTCCTATCTTCTATAGGCCGAGTGCGAATCGCAGGCTTGCTTCCATGCCCCTACACAGAGCCGGAGCTCATGCGACCCGAGCGCAGCGACTTTCGCTAGAGCGGCCGCCCCGGCTGAACGAATTCAGCGTCAGTATACCGGCGCCCTCATGACATCTCGTACATGGAAGTATAGCGACTCAGAACAAATCTAGACAGCGTTAAACATTAGCGCTTACGACAGGGTCGAAGTACCGCCGCTAACGTTGTGAGTCAAGGTGGGACTACGGTGCGCACACGGCTCCTAGCTTACGCTCGTAACTTCATCTCGTCCTAGATCCGCCTGATGCACCTATTGCGTAATGACTGGGATCTCTGATCACGGCTAAGGATTCGCCGACTTATCATTAGCTACCATAGTACGCTTGCTCATGCGAAGCGCCTCATGTTCCCCATGACGAGTTCAGTCATACAGAGCTCGTGTACTGTCCCTCATCGTACGGCTGTACTAGGTGCATCATTCAAGCGTGATGCATTATCTTACTGGTGCATGATTTGGGCCTATATCGATCGTCCGTACGCTACGCTCGCTGTCTACCCAAGCGACTACTCGAACTGTGGTGTGCCACTTTTAACATTGGCGTCAGGCAATAATTATTCTCGCGCTGCGTGCATTGCTATCAGACGTCTGCCAGAAGCTTCCTTTCACGCGTGTTAGTAGTCTCGACAAATGTTCCTTGCAAACACAGCCATTACAAGCCAGACTTAGTCCTAACTCCTCGTTATTGACGTTACTGAGGCGAGAAAGAATGGTGGGAGGGGCACATACATGAGGTGGAGGAGAAGGTATGGGGGAAAGCACGCGTAACCATTCCCGTCTCCATCATGCGGGTCGTTCGTTAGCAATAGCAGATCGCAGGTGTCTATGTCATGATTGAGTAGGAGTGGTACTACCTGAAATCCTCTGGCGTCGTCCGCCTTTGTCGCAGGCCACACTGACGTCAGCTCTTCTGCTTACTCAACTGCGTACGCGCATTAGTCTCTTCGGAGGTGCTGTGAGCGTTTTCACCCCCCTCCTTCTACAGCTTATCAAGCGACGCACGGGCGCACTCCAGTCTTCACGCTCTTGTCGATTCGAAACGACATCTATGGTCACAATCGATCAGCACTTCATCCCATTGCGGCACTAACGCGAGCTTCTCGAGAAGGGGACGGTCACGGTCTCATCTTAACTGTCTCAAACCTCTTGACTATTGAAACGGCCCGTATAGGGCGAACGGGGTAGGCAAATCAAAAGCCGTCAGAGCTCTAATCAGGATTCAGGGCCTCTTCATCCGCCACCGCTATCGACGCATGGTCCTTCGAGCAAATGCCTGAAACCAGCTATGCTGATACTCAGCTTGCAGGTGAGTCGTGAGCGTGCGGGTGCTATGCCGCGCGCTACTATCTCAAAAACCAAAAAGTACCAAAGTCTTCCATTGAGAGACTTTAAAGTCTGGATCCTTCGGATGTCATGAGTTTCCAGGGAGGCGTTCCTACCGCAGAATAGTTTGTCAAGCAACTAACTGTGCCTATATTCCAGCATGTGCCGAACATCATAAAATCTGCGTTCAACATTCCGATCCGTCCCGTGGGACCGACCTAGGAGATTCGGGCAAACGCCTCTCTCCATTTGTCCGGAAGATGCCAGGCGGCTGTCAACAAACCCTCTCCAGCAAACGAAGTACGCCTTTCAACACAGCTCATCGTACGAGGTCGCGCGCCGTCTGCACTCGCCTGCTCTGCAACTTAGCGCTTCGAAAACTCAGCGTGCGCCGCCGCAAAGAGCGCGAGAGGAGAATCCAGCGCAAAGCGAAGCAACGCTCCGCAGAGGCGCCTATGCGGCAACCGCCTAGACCAATCGATCAATCACGCTGCATAACGATGTCTGATGCACGGCATTGAGGGCACGTGTTAATAGTTCATCACATCGTGGTGATCAAACTTTCTGGCTGGTATTCTTGGTGCTGCAGATTGCTTTTTTTGGTCGTTGGCACTCTTATTGTAAGATTTTCCGACTCAGGTCAAGCGCACAGGTCATGGGAAGCCCTTGCAAGTCATTCAGCGGTCTGCGATTCAATTCCTACCCTGTTCATAGCACTAGTCTTGCTGTTGGCTATAACTTCGGTTATCTTCCTACGGCCATCATTAGGCTCTGTTACAGCGAGTCGCCACTGCAAATCAGAAAACCGCTCTACTAAAATATTCCAGTTCCTGGCGTTTATACTGACGCCTTGTACTTTTCTCGATCAATCGCCTACCCGTGCCACTGATAGTCGGAGCCTCTACGCGTGATTATCTACATGCATGCACATGGCTTCTCCCGCTAGCCCAAGCATTTGCTCACCAGCATCCCCGCATATGCGAAATCGTGCTGATACAACTCGTGGCATTCGCCTGTCAAATCCTAATCGTCCGCACCCTCAGATACCTCGATCCCCGAACGTAACCCCTCCTACGCAGCTGATACAACACCATCTCTGGCTGCATCGAGGCGGCTCGGCACGATGTGGGCAACCTCGCCCGCTCGATCCCTCCGGCAGGTCACTTCGGCCGCACGGCGATTCGTGCCCCCATTCTCCCGCGCGGTCAGCGCTGCCTCATCCGTGCTCGCGTCCTCAGATCGCCTTAGCCTCTGGAATACCTCTCCCCCGACTGCCTCCTGCGGCTGGCGCCATCAGGCCGACGAGCGA
>Ga0179593_1422609_pt1 | contig 14526 bp, 18 predicted proteins | sample CZODoug2_1_08_16_FD_185931 | JGI IMG/M metagenome (GOLD analysis project Ga0179593, IMG submission 185931) | Vadose zone soil fungal communities from Angelo Coast Range Reserve, California, USA - CZODoug2_1_08_16fungal (PacBio error correction) | ecosystem: Environmental > Terrestrial > Soil >...
CAGTGACATTCTTCCGCTTGACGCCACTTTGGGCCGGGGAAAGCAACAAGGGGAGAAGACCAGTAACGGAAAACCAGGGGCGGCCGTGCGCATCCATGTGAGAAGGTCTAGGACATTGAAGCACGAAAACGAAATGAAAAAAATACGGGACACACGTGCCGAAATCAGGACCGGATCAATGCAAAAATGAAAAAAAGAGGGAAGTTACCTAAAAAGAGCGCGCGAAATGACATAAGAGCAGGTCGCTGTCCATGCGGAACCGTAAACGCCAGAGGGCGCAAAACAATACACTAGGAGTCCGTCCTTCACACCCGAAGATGAAAGCTGAAGGGAGAGGGGAACCTAAAAAAAGAAAAGACGGGCTTACCAAGAAGAGCAGGAAAGTGAGGGGCAAGGCAAGCTTGCAAAGAACGCCCGCTTGTAGGAGACATGAGGGCCCATGCAAAGTGAGGCGCCGGAACGGTAATCAAAATAGGTATCCGGGGGTACGAAGACGGGCCCTTCACGCACACGCCACATAGGGAAGAGAACTCGCCGCGCAAGATCCAGCGAAAAGAGGGTAATGGAAGCAGAGAGCAACAAAGTACTGCCACAGGGCTCCCGGGGACAAAACCAAAAGCGAATCGAGTGTGGCAGCACTATTGCCAACCCGAAGATGTATGCGGTCGGAAGTCGGGGAACACAAGCGACCGATCTACAAACCTGGCAACTGACAGAGAAAAGAGGGACCACATACGGGGAAACAAAGGGGTGCTGGGGGGAGATGTGGCAAGTTGAACGGCGTAAACTAAAACGATAACGAGGGACAAGCTCCATCCACTCTGACGCCGAAAAAGGAACGCGTTTGCGAGTAATACAGCGCTCCCGGCATCGAAGGCAAATCAAAGCATGCCGGATCCCATGCGTCCGAGGTTCAAACAAAGTAAAAGTCGAGCTGCCAGCAATCCATCCTCATTCGAAGAGGCCGGGTCCAAGAAAATTACAACAAGGATCAGAGCGCTTCCATCATAGTCGGGGAGGGTCGAACATTGAGACTGGCTAAATTTGCAGAACTGATAGCAAAAAGCACCAGTAAACACACTGCGCGCCCAGTTTCAGCCAAAACAGTCACGGAACCGGAAGTCAGCGGAGTCACACTCTCAGATGCAGACAATGTATGGGGGGGGGAAGACAGGAACGTCCAAGGTACCAAACAAAGAAAAGGCTTTTGATGGGAGCTGGTCAAAACCAGGTGTCGTAAAAAGCCGGGGAGGAGGGGCTGTGAGCAGCAGAAGAATACGTGCCACGTATTAAAAATTCCCACGAGGGTAGTGGGGACGGCTTACCGGCCCTGCACATCATGTCGTGAAAATGTAATCAGGGGCTGAGAAAAAGAGGAAGGCACTCATAAGATTCTGGGGTCCAGATCGGAGGCTGCCTGGCAACAGGGCCCCAGAAAGTCAGGAAAGGAGGCGAAACTCCTGAAAAAGAAAGGAAAATTCTGATGGGGGGGGGACGGTCGCTTGGGGGGGGGGGGCTCTCCCCGAAGAGGGGGATCGTCAGGCAGACCGGGGGCTAATCCCAAACGGGTTTACGGGCAGGCAACTAGATAGCGCACACGCGAGGAAAAGGTCGTACACGGGCGTTGGATATAAAGCCCTGAAAAGGCGGGAACCAAGGTACGCGTCGGAAAGCGCTGAATTACGAGTCTTAAAAGCACAGGCGCCGGACAAAACAACGCGGAGGGCCATGTCTCAAGAATGAACGTCAAAAGGCGCCTTTGGGTTTAGAAACGGGAAAAGGGGGGGGAAAGAACTGACATAACGGCCAAAAAGGGACCTCGAACTAAGAAAACGGAGAGGGCAAAAGCCTGCCGGCGCCGTGCAAACACCGCTACTTCAACTTGACCGAAAGGGAAGGGGAAAGGGAACAGGGTCTCAAAGAAGACCTCGCGGATCGCAGAAAGTTTCTCTCACCAGGGAAGAATGGACCGTCCTGAAAAATGGAGATTCGTCCTCAAGAGGAAAAGCACCGCCCTTCTAGAAAAAAGACACTTGCGAAACTACTGGGTGGGACTAAGGAGAAGACTGGTGAGTCAGGTAACGGCGAATTAACCGGAAACCGCTGGGTGAGCTATCAGCCAGGCGCCTTCTTGCTAAAAATCAACATTACGGGAGGGAAGCCAATGGGTGTGAAGTGGAAGGGTAACCTGGGGAGAGGGCACGGCACGTAAACGGGGGTACTTACGACACCCGACCGGCACTTTAACAAAATCAACCAATCGCTCAACGCGCCAAGCTCTCAAAAACATTCAGGGAGGGAAACAGGAAAATAAAGGCTGACCACAGCTGCTCTCTGTCAGGAGGTAAGTAATTTGGCAATTGCGACCTTCTGTCGCTGAATGGCGGCGCGGGGGAAGTCGAACTGTCAAACCGTTACGCGGATGAAAAGGCTTGGGGCGTAAGGAAGGGGGGTACCGAAAGGCCCTGTGGCGGGCGCGTGGAAAGCAATGGGCGACTATGTATTAAACAGAAAGGAGGAAGTAAAGAAGAACAAATACGTGGTGGGGAGGTCAACCAGGGACATCAGGGGACGACATGGAAGTAGATAAAACAAAATTTCGAGGGATAAAAGGGAAGGGTTGGACAATGCCCGAGCCCCGGCGGCGTGGAAAAGTGGTGCCGAAGGAGCGTTAGAGGCAGATTTGGCTGAGGAATACGATGCAAACGCATGGGGAGTTGGGGGAAAAGGATCGCCGATATAACCTCGGACAGAGAAAACTCGGTTCAGGGTTAGAACTAGGGGGTACACAACGCGAGGTTCGAGGGGCCTGTACTATTCCAAGAAAAGGTCTGAATTTGTGTTGGTAGCTTGAAGATTTGCGACGGTCAGGAAAAAATAACGCTGAGGGGTTCGGGGGGAACGGAAGAAAAATAGTTGATTAAAAAACCGGCTGCACGAGAATCATGTCGGTCTGAGGGGGGGGGAAAGTACAAGAGCGAGTCGTTGGGGAAGAAAATGACTGAAAGTTGCTAGAACAGCAGTGAAGGGAGGATTGGGAAAAACACGTGCGTTAAGGAAATCCGGAATAGCGCTTCATCTTCTGGGGATTGATGGGGGCGGCGTGCCGCCACAACGAAAATAGTCTTAACGGGTCGAACTTTTTGTAAGTTGAGAATTGGGTGATTTTTATCCCATACGCACAACCCAGGGGGGTGGGGGGGAGAAGCTCCGCTACTTCACGAGGGACTGAGCAGTCAGCGAGAGAAAAGTGGAATAGAACCGAAAAAGTGGTAGGAGGTAGGGGGGACGATTTCGGGGAAGCATTCCTTAAAAAGGCAATATTAGAAACGGTGAAAACAAAGTGCGTTTCAGGATGGCGTACGGACGAGTGTCTTCGGCGCGGTTGGCTCTGATGGATTCTGGCGAAGAGGAAGTTATAAGGTGGCTTCGATGACGAAAAACCAAAAAAAAAAAGTTTTGGGTGACTTCGGAGAAACTGGTGTGGCTAGGTTCGGGCGAGGAAGCGAGCCAACCAGAGAGAATTCTGCGAGGTAGTTAGTCGAGCAGAAGGGGAAGGAGGGAAGACTCCTGACACGAATCGGCTAAAAAGTCAATAGGGAAAAGCATGGCACCATGCGGGAGTACGGGAGGACAGAAGGCGTGAAAAAACGGGACTGAGCGGAGCGATGAGTTAGTCAAAACTGAAGTTCGGTTGTAACAGGTTACCTCCGGGGGAAAGCTGGAACGAAAAAATGGAAATGAGGGCCAAGGGGGTCCAGGGAGGAATAATGAAGACATCGTGGGGATGGGGGACGGGGCCAGAGGTAACACAATCGCAGAAAACTTGTTTTGATTAAAAAAGGCTAATGGCAAAACCAGCGGTTCAATGTCCGGCTGGGCTAAGAATCTTGAACCCCAGGAGTGTGACATGAAAACTTTTGAGAAAGAGGTGAGCCGGGAAAGGGGTTGCGGAAAGGATGCAACAGAGCGGAGCGGTTGTGATTGTCACTTCAGTTAAAAAAAAAACTGAGAACTGGTGCAGCTTCAACAGGGAGAAAATGAAGGCTCCAAGGTAAAGCGGAGAAACGAGGAGAAGCAGTGCTGGGGTGGAAAACGGGCTGGGCTGCATTCGAATTATGGAAGGGATTGTCGGACAAAGGGAAAACGGTTGGGTAACTGCAGATGCGAGGAACCAGACGGGGGGAGGAAGGCTGGAAGCAAAAATATAACAGCAGGTTTTGATCAGGGAAGTCCGGGCGATTCGGGTGTGAACGAATTGAAAATATTGAAGTGGCCGTGGTGACGGTGGAGGAACAGGGCCAAAGATGGTGAAGGGTGAAGGTGAGCGGCGAAGCCGATGTGCGGCGTGTGGGGTTGCATGCCCATCGTGAATTGGAGGACGGAAGGTATGCGCCTGGTAGGAAACTATAATTTAGTGGGAAATTTGAAGAGGTGTGAAAGAGACCTGGAAGGAAGGAGAAGGGGTCAAACCCGGAAATATATGTCGATAATGGAGGTTCTGAAGACGGACGGTAGAGAGGTTAGGGTCTATTACGGGAGCCGGGGGGGGAAGGGGAGTAAGTGCCGAGGATCAGACTAACGGGAGGGGTCGAAATCTCGTGGGGAAGAACGTAGTAATCGGGGAGTATGAAGGGGGCAGAAAGAGATCCGTTGAACAAAAGCTTTCAAAAGATTTGGAAAACGAGGTGAATGGTGAAGGTAAGCGACCTAAAATGTATGAATGGCCGGGGGTGTGAGGGCGCGGGTGGTATAATTGAAGTGAGAAAGTAGGGAATAATTGGTAAGACTACAGGGAGGGGAAAAAAAAAAAAAGGGGAGGGAAAAGCCCCAAAGTTTCTGAGAGATCAGAAAAAACAACGGAGAGAGGGAGCTACCAAAGGGAGGGGAGGGAAGGACCGGCCCTTTCTTTCCAAAACGTCGAAATCCAGCGACAAAGGTAGAATATCTGGAAGAAACTCGCGCCAAAACTACGTAAACCCAAAACGAATAAACCCGCACTGGAACAAAAGAGAAGGCAACAAACTTCAAACCGATCTAAAAAGACGGAAGTGAAAGAAAAAAGTTCGGCCAAAACTAAGCATCTAGGAAATCAGCGGAAAGCAAAAACAAACAAAAAAGGGTGGGGGAAACCCGTGGGCTCGATAAAGAACTAGGCATAAGGTGACAAGGGAACGGGGAGGGACGAATGGGTAAAGGTCACTCATAAAACTCGAAACAGGACAGACGACCCAAAATAAAGGGCTCAGGGATCTGGCAAAAGAAGAACGATACCAAACAATCAAGTCACAAAGACGATGGGGGGAAAAAAAGAAAATGAACCGTCCCTCCATCTCATCCGAGCAAAAAAAAAGAAACCTGGTCCCACGATCCAAAAAACCCGAGCAATGAAGGCGGAGCAGCGCCCAAATCACAGCGGCCAGATGTAACCATGTTTCCTCCCATCTTAACTCGACACTAAATGCTGGGAAAGAAGAAAAAAACGAAAAAAATCGCCAGTAATGAACAGATAACAGGATGGAGGTCGATCCGGAAAACCGCCGTATCTGGTTCACGCAAACTAGGAGGAAAAAAAACCCAAATCGCCATTGTCCAATCCGAAAGTAAGATTAGAAGGGAAAAAACATCCCCGTGCACGGAATCACAAGCAAATCGTGCAATGGGCTTGACTGGCCGATTGGCAATGGAAAAACGCACTCACAAGTGGCTCCGCGTCGTAAAAAGAGGAAAAAAATTGAATCAAAGAAGAACCGGAGCAAAACGACGAACGCGATTCATGAAGTTTGCAAAACAGGCACCCAACGGCTAAAAACTCGTAAAAAACTTTTCAGACGGACTCCGCGGGGATGAAGACGAAGTCGAAAAAGCCGACTTAAAGCGTGGGGGGCACAAAAACGCTCCCACAAAAAAAATGGACGAGAGGGGGGTAAAACTAGGACGGGGTCTCCCCACGGCTCAAACAACGGATACTCGTACAAGCAGAAGACCAAAAAAGGAAAAGGAGATCAGAACCATCCCGTACAACCGTGAAACGAGGTCCCGATCAGCCGGGAAAGAAGACAACTCAGGTACCTTCGAAAAAAAGAGGGTGATCGCGCCGCCAAGAGAAGTGAAGACCAAAGTTAATAAGCACAACCAAGGGGGGTCACGGGGGAGAAACGAGAAAGCCCTTCTCCTACTTACCTCCAGGGACCAGGACTTCTTTCACAAAACTCCGCACTTGCAATAACAAAACGAAGTAGAAAGACTTCAAAAATCGTGCGAGGCGGAAAGCCCGCAACGCGCCCAGGTGGAAAAGCAAAAGAAGCACGAACAAAACAGAGCAAAGAAACCACCTCGACACACGAAGAGAGAACTAACTCAGGAGAACACTCCTCGAAATCCCAAACCGATGCACAAAAATCCGGAGACACATTCAGCTCAAACAAGGAAAAGACAAAAACACTCATCATCCAAAGGGCGTCGAAGGCAGACAAGGACAAGCATCGCCGCCAAAACACAAGGACGGACAAGATAAAAGGAAGTGAAAGAGCACGCGGCACACAAACCAGGAAAAATGAGGAGCCAGCAAGAGAGCCACCGCACTGGGGGTGGCAGGCTAGGGAAGAAAAAAATCAACGCGGACACGTAAAATAAAATGGGAACGAAGAAGGAAGGAGGGGGGAAGGGTGAAAAACGCCACGACCAAGAAATACAGCGCATCAAATAGGCGCTCCCGTATGAGCACGATGAACAAACGCTGGTTCGAAATCCAAAAAAGAAAAACTGACGCAAATTGAAGTCATGTGAGGGGACAAAGGCTAGATCTGGCCGCCGAACCGCCGCATACCTGATTCTTCATACCTCGAAGCCTGTCTAACTAACTATTTCTAGGGGAACTCGACCCGCAAAGGAGAACTGGAAAGGAAAGTGGCTTCGCAAGAACCCACAATCGTACAAAAGGCAATCGCCGCAAATAAGAACAACCGAACTTCCGGGGGGGGGGCCAAAAATAGTAAAAAACACCACAGGACCCGGAACGCATTCTCTGCGAGCTAGCGAGCCGAAGAACGGGTCGGCCCCAAACTCAAGCTTGCGCCTCGTCCACAACCAAACGGCATCAGCGCAAGAGGAGACAGAAACATCGGGGGAAAAAAATAAACCCGAAGGGCATGGGCGCGATTGCACGTTGTTGTCGACATCAATAGCCAGAGACCTCGGGTGAATAACAACCTCACATTCAACACCACAGACTTTCAAACCACGGATTTGGGGTAGGCGTGGTCCTCTCTTAAGAGACGACTTTGAGAAAATGACGAATACCAGTGTGAACTCCCCGAACCAAGAGGAAGGAGTGGGAAAGAATTGAAAGACAACCGAACGCATTAAGAGAACGGGGGGAAAAGTTCTCCTCAGAAGCCGAAAAGTAAGAGGAGAGGAAAAGTCCGCAGCCAAAACGTGCACAAGCAAGCGCGAACGGATCAAATGGCGCTTTGGCATACGTGAAAAAAAAAAATCACCGAGCCTCAGGGGAAACAGGGAAAAAGGGGGAGGGGGAGCTCGGGGGAGTCCCGAAATTAATAGGGTGTAGGTGTACCAAAGGGAACGACCAACGGATGCCGGCCGAAAAATAATACAGGGACAGGGACGTAACCTGAGATTCCCCGTGACCATCGAAAGCTGAGACACATAAAACTACTCGCTGTCAAAGAACCAGGACGGGGGGAATAATATGGCGAACAAGCGCGAGTCCACAGTAATCAATAAGGTAGTAAACAAAGAGGTTCGGCGGAGACCAATGGTAGTCCAACGCAAACGGAAACGAATCATCACAAACGGCATACCGAACGAAAAATATCAATCGGGAGGGAGGGGGGGGCATAAACCCCTGCATCTCCGTCAAAGCATACCTGAGACGTAATTAGGGGACGAACGAATCAGTGACTAGAACCGTTCGCGACCGAGAGAGGGACTGCTGCCGGAATGGGCCAGTGCGGGTGAGTCCTACCGCAAACAGTCCAGGTACCTTCGAGGGGAGGGAGAAGAAAAGCGCTTGTGAGAAAGAGAGAGGGGATTGACGCACCTACATTCAGAGCGGATGGCCGACGCTAAGATGCGGGGACAGAAAGGGGGTTCAGATGGTTCCACACCTCAACGAAAGGGCATCGGAAGAGGCTCAAAATAGAATAAAGAAAAAACGACAAGGCGCAAAGAAGGGAGCGACAGTTTGCCGTCAAGGCGCAAAAACCTCCGGCGGTGTCCCACTTTTCCCCTTGGTCTTCGCAACTAAAGCGGAAGGAAAGGGGGGGCAAGGCCAAATGCCGCCAGCCTAACGAGAGAACAACCCCTACGTACGGGACATGTCAAGGCACGCAAAGTTCTTGGAAAACACCGAGACATACAGATTCCGGGACGGTCCGAATAAAACAAAAGTTGTATAGCACTAAGTATGGCAGCGCGTGAGTCTGAGGGAGAACAAAGCCGAAAAATCCTGGACGGCGAATTCCATCGGTACCGGTACAGGCCTACCCTCGGACTTGTATCAACCGGTAAGGGGTTTCTAAGCGGAGAAGGTGCCGAAACTTGACATCTCGACAGGAAGCCGGTAAACGGGAAGGGGGGTGGCTAAAAAATCTGAAAAACTCGCCGCGATAATCCCCTGGGTAGGACATTGGGAATAGCGATCCTGTGGGTGGAGACCGGGGACTTCACGATATAGCGACATGGCAGTCTGGATGAAGCAAACGAAAAAAAACTCTTTGTTAACCTCCGGCTAAGGGGGGCCAGGGGCCGAGGTTGGGGGTTCTGCGGCACAAAAATGCAGACGACGCAAAAACGATGGGGAAACGGGCAGCAGTGAGTCGCTTTACTCAGTAATAGGGAAGAGGTCTTCACCAGAGGGAAACACTCTCAAAGGAAGTTTGAAAAGATGAAAAAGCGGTGGCTTTTGGCAGATGCCACATTGTCCGCTGAAAGACGCCGGAAGCTGTGGGGGGTAAACGACTCCGAAAGAGTCAGAACGAGAAAGGCTTAAAAAAAAAAAGGGCTCCCGAGTGAATAAACCGCGTCCGATGAGCTGCGGGGAAAAACGAAGCTCCCTTCTCTACGACAAGGAGGACTGGGTATCAACAAATCCAGAAAAGGGCCTGAACCAAAAGAGAATCTCAAAAATCGGCCACTCGCGGAGGGGGAAGAATTTGTCCTCAATAAGGCTCAGCGAAAAGGAGACTGCGGTCCACAAGGTTCCGTCGACAAAAACACTTCCTACTGGAAGCACGACTAGCCAGCGGAGAGAGGAACTTTCGCCAGACCACTACGAAGAACCCGGTAGACCGGGAAAGGAAGCCCTTCAGGAGGTCGGAGGTCAAAAGACAGAAAGTAGCTCGGTTCCGACTACGGCAACGTCGAAGGGGGGGGAAAGAAGTAACCAGGACCAGGGAAAAAGCACCGGAGCGGGCGTGCTAAAGCGCGAGACGACAGTTAAAAGTGACATGGAGAAAGAAAAAAAGTCGGGGCACAAAAGCGGGTTCCTGCTGGGATTTAGAAAGTGCTCGGGCATAGGAAGGCTTCTGAGACGAGGCCAGGGAGGGTGATTTGAGAGAAGGGACGCTGAGCTGGGTTTCCATGCAGCGAATCGAACGGGATGCCGCGTCCGCGCGGTCACGCGCAAGGGACGAGACAAGGCCGGGCAAAGGAATGGCCCAGGCCATCTGAAATGAGGGAGAGATCAAAAACAAACAAAGGTGAGGGGAAAAGAAGATCCCATGAGCTGAACACTTGGGCCACGGTCCGCTTCTAAGCAGTGTTGAGGGCGAAAAGAGCCGGGGGAAACACAAGGAGAAGAAACACGCGTGCGACATCGCGACAGAAACTCAGAGACGACGTCAGAAAAAGGGGGAAAAACCGAAAAAAAATCCGAACGATCCCTCCGGGACCAGGAATCAATCCCATCAATGGGGGAAAAAGAACGGCATGGTCGAGTAACGAAAAGGGAGACAGGCAGCAAGGAAAGGTGGCACGAGAATACTTTAAAAAGATGGCACAGGGTGCCGCCAGAAGAGGGGCAAAACCTCGCAAAATGAAGTCCCCTGCCTGAGAACAGGAGAGAGGGAGAATGAAAATCCGACCGCGCCGCGCGGTCAAGAGGGGATTAACGGAATTTCTGAAACAGGAGAAGCTTGGAAGGCGACCAAGGGGTATAACTTGTAGAAAAGGGAAAAGTGGGGTCTAAGAACAGTCTCGATCAAGGACGACGTCCCTTCAAACGGGCCAAAAACGCAATAGACTAGAAAGAGGGAGAAGGAATCTTGCAATAACAATCTCCAATTCAAAAACAGGGGGAGACCATCACTCCGGGGGAGCCAAATGGCGCAGGGCCGGGGAAACAAAGTATCAGAAAAGGGAAGGGCACGAAGGAAAAACTCGGAGAGGGTCTTTCAGGGAAAAAACGGTATTTTAGAAAAAAAAAAGCGTCAGGGCGCGAAGCTGAACAACGGGCCAAAAGCCACCGACGATAAAGAGGTGGAGACAAGGAAACTTACGTGTCGAGTCGGTGAAACTAAAAGCGTCACCAAGGAAGGCGTCCAAAAAAAATCAAGGAGAGGAAGGTGAAAAACGCGTTGGAGGGATGGAACGATCGACGCAAAAGCGGAAGCCACTCAGTCAAGTAAAAAAAGGGCCGAGTTCAAAAACTATCAATCTCAGCTGAAGCCAGTCCAGCTGGGAAGCCATCATCGGGTCATGCACGCCCAGGACTGAAAAACAGGAAATCCGTGCAAAAAAAAATTCGGCATACAAATGTGATAGCGGAAAGGGAAGCCTCGATCGGAAAAAGCACTGAAAAACACTGAGACGCAATGGAGAACGGAAAAAAAGTGCGCGTACTCGACACCGCCCGAGGAGAAAAGCGACGCCTGCATACAAGAAGATGGCAATGACTAATCCAATGACCCCAGCGTTCTGGAGCGGGGCAAAAGCTCGTCAAAAGCCCAGCGCCGCGCTATGGGAACATAGAAAAAAAGCGCGACCATCTAGGCTTCCGGGGAGTGGGGAGTAGAGGGGAACACCAGACCTATCAGTGGTGACAAAAGCAGGGTTGGAGAATTCCAACGGGACAAGGCAAGAAAGAGGCTTCGGTCCAATCGACCAGGCGAAAATGACGGGCCCAAAGGGAAGTCAGGGCCGCTGCGGGCTGAAAAGCGGGACCAGTGCCATCCGGAGAAAAAAGGTTGGCAATAAACGTGCTTCCACAGGTTCGTCAAACCTGTTCTGCGTGTCGCGAGGGAAACCGTAATATCTCTTGCTACGAGCCGCTGAAATCGGAAGAGAGTGACATATCCAAACATAAAGGGAGGGGGACCACAGAGTAGAGGCTCACGAGCGAAAAGGTAAAAGCAAAAAAGTCAGAGACAGCCGAACAAAATCCTTTAGTCAGTCCCTCTACGTCAACCCGGCGCCCTGGTGGAGGTAGCAGACTAAGTGCAACTCATTTCCATCAATGAAAAAGTGAAGATCCTAGAAAAGGCAGGACGTGAACCTCTCCCTTCTGCCCTATTTGGAAAGGATAACATAAGTGGGACTCCTAAGAACGAAAAGCAGGGGGGGACAATGTCCAGGAACTTTGTCGCACAGACCATCGCTGAATCAAGAGAAAAAATTCTCGTCCCGCTGGGGGGTTGGGGAAGCAAGTTCTACCGGATTCGCGGCAAGCAGAAGAAGAAACTACACCACCGTTCACGATTTCACTTACCAATCCCGGCCCTTGGGAAGCAGCAGAATTGGACGACCGGATCAAACGGAACGCTCCTGTTTTGCTGACGTACAGCGGGGGAATAAACGCAAAAAGCGGACAATACGTAAAGGCAGGCATCCTCAAAAGAACTGTGATCCGAAAGGGGGATTGCGTAAAAAGGGGAAAGGTAATCACCGGCACAGGGAAAACACCAAAACACTACACAACCGGGGGACGCTTCCTTTCCCAAGGAGAGACACCAAACAGCGGGAAACCAAGACAGCCGGGGCGAGGACTAAACATGCAAATCGAGCAAGAGTGGAACGACGATATGGATGGGGGTGTCAGGAGACAGACAAGAAGCTGAATTCGACGCGGGAGAAATGGGAAAACCGATGAGGAGGATGGGTTTGAGCGTCGAAAGGTAGGGGGGGGAAAGCACAAATGGGACAAAAAAATGTTAGACGCGGAGAACATGAAAAGGCAGGAATAAAGAGTCGAGGCCAGGATGAAAGAAACCTCCCAACAATAAGGGGGGTAGTGAAAAGGGAGGGAAAAGGTCACAGGGAAGGACCACGAGGGGGTATCCGAACGTGCGGAATTAGTTCTACAAAAACGTGCCCGGAGGCGAAAATGGCGGCGTGAAAAGGGTGAAGATCAAGCAGGGGATAGAGAAGGTATGTGACGTAAAAGAAATGCTCCTAGGAGGGACTACGAGAGAGAAGGGAAGACTCAAAAAATCGGAAGAGAACGGGAATCGTTGTTGGGAAGCGTTGGGAAATAAGTGTAAATTGGCAAGATTTGCGGGCGCAGTGACCCGATTGGTGGTGGGGAAGGGAAGTGAAGATTTGGAGACGTCCCTGAAGGCAAGGTTACTCATTATTGGTTCGTCAGAGGGAAAGAAAAAAAGAAGGTTAGACAAGGGGGGCTTCGAACAAGATGTAAGGCGGGGGGGCTTAAAAAAATTCAGGGAAGCATTGGGAACGAAATACTTGAATGGGCGACGAACAAAGGCGACGGGATCATCAAGACGCGGGGTCAGGAAGGAAAATACGCTAGCGGGAGAGGGACATTCGGGGTCGAAAGTTCAAAAGTCCCAAAATAGGACCGGGGGAAAATTTGGGGAGGGGAATTATTGGTTGGATTGGTCCATAGAAAAAAAAAAAAGGGATCACTTTGGAGGCGTTTAAAAAGCGGTTCAGGAACGCATGAGGGGGGGAAGCCTACACATGGGAATGGTTGAGGAGAGAGGGAGTTCAAACGGAAAAGGATTGGTTCGCGGTGTTGCCGTCGTGGGGATTATGGCGAGGAAGACGTGGCTTCGACAGAGTGGGCAGAAGGATGGAAGGACATGGATACTTTGCGCATGGATTGTAGTGAGTGATTAGATTCTGGGCTTTGGTGGGTCGTCAAATAAAATCTTGTGGCGCGGTTGCAGGGGAGATGGGGAAGAAAGAGAAAACCCATTGGGCTGAGAAAAAGGTGTGACGAAAAGGGCAGGAGGAAAGCAAAAAAGACGAGTCGTCTTAAGAAGGGAACAATCGGGCGAGAAAGAAGAAAAGTAAACAACATCTTTAGGAACGGGCGGGGGTGAACCACGGCGCAGGAGCACTTGCTGAAGCTCGCGGCTTTTCGTCGCGTGCAGGCGAGTCAGGGTGACAGAGGTCACGGAAGTTTTTGTCACGTACGGGGGTAGCCAGGGGGGGATTATATGTTGGAGGCCAAAAGGTGGGGGACTAGAGGATCGAAACATAGGGGTAGACTTGTTAGACGGCAGGGGGTGGGGGGTAAAAACTAAAAAAATTTTGCTTACAACCAGGAACAAAAAAAAAACTGAAAACATGTCCGCAGAGAATCGGCTCAAAGGAAATTCGGAGTATTACGGAAAAGGGAGTTTGAATAAAAACGGTTGGGGCGGAAAAGGCAGAAAATCAACCGTGCGTTGGGGCGAGAGGGGGGAAATACAGGGAACGGGTGGGGGGGGAAAACGTCAGAAAGAGACGCGTTTAATCTTGACTTCAAGAGGAGAAGCAAAAGGGGAGGAAAAAGGCTTGGATGGACACGAATGAGGCAAGTCGAATTATGGACGGGGGGGGAGGACACCAGCTCGCGGGGGGGGGGGTTAACCGCGATTCAGATGGAAAAAATGCGAAACAAAAACTTACTACCAACTTGGGAGAATACAGCGGGTGGAAAGGGGGAGAAAAGGGCGAGGAGGGGGGAAGGGGGTTGGAAGAGTTAACAAAATTTATTTTGCCGGGTATGGGAGGGGGAGAAACCGGGACGAGGGGTCAGAGGGAAGGGTCGACTAAAAGGTTGCGCGACGGGGGGTGCCCAAGAGGGGGAATTTGTCTGCTGATGATGGACGCTTGGAGGAGAACGGAAGAAGTAGAAAGCGGGCCTGTGTTGGGAGTGGATGAACTGACGAAGTGTTTACCTGAAATAGAGGATGGTTTTGGGGGCGAATCCGGACGGTGTGGGGGTGATGCGATTAAGCGAAAAAGCGTGTACAATGACCTGATTATTACGAGACCGGGGGCGCAAAGCGATGGAAGGTTAAAAAAACGGCAGTGCCACGCTATGGAACGGGCAAAGATATACCGGTTTGCCGTATACTAGTGCTGGTACCGAAGGGGGAGACGAGACGCGGGTGAAAGTTGTTCAGAACGTCTCGTGGAGGGGCAGGAACGGGGGTGGTTAAACTGGTGTCAGGCCGGTTTGGGGGGAAAAAAAAGGGAGGAATGGGGGAGCGGATTGACGACGCAAGGTGAGAAATCAAAGTGCCTGTCATCAGGGGACCGACAGTTGAAGGGGAG
>Ga0179593_1500190_pt1 | contig 14526 bp, 14 predicted proteins | sample CZODoug2_1_08_16_FD_185931 | JGI IMG/M metagenome (GOLD analysis project Ga0179593, IMG submission 185931) | Vadose zone soil fungal communities from Angelo Coast Range Reserve, California, USA - CZODoug2_1_08_16fungal (PacBio error correction) | ecosystem: Environmental > Terrestrial > Soil >...
CGTTGTGTGGGAGAATTATCTCTAGAAGGGAGACCGCGGGGGGAAGAGAGTGCATAACCCCATCGACAGATTCCCAGAGGGTCGTTTCAGGGAAGTTGGCGCCGCGTCTCATATCCAGTTGGTCGATGCGATAAAAAGGGAAAAAAAGGGGTGGAAAGAGGCAAAGCATCAGGAGGATATATCCCGATAGATGCCCAGAGCACCGACAAACGTATAAAAATTGGTATGGAGTGTGCAGGTAGGGGACCTGTAAGGTTTCTAGCGGGACCAGAAGTATGGGAGGTCGACTCTAACGGAAAACGGATGGAGCGCCAGCTTTCGAAAGAGAAAGACGTGTAGAAAAAGACGAAAAAGTTAGAAAACGGAGCCATGAGTCCGGAGGACAGGTGGGTTTCTACTCGCGGAAAAAGGGGGAGGAGTTTGGATAAAGAGAAAGCACAAGAACGTCATGAGGAACAATGATGTCGCAGGGTGGTCAATGGAAAAGATGTGAGTGGGAGAACGACCTATATAAAAAGTCTATGGAGGGAATGAACAAAAAAAAGGAGGAACTAGGTGGAACGCGGAAGCGCAAACAAGACCGCAAAGGGGAACACGGGTAAGGGGGGGCAAATCAAAAAGAGGGAAAGAGGTAAAAAAGGCGAAGGAAGAAACACGGCAGTCAGCCCGCGGCTGCGCTGAAAGAGCCCGAGATTCTGAGGAAAAAGAAAAAAAAGGCCACTTGATCAAAAGGGGAGGAACCCAGGGCCGGACGAGCGGCTACGTGCTTCGTCATAATCTAGAAAAGCGGGGAGGATTAAGTCGGGAGAGGAGGACCGCACCCTTCCCACATGTGAAGACTCTACTCGACAGCGAATATGAGAATCAAAAGCTGGGCGGGGAAAACTCACGCGGGAAAAGGGAGGAAAGATGTGACGGAGGGAGGACTTCGAACCTTTTCGGCTCGCCCGAAGAAATTCAAAGGGCTGAGCGCGTAAGGGGGTTCCTGGTCGATGAGACGCGGCAAAACCGGAAAGAGTGGTGGAAGGCGGGGGAGAGAGCTGTAGAAAAACTCGAAGGCTTCTGAACAGTGGACGCCAACTCGATGTCGGCTCTAACGAGCCGGCGCCATTTGAAGCGAGCTAACATGAGGGGGCGTGACCTACCTCTAAGTGAGACTGAGGAGCACCAGCCCGTGTCTAATCACCGGAGATACAGGGGGAGCCGTTCGCTAAATCAAACCGGTCTCGACATCTGGCGCGGGGTAGAGAGGGAGACGAAGGTTGAAACATAGAACGATCGGGGGTCGTAGGGTCAGAGACTCCTCGAAGTGAACGCTTCGGGGACATCTCGGGAAGTAGAGACATGATGCATGTAGAGCTTAAGAATAGGAGTCGGAAATCGTCAGGAAAAAAAACCTTGCGAATAAAGGGAAGTGGTCATGAGAAGAACTATCGGCCATTCTATTTCGCCCTGATCTACATGAGGGGGAATCTCTCTGTCCTTAGGTTGTGCGATAGGAGTTCGGTCTGGATCGGGGAAAATCCCGCAGGGAACCGACATTGCGTACGGGCTACAGATCAGCCAAAGAAAAGCAGTAAAACCTATGGAGAGGCGGGTTGCGGTGAGGATCGTCATGCAGTCGAACCGCGACGAGTTCCGTGAGTCAAAAGAGAAGGAGGGGGGATTCAGAGATAGGGCGTGAAAGGTGCAACCAGTTAGACAGAAGACTCTGATCCAGGTCATGACCAGTAGCGCGCTGAGAGGATAACGAAGAAAATCTGCAGGGCATTAGGGAAGAGAGGTTATGGGGAAACTAAGGTGCAAGAACTTGGGGATATATGTAATCCCAAATAACAAGCTTACCAGCACACGTGGGAAAGTTAGACATTGGAATTTCAAAAAAAAAGACGTCCGCGGGGGGCTTCATAGAACGCTCCCACACTCTGTACCTTAACGGGATGAGAAAAGATACCAAATTTAAGGAAGAGGTGCAAAGGGGTGCCTTCTTCGACTTAGGGAATTACATTCCGCCGGTCAAGCAATCTACGCGGCTAGTAAGGGGGGGAAGGGTTGAGCAAAAAGCAAAAAGGAAAAAGGGTCAGGGTGATGGAATTCGCCCGCGCTGTGTCGCGCGTTTCAGAAAGGAAAAAAACGAAATCAGTGGCGAAGGTCAGAACTGAGTCGAAAGGGTCTGACTTCGGTAGGCCCTGATTGACGCCTGTTCATAACCCCAAGCCGCACCATCGGAAAAAAGAAAACAGCGAAAAGATAACACAGGGGGAGCAGTGCGTCTAATAACCAGTTGGGGAATAGTGAAAAACATCTCCAGTCAAGGAGAAAGGGGGCAATTTTAATTCAGTTAGAGGGCGAGGGGTGGGCCGCTCAGATACCAAAGGATTTGTGTCCGATGGAATACTTATTCAAAAAAAATGTCACGAAGACCTGCGGGAGAAAAGAAGCCCGCCCGCCATCGTCTGAAAAAATCCCCGCAGAGGGAAGCGAGAAGCTGCCGTGAAAATTGAGGATGGACTATTCCCTCACCTAGAAGGGTCGTCACGCCGCGGCAACGGCCAAACGTAAATCATCAAGGGGAAAGGATTTGACATATTAAGGGGAAGGCGCGGATGAAGCTATACCTCACTTAGGTAGCAATCCGTCTAACGGCACATCCTAGGTAACAAAGAGAAAGCGCGTGATCCGTTGGAAATCAAAAAAAAGCAAAACATCAAACGAAGCATAGTGAAGAAAAGAGGGGGACGGGTTCTGAGTAGTGGTTGAATGAGAGCCGGGAGAGGGTCATCCCCGGGATCACCATGTGAAGGGGGTCTAAGGACCTACGATGGAGCGCGCGCTCAGACGGCTACAAGGTCGAACAGGCACGAGTTGGGGGGAAATCGCAGGAAGGGGGGGAGGGAAAGGGCTCACAAAGTCGATTCACACTATGCTAGAGCGCAATCAGGGACGTCGCGGACGTGAAGCAAGTGCTGAGATGAGAAGCCGGGGCAAACCCTTTCAATGGGAAAAAAAGCAAAACCGCGTGGCTGGAGAGAGAGACATCGAAGCCTATTCAGAAAAGGAAACGTCGGGAAACGGCTTACTCCGGCGACGTGATGCCGATCCGAATGAGAGAAGTGTAAGGAATCGCCAATTGGGAAAACAAGTCCAGAAACCAATCGTCGTGAATTTGGTTCCAACTGGGAAGGCGTGCCGTCATAAAAAAGAAATGGCCTCAATTGTTTATCCTAAAAAGGAGGACAACGAAAAAGAAATACTCATCAAGCAAATTCGGGGGGCTGAGGCAGAACGGCGCCGAGGGGGCAATGAGACGGACGCTAAAAAAAAAAAAAGGAAAAACATATAGGGCGACTCAAAAGGACGATTCTGGAGCGGAAATAAAGTGACGAGCGCCGACGAAAGAGACTGAGGACTTATAGTGAAAAGGGGGGGGATAAACCTTGCACAAAAGGGTGGGATCTGCAAAGTAGCGAGCTACAAGGGACACGGCATGACCAGACCTGGAGGGGAAGAAGGAGCATCGTGCGGGTTTCGGAAAACGGGTGGGAAACTATTAGCCTATGAACACTTACGCTGAGATCTAAAGAAGACCTAAGGATTTTAAACACAAAAGAATGCCGGCCCTGTTGGCGATGAAAAAACAGCGGGGGTCTGCCGAGGCGCGCAAAGGCAGAGCCCGTGAGTGAAAGAAGCGAAAGAGAGACCCGAACCATTTCGAGTTGAAAAAAAACCGGGAATGGCGCTCGAAAAGCCGGGGCGGCACCCCTGGGCTAGGAAGAAAACCCGTGGTTGTTGGGAAAAGGGAATTCGGGGAGCTAAAAAAAGCCAAAGAGGGACGCAAGGCGATTACGTACCCTAAAGGAAACCAAAGGCGGCCTAGGGGCAGTTGACAGACTCTCAAAAAAAAAACAACGGAAAGGATTAACATGAGGACTCCTGAAATACATTGTGGGGGCACGCCGGTCGAATTATTAAATCGTGCGGAATTTGAAATCGGCAAGCAAGTCCAGGTCCATTCATGAGTCACACTGGACGAGGGGGGAGAACGTGAGGCGAAAAAGTCCAGTGATATAGGCGCGTTGTGAGCACAACGTCCGCCGGAAATCAGCGGGTCGATAAAAAAAAGGGAGAAAAAATTTTAAAAAACGCGGCACCACACAGATACGAACATTAGTGCAAGCCACCGGGGATTTAGGACTTACCTAAGGGGGAGGGGAGATGTTTAAATATAAGGTGTATGGTTAATGGGCCTGAAATATTTCACCTTCGTGGACGAGCGTTAAGGAAAAGAACCCTCGGATCGGAACGGAGGACTGCATTCGCCAGCGTCCGGATCCGAGCTACTTCTGTTGCCAGCAACCCAAAGCTGCATTCGAAAGAGTGACAAAGTCATGGGTGACGTCTTTAATCGGACGAACTTTTGAGTCGAGATCTCCCTGGAATGTGGTTGAAAAAATCGGAGGGAATTCCTGAGTGAGGCTGGCACACGGGTCGATGGGATAAAAAGCTCTGGAAAAATACAAATATGCGCTCATAAGGGCCTGCCCACGAGAGTTGCGAGACGCGGAGGTTTTTGGGGCATGTCGGAGGCCCGGGAGGCGCGGCGAAAAAACAGTTTTGCTTCCGAAGTCATGTCAGAGGTAAACTGCAAGAAAGAAGGGTGAAACAGGGAGAAGGGGGTGAAGGGAGAGTCATCGTAATCGCAGGGGAGCGAAACCACTCACCCACACGAGATAGTTCCTGCAGCAAGTCGCCGTGAAAAGGAAAAAAAAGTCAGAACTGGTCGCGTGAGGGCCATCATAAGTCTAGTACGAAAAAGTCGAGGCGTTTCAAAAAGATGTTCCATCCGGAATGAAGGGTAAATCAAGAAGCTAAAAAGGGTGGCCAGAATACTACGGGAGGACATGAAGCTTCTCCGATACGGAAGGATAAAGCAAAGGCACGCGAAAAGTGGAAAAGGCAAACTATTCTCCGCCCCTGTTCCGGCACGGTGTATACGCTGGGAAAGAGGAGAGAATAAGCTCGAGGGGGTTAAGACTGGTCATCACATCATGACCCGGCTCCTCAAGGAGAGGTGAAGCCCTGAAACTCGGTCTAGCAAACTACCCCGCGGCCACTCGATGTCAAAAGAGCAAATCACGAAGGTGATTGGTAAAGAAACTCAATGGGCCGAAAAGGGAAAGGTCGTTGGAAAACGCCCCTTTGAGGATTGGCGTGGAGAAGGACTTGACCGAGATGTTCATGGAGTTGCCCGGGGAAGAACCCAAGGGGGAGTAAGGTGGAATAGAAAAAGCCCTCTAACGTGATGCTACGTTGGCAGTGAGAAGGAAAAACTTACAAGCGTACTTAAAGGAGAAAAAAGCATCGGAGCGAGACAAAGGTTTCAAGCAAGCGGATCTCCGGGCTCAACGGGAAAAAAAGGGCATGAGAGAATTGGAAGCAGGAAGCTTCCAAATCAAGATAACGTGATTTCGGTCGGTGGGTGGGATCGTGGTTTTATTTAAAAAGGGACACAGACAGAAGGGGTAGAAGAAAGCTAGCAAACTTTTGAACAAGAAGAGCCTGAAAAGAACAAATTGATGTCCGGGGGGGAGCGTTTAATCCGGAGCAAAGGCTGGAATAAAGGAAAAAGGGGGCAACATTGGAGGAGGGGGAGGGGTGTCTTGGCAAGCGAGCGCCCGCGTGCTTCCGGTTTCGATAAAACGTCGGCGAACCCACTCATAAGAAAAGGCCGAAGGAGAAATACGGGGAAAAAGAACTGGTACTCATTAGGGACTTAACTCCGGGGTCGCTTATCCGGGTTGGGGGTGCCGAAAAGGAGGGCTGGGAAAGCGAACGATGGAGTAAAAAAAAAAGGGGAGTGCTACGAACCGACACCGTGCCAATGTCCACCGCGAACAGTGAAATAGAAAATCTGTAATAAAACCTCAAAAATCATGCAACAGAGTCAAATCGGAGGAATAGGCTAGGGAAAAGTCGAACGGGGTCAGGGCTCAATCGGGGCTATTCCATAGAAGTTAAAGGGGACCCACTGACAAAGCGGTTAAAGGAAGAGGCCGTCACTAAATGGGGGGAAAAAAAGGAGCTCGTCATCTTGGCAAATATGACGACTGTCGCACCGGGACAGTTTCAGCCAATAAAATAAGACTTCAATCAAGAAACTGAACAGGGAAAAGGAGGTCTACGTGGAGCACTCGCTCAAAAACTGGCATCCGCCGCAAGTCCTGTCATCAGGCGGTAAAGGGGAAATATGGTTACTCGAGGATTAAAAAACCTCCCCTATAGCCGGCCGCACGCGCTTCGAGGGTAACCTATACAGCCTCCTGTCAGGCGGCGGAGGACCTGGAAGATAAAAACGCAAGGCCGAATTCAAAAAGGGGTAAAAATGTACGTCGGCGCGAGCTGGGGAAGGCGCGGAAGAAATCGGTGAAAGAAAAGCGTCAAGAGACAGACAAAGAAAAGAAGCAATAGGACTTGCCAAGACCGGAGTCCGCATCTGAGGGGGCTGATCTGAGATGGGGGGGGGGGAATCGGTCAAAAATCGCTTGAGCGTCGTCTCACACTTTCTGGGACCTTAAAAAAGGAGGGCGAACTTTGTCGGGTTGGCTACTAGATGTCCGAGCTGTTGAGAGAGGAGTCTAAATCCGAGGAAAAGAAACGTTAGCCCGGAGCACTACTAAGAGTTTGCACGCTATCTTCAGTCCTCCTGCCGAAGGTGTGTATTTGGGAGACTGACTATGAAAGGAGAATCTTTGCTGATTATTCTAAGTCCCTGGAGCCTCTATGTGCTCCGGTCCGGAGAATGCTTTCTGACCTCTAAGGGTCTGAGTACGCCATGAAGAAAGGGACCTAGCGCCAGCTGGACTCTCAAGAGCGGCGGTATTTAGGAGAACCCCGACGGGCTGTTCTAGTAGGGAGGAGGGAGAGCAACAGTCTAGACGAGTTTCAAAAAGGGGGAAGAGAGACCTTTCCTAACACTCACAACTGTTGCGCCAAATCATCTTCGAGGGGGGGATGAACTAAACGGTGGGCGAGGGATCTAAGTTAGGAAAAAGACACTCGCGCGAAAAGGAGACGTTAGCTAAAAGCCTCATACCTCTGTCAGACTCGGGGCCGGGTAAGATATAAATAAAAAGATCGGGAGGGCACCAGTAGGCTAAGAGTGGGAAAAGGCATTAGCTGCTGCGGGGAGACAGTTTCGGCCCTTGAGAGACGCGCCTGCAGAAGATGAAGGAGCAGACGCAGGGGCAGAAGCTATCGTCAAATGAAACCAGGGTTGGGAGGGGAAAAGGAGTCGGCTACTTGAGCCGCGGGAATCAAGTGTGTCATGGTAGGTCGGGGGGACTAAGGAATCAGAAAGTCTGGAAAGGGGGGGGAGAGTAATTAAAGAGCAACTGCTCCTTCTAAGAAAGGGGCGAAAAGTGGGAGTTCGAGCCGGAACCAGGGGAAAAATCCTCTTCGTCGACTACGGGGCCTCGGTCTATACACACGCACCGCGTAAGAAAAGGAGGTAATCCCTGGTCCTCGGGATGTTCTGTCTTAACTCTGGGGATCGCGGAGTGTCTTGTGCCAAGGCGTCCCGGGTGCGGAAGAGAAGGGGAAAAAAAAGAAACGTGAAGCTAGTTCTCTGTCAGAGGTGCGCTTAGATCGACGAATAGACAGTACGATCATAGGGATTAGGATGGAAAAGAGAATCGGTGCGGTTCTTAAAGGCTCTTCACCAGGCAAAAAGTACGGCGAAAATGAAGAAGGGGATGGAAAGGGGAGGCATCCATCGATCGCGACCAAAAATCACCTGTGGAACCAGCGTAGAAGACTGGGGGTTCACGGACACTGGAGGATCGGAGTGAGGACGTGACGAAACAAATCGCTCTAAACCGGTCACTGACGAGGATTCAAAGGGACAAAATCTGAGTTTGCGCGCAAATCGGCTCGGGGGGTTCGACGACAGAAGCGAACCTTAAACATTCATGAGCCAAGAACCACGCCACGAGGAACCAAAGAAAACAGGGAGGAGAAAATAAAAGGGGAGGGACTAAGCGGAAAATCTCGGGGACGCGGTCGTCTGCTAAGCCAAGGACAACAACAGGTCGGGGCTTCAAAAAAATTCCGCTACAGCCACCGGATGAAAAGGCGCGAGACGGAAACCTGAATCTCGCGCAACGGCACGGGGGGCGCGGGATGTGAGTCTCGGACTCGATACTGTTTATCGACGGGGGCGGGAATAGAAATCCTCAACTAGGAGGGAAGGAGGGGGAGAGGGAGTGATACAGAATCAAGGGGGGGCGCACATAGATGTCATCGGCGAGGCCGAGATCCGCGGGGCGTCCACGCAAAAAAGAGCATACAAATGAAAAGCACCGGGGTAGGTTCGAGTGGCCCCGAAAGAGCCAGGGGGGTATGTAGGTACGCCCGTGGGCTAAAAAAATTGGTTGTCATGCCGCCCAGAGCGAAGAAAAACAGTGCAAACGGGTCAAGGGCGGTCGGAAGCACTAGGTTACGTACTTGGTGAGTCTTGAAGGGGGTGTTAGGCAAAGCAAAACGGGGTCGACGACTGCGTCGGGTAACACCAGAGCGACCTAGCTACCTAAAAAGAAAGGGGTACCAAGAGCGAGCCTCCATTTGACACTGCAGTCCTGTTTAGACTAGCAAGAAGGCAGAGGGCGCTGAGGAACCAGTCGGCGACAACGAGGAACAGGGGTGGGGGGTAAGAAGAAGAACGACCGCGGGGCAAGCGCAAGGATCGATGCCGCCTGGGAGTCCGGGTGGGTCAGAACGGGAAGACCGCAGATAGGGAAAACGGAACGCGGCGTATGAGGAGGGAGTGAGCGGTGCTCAGCGGGCCAAACTGCGAAAAACATGAGTGAGTGACAGCGCAAAAGAGCCGCAAACTGCCGGGGGGATCTGACGCCAGGATAGGGGAGGCCCAGCACGAACAGCGGGACTGAAAAGGTCATCGGCAGGTAAGCACTGCGAGCCGGCACCTAATATAGGCGAGCCAAACGTGATGGCAACGTTAATGCACGGCCAACAAGACGGCAAAAACGTTGAGAGAAACAACCGGATATCAAAAGAGGTGGCGGAGAACCGGGGTCCCGACAGCCACATGTGCCTACATAGGCCCGGGTGAAGGTGCACGAGCGACGGGGAAAGAAAAGAGTCCTCTCGACGCGGGGAGGCGGAAGAGACTCATCTGTCCCTGAAGAAACGCTGGCGAGCAGGCTTTAAGAAAACGGGACCAGAAGGAAAAAAAAAGGCTCCGAGCATGGAACCGTTGGATCACTGTCGTGGTAGCAGGAAAGAGTTGCCTGATGTCGGCGTTCGGGCCGTAAAGCCTAAGATCGCCGCTAGTTTAAAATAAGAAATAGAGAAACGGGGGGGGCGTTCAGGCCGATCGACGAAATTGGCGCAGGTTTGCGCGATCAATTTGAGTTGAGGAAAGAGAAGAAACCGCGTTCAAGAAAGGAAGAGAACACCGAGGCCGTGTCAAGGGAAAAAGCCTCCTCGTCGGAGTTAACATCTGGAATCGTGGACTTTACGAGGGAAAGGGACGGCGGGGAGACCAACGCCGTAAAAAACGAGGAACTTCGCGGCGTCCACGAAACGACTAGATCAGTTGCCAAGAGGGGAAGAGCCCGGGGGGTCAAAGCTTGAGGGGGACGCAGGTGTGGGGTAGACTTCGTCGCAATACCATTAGACGAGTGCGGTACGAGGTGAAAGAAAATTAAGAGCCGGGGAAAAAAAACACAGGCGATCGCGACGGAGTGAATAACTGTACGACGAAAAAAAGAGGTTTGACTAGGCAAAAAAAAGCGCGAACAGAGTCTCAGGGGGGAAGGGCGATCCCAAAGTTAAATGTACTCGTGGATCCGTTTCAAAAAGAGGCGGATCCCGGATCTACAGGACTCAGCATCAAAAAAGAAAAAACCGCTTGGCCCGGGAAGGAGGACGAAGGGAAGGGGTATGAAAGACGAAGAAGCACTATGAGGGATCCGATCCACTCGTCAAGAATCGCTGGAAATAGACTACAGAGGAAATCGAGGTGCGGTTCAGAAAGAGATAGACCGAAGGAGCTGTAAAAGAAACTGGGGAGTCTATTCATGATATGCACCACAACAAGGCGCCCGGCATAGCGCCCACAGGGAGGTAGGTTATGGAACTGTGGGGAACCGACACTTATGTATTTTAGGAACCAAGCTGACCCTACGACGTGGTTGCCGGGGAATGCCGGCATATGAAAGGAAAATCCGTGACTCTTGGGGCAAAAAAGAAGATGGAAATGATCAGTAAAAACGCCTACTCGACCCATTGAACCAAGTAAAAGACCCATCGGTAAAGATTTGAGGGGAAATAGGGCATGGGGTCCTGAATCGAGGAAGATGAGGAACCTCATTTCAATAATGCAGTTCGCGCGTCTCGGGACGTGGAGGAAAGTGCAAGCGCGAACCTGGGGGGGAGGTAGAGACAAAGGCCTGACCGCAGCTTTTCGGAAAAAGGGAGTAACGCAAAAGGCATCGAAACCATTTGAGGAAAGGGACACATAACTGTCCTTCAAGTACACTTTTCGTACAAAGGGGTCGGCCTGCGGCCCTGAATCTGAGGGGGGACCCTAAGGGAAGAAGTGAAGTCAAAGCCCCGATCGCGACCAGGCTTGCAAAATGCGAAACAAGGCTCAAAGGGGAAAAAGGCGATATATATGGGGCAGTTCCGAAGAAGGGGAATCTATGCGCGTTTAAGCTGAAAAGAAGTGCACGCAACGCAGGTGGTTCGTCAAGAGAAGGTGAACCGGGTAACTGGGAGTCGGGAAGGAGCTGTACAAAGGGTGGTGGGGGGGGTGTTGGGTGGGGGTTTGGGTGGTTGTGGGGGGGGGGGTGGTCGTGTGCAGGGGCCCTACAGCAACAGACCCCCACCCCGAGGGACGCCTGAGGGGAAGAGAGAAAGCAACGCCCCCAGAATGGGAAAATCCAGAAGAAATGAAGCACGGATAGGGTAGGGAAGACCTTTTCCAGGTGCGCGCACAAAAAAAACCGATGCCCTCGGAGGGCCGCGACCGACGCGGTTGAGAGGAAGAAGCAGAGGGGGGCACACGTTGGAGGGGCATTGATTCCAAGCCTTGGAGTTTGGTCGGCACAGCCGGCGTGCGATGGGATGAACCGAAACACGACACAGGTCAGTCAGAAGGGGAGAAGGAGAAGAGTCGAAAATTTTAAGAGAGGCCCCGAACCTCAAGTTTTGAACATCGTCCAAGGGTTTTACATTCGGAACAATCCCACGTCCGAGAGAGAGAACCGGGAAGTGCGGGGATGTCCGGGAAGACGCCAGGAAATTGAATGATAGGAGTCAAAAAAAGGGCGAAGCGGTTCTCGGGTCTAAGGTTCAGGCGGGAAGTCGAAGAGGAACATGATCAGAGAATCACTAAGGCGAGGGAGAAAGCTAGCAGGCCATGGTAAGGGGGACCGAAGAAGGGAAGGAAGGGGGGAATGAGTTCAATCGCTCAGGAAGAGACTTCACTCGCGTTCGAGATAGACCGAGGGGAAGGAAGCCGGGTTACCAAAACAAAAAATGGGGAGGACGGCTGGAGCAGAACTACAAGGGGGAATTTAAAGATTGGAAAATCCGCAACCGAGGGAAGACTGGGAGGAAAGCCAAGGGACTTAACCCGCGCCCAGTACTCTAAAAAAGCAGATACTACCACTTCATTTGGGCAGCTACGCCGATGAGGTCTGTGGAATGGTGGCTCCTAGGGCCCTACCCATAACGATTAAAACGACAAAAGTCCCAATATCTTCAGGTCAACGGTTAGTCAGGTGAAAAAGAAGAAGGGGGGAAAGAGCGCGAGTCGGATCGTTGCCTCTCCGACAATATAGCGCGTACAATCTCGTACCTTGAAAATGCGTGGATAAAAAGAGAAAGCAGCCAAAGGGGGGTTCAAGGGGGGGAAACGAACGACGCACTTCCCTTAATCAAAAAAAAAATAGCGGTCTTCAGCGCGCAACAATGAGCGACTGGTGTAAAAGAAAGAGCCTGACCCTAACAGCCGAAAACCCAGAACGCTCTCCTGAGTTGAAACTTCAAGAAATTCGTGACACTCGAAGGGCCAAAAAATTTGTGGTCTGATCAAAGGGGAAAAAAGAAGCGATGCAGAGAATGAGGGGACCCGGGAGCAGCTGCAGCGGGGGGCACCGGGTACTGGACGTAAGGGAGTTCAAAAAAAGAAGTCTTGAATAAGAAGGGCGGAAAAAGGAATGTGAAAAGAGGAAGTGCCCACCGGAGGGAACTTGTATAGCTCCAGTCATCAGTAACGGGAATTGGTACCCCAGGAGAGAAGGGCCAAGAGGGGAGAATTTGCCGAAGTGTCAAGGAGGAGGGCTGGGAATATTCGGAGAAAGGGTGGCCACCCAGTGAGAGTAGATCGGGACCAGACCTCTCGGAAAAATAATTATGGTGCTCACTCTATATAACTAACTGTGCGAGATTGAAAATCCCGATAGGTATTCCAAAGGAGAGCTGACGAGTTTAGCCATCATTTCGGGCTCGGGAGATCGAAAAAGAGAAGCACGATTTACGGAGAGTCCTAAAAAAAGAGCCGGCATATTTTACTCTATCGCTCAGGACAACGACAACCGGAGGAAAGAGAGCTACCTAAATGTGCCTCCTGCAAGTGAGAAGAGTAGTGAAAGAGTAGGTCCGAAAGAAGAAAATTCCCAACCAGCGCACGTCAAATTGAAAGAATCCCAACAGAAGCCGGAGTTCTCGAAGGGGACAAAAAGAAGATAGGTACCGGAAGAAAGAGTCGCTCATGATCTCACTTAGGGACACCCGTTCTCGCGTCTCCATCAAAAGTCGCCAAGATCACCGTATTTGAGGCACTAGGTCAGACAGGGGGGCCTAAAGTTGGGGAAAGATACATAGTGTCTTTGGGGCCTATAATTTGGTTCGTGAACTGGGCTTCATGGAATTACCGTGGGGGGAAGAGAGGAAATGAACGATGGTAGACTCGTTATCGACCTGGGTCGCGCACGCTGAGTAAAAACCGAATTGAATGCTCGCCTTCTTTGGTAGGGGTAAGTCGAGAATGGAAAGAGGGGAGCAATGCCATACACATGTGTGGAACCCGAGAGGCAAGGCAAAATGGAGGCTCTCAAAGGGGGTCATTTCTTATCTGACAGGGAGAAAAAAAAAGTGCGCAGGAACCGAAAGTGGAAGGGACGGGAATAAAAAAAACGATTTAACCAAAAAGGGAGCGCAGGATTGTCAAACGCAGGCAGTTGGGGGACGGAAAAAAAAGGTAAGATTAAAAACAGCCGTGCCGACCAGTAGGCTTCGATAACCAGGTAGGCACGTCGTTGTCAACTGATGCGAAAAATGTCAAACCACAAACGAAAAGGGGAAGGGGGGTAAAGGGCTATGGTCGTGACCACTGCGCTGCGCGAAAACCGTCAAACTCAAGAGGGTATCAGCTTGAAAAGAAAAGGAGGGACCTGTGGAAAGTATCCCTATCGAAGGACTGGGCACGTATGCCGAAGGGCTGGAAAGAAAAGTGACGAGAGGGAGGCAATAGTGGTGGAGGGGAATGTAAAACCCTAAAGATTGAGATTCAAGGTCTCCAAAGATGGGTCAAGAATTGAAAAGACCTACGAGAAAGGGCTGAAATGAATGAGATCAGGAGACGCTCGAGACTAAAGGGGGGGAGACGCGATTGCCCCTGGATAAAACTCCATGAATTCGGGTAACGTAATGTAACGCAAAAGGAGTCCGCCGGAGAACCCGTCGGCTGAAAATTGGAGGAGGACTGGTCGGCCTTTCAGAGAGAACTTATGTATGACCGCCTTGAAACCAGAAGAAAAAATCAGCCTCTGCGGGAGCCAAAATAAAAGTAAAGCACGTGGCTGAAAACCGGGGTGATGTTGAACGACGAAAAAAAAGCACTTGGTCCTAGCCTGGGAAAAGGGAGATACCTCACATTGAGGAGTCGGAAGAGAACCCGAATTGAGGAGGATTGTCTTTGAAGAAGAAAGCAGAAGCTGACTTAGACAGTGGGAAAAAACTCAGGCCCTCTCCAAAAGTTAATGGCAGAAGGAAAAAAGCCGCGGCGATAACAGAGGACTTAAAGGAGGGGGGAAGAGCGGTGAAAGGGTCGAATAGGGAGGAAGAAGGGATCCCAAAAAAACGACTTGATTACCCTTGTCAGGTTGGGGTGGGACGTCTTCCTTAAAGGAGGGGGGGGAAGGTGTCAGTGTGGGGGAAAGATGCGAACTACCTTTGTAGCATCTTGCAACAACAAAGAAGTTCAACTGCAAACTGGACGAAAATGTAATTAAGGGGAGAGGGACTTAGAAAAAATTCGAAAAAGAACCTAGAGTAAACGGGACGAACGACGACGAGGAGAGTGGCTTTGCACATTGGGGAGTCAGGAGTCTGGAAAGGGGCTGACCGTCGTTCAACAGAAACACTTGGATCCCTCAAACAAACATCAATCCATCGAAATGTTCCCGAAAAGGGAGCGGACTTGAAGATGAATTACTAAAC
>Ga0179593_1260836_pt1 | contig 14525 bp, 18 predicted proteins | sample CZODoug2_1_08_16_FD_185931 | JGI IMG/M metagenome (GOLD analysis project Ga0179593, IMG submission 185931) | Vadose zone soil fungal communities from Angelo Coast Range Reserve, California, USA - CZODoug2_1_08_16fungal (PacBio error correction) | ecosystem: Environmental > Terrestrial > Soil >...
ACGGACTCCGCAGCGTCTGAGGAGTTCTAAGCGGGAAAAGCTGTTTCAGAAGATATGGGGGGGGGGGAGGGACTTGTACTAGGGTGGGCACAACCGCAACGGGAGGAATCCTTGGTCGGGAAGGGTCGAAGTCCAGGGGGGACAGAGCTGGGCGTGCGGGGCAGAGAGGGAAGGTAAAGGAGAAAAAAAAAAGTTACAGGTCGCCCTCAAGGGTGAATTTGGGGGGGGGACTTGAGGGAAACAACGCAAAGGTCGCTTTCAGTTTGCGGACTCTCGTCTTAGAAATGAAGAGGTTGAGTCTTATTCAAATCATCGGAGGGGAGGGGTGAAACCCCACAACCCAGGGGGCGGCGGAAAGAGCGCGGAGAGAAAGTGCGTCTTGAAGACGCAACGGTTGAAAAAAGTGGGGAAAGAGCAAGTATCTTCAACTTAGAGAAGTAAATTTTCGAAAAAAAATACGCGGGCTTCGAAAATGCAGCGTACGTGCAATTTCGACGGGCACGCACATCCGGAGGGAAAAAAGGGACTTGGCTCAAATATCTGAGGCATTGAGGGCTCACGGGTCTCTCTGTCCACGTCAGAGATATCGCGAGCCGAGCACGCAGAAAAGGCTCGCCGGAATGGTGTTCCTCAAAGGTATATTCACGGCTTCCGGAGAAGGGGGCCAAAAAAAAGGATGTTTCAAGACCCGGAATGGGGGAGATACGCCACGTTCGAACTGTGTCGTGCAGTCGAGATGAAGGGATGGAGTCTGCTGAAAGGTTAAAATTAGGTGGAATAAAGGGGGGCTTTGCGGGTCACGCGCGGGAAGTCAAGGTTACTTTACGAGGGAAGGGACGGTTAAGGCTGGTAGACGAGTAAGGAGAACGCGTGAATGTAAGCGGAAACCTGCATACGTTCACTTACTTCATGTACAAGGTGAGACGGCCGACGACTTTGAGGTAAAAATCAGTACGATCTTCGATTGGGGTGCAGGAAGGGGTCGGTAGGGGATTTCTGAAAATTTTAAAAGAAGGCGAAAAGCGAGCATGAAACTCCACGATGGGAAGTAATGAAGGTCACTCTGGCATCAGCAAGCAGAAAGGGAATCGCCTGGACACGCAGGGGGTGGAAGGCATGTGGTGATAAAACTGACACCCGCAGACGGGAAAAATAGAGGTTCGCCTTCTCGGCGCAGTAGCCAGGGCAGGTTGGGGTACGCGGGAGTGAGGGAAAACGACCTCAGGCCGAAGAGTCATCACATTGAGAGAGGGGGTGGGCGAAGTTCAAGTTTCTATTCGACTCTGCCAGCCTTTGTACAAGTGGCAAGCGGAAGAGGTAATTCATTAAATAGAAGGGAAAACTATTAGGGAGGACGTCGCCTAGCTCGGGAGAGTGCGTCGCCGAGTCAGGGGCAAAAAAGGGTACGAATGAAATCAGCAAAACAAAAGGGAATATGCGACACTCATTCTGCGTTTCCATAGGCGAGGGGGCGGAGGAGAGCTATTCATACTGGGCGGTAGATCGTAGGGAAGAGGAGTTCATCAAACGTCGGCTCATGGAAAAATAGATATAAAAGAGGAAAATAAAACATATATTAAGAAAAGGAAGGAAGGGGCGCAGAGGACCTGGGCTGCGTAGGGAATCGTCGGACGACGACAAGTTGAATCACTTCCGGAGTCTTTGAAATTCTACGAATTTCGGAACCATAGGGACCTTATTGACGGCATTGGGCGCGATATGCCAGTAGGTCTGTAGTCGTAAAGAGACCTTCGTGCGAAATCAAGGGCGACGAGATTTCCGAAGGAGGAAAAGAAGAAAGGTAGTACAAAGGCCCTTACGAACGCGCGCAGAGATAAAGGGGTTCCTGAGGCCGGCGAACAAATCCGTAGAAGGACTGGGAGAATCGAAGAGGGTAGGATGCCCGAAAAGCGCAGACCGTGACAAACAACATAGCCCAATAAGGGGGGACTGAGAGCGCGAAAAGAAGTCCCCTGCGGCGTCTGGGGAAGTTAACAAAGAGGAGGTCAAAGCGGAAGTGCTCAGGAAATCCTGCAGGATGATGAAAACGGCAACCGCCATGGCAAGGGAGCATGACGTGTGGTTTCGGGCTCGATGCAAGAACCAAAAAGAATAGCGGGAGAAAAAAAAAGAACAATGGGAGACTTAAGGTTCGGGTGAACCTCTGGCGCGGGGAAGGGTGGAAAGTTGGGGGCGTTTTCAGGGGGGAGCGATGTAGTGAAAAAAAGACCAGGGAAATGTGTTGTCCGCGATGGTAAAAGGCCGACTGGAGAGGAAAAAAAAAAAATACGTATCTTGACGAAGAAGGGGCTCAAGACGGGAGTCCGGCGCAATTCCGGGACATAAAAACACAGATGCAGAAAACTACTCTAGAAAAAACGGAAAGGATTAAATCCCATCGGGAGGGGGGGTGAAAAAAAAACCGGCAATGACGACGTGTTATCTGACTAATTCTGGACAGTGTCAAGTCTTGAACACGGCTAGCGAGAAAATAAATAGGGTCTCAAACACTTCTCGGAGTAGGGGCGGGGGAAAAAAGGTCGGCGAGGAATATAACAAGAGAGAGGTATCTGCTGTAGTCAATACAGCATCAGTCAGGCGAACGGGAACGCGTAAAATAAGAGGAAGGGGGGTAGAAGGTTTTGAAGACGGGGGGAAAAATACCGATAGAAAGAAGGTCCGGTCGGCTTCGGAAGGGGGGGAAGTGTGATCGACGTCCTTAACTGTAGAACGTGACAAAGGGGTTTAGGAAGCCGCAATTGTCGCAGAGACCGTCTCAAAAAAAAAATAGAGGAAGACAGAAGTGCCGCCTAGGACCAGCTAGTGACTTCTAATAAGAGCGGAGAAACCTGAGGGCAGGTGGGGGAATCGCCGCGATCGCATATTATCAGTGTCGGGAAGAAAAAGCTTTGCTTAATCACAGCAAGGAAAGCTGAGGGATTCCGAACAAAGCTGGGGAAGGCTTACTTCTGCCGGAAGAGGGGGAGGGCGAATACTCTTGTGAAAGAGGCAGCGTGACGCGACCACGTTGGAAGGGGGAAAGAAAAGTTTAAGTCAACCGGACAATGAGGGAGGCAAACTCGGGGAATCCGGACGGGTGGGGGGGGGAAGGGGAGGATGCTGACTTGATTTGAACTATTGGTATCAAGGCCTTGAAGGTCAGTCGGAGGTTAGCGTCTGATTATATCAAAAAAAGCCGATATTGGATCTCGGATTGAAAAGGGGGGGATAAAAAAGGAAGGTACCTAAAGTTGGAAGCTAGTGGGGGGAGGCTATTAGAGTCTATGGGCGTCAAGAAAGAAGACTGGCACGCTCCTGAAATCTGCCACCGCAGAAACCGACAGACCCAACGGAGAGGGGGGAAAAGAATCTTGATTGGAGAACGAACAGGAGGGGAGAAGAGTCAGTCACTGAATTTTTGAAACGGGAAGGGGCAGAACGACAAGAAACGAATGGCGGGGGCCGATTAGAATAAGCGCTTGATCAACTACGGGGGGCGTGGGAGAAAAGTAACTCGTCTTTCACGCAACAAAAAAACGGGCGGATTAAAAAAATATATATAAGAAAAGCCGAATCAAGGAAAATGGGGGGGTGAAAGGGATCTGACCTGTAAAGCGAGCGCATGGGGGGACGTTGTCGGCAGGTGTGGAATCTTTCTTGGGGTGAGGGGGAAGGGGAGCTAAGAGGAGTTGGGAGATTCTTTGCAAGGACGACAGAAAGAGGACCGCGAGGCGCGGGAGGAATGAGGACTGTGGAAGGGAGACGTGATAGGCTTCAAGAGCTAAGTTACTTCAAACTAATCAAAAACTCGCCAAAGGGAAGCACCCGATGGTCAAATTCCCGGTGACCTCCTGGAATCAATCGACCTTCGGGGGAGGACGAGATTGCTCACCGCGTAATCCTACGATGACTTCAAAAGCGAGGGAAAATACTAAGCGGCAAAAGTCATCCTCGGAACCCAAGGATTTCCGGGAAAAAAAAACAAAGGGGAGGGGACCTAATTGATGTTGCAACGCAACGGGTGTTACGGAAACGTCTTCAACAGTTGCGCGGGGGGTGGAAGCTTACTAGAAAGATGAGCGGGGAAGCTTACATGTAAGCGGTGAAAACAAGGGCGCTGGTGGTCAGTTCTACACGGGTGGTTTGGAATGGAGTGGTGGAATCTAGAACTGGGTACGGAGGCAGGGCGGGAATGGATAAACAATCTCGGGACGAGGTGAGGGCGCTAACACGTTTAAGAAGAAAAAGGCGAAGCGGAAGGAGGAACAGCCATCTTTGCGGACCGAGAGGGAAGAAGGGGCTTTACATACAAAAGGTTCGGGGAGGGAAAAAAATGGCGGTTTTTTTCGAAGTTGGAGGGGGGGGCCTGGAAGGAAAAAGTAAAAAATAAAGACGGGCTAAAAAAGCTGGACGATGCGTTTATTCTCTCTGTTTAACTTGGCAGGGGAGAGAGGGGGGACAGCAGGCAGAAAGAAGTCTTCGTAGGGGGGGGCAAATGGCGGTAGATACAGGGAGTGCTGTCGAAATCTTCTGAGGAGGAGATGCGAGCTCGACAGCTTTTGTCCGCGCAAGAAGGTTGAAGGGGGGAAAAGGGACGATTCAGCGGTGCGGTTCCAAGGGGGGGGCACTGCGCAAAAAAGCTCGTCATCTTGTGGAGGATACTCCCCTAAACTTGGGGGATTCAGCAGATACCTGTAGTTGACGGGGGACGGAGGTTCGGGGCAACATTGGGGCTGACGGTCGGATGGGACGTGGTCGCGGACTTTTCGAGTGAATGGGAGGACTTTACTGCGGGAGCTTGAGAGGGGGACGTATCCGTAGGAGCGGGGGAAAAAGCGAAAGGGGAAAGAGAAAGGGTGAAAAATACTCTTCAGAAGTGATGTTTAGGGTCCTCTTTGTCTTAATTAAGAGACAAGAAACAACATGTCAATACAGTAAAGTTTAAGAGGGCAGTAAAGAGAAGTGAATATTGGGGAGGACTTCCGGAGAGAGAGCTAAAAATACGCTCACGCATGGGGAGCCTGATTGAATGAGGTAGGGCATAATCAGACAGGGGGAAAGAGTATTCCCTTTCTTAAGCGAAAAGAGGTTGGATCAGTCAAATTCAGGGGTCGGGACGCGCACCTGAGGGGACGCAGGAGACGCGAGGCTCAACGGCACATGGCTGAGGTGGTTGAGACGTGACGTTGCCTTTCAATACTCTACCTATCTCGGAAGACAGGACCAGGTGGTCAATTTGGGAAGGTGTCTACGAAGGGACGAAGAGTGTAAGGGGGGCGGCGGACGTTTCGCGAGGATCGGCATACGGCAGAGGGACTAATCGGGGAAAAGAAAAGGGGACAGAAATTGCGTTTCTTCAAGGGAAGGGATTCGCCGGGAAATGACTGTGTCTCCGACGGGATAGAGGGCAGTCAAGCGAGAGACTGTACATAAGGGGGGAGGGGAAGGTGCACGGAGGGAAAAAAAGAAAAGGGGCGGGTATTGTCAACGAAGCGCGAGGCGGCGATGACACTCTCAGAATCTGTGACGAGGATTATCTCTGTGCACATCTCAGGAGAGAAAAAAACGAAGGGGGAAGGAAGGTAGGTTGTCACTTCATCTATCTAGGGGGGAAGGGAGCGGCTTGCGAGTAAAAGGAAGGAGGAATCCTGCGGGGGGGGCATGACCGGTTCAATGTAGACGGAGAACAGTTCCTAGGCGCTCTTAGGGGATCGAAGTGTGAGCGAGTAAGTGTGTAAGTATAGTGCAACAGTCCGAGCTTTCGGGAGGCGAAATTATTCACTTAGAAAAGGAAAGATTTGACCTCGCCAAAATACTCTGAACTCTAGTAGGCGGAGAATGCTAGAAGGAAAGAACACATGGGAGCTGCACTACAGGAGAAAGTAAAGGGAAGTCCGGGAAAAGTAAAAATTATACGTTGGCCATGGATGGGGAATTCGTAAAAAAAAAGAAGAAAAATGCGGTAAGGCAACTCTGAATACGTAACGATCAGAAAATCAAAAAGCGAACATTAAGTAGGGGGTAACAAAGCACAAACACCGTGCACTGAAAAAAAGGAAAAGATAGTTTTCAGCCTTCTGCACAAGGAAGTGGGGAAATGAACCGAGGTTGCGCTAAGCCCAACTGCATGCATTAGATCTATTCAGTCCGCCGGAAAAGGATACGAGAGGCCATGCATCTCTCATCTTTGTGTGAGGAGAGGGGGGATCAGGGGGAAGGCTGTCGAATGAGATCAAACTGAAACCTGCCGACTTTCGGGGTCCAAGAGAAAGGGCGGGGAGGGGGGTATGGGGAAAGGGGGCAAGGGTAGAATTGCAAGGAAAATGGAAGTAGGAGGTTGTGTTTTCGAGTTCAAGGGCCTTGAAAAGGGCAAGTACGCGGATGCCCGCGAGGATAGAGCGAAAGGGACCGGTCAGGATCCCTGGAGAAAAGCGTCGTTAGGTAAAGACGGACGCGAAAATGTGGTCCCAAGACGTCGGGGAAAGAACGAGAGCAGGCGGTGAGAAGAGATTAAATTTCGCAGTGGTGGGATCAAGAGAAAAACCCGGGGGGAAAACTATAGTGGAGGTCTCCGTAAGGTAAAGGGGGTCAAAAGCCTGGAGAGAAGGGAAAAATTTCAAAACAAAGAGCGAAAGAGCGACGGAGGTATAATCGAAGCGTCAAGTAGGCGAAGTCATCTTCTAAAGACAGGCGGGCGAGTAGCTTTGGAAATACGAAAAAAGGGGACAAGTAGCTAAAAAGCTCATCCCGAGGGCATTGCGTAAAGAGAACAGGAGGGAATGGGTGGAAAGGTTAAAAGAGATCGTTACACTGCGACGAACTTTCTACGGGTTCCACAAAAAAAATTGCGGGTGGGGGTAGTCACCTACTGACTGTGATGGATATAGAAGGGTAACGCTTCTGCTTACCGGTGCACTCAGAAAAGTGGCCGAAGCTGGCGTCGGGTAAACGGAAGGGGGATCCGATTACCCAGGGTCCAGAAACAACATCGTGCAGTGTATTGGAGGTAGATTCTCTAGCCTCAAAACCTTCTGTAAAAATGTAGGGGGGGGTCAAATTTCTGGGTTTGAAAAACCATAACGAAATTGGGAAGAAGAAAACGTATGGAGGTGTAACGAACATCTGCGCGAGAACGGAGGACTAAATCCATCATTTCAGGGCTAAAAAAACGCTTAAACTAGGAAGGGATTAACAGCGTGGAAGGAGGGGGCTATGGCCAATTTACGTCTCAAATACAGGGGGTGCAGAAGGGAATATGAAGAGAAGCTGGTCCGCTCTAGTACGGGAGCGGATCGGAATTGAATTACGAGGTTTATGTGGATGAAATGAGAGAAGAGAAGACACTCATAGTCTATCCGGGGAGAAGAACTGAAACGGCAAGAAGAGGGGGAGGCGAAGGGGGCGTCTGAGTTGCGAGTGGCATTAGTCCGACGCAAAAGAGAGGACGAGACTGCAGTCTTAAAAAGGACAGGGGGGAGAAAAAACGAGATTTAATTGAACTCCCGACGAAGGGAAACAGAAAAGATACGGTCTGACCGTCAAGGAAGCAAAAACTCACAGATGTCAATACAGGAGCGGAAAGGGACAGAAAAGCCGAAAAACCGGACGGGTCGATCCATAGGAGCAAAAGCGTATGGGGAAGTAAAAGGATCGATCCGCATCCTGTTAGGAGATGAGGAATCGTCAAGACAACCAAAAAAACATACTAGGAAAAAAATATAGAAGATTAATAGAAATACGGATAAATTAGGGTTGCAAGAGGACGGGACGGTGCTACCTCCATGAGTGGAGACATGTGGTAGACACCCTGTGTCGGGGGGAGGATCAGGGGGGGGGGGGTGTGTAGACGAACGACCCGGGGGTTGGGAAAAGTCGGCAAACTCGCTTCCCTCTGCACAACGGCGTTTAAGACTGAACGGGGGACCGTGTGGGTGCAGGATACATAGGGACGTTGGGGGCAGGAGGAGAAATGGGAATGTCCCTATGGCTGGCCCCAGCGGAGTAGCTGAGCCCAGAAGAACATTCGAAAACGCCGGGGTTTTCTCTTGCAATCGTGTACCCTTCCTACCTCCCTTTTTCTTTAGGAAAAAGAGACCGAGGGGGCCTGCGATTCTCATAGGAAAGCGACGACCAAAACTCAATGTGACTTCCCAGGCGCTGATAGCAGCGTACATCCCGCGCCCTTAAAGAGAACTGGGCTGCAAAACATGAAGGGGTAAAAACTATGGGGGTAAATACATTTCAGAGGTGAGATTAAGGAACGTAATCGAAACTTTGGGACAAGTGGGGGATTTCAAACGGAGGGAACTGGGGACGGGGCGGAAACCTCTTGCTGAGTTGGCCAGGGAACGTGAAACAGAGGGGCAGGGAAAAATCGGTAATCAGAATTCACTCGGAACGGCGAAGACTGGCGAAGATACCCTCAAATTACGGGGAGGGAGAAGTGAGACGGGGGGGATAACCGCAGAAAAATTTTTCTAAGGGAAGCTTGGGGACAAACAAACGGGGGGGGGGGTTGGGGGTAAGTAGAAAGTATCCCACTAAGGCTAGTGTGGGGAGGCGGAGGGAGAGGAAAAGAAGTGCGGATCGAGAATCTAAAAGGAGGAACCGGGACGAGACGGAAATTGACACTGAGAGGGCGGAAAGAATCCCAAGGCGACGGCGGGTGCATATATCAGAAAACTGGGGGCCCGGGACGGGAGGAAATTGGGGGGTAACGACTGTGAATAAACTTCACGAGTTCTATTACAATTGGGGGGTACCTATCTAACACGTTCAACGAGGGGAAAACCCATTTCACTCTGAGTATACCGCTGGAGAACTTTCGTTGGGAGTCAATGAAAAAACATTTTCGCGAAGGCGGAAAAGGATCGAGAAATTAGACTCGGATGTTCGGGAGAAGGTATCGAACTGATCTGAGGGAGTTTCGGAAGCCGAACGCCGCAGCGAAAGGATACTTATCTAGATGCGTAGCCGTAAACCGCAGGGGTGGCTAGGCTGACGCCGGTCGCCCGCAAAAAATTCTGGGGGGGGGACCCGAGAGTGGGAAACAAGAGGGTGGGAAACAGAAAACTAATGAAGCCTGTAGCTTCAAAAAAAAGCAGGGACTTTGTGTAGACAGTACATCCCAACTGAGGATACTTTGAAGCCAGGAGGTTAGAGGAGGGGTTCAGCGTCCGCACGGGGGGGGGGGAACCGGGTCCTCCGGATTGGAGCGTCAGTCTGAAATAAGTGAGAGAGGATTACTGCACGGGTCATTGAATTCTTTATCGAAAAAAAGGTTATGAGGAGTCTGGCTGAAGACGGGGAAATCTAACGAACAAAGACGGGGGCGTAAGGGTCCGGCTTCAATTGCAAGTCAAAAGAGCGGGAACGGTCTGAACGGAAAATAAAGAAGAAAGATATGAAGTGAAGGGATGGGGGAGGATGTGAGTGCAGTGGATAAACGCGTCCATGTGGGGATGAAAAACCTTTATCGTCTTGTGAATTTGACTAGGGCGTGTTGGGAGAAAGAAACAGTAAAGAGAAGTCGCCAGGTTAGTTAGAAAATTGGCGTGGGAAGGACAGTGCTCGCAAGTGGAAGACTTAACGACGGGGGAGGAGGGCACACTATCCGTTTGAGATAATAACCTGAAGCAAGCTACGATCAGGGTTGCTTTGGGGGGGGGATTGGGAGAATTTCAGAAAGAAAAAAATCCTTCAAGTATACTGATAAGACAGGAAATGGGTGCGGCTTGTGTGGGCAATGGCACCCAAAAGGGACGACCTTGGATGAAAACGGAGGGGACAGGTCACAGACGAAGAAAGGAAACTCGACGCGAGAATGGCCTGAAGGGGAAGGAAAGATTACTTTCAGCAGTAAGGGAGAAAAAAAAACGAAAGGGGACGAGGGGGGGGGAAGGGGGGACAATAGGAAGGAAGACGTAAGAAAGAAGTCCTCATCAAAACAGATAAGGGCGTAGGGGGAGGAGTCAGGGTAGGGTTTTACAAGACGAAGGGGAAGGAGACTGGGAAGAAAGGAGGGGTGGGCGGGAAGGCGGGTAGTAAATGCAGGAAGAATTCGATAGGCTATATGAGAAAAGAATAGGACAGATCGAAGAAAGAACAAAGCTAACGTATTATGGAAGAGAGAGATGTGCTTAAAAAATATAGTCTCTATTTAGCATCGGCTGCCTGACGAGGTACCTAAGTTTGCATGTGGCTCCCGAAGGGGGAAAAAAAAAAACTACGAAAAGTACGCAAGAGCCGAGGAGGGAAAAGGAAGGGTGAAATATTCCATGTAAAAAATAGTTATTGGCAAGAAGGAACACTTCCTTGCTAAATGGGGAGGGGAGAAAAAAGAAAAGTCAAGTAGGGGAAAAAGAAAAGAGGTCGGGCTCTGATAAGATGCGGGGAAAGGTTTATACACTACGAAAAAGAAAAAAGTACGGAGGAAGGAGGAGAAAACGTGAAGAAGGAAAGGGGGCACACGCGGGACCGAAGGGGTAGAAGTGAGCTAATGCAGGGAGATGAGAAAGGCAAAAAGGGAAGACAGAACAAAGAAAGAGTGAGGGGTGATACTGCGAACGGCAGTATAAGATTGTAGCCAAAATTTTCACAGAAGGGATGTGCCTGGGAAAAAGTTACAAGTCAAGTTGTTCCCCTTGGATCACGAGGAAGAGGAGATGAACGAGGGCCGGGAGTGGCAAGGCGCATCCGATATGGGTTTAAAAAAGGGAGGCAGAATAGTAAGCGTGAAACACTCACTCTCTACTCTCAGATTCCAAGGAAGAGAACGTTAAATGGGGGGGGGGGGACTGGTGAGAGGGGGAGTTCGAATGAGGTTGGGGGGGGGGGGTGGGGGGGTGGGGGGGGGGTTGGGGGGTTTGGGGTGGGGAGGGGTGGGGGGGGGGGGGGGGGGGGGGTGGGGGGGGGGTGGGGGGGGAATGTCAAAGAACGAGTGTCTATGGGCATGTGAAAACTGGCAGAATCCTTAAAAAGAAGGAAGGGCTTGAAGAGGATAGATAAACGCAGTGAACCACAGTCGCTATTAGTAGGGGGCCTAAATGAAAGAAATTGTGCTCACTACCGAGAAAGGGATCCAACAACGTGCGTTTTCTTCGAAAAAAAAAAAAAAAAAAAAAAAAAAAAAAAAAAAAAAAAAAAGAAAAAGAAAAAAAAAGAAAAAGGTGCTATCTGTGGGTATCGAATTAACAGGCTTACGGTTGTGGGCAATCTTAGCTTGGGCGAGAGGACTGAAAATAAAGTGTAAAAAAAGGTGAAGGCGAAACTAGGCTCGGGACTATGGCAGATTGAATTTTTCTTTCTTAGGATATAAAGCTCAATGATCTGATCTTAGAAGCATATCAGAAAGAAGTTCATCGCGCACTAAAAGGAATGCGTCGACTACTTACGCGGTGACGAGGGCCGTTCTTTAAATTAAGGAGAAAAATGAGGTCTTCTGAAGGGGGAGAAGGTAGGGTGAAAGTGAATCGCGCTTAAACATTTTCTCAGAAAACTGGAAAAAAGTGAACAATTTCGTAGTAGTTCATTCTCAGGAAAAAGTAGAGGGGAAAACGACGAAAGGGCCTCGTTCCTAAGCAGAGCGGCATGGTACTGGGAAATCACGAATTGTCTGGCCTCAAATCGATCGTAAGTGAAAAAACTTTGATAATTCCTCTTCGACTAGCGCCTGTAAGCGCCATTGTGGAGGGGGTTGTCAAAGTCCATTCAAGGAAAAAAGAGCTCAAGCAGGGGGAGGAGTGGTCAAGAACTGCCGCTAAAAAATGCTGTTTCTTGAAGAAGAGGTGGAATCGGTAGCTGGAAATGTCTTGCTAAACTCAGTCGGCAACTATGTTCAGGTCTACAATGCGGGAGGTGACTGGTTAGGGTGAAGAAAGCCAAAGTTGAATGTGATCGTTCAGAGGGGAGAGTAAGAAAGGTATGAAATGATTCTGATCGTAAGGACGCAAAAACGGGGGCGTTTGAAGGGAGTTTTGAAAATTCCGGTGAGTAGTATCTCGGTTAGCGGGTAAAGATAATTCATCGGCTTAGACACCCTGGGGGAGAGACTGTTGAGAAAGTTATGAAAGTTGACGGGCATTAAAAAGTTTAGATCGAAGTGCGGGCGGGGCGTTACGGAGAGGGGGTATGCGGGGCGAAGAGATTGGCTGCGCCGGCCTACTGGAAGGACTTCCTCAGGTCCAGACGATTAAGGAACTGCAAGAACGCGGGCAATCTTCCACTTGGGTTATCTAAAGCTGCTAAAGTCTGGAAAAAAAATAAAAGCTTTCTCTTAGAACGTCTTAGAAAATAATGGTGGCAAAAACGGGAGATGGACGGTAGGGTCCGGAGAAAAAAAAGAAATTACACAAGCCTTTAGTCTGGCGGCTGGGGGATGTTATTATCTCACGTGCGTCCGAACAAAAATCAACAATCTCTGGGGATTCCTAGAGATTCGAGAAGATCAAGCCGAGTATGGAAGAGGATGGGGGGGGGGCACACAGTCGGGGACAGAGAACATCGGATTTTGCGCCTCGTGGAACGTGCTGTGCGTGGTAAACCGGAGCTTCCGTATCGGGACATCGTGGGATGCGGAGCTCAAAAAAAGACTTTAAAGATCAGGACGAGAAAGGAGGGGCAAAAGACAGTATAGGGGGGGGAGGTTGGGTGGGTGGGGCAAAGCACGACAAGCTTGTGCGGGACTCACCCTAAAATCACCCATTCGGAAGCAAAAAAAGGGTGACGTAGGTTCCCTTTCTCGACTGGGCCAAGAAAGGAGGGAAAAGCAGGTCCTGGGCTATGCATATGAAAGCAAAAATAACCCTATGAGAAGGCGGAAATCCATCGTATACGGGGGGCCCGCGCCATGGGTCGCAGAGGAAAGGGACTTTGAATCAGTCCTCATTCACCTGTGATTCTGACAAAAGTAAATTGGGGAGTTGAAAGGAGGAAACTTGTGCCTAACGTTAGAAAAAAAGAGGTTACTTCAGGGAGATGTGGAGGTCTTCTGAGGGCGGGCGACGTGAAAATAACGGAAAGGCTAGACTGCTGGTATATGAAGTCCAGAAGTTGGAAGGGGGGGAAAGTGCGTGTGGGACGGCAACATAACTAAGATGGGAGGTCTGGAGGGGAGGGCTTGCGCCGGAAAAATGACGAGGTTGGAAGGGAGGTAAAACCGGAAGGATCGAGTCGATTCCATAGATGCTTAGAGTTGCTCATTGGAAAGACTGAACGAGTTGGGATGGACCGCAGAGTTGTCCAGTTAGATTCTTGGGGAATGTTACGAAAAACTGGGGTGTGTATGGAAAAGAAAACAAAAAAGGAAAAACAAGGGGATTAAAAAGTTTTGACGGGGGAGATTAATCGCAAACTTCACCATTACAGGCGACTGGCGTGATTGTACTTACGGCTGCGGGGTATACGGAAACGGATCATTCACCGAGAAATCAGGTAAATTATTGCAGGCGAATGCAAACTGTTTGCAGAGTAAAAGGCGGTATTATCCTATCAGGCAGGGGGGAAGGTAGCGAGGATTTCAGAAGAAAAAAGGCTGTGAAAGGGGGGGGAGGAGGATCTGTGGCCGCAAAAACGGGAAACTTGGTCCGGAAGTTTCCCAAGAGGTTTCACCAAGAAAATAATGGGAGCGGGGGCCACCATCGCTGGGGGGTGAGCGTCAAGCGAGTCGATCAACTTTTGTCAACGGGTCACGGGGGGTCACGGGGGGACATCTGGGGGTGCTTGGATGGAAAGCCACGGGGAAACCCAGGGGTCAATTTTTCCCTGACGTGCGGGGAGGACTGTCTAGTCAGGTGGGGAAGCGTAGGGGAGAAACGTTAGCAGAATCACGAGAAAAAAAAAAAAAAGGGGGGGTTACTGACAGGGACCGCTGGACACTAAGAGCTACGGCGCAACGACGCGATTCCAAGAGAGACGAGAATTGGGGGACTGTAATATTTCTGGATGGATAACACACATTCGACCGAACTGAAAAAAAAACAAAAGTTAGGTGAGGGCCGCGGTCAAGGCAATTCATCAAGAGGACGTTATGATAGAGTGAGGGCGTTACTGGAACTCATTTCGGGATTACCGAATCTGGGGGGTCAGGGTCAAAGCGCACTAAAGGGGACAAAAAAGGCAGAAGAGGGCCGAGCTGAACCTATTTGGCTTGGGCGGGGGGGCCTCGCGTTTCGTTGTTCAAAAGGCCAATACCGAAGATAGGTTCAGACAAAAGAGAGGGAGCATGCGTTTCAAGGGAAAGGCTAAGGGGATCTTTCCAGGGAGGCGAGGGGAAGCTGTAGGAGGATACAATGACGAAGAGAGGGTATGTACTGTCATTATCTTAAAAAAGGACAGGTGCGTGGAACTTGCAATGTGAGAAAAAGAGGTTCATTTAAGGGTGGGGCAAAAATCTGGGATGTAACTGCCCGTCGTGGCCAGTAAGGGAGGGCTCATGGCTGGAGAGGGAAAAAGAAATAAGATATTTCAATGCAGGAGGCGGGGAATGAGTGCGATGAGGACACCTTATAAATCGAGAGAGGGGGGGC
>Ga0179593_1329134_pt1 | contig 14525 bp, 22 predicted proteins | sample CZODoug2_1_08_16_FD_185931 | JGI IMG/M metagenome (GOLD analysis project Ga0179593, IMG submission 185931) | Vadose zone soil fungal communities from Angelo Coast Range Reserve, California, USA - CZODoug2_1_08_16fungal (PacBio error correction) | ecosystem: Environmental > Terrestrial > Soil >...
CGCGAAGAAGAGGCCCTTAGAAAAAAAAGGGGTCCTCAATGTCACCAAAGGGGTGTGCAAAAGAAAGGTTGGTAGGGCTTCGTGAGAAGAGAGGGCTGATATAGGGGAGAGAGGGGACGCAGGGAGGGAAAGAGAGCAACCCAAACAATTACGTACCACACACATCCAGACCTGTTTTCGGAAAAAAAAGAGGGGGGTCCAAAGGGATGGAAAAGGGAAAGCTGAGAAAAAGTCCCGAGATCCAAGAAGAAAAGGGGAAACAAAAAGGGGATTGTTCGGAAAACACAGAAAAAGACTTTAACCCTCCTGCGAATAAAAATTAAGAAAATTGGGAAAAAAAACAAGCGGAAAATTGGGGAGACCTCTTTCAACTTTGTAACGAAAGAGTCCGAAATAACTTCTCCAAAGCGAAGAGAAAAAACTAAAGTTATTCTTAATGTGGTGAGAAAAGCGGACTCCTGGTGTGGGGGGGGGGGATCGGGGACCAGGAGCACAAGACTTCTGGGTTGCCCCAAGGAAAAAAAAGGTTGTCACTGTTTGGGGGGGCGGTTCTTTTGTCCGACATCGCAGGGATCGAAAAACAATGAAAAGCCGACCTTGAAACCGCTCACCGACGAGAGAGGTGGGATCAGCGGGAAAAAAAAAGGCAGGCATATCCGACTCGGCAAGGGAGCATCTCGCGGCGTACATTACGTCTGGGGGGGGGAAGGGACGCAATGGGGAAACAGCAAGGGAGAGGGGAGTCGAATTTGTAGCGAACAAAACCAGGAGGGCTTGGAAAAAGTTTTGGACCGAACCACTTCATGTCAAGGTATTCAACACTTTCTCTGACAAAAATGGGGGACATGGAGGGTCTGAGAAAGGAAGCGCGCAGAGTGTCATCAAAGGAGTGACATGGGGGGGAAGACGAAAGGGCTAAACACTCACCCTCATGACTCCTCCGTCAACTTAAGCCTGTTTCGCATCTAAAAGGGAGCTTGAAAAGAAAAAGGGGGAGAGCTAAGGAAAAAAAAGGGGATAAAAGGGGAAAAGGGGAAAAAGTGAAAACACGAAAAACGGGGCTAAATGGTGGGTGAGCCGATGTGAGGGGGCGGCTAGGGCCGGTGAAAGGGCCCAGTAAATTACGTCTACAATGTACCACCGGTTATGCACTAACGTTGAAGTAAAAAAAACGCAAGAAACACGGATGACTGGTGAGAAGGGTCCAGTTGCAGGGGACCTTGGAAAGGAAAGGTTTCGCCACCGCAAAGAAGGACTTGGGCCACGGAGGAAAAGGTAAGAAGAGGATGGACACGGACAGGGGACCATGTCAGAAGCCTGAATCACTGGAAAAAGTCAAGGCACCAAGGGAGGGCGTAAGCCAGCAAGGTGGAAGCATGAACCGTGACTAACGCGGAGGCAAAAAATAAATCGCCTCATGCTTCAGTGTGGTGTAAGGCGAAATGAAACTGAAGGAGGAGAAAAGAGGTGCCTCAAGATAGACGGACACTTAACAAAAAGGGAAAATTGGGAAGCGGCAATAAGGGTACAAGTTGGGCGGTGGGACAACCGAGGGAGGGGGAAAAAAATACAAACCCACCCAACCTAACCTACCGAGGTCGCAACCACACGAGGGCACGGAAGCACTAAAAGAAATGGAAGGAACGAAACAATTGGACGGGGGGGGAGAAAGGGGGTAAAGTCGGTAAAGGGCCACGGGGTTCGTAGTGTACGCGTCCGGCGGGGGGGACAAGAGTTACAAAAGTTGAGGGGAAAGGCAGCGAAAATTCCACCCACTTGAATAATGGGGGAGAAGAAAAAGAAAGGGGAGTAGGGGACCACGAGAGCAAGAAAAGGGGAAGAACTGGGGAAAAAAAAGGAAACAGAAAAGTGTTCTTATGATAAATAAAGGGGCTGGGTCAAGATGAGAGCAAAGGGAGAAAAAACGAAATTCGTCAAAGGAGAGCAGCCAGAGGAGGAAGATGACACTGATAAAAAAATCAACAAGGGACGGGAAAACGGCCTTAACAACAGACAGCCTAGGGAGTCGTTGACTTTCTTAGCAGGCTGCGGAAGAAAGAAGCTTAAATCTAAGAAGGAAGCCCTGTTCTGGGGGAGCGTGAAAGAGGGAAGGGGCCGGGAAAAGAGGGAGAGAAAGTCCAAAAAAAGAAGAGGTTCAATAAAAAACAACCGGCATTTGCAGACGTAAAGGGGTCGGGGGAATTGGGACACCGATTCGCCCAATGGGTCGGGCGAAGAACACAAGGGTAAACACTAAATCCCCTTCGATGACCATACCGGATGATAATGAGAGGAAAACAAGTTGAGGAAAGAAAAAACTCGTTCCACAAAGACAAGAAGAAGAGAGGCAGAAGAGGGAATGTGAAAAAGCAAGATTGGGTTATGTAAAAGCCCCAGGGAAACGAAAAAAAAAAAAAGGCAATTGGGAAGCAGTCATAAGCCACACAAGGGGGCAAAAGACGCAACAACACGAAGAATTTCATGTTGACGTGTACCATCGGCACCAGAAAAAGGGAGGTGAACCGAAGAAAAATGCCCCAAGTCCATGACCAATGGAAGGAAAGGACTGCAGCTAAAAAAGGGAAAGCATACAGCGAAAAAAGGGAAAAACTTCTGTGGCTTATAATTCAACTGTAATAGGGGAGGGGGTTTGCAAAAAGAAGGTGTACAAAAAAGTGAAGTATGGGGGAAAAGAAAAGGGAAGAGTTGAGGAAAAAAGTCACTCAAAACGAGGAAAGAAAAGTGTTTCCCAAAAAAACGAAGGCTCTGTTTGGCGGGGTCATCGCGGGCAATTTGAAAATGGAACTTACCGGGGCGAGTATCGAAAAAAGAAAGGTAAAATTAAGCGGGAGGGGTTTCCTATGGTCGGAATACCTCGATGTATCGCCCGTAGCGCGCAAAGGGAAGATCGCCAAGCAGAGATGCCGGGAAAAAAGGCGGAAGAGCTAGGAAGAAGTTGGACATTCTAAAATTTCTTACAACGCAAGATCGTGAGCCTGGGGTAATCGGAAGAGGAATAGTTCACGGAAACCAATTGACAGAAAAAAGGGTGGGGGCGGGGACCGGGCTGGCCATTGTCCCCAGAGGGCAATAAAGAGAGGCCAAGGGGAGCCCAACGCGGAAGTCCGAGAACTGAAAAAAGGGCTGTAAAAAGTGTAAAAAATTGGGATCACATCCAGCTAAAGGGAAAGGATGTTGAAAGGAGTTCCTTACCGGGAAGATAACGAAAAAAAAAGAAAGGCCTTCCATAGTCCTCCCAACCGCAAAATGTGATTCAGAATAAGGGACTGGTTGGTTGTTGTGTAGGGGTTCCAGAAAGGGGTGGGGGGATCAAAGCTAAAAAAGCCGGGAAGGCAGATCAAGCAAACGAGCAGCGACAGCAGCAGTTACGGAGGAAAGCAATACGAGAAACCGTACGGAGGGCAACCAAGGGGCGTGGCAACAGACAAGGATGGGCGCGGGATACTTCTGTAAATGGGGATCGACGTCGTGGGAGGACCGGGAGCTAAGCATCAGACGCAAACTCCTAAAGAAAAAAGAGGTATGTTTAAGTAAGTGGTGCCAAAGTAAAATATTGGACAAGTCGGAGAGGCGCAATGTAAAAACATCAACGTAACCAACGACCATTCAACTGAGGGGGAGTGGAGGGGTCGGGCAAGGAAAACTTACAAGCACCGAGATGAAAGGAGGGAACCCATCTAAAGGGAATGAATTGGTAAGGATTGGTGTGATCCAGAATTGGACTGGGGAAAGGAAAACAAAAAAGGGGCGGGGAAACATAACTTAAAAACGGAGAAAAAAGCAGGGGAAAAGAAATAGACCCGTGTGGTAAACTCTCATTCTTGCCAGGCGGGTGTGGTGGATAGTCCGGGGCCAAGAAAAAGAACGAGCTGCCATGAAATTTTCCAAGGGGGAAACAAGCCTTAGGTCAGGTCTCGACGGCACCATGATGGAGAACAGATCAGGAAATCCTGATTGGGAGATCTGGAACCTGCCCCCTAGTGGGGAACAGCGATGGGCAGGGCACAAGCTCCGGACGAAAAAAAGCTCGAAAAAAGGTGTTCCGGAAAAATGGTTAACGGAGCAGAAGACAGGGAAAGAAAAATCGCCGGCAGCTATGGTGGCGGTCAAGCGACTGGAAAGCCCAATAGCACGTGTGCGGTTGATACAAGGGTACTGGAAAGTCAACGGCGGCAAAAATGACCACGTCATCATCCAATCTTGTGGGTCGGAACTAAAAAGGCCCGAAAATTAAGATCAAGTACACAGGGCGAAAAAAAATACAATACCAAAACAGCATAAACTCAAGCAAAAGAAAAAATTAGAGAGTCAGCTAACACGTCAAATTGGTATCGGAAAAAAAACAAGATTATGAAGGACACCGGTTAGATAGCCGGGGTCCAATTTGGAACATCTGCCGGGGTTGAGGGGATTAAAACAAGCGCAATCGTCGTTAAAAGCCGTGTGAAAAGGAGAGATGGGTTAAGTAACAAACTCAACGGGATTACGCCTGGTTAACATGATGTAGAACATTGGAGCAAACCTTAAGCGTAGAACAGTAATACTGCAGCACCTGGAGGGAATAATCAAACGTAATCTCTAATTAAAAGGGGCGAATAGAAAGTGCCATTGCACTCAGGGAGGCCAGATTTCTCAAAAAACTTGCATCATAGGATCACGAACCGGGGGAGAGTGAATACGCAATCGGAAAAGGAGACCAGCTTGTACCGGGTAGTTCGACGGGTGGTCACAATTTCCAAGGGCCTTGCGCAACCGGGATGGTGAAAGAAAGGATTTCAAGGTCCACCCCCACACCAGGAAAATCCCGCAGACCACATGGACTGAGAGGTCGGGCGCCGAAGATGAAGTCGTAGACTAATAAATATTCCGTTAAATTGGGGGGGCCAAAGTCGCAGAAAAAAAGACGACGAGGAACAGGTCAAGTGGGGCGACAGAAGTGAATCAATAAGAGTTCCTTGGTGATCGCATTGCGAAAAAGGAAAAATTTCCCAAAATGTTCCGAAAGCACGGCAGGAAGGCGGAAAGGGCGAGCTCAGCCAATAGAATAAATCGGTCAACGTTTGAAGACATTTTAGGGGTGCGTAGAGAGGGGGGGGTATTGTGGGGATGAAGCGTAAGAAAAGGAAAGGCGACGCTTAAAGCACAGTCTAGAAAAATAACGACATTCACGAGATCCCCAAACGAACCCAGGTGACGCCAAAAACAACGAATTACGGGGGGGGGAAGGGGATAGCAACGAGAGGGGGAGATGAATTGGGAATCGGATCCGATCGGAGATCGTTATATCTTGTTGTAATCAGGTTTGGTTGCCCTGTCCAAACTCGGAAAGAAAAACCGACTTGACGAACACCACAAGACAAAAAAAACACACTTGAATGGATAGGGTCATGCTATCCCACATTTTTCTTGTTTGGAGGATTGGGAGGGAAGAATCGCAAGTGGATCTTGATAAACCTGGAAACACAAAGAAAAAGCTCCCATGCGAAGTACAAAAAACCGGTGTGAACTTCGGAATCTTTCGAATTGTGCAGGGGAGAAACGCACCTCGGTCAACAACGAGACAGAATGACCGAGTAGCGAAAACGAGGGCGAGGTCTACAGCGTTGTATTGGGGGTGCAGAAACCAAGGGTAAAAAAAGACAAAACACGAAAGGGAAGTGGGGGGGAGAAATGCCGAGGCATAAGGGAAAAAGAACACATTGCCCGCCTTGCAAAGAGACGGCACCTTACATTCATTTGACGGCAGACCACGGAGAAAAACCATCGTCGGGAGAATCTGGAAAAGGGAAATTCAAGGCAGCTACAAAGAACCCGGAAAATTCCAGGGAGGAGAGAAAAGTGGTCTCTCCGGTAATTAAAAGACAAGTTGATTCTCTTGCTAAACTTATTATACTGAGATTTCAGAGGAGTCCTAAAAAGAGGGGGGAAGAAAAGAAAGAACAAAAGAGAGGGCGTTTTAAAAAGCAGAGGGTCCTACAAAGAGAAGAGAAAAGAGGTCTTCCAGAATTTTGTGAGGGAAAACCTCCAATAGTGGGGAGGAGGAAATCGAAAGCGCACTTAAACCTACATCTAACCCGAGGGTTGACCCAAGCCTTACCGGGTGGACTACGTCATTAGACTTGAGTAGATAAGGCCGGAAAAAGCAGGGCCCTGAGGGAGAACAAGGGTGAGGGGGAGCCTCTTCAAACGCGGGGCACCGAGGGGGGGCGTGGTCAGTAAGTGGGAAATGCGTGAGAATTTCACAAACACGGAAAACAGCAGGAGAGACTTGTTGGGGGACAGGGGGCAATTCGATCCGGATACCACGGGCGAATCGAACTAAAAGGATCGCAGGGAAGGGTCTTGGGAAAACGGGGCTTTTTGCAAGTTGTGTAACATCTTGTAACAAACCGGGTATACGGGGGGAGATTTCGGGTTGGACGGTTCAGATACGTGTGGCGTAGGGCCGGCATTCGTCATAATTGAAAACCCCCTCAACAGTGGTCTAAAGGGTTGGGGGGTTTTTGCAGCCTGGGGGGGGGGGGGATCAGAAGCCCAGGAATAGGATCAGAAGGTGCAGCGAAACTAAAAAAGATATTCAACAATTAGATCTTACCCCGCTAGAAACACCGCCGGAAAAAGACGCTGGTCCGTGCAAGGTCAAAGGACTGGTAACAGGGGTTAGATCTCCGTAAAAACGCGATGCGGATGGAGCCTTAGCTTTCACCTATCCTACACAAAACTAAGAAGCAGAAAAAGTTTAAAATGTACCAAACCTCTGACAATCTTTCTTCATATTGTAGGCCGCGTCGTGGGGAAAATGCGGGAGGAAGAAAAAGAAAGGAAAGGAAGTTGGAACTTGGCAAAATGCTCCGGTCACCAGGAAAGGATACAGAGAGGAAAAGACAAGAGGAAAGGGACCCTCAACAACAGGTGAATTTTACAACAAGTAGGGTTCAGAGAATGGATGGTCACAAACAGCAAGAGGAAAACAGCCAAAGCGGCGGCGACCGAAAATCCTAAAAAATGAACAGAAAACTTGCACTGTGGTTGGGGGGGGGGGTGGAAAAACGGGGCAAGCCAGGCGACACACGCTGGGCCAAGGAACAAAAAGTTTGGTCAGTGGGTCCAACTTAGGTTAACGAAAAAAGGAGAAATCTGGAAAAAACCGGCGTCGCAAAAAATTGGGAAGGATCGCAACACACTAGAAAAGCTTATGATGGACTCAATATTCCACTAGGAAAAGGAAGAAGAAGAAGGCAAGCCATAGCGTCGCGTGTTAAACTCTTAAACGGCTTTTATTAACGCGAGGGTGCATCAGTGGGCAGAAAATTGTATGGGCGTCATCACGGAAGAAAGAAAAAGGATGGTTTTTGGACTACAAGTCATCAAGCGGGCATCACACCCAGATCAATAAGCAACTGCAGCTGGCAGAAAGCGGAAAAGATCGAAAGTGAATCGAGCAGTTGACACATTGTCTGATGGACAGCCAGCAACACTTAAAAATCAACACTACTTCCTCGTTAAAAAAGCATGGCAACGGCGCGGATCAATCTTGTGGACAAAAACAACGTAGGATAAATAAAGAGGAAATGCCAGATGTGTAGCCGGGCCACTGCGGGATTGGCATCGCCGAGTGTATTAGGTACGCGTAATGCAAGGTAAGGTATCCGAATCTTAATAAAAACGTTGGGCAAAATGCGAAGGGGGGGGGAGGAGTTGGGAAAAGAAAAAAATCAAATGGCGCTCTGGGGATCTGGCCGCACACAACAGTTTCATAAAAAGGGGGGGCTAAACGGCCCCGATCAAAGGTAAATCCGCGATGAACGAACATTCCACTAGAAGAAAAGGGCCTTAACTCCACCGTAACATGTAAATCTGAAGAGGGCTTAGAAGGGACTTAAAGCAAAATGGAGTGGGAAAGGCCCGCGTTGAACTGATGAAACAAATGTCTCGGGCAGGAAGTGGAATTATCATTCATCTTCTAAAATGCTATCGAAGGAAACAGGAGCAAGTAGCCCAATTTTGGTCCGGGGCGAAATCATCCGGTGCTAATGCTTGGGGGTAACAACCACACAGAACCTCCAAAACCCACGGACTCAAGGAAAGGTATGAAGATCGGAGGAGGGATCCAATTGTCGGTATTGACCAGGTTTGGGAAGGTAAATGACCAGTGTTTCAGGGGACGCCGATGCCAGTCAAGAATGGAGCAGTGCAAATGAAGGTGAGTGGCGCAGAGGGGGGCCAAATTTTACAAAACAAAAGAGGTGCGGGGAAGATGGAGTGCCGCCAGAAAAAATATTGGAAGAAAGCGGAAGGGTCCAGGAAAATGGGCCGGAAGGTAGGGCTCGGATGAAGAGTGTACGGTAAAAAAAAGAGCGGTCGCCCGTAAGCGCGAGGAACCCAAAAACCTGGCGTTGAACAAAGGGGTTGACCTGAACCGATGCGTTTGTCAAGGAAAGAGTTTCCTTCCCTCGTCAAGACCTGGGCTCTGTCGGGCTGGCATTGCTAAAAGGAAGACCGGACGGATCCCAAGGAACCCAACCACAAACCGGCTTCATTGCGGTGCCGTATACGGAACCACAGGCGATATTATGGTCGCCATGATTTTCAGTGAGTTACACGTTAAAAAACCTCATTCCTACCGGAGAAACCTATTTGGGGGAGCAGACGTTACTCGTGTAGTGGAACCCTCGATTAAAAAGGGGAAAAAAAACAGAGCAAGGACTTACGAAAACGATAAGAAAGTGAGGTCCGACAGACAATTCAGAACAATCGGGTTGTGGGAAAAAAGCAACAAGCGGCATCAAGGAAAGACCAACAATTCAAGAAACGACAAGATCGCACCATCGGGCATGAATTTTGACTTGATTGCAATAGGTCAACCAAACAAGTATGCAAAAAATATGGCCCCTTAACAGATTACCACATCAATAAAGGCCGCGAAAAGGGGCAGGGACGCTCAACGGTAGTAAGCCAAGACGGATGGGGAAAAAAAATGCCTGGTGCGTCTAAAATGCAGTCAATGGGGAATCATATGGCAAAATTTTGCACATTTACCAAGCAAAACGGGAAAGGGGTTGTGGGAGCAAAAACAAAATAGACAGATTTTGAAGAATCAGAGGTCGAACAACAAAGAGGGTAACCGTAGACAGAAATAGGATGGTCTTTGACTAAACGCGAGGGAAAAATTGAAACTTAACAAAAGGAGTCTGCAAAAGGAAAAGGTATCGCTGAGATAGCATTTTACCCCAAGGTCAGTCCCGGGTTCTCTTAGAGGAAACATCGCATTGGATAGCGCCATAATTGGACCAAGTGGGTCCGCTGCCGGCAGGTCCACATCAGGGAAAAAGGACAGACGAGCGGCGCGATGAAAACATGCCCGGAATTGAGTGGTCAGTGAAGGTGGCCTTGGCAGGGACAGGAGCCGAGGGGAACGAACACCAAGGAGTTAATGACGGTGGCCCGTCCGCTGAAAGCACAAGAGGACTCATCCGGATCTTGAGGACTGAGGGAAGCCAAAAAAAGGGTGTCTGGAGACAACAAGAACGACTTCAATTTTCCGCAAGGAGGGAGAAATCTACACCATCAAACTAGGAAAAAAGAAGAGGGTGTAAAAGATCCGGTGAGGAAAAAAAATGATTAGTTTGTTATTTCCCGAGTGTTCACAAAGAGATGAGGAGATGAAAAAGAAATGCACCCGCCAACCAAACTGTGGGTATAGAAGACTTAGGGAAGTGATTGTTGGTGGTGGTGTTTTTTCAAAACAAAGCGCGTGGGGGGGGAATACCTCCAATCAAATCAGTAGAAGAAAACACTAAACCGCCCCACCAAGAGGAGGGGGTAGAGTGTTTAAAAGAAAGAGAAAAAAATAGAGGGGGCTACGACGGAAATTCGATGGGCGACTGAGAGGGAAACAAGGGTCTTAACTTCATGGGGTTGGGGGGTGGATCGGGGAGGAAAACGAACGCCTGTCAAACGGAAAGGAGGAACAAAAAGCGTTCCCGAAAACGAAACAGCCGGACGACGACGGCACTACGCCTAATCTCACATTGGGGGCCCAGGGTATTACAAAGGGAAACAAATGCTTCTGACCGGGCACGTAAAAGCAGCAAAGAGGCAAAAAAAAAGGGGAACGGAAGGAAGAATTAGTGGGGCTTAGTTCAACCAAAGAAAAGGCAAAGGGGGAAAGAAAAATAGCGGGAATCAGCGGAGAAAATCAGGGGGTAGGGACTAAAAAAGAAGTCGGGTTGTGTCATGTACTAAGGGGGAAGGTGACACCCAAGCCCAGAAATTGGGAGGCAACTCCTTAAATAAGGCGAAAACCGTAGGCGGAGGAAGTGGCGAAAAAACAAGGCGGGTCAGGCGGGTGGTTTGGTAATTGAAAAAGGGGAGGATATGCAGGGAAGAGGGGGGCACAGCGGAAAAAGGGGGGGCCGCCAATTTGCTTGGAAGAAAAGGACCCGTCCTTCATCCTAATAAAAGGGTGCCGCCGGGGGGATGAATGATCACTCTGCAAATTAAATCAAGGCAAAAACGATGACGCTAGACACTGGAAAGGCAAAGAGGCGTACAAAACAAGACTTCCGTGTCATTCTGAAAGTTGTCAAGGGGAAAATCTAAAAACCGGGGGAGAAAGCTCGGGGATCAGAGGGGGGTGCGTAAATACCGATCCTCAAATTTACATCTAGGGGGGGGTGTAGATCGCAGAAGTAACGAAGGGAAGAAAAAAAAATAGGCGGCAAAAGGGGACACAGACGCAGCACCATATCAGATTGATCTTTTACGACCAAAGACCCCTGGGGCATCAGAGGAAAGGGAAGGAGCGGGGGAAGGGACAGGGACGGTCAAAAACCTCAGAAAAAAAATGGGCGGCGAGCGGGAAAAAATCGGGAAAGGGTGTCTTTAGAAAGAGGGGGAAAGGATCAGAGTCAAAAAAAGGGGAGGAAGGAGAACACCAGTGTGAGAGTTTGCACTATATGGCCATCTAACCGACTATGGGGAGTCTGCGAAACTACGGCAAGGGGGAAAAAACCTCGGGGGAAACCGGACCGGAAAAAATTTCAACGCAAAATTTTATTCAGGCTATCAGGCGGATGGGACGCTCCAAGAAAAGGCCACTGAAGGAAGGAATTTTCCAGGAAAAAGTGGGACGGACGTGGGAACGTTACCAACCTAGGTGGGGGGGGACATACTCCACGAAGAAGTGCAAGGAGAATTGCGAGGTCCGCCATAATAAACACCGGTAATTTCAGAAGTGGCAAGGCGAGAAGACGATGAACACTGAAACCCAAGGGGAAGCGGAGTGCCAAACTCGCGCACGGGGGGGATGGGTGAAGAATCAAAGGGCTTTTGACAAAACATTGTTAACGAGCACGGAAACTGTGAAATTGGCCCAAGGGGCCAACGGGCACTAGTCCGGGGATGGGCCCAGAGTAAGTCCCAAAAAATCACCTCACCAAGTCTATTGAAAACAAAGGGAAAGGACTGAATAAAGGTCACAAGAACTGAGCACGCCGGCGGTGACTAGATCGTTAGCTTCCAACAAGGTGTTCACGGGGAAAAAATGGGGGGACCAATTCGCTTCAGAAAAAATCCTTGTGTCTTCACCAAATTGAAAGATAAGAAGGGAAAAAAAGCGGCAAGTGAAGGGTCAAATGCCCGAAAAGTTACAATTTGAAAAACAACTTCCTCCGAAATTGACTTTCATTAAAAGTGCCCTACTCAGCCGTGGAATAAGATGCAAGGGACCGAGTTGGCGGAGGGAGGAAGATGGCATGGGTCTTCTTATCAAGCGTCTTCCGGGTCGAGAAGATACCGCTACGGAAAAAATGAAGGACCATTGGTAAGAAGACAAAGAAAAGAAGGCGGAAGAGAAATCGGCGGGTGCAGAGATAAGTTGAAAAGAGTAACTCCGCTCGTTCTTTTAGGGTTAGTTAATTAAGAACTGCGTTCCAACCCCAAGAAACCCAGGAAAAACCGCCTTTGAAATTTACCGTCTGCCCTCTGGTGGGGTGGGGATAGAAATATGGAAACGAAGAAAAATGGCGTGGGAGGGAAAGAACGTGTCCATCCAAAAGAAGAATTCCGACATTAAATCACCTCACCGATTTTTAGCGCGCGGCCCAAGGGTTTCCGAGGTCAAACTGAAGACCCCACAAAACAACACACACAAACAACAAAAAAAAAAAAAAAAAAAAAAAACAACAAACCAAACACGAAAAAACCACCAACAACACACAAACACACCCAAAAAAAACACCCAAACAAAAAAAAACAAAGAAAAAAAAAAAAAAAAAAAAGAGAAAAAAACACGATCCTGGCCTAAAAATCCAGGGAAAAGTCAATGACAACGTTCGGCAGGTCACGCGGGGGGGGGTTAAAAAAGGGTAAAAGGGAAAAAAGGTTCCAAACAGTTGTCGAAGGTTTGCCCGGAACATCCACGCGGGTCCCATGCCTCATAAGGACCAAGTTGCCCGCCTCAGAAGAACTATTGCAAAGGGCTGGTCGTTGGGTCGTCCAGAAAAAACCAGCCTCGAACAGAGAATCGAGGTAGGGGGCCCAGGGGGGCAGGCCCAGAGTGGAAGGACTTAAATTAAACCATACCGAGGGGCCTCATCTCAAAACAGTAAGGACCATCAGGAGGGGTCCCCAAGGACGCTGGATGGCTCTGTGTTTGCGGGGAGGGGGAAGGACCATACGAGATTTATGTGGCAGAAAACCTCAAAAAGGCTGTTTTTTCACAGAATTCAGCGGCCGATCGATACAAAAACAACACTAGAGAGAAGAGTCCGAAAGGGTGACAAAATGGGAGGGGGATTGGGTTAGGAATACGTTCAAGGAAAAAACCTTTTCCTTCAAGGAGCAAAAAAGGACTTATTCAATGAAATTAAGAACAAACGAAGGGGGGAAAAAAAAGAGTGGCGAGGGAGGTTTTGCAGCTTACGCCATCGGCGGGGGAGAGAACAGAGTTCCTAGGGAAAAGATGTCAAGCGTTCAAGCAGGTCATGGGTTTATAGGGATAAAGACGATGGTTCGGGGCTCGGGGCTGAGTCATATCAGTCAACGAAAATCATATCCTTTGCAGCAGGGGCAGTGGGCTAGTGCGGTGGGCACAGGAAAGAACACCGATTGGTTTGGAGGGGTGAATCTAGGGCAAAAAAACGAAGGTCTACATCGCAAGTATAGAGCTGCAACAAAAGAAGAATTTGGGCAAGTTGGGGTAACTCAAGCGGATAACAAGGGCACGAGAAGGCTCAACTAGGTGGAGTGGACATGAAAAGGTGTCGGGGAAGAAAGGGGGGGGTGGGCAAAAAGTGGGGGCTCACCTGGGAGGGAAAAACATAAGGGGAAGGCGCAAACGAAGGGAGGCAAATGGAAAGGGGGGGGTTGTTGGGGTGGGGGGGGTTTTCGGCCTCGTGGGCCGAAAAAAAAAAATTTAACCTTATTCAAAGGAAAACTCTCTCAACATATGCTCCACTTATTTTTTGGAGTCTGAAACCCGCGAAAGACAAGAACTAAGACCGGCCGGAAGAGAGAAGTGAGGTACAAATCGTAAGTTGGGGGGATTGTTACGTCTTTGCTATTCTTTCCTAAACCGCAGAAATGGCTTAGATCACATGAAAATCGGGGAGCTGGAAGGTAATTACAAGAAAGAAACGAACCAACTCCGCACTACGCAACATAGGGTAATGGGTTTCCTGGGAGAATCAGGGATCTTTCTTTCACAAGGGGGAAACGAAAAGGTTAAAAAAAGGCCCTAAAAGGAGAAGAAGGCAACAAGAGTACAAAGGAAGAATGAAATTACCGGGCGGAATCAAGTCCCTTCCAGGAACCGGAATCAATCGAAAAATGACAATGCCAAGATAACCAAAAGTGAAATGACGCGTCACGTGGTGCAGCAAGACGGTGGACAGGTCTCATCTGCCCAAATGGAAAAGGGGGAAAAGCCAAGAAGGAGATCGAAAAAAGCGGGAGGAGAGTGAGTGACTTACTTTTCGGTCCAAAAGATGAAATTCTGTGGAGGTTATCAAGTTCTCTGAAAAAATATCGCAAAAAGGGACCGGGGTTGAAAGACGGGGATCCAATGTGCTGCCGGTCCTTTATCGCAGGAAAAAGGGAAAACCAAAAAAGGTCGGCAGCCGGAGGGGGCAACGCTTCACCTGGCGCTCTGAACATTCAAAATGGAAATAAGTGGACGCAAAGAATCATCAGGGGGGGGAAGTAAGCGTAAAAAGAGGAGTCAGGCGCGATTGGCATCGGCAACAAGTGTCCGGATTTAGGGGAGAAAAGCGGGGAAAAAGACTGGACGGTGGAACAAATTTTATCACTTCCCGCGCATCTCAAAAACCTCAAAAGGGGAATAGGGGAGGGGGACCTACGTCCAAAGCAAGACCAAGGAACAGGAGCGGTGAAAGTAAATCACAGGATTGACCGGACGTCACGCACGGCAAATCCCTCTACTATCCCAAAAATCGTCGGAAATAGGGAAAAGAGGAGCAGTGCAAGTGATATACACATCGGTG